>Ga0307507_10001788_pt1 | contig 47264 bp, 19 predicted proteins | sample 7_EM_MG_FD_207223 | JGI IMG/M metagenome (GOLD analysis project Ga0307507, IMG submission 207223) | Populus trichocarpa ectomycorrhiza microbial communities from riparian zone in the Pacific Northwest, United States - 7_EM | ecosystem: Host-associated > Plants > Roots > Unclassified | place...
TAGTTAATTAGTGGAGATATATTGCTCTTTAGCAGTGTCGCGTTTAATTAATGAGTAGACCTTTATACATTTTCGCACCAAAGGCCCTCAGACAGCAAACGAGACCGCGCTTCCAAGTACAGGGGTTATATAACGCTAGCAGGGGTTTAATAAAGCTAGTAGGGTTTTTCTATAAAGCTATACTAGTTAAGTACTAGCGAGATTTATCTCGTTTGCCGCCTAAGTCGCTTACTGAGATAAACCGCGATCCTTACGATCCTCTGCTTTCTCTACCTATTAGATAAGAACAAATCCATTAGTTAATAGGCCAATCAAGTGCACTTAGGTGTTACCGACATTAATTAATAGTTAACCTTACCGGTTGGCTATAGAGCAATAAGGTTCACTACCACCCTAGCAGCTTCGTTTGATTGCAAGCAGCAATCTAGTACCTAGCAGCAAAACCAGCACCCAGCAGCTCCAGCAGCACCTAACCCCAGCAGCTTAGAATATATAACAAATACGCAACGCATAAGACATTCTATAGCACGCAAATTAACCCCTAGTACAGCCTCTTTACTAAGTACTAGTACCACCAGCTTTCAACAGCACCCAACATCTAACAGCCCTCAGGCAGTACCCTAGCAGCAGCTACCCCAGCAGTACTACGGCAGCGCTCTAGCCGTACACAGTATACCAGCTTTTATAGCACCCAATATCTAATTACCTAACTGCTTTACGCAGTACCCCAGCGTAGCTATGCAACTTAGCAGTAAACCACCCCTAGTACGCGTCTTAGCATATAAACCAACATCTAACAGCCTTATGCAGTACTCCAGCATTATAGTAACCTAGTAGCGTTAGCAGCACCTAATACTCAACAACCCAGCAGTATTACAGCAGCATTACAGCAACCTAGCAGCGTTAGCAGCACCTAGCACCTAACAACCTAGCAGCATTAGCAGCACCAAAACACCCAGCTACCTTAGACTTGCGGAAAACCAGTAACAGAAGTATTACTGAGTACTAGGAAATACCAAGTTACGTCTATTACACAAAATAACCACGTTTACAAAAATTTGGTTAAGTACTTTAGGTTAAAAGTATCACTAAACCTAGGGTCCTAAGTCAACGTCCAAAACACGCTCCCCTCTACCTATAATCCCAACACCGTCTGCTATCTTCCTTGCAGATCTGCCACGTTGGAAATCACGTCAACAGCGTGCCTATAACGCCAGCGCGCTCCCTATTCTCTACCCTCTTAAATCTACCGGCATCTACAATAATTATAACTCCGCTAGAGGAATTAAGACCTGTTAATAGCGCGCCTACAACGCCAGCGCGCTCCCTTTCCTTTACCCTCTTAAATCTGCCGGCGTCTGCGGCAGCTACAAACCCTCAACAATGGCATTATACTGCTATATACCATCAACAAACTAATAGCGCCGCTATGCCTGCTATTATAATATTAATCGCGCCAATACACCTGCAATCTACCAACCAAATAATCGTGCCTATACGCCTACAATTAACCAACCGACTGATAGACAAGCTCTATGCTTGACCACTATTACTACCACCACTGGTACCATACTACCACCTAAATAGACTTTTGCTGCTTCCACCTGCAGCTAAACCAATACCCTACTGCCTTCCTACAGCGCCACAAGCACAAAGAAAGAACTGCCAGTGTTGGAATATATAGACAGAGGTTATGTGGTCATTCATATCTCTAATTAGTCATCCTTATGATGGCTCATCAGCCCCCTACTTAGGCACCGCGATCCTTACGATCCTCTGCTTTCTCTACCTATTAAACAAGAACAAATCCATCAGTTAATAGGCCAATTAAGTGCACTTAGGTGTTACCGACAGTTATGCTTCTACTTCTCTTAAAAAGTAGGCTAATAGAATTACTGTATAAAATGTTTAGTATAAGATAGCCTTTAAATCATATATATTAACTATACAATTTTAATATCTTATCTACTAATTTACCTCTTATAGTAACCTAATAGAAATATTAGAGATTTTAGATAATAATAAAAAGAGTAATCTTAATAACGCTAACTCTCCTAAAAGCCCTCCTTTATCCTTTTATAATCTCCACAGCCCTTATAAGCTTTATAGTATATAAACGGCCTAAGCTATAATATCGGACATTAACATAAACAAGCGCCTTCCTATTTAAGTGCTGTTAGTAAATAAATAGTATACCCTAAAAGCTAGTGCTTAGGAGAATATAAAAGAAGCTCACCAGTGGATATATACCCATATTTAGAATATTAAGGGTAGCTTTAATATGCTACACGATCTACTATATACTCTATACGTTAAGCAAGACTATAAATATTACGTTTATAAGTAGAACTCTAGGCCATATTTTAGAGGTGCATGCTTAAAATATCGCTTAAGTGGCAAGTTATGCGAAAAGGTATATAATAATAGCATACTATTATTTTATTAGCTAATACACATATAGAATAGTTCGCTAAGACTAGAGCCGGTTATACCTTAGCGTAAAAAATATGCGTAATTAGCTTCTGCTAGTAGTCTGGCTAAAACGCCTACTAAGGACGTATAATATCTGCATCTTAATAATACGGATATTGCTAATATCCGTATAGCTCTATACCCGTACTATCCCCTTTATAGAGACCTTCCCTCCCCCTAAGACTCTTACTTATAGTAATATATACAGCTATAGAGGCACCTATTCTACCGCTACTCCTCCTACTCTTTACTAATTCCTAGCACACCTAGTACTGCTTCTAGTACTACTACTACTCCCACTAGCACGGAAAATATTAGGGTGTATTTAGTAATTGCTATTTCCGCACGCATTAATATAGTTTATAAATAGGTAACTAAGATAGTAAAAGATATTCGGGCTATAGATCGCTAGTTAAGTAAGCTTAAAGATTTTTTAAGTGAGATAAAGCATAAGCTTGCGTTTATAAGGTATAGTATAATAACACTTATACGCAATACCAGGTTGCTAGATATAGAATTTAAGTAGATATAGGTTAGCTATTACTACGGGCTAGCTATTACTATAGGTTAACTATTATTATAGGTTTAGAGTGATAAAATAGTAGCTCTTACCTCTTTGCTACTATGTATATAGGAATTAAGTCTCTACCTTATATTTAATAGATATACTTTATTAATATTATAATATCCATATAAGTTAAGATAAAGATATTTATATATCCGCACTATTAATAATTACTAAGGTAAGTCACTATAGTAGCAATTATTTATTAGTGAGCTAATTTAATAAAATTAGTAGCGTAAATATTCACCTTTAATTAACTTTCGCACCTCTTCTTCCTCTACTAACCTTCTACCTCATAGCACCGCACCATAAACTTTATTATTGTTATTTTATCCACTATCCCTTAGCATTCTACCATCTATAATACCTTTATTTATACCTATAAATAATATTAATGCAAATAATAATAGCTAGGTAGTTAAGGAACTTAATATGCATAAAATAAACAAGGATGCTGTTAAGCACGCTATAGCTACTCTTACTAAGCCTTTAGACTCTATTCCTAAAGAGTAAGCTTTCTAATACTAAATTGTGCCTATAGCTAATGTAATTTTAGAAAATATATACTAAAGCGCTCTTTATAGGATTTAGTAGATAATAAAAATATAGATAGAGCGAAATCCGCTAAAAATCTGCGTACCTTTTGCTGCCTGCCTTTCTATTACCTACATCTTTGCCATAGACCACTTTGCCATTAGTTTCTTCGCCGTCTACTTTTTCGCCATCTATTTTTCTACTATCGCTACCTAATATTTCTAAAAGGAGGCTTAATAAGGCTTATTTATCTTCTTTTCTTAAAAAGCAGGCTAAAAAGGCCGCTAATACAAGTCTAAAGGCTAAAATAGCCATTAAATTGTATATATTAGTTATACTATTTTAATGTCTTATCTACTAATTTACCTCCACCACCTATAGTGGGGGGGTATCTATGTTGCTGCTAAATAATAGGTAGAGTGCCTATTAAGAGCTATAGATATCTAGGGCCTTAAGCTAGCTACTCCCCTAGGAGCAATTACGTGGCAATAAGGTACTGCTAGAAGTACAATTGACCTTATATTTATAGACGATAGCCTATACTAGAGACTCGAAAGGTGCATCCCTAAAGAAGAATGGGCACTTACCTTAGACCATATCCCTATTTAGATACAGCTAGATTTGGATATTAAGGCGTAACCAAATAGTAAAAGATACGCAATAAGGAAGCTTAAGATAGATAGTTTCCTTAATATAGTTAAATAATAACTTTAAGACCTAGAAGAAATCTACCCGATATTAAATAAGCGAGGCTTATTAGCCACCCCTAAGGAAATTAACCGAAGACTAGAAAGGATCTAGGCAGCAATTAAAAATGGGCTAGAAGAGTATTGCCCAGTCTTAAAACCAGGCCCCTATACGCGATACGCATGGTCCGCATAATAAGCGGTTCTTGTGGCTAGCTAACGACAAGTAAGAAGGAAATATATAAGCAGTTATAACCCTAAAGACGAGAGATGATATAAAGACATAAGAAACTAGCTAAAGAATACCCTAAAAAAAGAAGCAAGAAATAACTGGAGATAGTTTATAAATAAATACACTACTAACCTAAGTATCCTCTATAACAAGGGCCTTTGGACCATGGCAAGATGGGTAAAGAAAAAGGTGGGACGTCTAGCAGAAGACCTACACCTACTACCCCTATAAAGAGTAGGTGAACTATAGGCCACAAGTAACAATAATAAGAAGGTAAAGATCCTTATAGAAAGATTTTCCCCCTAACTGGCTCTAGTAGACCTTAGTAATATTACTGGCAAAACACTGGTGACTTGCCTAAGGGTTAACAGCGATATAATAACCAAAGAAATGGCTAGAACCATTAGTCGCCTCTTAAATAATATAGCACTAGGACTAGATGGGATCCTAAATAAGCCTTAAAGACTTGTAGTCCACTTATAGCACCTTAGCTTGTAGATGTAGCCAGAGTATGCTTTGCAATAGGCTACTACCCGCGACTTAGAAGATCTATAATGACGGTTATCTTATAAAAAGAAGGTAAAGTAGACTACTTAATTCTAGAAAGCTACCATCCTATTGCCTTAGAAAACACCCTAAGTAAGATCTTAGAAAAGGTTATAGTGGACTATATAGTAGATATAGCAGAGAAACACGCCCTACTACTATAAAGCTAAATAGGGGTAAGAAAGAATTGCTTAATACTATTAGCACTTACACTACTCGCTGCTACCATTAAAACTGTATGGGCTATGTGCAAGGACTTTATAGTATTAATGCTTAGCCTAGATATTAGTGGCGCCTACAATAATATACCCTATAAGCGCCTCCTATATATCCTTAGGGCAAAGGGCTTCCTAGAATAGATTATACAATTTGTTTAAGGGTTTATAGGCCAGAAAGAGATATTACTGGTCTTTAGCGGATACTAGAGCCCCCCTATCGCAGTTATAATAGGTATACTATAAGGATTACCTTTTTTGCCTATACTCTTTTTTTTTTTTTTTGTAAGCAACTTACTTAATACCTTTAAGGAAGGGGCGACCTAGGGGATAGGCTTTATTAACAATATAAACCTAATTATATATGGGCTAACAGCTGTAGAGAACTATAGAACACTAGAGAAAGCCTATAATACCTATATAGAATGGGCAAGATGATATAGAGTCCAATTCTTACTAGAGAAATACCAGCTAATCTATTTTATAAGAAAACGCAACTAATCTGCAGATCTCTAGCATATAATCCATATTTAAGGCTTTAGGGGTTAACCAGTTTAGGGCCTAAAGGTATTAGGAGTATGGGTAGATAGTAAGCTCCAGTGGAGCGCATATACGGTATAAGCGGCCTATAAGGGCCAAGTACAGTATATTGCATTATCCAGAATTGTTAATTCTATATAGGGTCTATACTTCTAGAGGTCACGCCTACTATACACAGCAGTTGTCCGGCTAACTATAATATATGGATCCAGTATTTGGGCCATTAGAGAAACTAAGAAGGGCCCCCCTAAATTACTCCTTAAACTACTCCAAAAGGTCTAAACAGCCTGCCTCTGGAGCATAATAGGCGGGTATAAGTGAACGGCCACAGCACTGCTTGAGAAGGAAGCTAATATTCCCCCCCTATAACTATATATTGAAGCCGCTGTAATGTAAAGGGCGTAAAGTGAACGTAACTCTAATGTTATAAAGTATATTAAGATACGCCTAAATAAACTATGGAGGGACCCTAGGGCGCCTTATAGGAGAATAAACTAATAATCCTAAAGCAGGGAAGAGATATTGGAGAAACAGGTGAAGAAAGTAGAAGAAAAATAGTGCTGCGTTAGGGCCTAGGCCTATATAGAGGAGGAAGGGAGACGCGTAAGAGGCCAGCAAAAATAATAGTAAGAAAGAGAAAGGAGCTAAAGTAGAGTATAAAAGAACGCTAGGAAACCATCTTCCGTAATATAATACTAGTTGGACCAACGCTGGAGAGGCGTATGGGAGTTAAAGGTATAGAGGCTAACTTAGGCAAGAGAAACCTAAGCTATAGCATGGTTAACGCTATAGGGGGTAAACATTTAAGAGCTCTAAGAAGGCCTAATAAAGGTAGAAAATATAATAGCAACACTCTTAAGAATAGGGATAATAGGGCTAAAAGATTGGCTCTACTAGGTAGGTGTCCTAGTAGGCAGCCTAAGATGCGAATGTGGCTGGCTAAGACAGACACCAAAATATATAATACTGTTATGCCCCCTACGCACTAACCGAGAAGCTATGCTCTTAGTAGCTAGTATAGAGAACTATAACACACTACTCTTAATATAAAAAGGTCTTAAGGCGGTTACCCGGTGGCTTATTAGCTAAAATGTGCTAGACCAGTTTCAGGTTGCAAAGGAAATAGTAATAGAAGGTAAAGGGGTGAGTAATAGGCGCCCCCTAATAACTCTACAGTAGTAGAGCAAAGTTTGCGATACTAGCGCGTCTGTAGGCTTATTACGGCAGCAGTGGTTCCTAAGGAGGTTAAAAAGTAAGGTAGTAGAGCACTATAGGTGACTTATAGGCGCCTTATAGGCGAGTCCTAAAAGGCGGGGAGACGGATTATAGGGTTTTCTTAAAAGAGTTTTCTCCCTATATATATATAAGGAGTAGTCCGCGTGGGCCCAATAGGGATCCGAATTGGATGTTAAGCAATAAATAATAATATATATATTACCTAGCGCCTTAGCAATATCCTTAATTTAAAGTTATACTTAGTTATATAGTATACTTTAAAGAAGGCCACTAGGGGGAATATAAGATCCGTAAATAAGCTTTCTAGTAATATAGAAATAGAAAATACTAGTATTTCTAATTAACTAATATCGCGTTTACTTAAGGTAGTTAAAATTGTTGTATATAATATAGATATTATTAAGAGCGGATATTAATTGGAGGTAAGTCTTTAACAATATTAGCGCCAGTATATTTGCCGCTAGTATTATAACCTTCCTTAGAGCGTTTAGCCAATTCCATCTTTTAGTAGTTAAGTGTTATATATCTATTAATAAGTCCTAGTCTATAAAGCAGTAATAGAACCTAACGCTTTATACCTATGCCTTAAAGATAAAGACTAAGAAGCTAAGCAAAATAGTTAGTAAAGCTTTAAGCGCGGCCTAATAAAAGGATAGATATAAGAAGAATAACCTATCCTAGGTACGGATTTCGCGATTTATTAGTTCTTAATTATGCTAATAATCCTTCTATTAGTTAGTAGAGTAGAGGGGCATATTAGCTAATTGCTTTATAGCCCTATAAGAGTTAAATATCTTTAAACTCTAGATCTGACTTCTATGGGCTAAAGATAACTGTCTTCTGCTAAAGATCACAAAGCTCTTTATAAGGGATATTTATAACTATATTAATTAGTTCTAAATAGATATCCGTAATCTCTATAATTATATTACGGATTTCTTTATCCCCTAAAAGGGTATTAATAAGCCCCTTTGCCTTCTTCTTTTCTTTTTTCTTTATTTTACACTTTATTATTTCTTATACCTTATCTTTTATTAACACTAAGCTATAGCTACGCCAAAGAAAGATCACTAAAGGACCATTACTACTCCTGTAAATGTTCTAGAATAAATTTAACCTTTTCTTCCTTTAATATCCGCTTAGCGGATGCTCTAGTTAGTATTTAGATAGGCGTCTATTAGTTAACTAATATTGTGTTTATAGTAGGAGTAGGCAATTTAATTATTAATATATTACCTGTTTAGCGGCGCTTTCTGCTTAATATTATAGGGGCTAATAGGGTAGATATATTTATCAATTATAGAGCTACTTCTGTGGATTAATTTAATGGTATTTCTAAGATAATAGCTGCTATAGGGGTATAGATCAATTTTGTTAAAAAAGGTAACTGCTCTATATATAAACAAAGTCGGATCGCTTAAGAAACGCTAGAAAAGTCTCTTAGACTATAGAATTAACTTTTTAATAAAAAAGGTTAGCGATATCCGCTTGCGGATATACGTATGTCCACTAATTAATTCTACGGTCTGAGCTTGCTAAGGTAATGTCTTCCATTCTAAACAGAAATTGGCCAGAAAATCTAGCTCTGGGAAGCCATTACGTAGATCTAACAGCTGCCTCTTGGTAGATTAATAGGAACAATTAATGGCAATTATTCTCCTCTCGAACTTCTTAAGTCTCAATATTGTTATTACTAGCTCCCTTAAACCTTTGAATGGAAAGTTGTTAGATAATCTATATTCTCTAAAGGCGTGGGTTACACGCACGAGTCACGTGTACGGAGCACGTGCACTATAAAGTCTCTTCGTAGTTCAAAGCCCTAGGGCCTTAAGACACAGTCGATTAATGATCAAGTCAAGATCATTAATCAATCAACCCATTTTATTAATAAACAGCTCTATATAAACTATCTAATAGTTATAAGCCCGGTCCGGCAACTCAAGAAGCTATTCAGCTATTACTTAATCATTTAAAGAAATTCTACCTTATTGTCAGACTCTGACACCTTATTATTAAAGGACGCAGACTCTGACAGAAATCCTACCTTAATTGTCACAGGACGAGATTCCATAAGATTCTACAAAATTCCACAAGATTCCACAAGATTCCACCTTAATTGTTATAGGACAATCCTAACAATAAAATACCATCTTAATTCCTCCTTTGCCTATTAGTTAAATGACTCCACTATTAAGTTTATCGACTACAATCATCCTCAATAAATTAGAAGACTAGGAATAATGGCTATAGCAACTCCAAGCCCTTATATATTAGCGAATTTGGGCCTATGTTAACGTAGATAATGTAGTACCTTAATAAGGTCTACTATAAGAACTAGCCTATTTAGAAGTTATAGATTTCAATAAGAATGCAACCTTATATATATAGCTCTTAACAAATTAATAGAGAGCGTATAAGAATAGCAGACAATACTATAATTAGGATATAAAGTATTTCCTAAAACAAGAAGAGCACCTTTAATAGATATACACTTAGATTATATCCACAGTATCAATTTAGAAGAAGCTACTGTTTAACCCTTCTATAACTATTAAGGAATGGCTATCTTAGTTAAAGGAGAATATAGAACCTACCTTATTATTTGTTAGGAAGAAGGTATAATATTAATATACAGAAGCCCTTAAGGGGTTTAAACAATTGTTAAAATTAAACTAATGGCTAGATTAATAGGAATACATAATATTACTAGGAGAGAAGTATAAGATCCCTTAAATGTCTAATAGAACCTGGCTTTAAGATTTAGCAGAAGTTATTTAACCTTTTAGTAATACCTACTGTATAAAGTACACTACTAAGTTAAACAACCCTTAGAAGTCAAGATCTTCCAAATACTATAGAGTAGTAAAGGAGCTGCAAGAAGGACTTAGAATACCCTTAAAGAAAGCTAATACTACTATAAGAGGGAGTACCTTTAATGTATACTTTATAGAGTAAGCCATTAAGGATTACTCTAATACTACTAAAGGTTTATAAAGAGGACAAACCTTAGTATATAATAGACGCTTAAAGAGAGCTAGGACACTGGTAGATAAGGAGATATCCTACAAGAAGCTAATACCTAAGTGCTTAGCGTGCGGAATATAAGAACACTCCCTTTAGGACTATTAGTGTTTATTTAAAGATAAGAGACCTGTAGGAGTTATAATTAGAGATACTCGCATTAAAAGGGCACTAAAGAAGGTAGAAAAAAATAAGGATCTTACTAACTAAGTTATAAAGATTAGACTTAAAGAATAAGAAGACAAGGCTTAATAATAACTAGATAAGAGTTAGGAAGTTAAGATTAAGGAAGAAGCTAATGCAATATTCCTAGAATTATATTATACTGGTTAACTCCATCTACTAAAGCTTTTAACTATTCTTAACTTAGGAACCACTTTCTACATCTTTAATAACCTTTTTTATTTTTATAACTTTAGGAAAGCTCTAAGATATAAATATATCATCGCTAGCAGCTTAGAAGTGCCTATACTAGGCTATAGTAATATTACTGTCTAAGTTATAAAACTAGACAAGAGTAAGGGAACCCTATATCTTAAGGACGTTGCCTTTTATATAGACTTTAACATAAACCTAGTATTGTTCTATCTACTTTAAAAATAAGGGTACTACTAGGACAATAAAGGAGATAACAATCTTCTAGTTTAGAAGGATAATATAATCCTATATTAAATGGAAAAACATTATAGATAATAGACTATTAAATACATTAGACCAGGAAGTCTATTAGCGTTTAATAGAAGCGTAGAGCATTATTAAGAGACATTCGTCCAGATGTAAAAGGTAATATATAACTATAGCATCTGCGTCTAGGTTATCTAAGACCTATAAGCCTTTATTATTTAGGTATTAACGCCCTAGGAGTCAAGCTTTAAGACCCTAAGATAATGGAATATTAACACTGTAGTCTTACTAAATTTAAGCGTTAGGTCTTACGAAGGTTCTTAAAACAGAAAATTAATAAACCTTATCTTAACCTCTATATTAACTAGACTGACCTTAAGGAAGTATATACCGGATTTATATAAGTTATACTTATCTATAACACCTTCTTAGGAAGAACCTTCCTATACTTTATAATAATGCATAGCAAGGAGAAGGAGACACTATAAGTGCTTAAAGATTTTATCTAATAGATTTGTCTAAGGTATAACCTTAAAGTTAATACTATTAGATTAGACAATAAGCTAGGGAGAAGGAAAACCCTTAAATAGCTATAGACCTAAGGGATTATATTTAAGCCTTTGGCGCTATATACTTAAGCTTAAAACAGTACCACTAAATGCTTAGGGGGTGTAATTATTAAGAGAGTATAAGTAATAAGAATTGCTGCTAATTTACCACATAATCTATAGAACGAGATAGTTAACTATACAGTTTACCTTTAAGATTAAACGCTATAAGAAAGTAATGGATGGAAATTGCTATATAAGAGGTTTTATACCTTCCTAGCTAATAGGAGATTAAGAAAACCGTAACTAGCGCACCTAAAAGCCTATAGCTGTAGGGTATATGTAATAACATTAAACGCCTAGCTAAAGAAGAAAAGGCTAAGTAAGCTAGATCTATAAGCCTATATTAGCTACCTTATTAGCTATAACTCTACTAATATCTATAGGATCTGGATCCTATATAAAGGTATTATTATCTCTACTAGGGATGTCATTTTTAATAAAAAGACGTTCTTTAATAGCAAGCAAATGGACATCTTAAAGGACCTATACCCTAAATTAGACACGCTAATTAAGAAGATTTAACTCCCTAATACCCTAACTAAGAATAATGTTCTTCTAGAAGATAATAAAGAAGTATTTAAACCATTAATTTAAGAGGAAGATAATAACGTTAATAAACCAGTTTAAACCTTTAATAAGTTAGCAGATCTTGAGCTTGTAGGAGCTCTTAAAGATGCGTATTATATGCTACCTCTAACAGAAGAAGATAAAGAATCTCTATATGCCTTTTACATTAAGTATCCTATAAAGTTAGATATATAAGATACTGATTAAGACATCATTTAATAAATAGGAGACGGGTTTTATACTTAGGGGGTGTTTAATAACTTAGTTAAAGACTTATTTAAAAAAAAGCCTGTAATAATAGGTTTAAAGACTTTATTACTAAAAGGATCACTTTAGCCTATTATAGCGCCTTCTTAGTAGGAAGGAAGTTTAACCTTAATAGTTAACTTAATAATAGTAAGCTAAAATTAGGCAGAATACGTAATATTAGATTATATACGAAGAACTTACCTCCGCTACCTTAGTTAATCCGCAACTTTAATATATATCCTCTTTAAGATTAGTTCTAAGAAGCTTAATAAGCCCACCTCCAATCCTATCATTAAATAAGGTTATTTTAAAAAGTAGAAAAGAAGTACGTAAAGGGACAGCAGATCCTTAGCTTAATATAGGTGTTTATCTATAAGACAGATAAGTATAGATTCCTCCAGAAATGCAAGGTATGCTTAGTAGTATATAGAAATTAATAGGCCCTAGAAGACCTACCTATAAGAGCTATTATATTAGCTAGTACAACCTTCTAAACCCTTATAGCGATCACCGTAAAATTTAACCTAGAGACAACACAGATAGATATAGTCAATATGTTTATCCATTGCAATCTTAATGAGGTTGTTTATATAAAGCTACTGCTAGGGTTCAATAAAGGAAAGATAGACAAAGTACTACGCTTAAGAAAAGCTCTTTACGGACTATAATAATCACTACTATTATGGCAGAAGAATCTTATAAGCTTACTAATAGAATTAGGTTTTAAAGAGGTACCTTAGAAGCCGTGTATTATACTAAAAAGTAGAATAGTTATCTTTTTCTGTGTTAATAATATTATCTTCTGCTACTAAAAGATAGATAAAAAGAAAGCTTAAGAAGCAATTAAGGAGCTAAGCAAGGAATACTAGATAAGTACCCTTAGCAAGCTAAAATGGTTCCTAGGAATCTATATACTATATAATTATAGCTAGAGGCTCCTATAGCTATCCCAGGAAGCCTATATTAAGAAGATAGCTAACTAGTATAAGATAGATCTTAAAGGGCGTCTTCTAGACACTCTTATGGCAGAATTAGAACTCCTTTCTACTAATTACTAATTAATCTATCTAATGTGTCCGTCCTTTAATATAGACCTATTAGTCCGTCCAATATCCCTACCAGCTTCTATAATACTATATTAGAGAAAAATGGGTTAAGTACTTTATATAGCTACTATAACGCGTCTAGATATTACTTTTGCAGTATTATAGCTGGCAAGGTTTAATTAGAATCTAAGCTAAAAGCACTATTAAGTGGTAGATAGAGTAATCCAGTACCTATATAGCATAAGGAGTAGAGCAATCTGCTATAAAGGAGATAAGGAAGGAATATATAATAAAGGATAAGATAATAGAAGAGATAGTAGAAGTAAAGCGCAATTATTTATCTATGCTAGCAATGTATTATTTACGGACAACTCTATTAATAGAAAGAGCTTGTAAGGATATATTATAAAGCTATTTAGGGGACTAATTATATAGAGAGCAAATAAGCAGGATATAGTGATGACGTTAAGCATAGAAGCCGAGTTGTTAGCCCTATTATAGACAGTAAAGGAAGCTATCTTTATTAATAGGCTGTTTAAAGCAATAATATTAAAGCTAAATAAGCCTTTAATTATTAATTGTAATAATACCCAAAAACTCTAATATATTAAAATCTATTAACACTGGCTACGTTAGGAATATGTAAGGAGATAAGTACTATTTTAATAGATAGTAATAAAGGAGATGATTGTTAATGGACTTATAAAGTCCCTGCCTAAACAGAGGTTTTAAAGCTTCGTTAATATAATTGGAATGGTGGATATTAAGGAATGGCTAGCTATGGGAAAGCAACTAGAGGACCTAAAGGACAATATTAGAGCAAGACGGAAGGATTTAGATAAGATTATGGTTTAATTGACTTATTAACGGATATAAGAAGGTGGTTAGCTTTGACCTTAAAGAGCTCAAAGCTAAGGGGGTGTGTTAGATAATCTATATTCTCTAAAGGCGTGGGTTATATGCATGAGTTACCTGTACGGAGCACGTGCACTGTAAAGTCTCTTTATAGCTTAAAGCCCTAGGGCCTCAAGACACAGTCGATTAACGATTAAGTCAAGATTATCAATTAATCAACCTATTTTATCAATAAATAGCTCTATATGAACTATCTGACAAAAGTGCGGAAACTTAATCTTAATGCTAGCCGCGCCTCTTCAACTAATGCTCCTCTCTGTCGCGAGTCTTCGCTCCTATTAGAGGAATTATGCTGTTATATCTCGAGATAACTCTTTTGGAGGAATGTATAATCCACCTAAGAGAATAGGCCACTTATAGCCTTTTATCTATAGTATTTACTATTCCAAATCTATTATCCGCTATAAGTTCCTTTTATGCTTTAAATAGAAATCTAGGGGTCTAATTCCGGACCCCTATTATATTTATTACTCTTTTCCTTTTGTAAATTATAAGAGGCATAAACCTGTCCTTCGCACCTATTCTCTAGATAATAATAATATTGGAAAACATACTTTCCCATTATTATATACCGCTTAGGATGATCTTTATACTTAAAAAACGCCATATATAAATTGATTTGGAAACACTAGGAGGACTTAAGACATATTCCTAGACTGGTTTCCTTAATTAACTTACAGAAGGTAACACCCCTTGTAATTATAAAACTTTGGCTAGGAAAAGACTCTACTCTCTAAATAGGGATAATGTTAAATCCTAAGACTGACCTATAGCGTTTTAGACTCCCTAAAGCTATTAAATCTAGGGTTAGGGTATATAAATACATAAGAACAAAATATAGATCTCTATAGAGGATCTATAAGAAGATCTATTAGCTGCGACTTGGTATTAAAGATTAGGTCGCGGTGGCTAAAAGGAGAGATCCCCCATCTAATATTGTTATAGTAAGAAGTGAGCGGAAAGATCCTCTATTAAATCTTATTATAGTATGGAGTTTTTTAGGACCTAATATTAAAGAAAAGCTCTGTAAGTTCCAATAGATATAACACGCCAACTTTATCTCTGCTCTTAAGGTTTTTAGATTTAAGGAGACTTCCTATATCATTTTTAAGTTTATGGCCTACTCTCTATACTACGTTGCTAGCAATCCTCTCCTTAATGAAATTTATTTAGCTGTAATACTTGGATAGGTAAAAACCTAATAGCGTAATAACTATTAAGCAGGGCACTAACTATAGCAAATACTTAACGGGCTTGCGTACCTTATAACAAAAGGATTAAAGCATAGTTTGCTAAGTTGTTTAAATATACTTATTTATCCATATAGAGATATGAAAATTAGTTAGTAATTAGCTTGGTTTTAAAACCGCCTTTACTAATAAAATGTTACAGCATATTAAGAATATTGCCATACCCACCCATCACAAAACGCTGGACCTCAAGATATTAGAGCTCTAAGTGATATTGTTATAGAACTAATGCAGGGATACGTCAAAGAGGAGCGAGCTGTTGGCGTGGATAACCTATATCGTTGGCCGCCCGACTCTAACGCCACCGGATCCCTCTTTGAGACAACCTCTGTTACTTCAGTTATTGAGTTAATAAAGGTACGTTAGAGCTTTATTTCCCGTGCTATTATCTACTGATATTCTCTAGTGTAGGTATAATATATTGCATTAGAGCATGCGAGGGCGGCCAAGGCACTAGTGGTAAGCAAGCTAATAGCGATTTTCCATCCCAGGGATTGAAAATCGTGATTAGTTAGTAGAAGTTATGGGAGAATACGCGATAAGCTTTATCTCTCGCAACGTGTAGATCTCAGAGAATTAATCATCCACTAACAACACCGTATAGTACATGTTATTGTAATATATATATTCTGCATATTGTTAAAGAATACCAATATCTAGCATCCGTTATTGCAACTTCCTTGGCGAAAAGAAGTGCTTATAGGATTGGTATCTTTCGCCACTATTAGGGTGTGTATAGGTTACAAGTATCCACCAGAATAGGTAGATCTTCTTAAACATTTTCCATCTCGCGAGTATACTTAGAATTTTTGCTAGATTACCTGTGTTAATAGCTAATAAAGTAGTAATGTTTTTACTTAATTCTAGCTGGTGACTAGGATTCTGTTACTGGATCTATTATTAGATTCCTAGTTCTAGACCTCTTACTAGGTTCCTAGTTCTAGGCCTCTTACTAGGTTCCTAATTCTGGTCCCTTTCTATTTTGCCTTTAACGGATCTTTAGGCATCCCTTAAATTAACGAGTTTTCCGCTAATTTTTACTATACTTCGCTGATTCCTTTTTCTTCCGCCCTTATATTATTATGGAAATTACCTAAGTGTATGCTATAGCTATAGGTGGTATTTTTACTTTTCTTATCCTCGTTCACTTCTGTCCCTATATATAGTTATTTTTAAAAACCACTTCTTTTCTAGCATCTTAATATCTTACCTATCCGAAGCTAATCCGCTGCTATTAATATTTAGGTCTATAGAGTTGGGCCAATATCCTTTTGCAGTTATTTTATATTACGGTAAATGCGTTCTATATTAGCTTTAAAGTCCAGGATATCTAGATAGCTAGTTTATAAGCTACAAATCTCTTATTAATTAATATAATTATACTTTTTGCTAGTCCTTATCTTAACTTTCTTATAGATATACTTGGGTTTTCTTTAAACATATACTAATAAGTTTATCGCTTAGTTGGGATAATATTATTCATCCTTCTATTCTTTTATGTTTTTATAGTAATGGCTAGCCGAAACTCTTTCCCTTTATATATAGTGGAGAATATATAAGGAGTTATTATAAGCCTTACCCCCTCTTCCCCCTTTTTATAGGACTAATGCCTTACTAATTATATCTAATACTGCATAGGGGGGATTGTTACTGTACTTTCTTCTCCTACTCTCTTATCCTTTTCTTTATAGGCCATTATATAAAATATTTATCTATACGTATTAAGTATTAGCAATCCTTTCTGCCTATTCTATTTAGTGGCACTTAACATTAAAGCCGTTCCCTCCTTGGCTATATGTCTATATCTTTGCAATAATATTCCTTTTAACCCTTCTTCTGTAGTTTAGATTCCTTATTTACTGAAATAAGGCTATAGGCTCTGGCTATTCTCGAGCTTATATTAGTTATATTAATAATATTGTTAAAATATATCTAAGTTTATCTTAACTATTAAGAATTGAAGTAGGGTAGTATATAGGTCTGTAGATTCTAGTAGTAAGTTTTTAGTCCTTTCTATAAACTTATCTTTTTACTATAATGTCCTGGTTGGAAGGGAAATAGAATTCTTTAAATCTGTTTATAGAGCCTCATAGAGGCTTAACCTAGAGATTACTATATTATAGTAAGACCTACTACGGCGGACCGCTCTATCTAGCTCTATTTAGTAGGCTATACGGGATTAGCGTACTAGTGGGCGATTATAAGACTGTTCTTATAATATTAAGCGGTTTTAGTATAGCCATATAGTTGCCTTACCTTACTTAGCTAATATATAGGTATAATGCTTGCAAGACTTATACCCAGCAAGTCCATTTAGTGTAGTAATTAGAGACTATTAGTAAGCCCTAAATCGCAGTTTATAAATTTAAAACTTATAATATATAGACATTGGAATTATAGTGCAGTCTTTACTTAATAATGCTTTAACTAACAACACCTTAGATAATGGTTATATTAGTAGCTTAAATAATAATATTATTATAGCTTACGCTAACTTAAAATATATCCTTAGTATCTCAATCTATATTAGATTAGGAAGAATAGATAGGGTACTATTTAGTAAACGTGCTATAGTATATAAAGGCTTTATAAACCTGGAGATAATCCTCTAAGAAGAGAGTATAGAAAAATATATTAAAAGGGTATAAGATGAGGCAGAGAAGTAAGGAGAAATGCTAGTTATAGGTAAGATTTCCTACCTTATGCTACTCTTAAGCTGCTAACCGTTTATAGTATTAGGAAGTAATAAGCTATAAGATTGTCTACAGGACCTTATATATAGCTACTTAGATAAAAAAGTAAGGCTCCTTATTAGTTACACAAGGGGATATCACGTAGCTACGGTTCGTAGATAGTATGATGGTTGTTCTTCTTTTTAATAGGAATGAGAAAAGGGGTGAGGAACTTAAGGTTCCTCACCACGCTAGGGCCACGTCAGCACGTGACGGCAACATGCCTGGCGTGACGGCAGCTTGCCTCATTCCCAACACTGGCAACTCTTCTTTTTGTGGTTGCCATCTATATATAGACAAACAGACAGGATGCAATAATACCAGACAGTGTATAACAATACCAAACAATATACAACAATACCAAACAATATGCGACAATACCAAACAATATACGGCAATACTAAACAATATGCGACAATATGCGACAATACAGCAGTTGGCAGATAACGCAAAGACGGGTAGGCCGCTAAGGCGCTAGTAGTAAGCGAGCCAATAGCAATTTTCTATCCCGGGGATAGAAAATCCTAATTAGCTAGTTTAAGTCAGGGTCTACAGAATATTATACTCCTACTCCCTTTTAACCCAACCTTTAACTTATATATGTAGAGTATTTGTGTTAACAAACGTTTCTAGAGCCTTGTTTAGGTTTGCCTTTATTATTACGTCTACTAGGTTATCTTAACCGTTAATCTATTAAATCTTAAAGAGTTCTCGCCATTTGTAGGATTGACGAAGTGCTATAATATCAATTATAAGGCGCTTCTCCTTTATAGTACCAAGCTTAACCAAGCACTTATAGAGGGAGTATAAATCAGTGCATATAATTATAGGGATAATAGGAAGTTTAAGTTAATCTATAATTATCTTTAGGGTAGTTCCAATTGTAATTGCCATATTAACTCCGCTAACCATTCTATATATTTCTAACGCCAAAACACTTCAGGTGACGCGCTTGCTCTTAGTTAAGCTCCAATAGATAAGGTTACTATAGATTATAAAGTCATTCTCTCCAGTAAACTCGTTTGTAATAATAATCTTATATCCTAGCTAGGAGCTAAAATCTTTATTATTTATAAACAATCTATTAACAAATACAAAGAGCTTAGCGGTGGGAAGATTAATAGGCACATAGTATAGGCCCTAGTCAAAATAGTTCATTTGCTAGGAAAGGCATTTATTTAGGGCAAGAATGTCATCCTTAGTTAGTTCCTGGTATTAGGCAGTAATAGAGAGATCGAATAAAGCCTTAGGTTGACAGATAGAAGCAACATAAGCTCTATAAGCGCGTTACTCCACGTATCCTTACTTTGGAGAATTAGCGTTAATAACATTAATCTTCTTGCCTTAACCCTTCTAGCGTAGAGCAATAGAATCCTTATTTAGGGAGAGAATGCATCTATTAAAGAGTAATAGTGTTATTAAACTAAGCTTTTCCTTTAGCTTTGCTATAAGATTTGCCTTTACTAGCTCGTCTTCTTTAAGAGCTAAGAATTGGTCGTCTCCCAAGATAATTATATTATTAGTTTACATGCCGATAATTCCAAATAGAGTTCCCGTAGTTATAATAAAGAAGCAGGGATTAAATATAGAAGTAGTTATTAAAAGCTTCTCTTTATAGTGCTTGCTATAGGTAGCCTACTAGTGAGTTCCTACCTCTGCAATCCCATATAATAGCTTGAGCATAACTATGATCGTATCTTTAGGATACTAGTAGCAAATTTGCTCTAGAAGGTATGCCAATATTAAGCGCTAAAGGTGCGTCTCTAATTGGGTGTAGGCTTAAGTGATATCTCGCAAATAAACCACCATTTTATTCTTTATTAAGGAGGGAGCTAGCGCAATAATAACTTACTAACTAGCTCGTTAAATTGTAGGAGACTACGTAAGAATTACCTCCTTACTATTATTATTGTAGCCTTAAATAACAAGCCTTAATTTCTTAAATAGGGCGTTAGTAGCTTTGCCCTTAATTTTATTAACTATTCTTAACTTAAAGATGCGAACTCCATTAAACTTAGTAGGGTTATACTTCTCGAATTTAAAGACTCCTCTTATAATAAGACCCTCGATCTCCTACTTATTAGATACTTAGAAAGGAGCTCTTAGAGTTATAATACAACCTTCCTTTTAGAGCTATTTTGCGAGTTCAAAGTCATCCTTCTCCTTAGCTGTTATAAAGGCTATTAATAACTCAACTCTATTTTCAATAGCAATAATAAATTACTCTTTAAAATCAATAAGATATTGGCAATTTCGTGATCCCTTTAGGCGACCTCTACCGCGTCATAGTTATAGCACATCTACTAATATTATATTAGGATTGTAGTCGCCTTCTAAAGTATATTAATTATGGTTCTCCTCTAGGGCATCTTCTAGGGCATCCTACAAAGGCTTAGAACTATTATCTTTATAATAAGGCTTAATAATAGTTAAACGGAATTAAATAGGTCCGTAAGGTATCTAAATAGTATAAGTCTAGCTATTAATTATAATAAGTTAATATGGGCCTAACCATCTTCCCTTTTCACGCCATATGCGTACTTTAGACTGGAGTGGCAGATCGAGCGTAGTTAAGGTATTTAGGCCATTTCTCATTTCTAGTGCGTTATTAACTTGGCGTGTGGCGTAGAGATGTTATACCTCCTTTATTGCCTTGCGAATAGCCTCAGCTCGTTACACAACAGAGGGAGATAGTAGAGAATCGTTAGTTATTTAAGGGTAGGCGCTAAAGACTAGCAACGTGGGTACAAGTCTATCTAGGCCAGCAGAATCGTTAATAGCTTTAACAGCTATTTATAAGGTAAGTTCTTCACTAGCATCCTCTAGTTCTAAAGAGATAATCTTATATACGCGGTATAATGGCACGTGATATCGCTCTACTTTTCCAACACTATTATATGCCTTAATAGGGACTTCCTTGACCTTAATTGCCATTGCCTTTATCTATTATTGAAACTCTATAGATAAGAAGTTCTTTCCTATATTATAGACGATTTAATTAGGGGGTCCTAGGTAGACATTAATCTAGTATAACTAAAGGGTATCCTATATGTTCCTAGCTAATATATCCTTTAAAAATCGTGCGGCTTAAAAGGAGGTTAAGAAGTTAATAACTTAGAGTACTAGCTTACCGCTAAGATATATAACATTAACAATAATACAGAAGTTAAAGTTATAGTTATCTTTAAGGGTAAACTTAAATCGGCCAGGGGACTTCTGGTTTATTTAGCAGTAATAGCAGTACTTTATAAGATACTTAATTACCTTAACCTTAACTTTATAGCCTACTCGCTGAAGAACCCTAAGCAATTAATAAATGGATAGGTGGCCAAAACAACGGTATAGTTGGCGTAATTTTAACTTAGTTAAGTGGCTCTAAGTAATACTCTTTTCTAGTTAATAAAGGAGTAACCAGGGGTGACCCCATTTACGTATAATAGGCACCCGATTGTCTCCCTAAATAAGTATATTCTTAAGGTTGTTAAGCCTAACGCCTAACTTATCTATATCTTTAATGCAAAATAGAAACGGAGTGTTCGTAGGAATAATATAGAAAGTAATATATCCTAAGGGGGTTTGGACCCTAATTATACCAAGAGAGATTGCAGTACCTTTACTAAAGCAAATTGTATATTAGCCTGCCATTAATTGGTTAATCTAAACAGAGCTATTAAGCTGCTAAAGGGCTCGAACTTAAGGTTCTCCTACTATAGATACTCCTGCGGCTCTAGTATCCGGCATAATACTATGGAAGACGTTCGCCAAGTATCTATTATTAAAGGAAAACGTAGAGCTCTCCTTTAGCTTATTAAAGATATCTGACTTCGTAATAAAATGGAGCATAGATTAGTTATTAAGAACAGCGACGGTTTATATACTATTTACCTCACTATACTTAGTAAAGTATTAGTTAGGAGAGTAGTCCTCAATTTCTATATCTATAAGGAGCTGTTTGACCTTATTAACCTCACCCTTAAGGTCTTTTACGCCTTCGTATTAAACCAGGAAGCTTTAGAAGTAGGCCATAGTAACCTTATAATTTCCGACGTTTCTTACACTCTAATGGAACTTATTATATGCCTCTTTTCGCTTATTAAGGGAGTGTCTAGTTAACTAGCACTTTGGCTTCTTATAAACATAGCACTTCTTCTGGCGATTACTTCGAAATGAACCTCTATAAGGACCTCCACAGTTACCTTATAGTTAACGTTAATTGTACCCTCTTCCATATTCCCTACTACAGCCACCATATATTCGATCAGTCCAGTTATAATTATATTGGTCAGGAATACTTATTTAGGTAGGGTTTTTGGTATAGAGCTATTAAGATTCTTATATTCGCATCGCAGTACCTATAGCGGAGTATAGCTTAGTATATACTCCTTCAAACGTATCCGTAGGTTTGTATAGCGCTAAGTTGCACTTAGGAACGCTACAGCATACTAAGATAATTTGGTCCCTTAGGCTATTCTTATTTTAGTAGGTTTTAGTAAGGCCATATTAGATTTTCTAGAGTTTATTAAAAAGTAGTTAAAGGCACTCTAAACAAGTCTTTATTAGGTTAGAAGTAATAACTCTCTAGAACGTAGTCTCTTGCCATTTAAATATATAAAGTTGGCGATTCTTATTAGTCTTAAAGTGGGCTCTAGTAAGCTAAAGCATTATATTAAAGCTATAGTTTTTACCCGTAATATAGTCATAATAGAATATTGCTGCCCGTCCCTTTAATATAATAGAGAAAGCGTAATAGTACTAATAGCATTAAATTCTGACCTTATTGCAACAATTATAAAAGACCTATAGTTTTGCTCCAAGTATGTTATATAGTTCTCCTCTAAACTTCTTCTCTTCGTCCAAATATACCTTCATCAGATTCGTGACTTCTCGTAGTAAAGGCTTACCGGTTAGCTAGAGTAGAGGAGGTAGAGGCGGAGCAACTCTAAGTAAGAGGGTACCTCTAGGTAGAAGAGCAGCTTTAGGTAGAGAGTCAGCGTTCTAGGGGTTTTAATATAAATTAAAGTTGCCTTCTAAAGAATATAGGTTGTTTTTAGGTTTCCGTAGTTAACGTATAATCTCAGCTTCCGTCCATATTAGTTCTTCTATACTAGTAATAACGGCCTAAATATTACTAGTAATTAGGTTACTATTCTCAGCAACATATACCCCATTCCTATAAAGGAAGTCTTAAAAATCCCAAACAATATTAACGTTGCCAAGTGCCTAGGTATCAGCAGTCTATCCCACAAAATCCTCCCTAAAATACTCCCATAGTTATAAATCGGCGTAGCATCTATTTTGGTAGAATATAATATGGTGTAGGAGAAAGCCGTTAACTTATTTTATAGTATAAGTTGTTATATTAAAGGCGAATTCGTCCCAATCTTTATTAATAAGTTTCGCGTGCTTAGCTACCCCTAGTAGTAAGGAGTCTTTCTAGTTATTTAAAGTAGGCGTAGCCATATTTTCGGAGGGAGGGAAGTATTATTGGTGTAGGGATTGTTATTTGGTGTAAGGGTTGTCGTTTGGTATAGGGGTTGTCGTTTGGTATAGGGGTTATCGTTTGGTATAGGGATTATCATTTGGTACGCGTTCATAACGTATATTTGCGGTTATAGGGCTTAGGACCAGTTCTGGCCTTAAATCGCGAAGACTTATAAAGCGTGTTATTCTGTATAATAGACGCAAGAATCCGTAATCTCAGAAAGGCTTAGGACCAGTTCTAGCCTTTTAGATCCTTAGATTCGTAGAAAAGTTCTATTTAAGATTTAGGACTAGTTCTAACCTTAAAAGACAGCTTCCTCTAGCATAAGTAGCACTGGTACAGTGGCTTATCTCTTCTTAGTAATACCTAGCTGTTCTATAGTATAATAGTGAAGTTAACCACTAATCAGTGTTAGTTACACAAGGGGATATTACATAGCTACGGTTCGTAGATAGTATAATAGTTATTCTTCTTTTTAATAGGAATAAGAAAAGGGGTAAGGAACTTAAGGTTCCTCACTACGCTAGGGCCACATCAGCACGTGACGGCAATATGCCTAGCATAACGGCAGCTTACCTCATTCCCGACACTCCTTAAACTAGAATATTAGTTGGCGTAATTGTAAGAGCTACTTATAAGAGGGTATATCTAATTAGTGTTTAGAGTTAATATTAGACCTCGCTTTCTTTCTTCTTATTATAGGTACTGTTAAGAGGTTGAAATTTCCTTATTAGTAATTTATCTATAATTATAAAGTGGTGGTTACTGCTAGAGTGTTTATCTATGCCTAAGACTAAAGTAACCTAACTTAGTAGATTGTTATGAAGTGAGAGAAATATAAGAGGAGTAGTATATTAGTGTTAGAATAAGTAAAATAGACCAGTTCTTTAATATCTTAGCCATTAAAAATCAACCTTTTACTTACCAATACTATATATTTAATTCTTCTATCTTCCATCTCCTCCATATTTACCTTATTTAGATTTATATTACTATTACTATTGTAATATAGATTGCTAATTATTTTCTGTCGCCTAGTTCCTTACCATATACCCCCATCTTACTACTTACCTTAGTTATATGCTTTGCCCTCTTTTTACTATACTACCTACCTTTACCATTTTACTTTTAATCCTGTATGTCATTTACAAATATAGGACGAAGTGTTTATTAAGGTATATAATCAGCTTATTAATATCGCTCATTAACTAATATTAGATTTCGCTTATCTTGCTAGCCCTACTACTAAGTAAATAAGTCTATATTTATCTTAAGGATCTAAATTTGGCCCTGGCAGCCTTATAGAGCTAGGGTATTATTACTTATCCAATTAAGGGGTCGCATTTGCTGCTTTTATCTTATAATCCTCCTCCTTTAAGCTTTATTACGTTCCACTAGGCCTCTTCTTTACAAATCCTTAAGTATTGGGTATTTGTAATAAATAAATACTGTAATTAGATTAAATAAGCTTTAGAGGTTAGAAAAGATACTAAATATATTAAGCTAATAAATAAATCTAATCTATCTTATTATTGCTATCCTAATTATTATAAAACTAAGGATATATCCAGTAGTATATTTAGTTAGATCTCTAATAAACTCTTCTAAATTCTCTATAAGCTAGATACCGAACCTATTATAAACAATCTATATATTACCGCATCTCTAGTAACCTTTAGGGTAGTAAATGACTATCTTATAATTAAGAGCATATAGACCAAGCTTAAGAAGGCTAATTGGTAATATGCTATTCTTATTAAAGAATATTGCGATAATGTTAGCGCGGTCTAAATAATTAAGCTCCCACTTAACATGCTTACGGAACTATAGATTAGAAATTTCCTGCATCTAATCCTTGTACTAGTTATTATGGCATAAGTTAAAAAAAAGTAATAATAAAATGTAAGAGGGATAACGTCACCTTAGCTTGCCAGTTAGTAGTAGAACTTATATTAATACTGTCAGCAAGGTAAATAGACTTGCTATAAATAGGTAAATGGGCCGGTGGCTTGCAAATTGTATATATAGCAGTTTCCGAGTTAGCTGAAAACGTGCTTATAATTATATAATATTGGTAACTAATAGATAAACAAAACTTAATCCTTAGAATTAGGTAAAATAATAGAATAGTTAATATAGTAAAGCGATAGGTAATAAAGTATCTGTTAGACACAATTTAATATAAGGTGTTACCCCTATTAATAACTATTATATTAAGGCGATGTACTTTACTAAGCTGCTTAAAATAGTTTAAGGGTCCTAAAATAGGGACTTTACTATAAATAACTCCTTAGTGTGCCCTAAAGCAGACCCCTATGATTTAAAATTCAAAGGTTAAAATAGAAATTAGAAATGGTAAAGGGATCTTTTACTATATATCCTACAAATCTAGTTGGTTTTAGAGTTGCAAGTTACACTCTATAGTTATTTTAACCACAACTATATACCCCTTTACAGATATTAATGCTCTCCTTTATATATCTTTTATTGCTGTAGGAAGCTTTACCACCACGGCGCCCCTTTATTTCAATACTATAGCTATAATAGGTAGTGGTCCGCTAAATAGTGGAGTACTAACTATAATATCTGTGGGTACGATTAAAGAACTTTAATTAGCGCACTTCCTTGAAAATTTAGAGGCGTCCTTTTTTAATACTAGCTTAATAGAAATTATAAAGTGGGAGATAAATGAATATCCTAATAATGCCATTAATATTATTAGTAAGATTGCTGCTATAAGTATACTACCACTTTAGAGTCTAGGAATATTACCTAATACCTGATGAACTGAATGATATTGGAAAGAATGAATGTATTTTTGTGAATATCTAGTTCTATCTACGACGAACATAGGCCCTTATATAGGCCTATGTCTACGGTGGCAAAGTGATTGCTAAGGATACCGACCAAAATGGAAGCAAAGGGAATCTGCTTATGTAAGCAGGAAAACGCATATGGAGGACTCTTCCAGAACCATCGTCAATACCCTAATAGTAAGAAGAGGTCTACCTTAAAAGCCTTATAAACTTACTTAAGGCCTATAATATACTATTAACTTCTCCTTATAATTACTCCTTCCTAATAAATTTAACTAAGGGGTTCTTTAAACTTACCTATTTTATAATCTGTAAGCTTTATAGTGTATAGGAATTGACTAAGCGACTTAATTCTAAATCTATAGAAATTAGGTAGACTATATATATAAAATAGGTGGCAAAGGTTGATAGTAATACTAATAATAATTTATAACTATTACCTAATTGCTATAAGGTCGATATTGCCACTTAGTTAGTAATAGGTAATAAATAGGTAATAGAAATAAGTAGTGAGATATACAATAGTAAAGATAGGGTAGTAAGTTATAAGGTGCTTCTAATATAGTATTAGTAGTCGGTTATATAATCTTAGTAAGTATTGGAGCTACTATTAGACTTACTAAACAACTCGCAGTTACTGATCCTCTACTTTTGAGATTGGTATTATTGATACTTACTATTAAATCCCGCTACTAGTGCTCTTATTAATATTGAATATTAATTACTAATATTGAATATTGAATATTGAATATTAAATGTTTAATATCAATATTAATACAATCTGTTCAATACTGAAAGATATTAAATATTGAATATTTTTAGAGTTGAGGTAGTAAAAATAAGGTAGATGTATTGGTAAATGACTTTTGGACCTCCTTAAAATATATACACATTTTAAAATTATTAGGAAAACCTATAGAAAGTAAAATTACTAAACATTAAATTAGATCTTGCATGTTATCGCGCACAACATTATTAATTTTGACAATTTTGACACTTCCCTAGAGCTTAACCCCCCTATATATTCTACCTTTAATTAATACTATACTTCCCTTATCTACTAACGTAATTAAAGATGATAATATATCCTTCTCTGCTATTTCTAAGCTTGATTCTAATCGATTTACCTACTCTAGCGGCGACGACGATGTGTTAAGCGACTCTATACTAACTACCCCAAAGTCGCCTCGTAAAAGGCGCCGGTTAACTACTTCTATATAGCAGCTTGCCTGCGATCCTCTCCCTTATAAAGCTATTCGTGATAGCAAGAATCGAATATGGTACTATTTAATATGGGTTTATGGCGATAAATGTAGTATAAGAGGCTTTGGAGGCCTTAGCAGAATTTAAAGAGCAGCTAATATCTACTACACCACATTAAGGATTATAAAGATGACAATAGTGGTAAGAGTAGTTGTAAGAGAGTAGCTATTTTAAAGCTTTACTAGAGCATAGGGGCGTATAGAGTCTACTTTTAAATAAAATACTATACTAAGAGTGTACTATATTTAATATTGAACTAAATTTCAATATCAATATTAATACGGCGTTTTATTAATATTAAATATTAATAAGAGCACTGCCCGCTACAATGCATTTTTTATTATATTTAGGACGAAGTACCTAATCTAGCTCTATTTAACGCCGGGATTAGCAATATATAGGTATATAATCTCGCTCTTTTGTTTATTATTCCTGGATTTTGCCTAGTTAAAGTCTTATTACCTATTTTACTAAGACTAATCTTTGTATAATTAACTGGTGGAGTATTTAGTAATAGTACTAATAGACCATTAGAGAGGAAGTTTACGTGGGATCCAATATAAATACTATTTATTGCTGAAAAAGGTAAGCAACTTTTTATTAAATGGGTTAATTAGCTTAATGTGCTAGTATATATACCTCTAAATATTACCGCCTATGGGAGGGGGACTACTTATATGCTACAAGAAATAAACAGAGTAGCTTTTACCGTGGTAATAGTGCAGCAGCCTAATAATGTTAATAATTTAACTCTTATAATAATGGTAGGGCTAGTTATTATATTACCTTCCTAAAAGAAAGTAGAAAGGTCTTATTATGTCATTCTATAAAGTTTAGGTTTTTTTGTTTTCCTAATATTTTAACATTTAAACTATAGAATAGGTAAAGTAGTAACATTCTCGCTATATAGGTGTGTAATAAATATTAAACTTTCTTCTTACTTATCTGCTATGGTTCTGTAAAGAGCATAAATAGTAAGGCTTAGTTTGTTTAATTATTGCCATATAAAATAGTGTTAAAGTTAATAGCACTTTCTTATGCCACTACTAAGGAAACTTATAACGTCCGTCCCTAGGTTGTGGAAAACCCACCATACCAGAAAATATAAGGGATACTTTGACTTTAAGTGACTATAAATCTACACACACATTAAGCTTTATTATAATTCTATATAAGTTGTGTGCTATAGCTACTTTTAAATATTTAGGACCCCTTCTACCTATAAATTATGTTTATATCATCGCCTTTACGCCTAGCGTATAAAGAGCCTCCTTTTATATCGTAATAGAGTTCCTTCCCTATAGTACCACCATTAAGCTCTTACTATTTATAATACTTATAAAAGGGTCTTATTTAAGCCTTAGAGCCTCACTACAATACTAGGAAGTTATTATTAGCTTTATATCTGCTGCGGCGCATAAATTTATATAAGGTCGCCACGCGGGTTAGTACCTCTAATTAAAGTAATTACTAATCCTGGCTAGTGTAAAACAAAAACAACCCTATACCATATGATTAATTATTATAGTGTAATTTACTTATAGTGGCTGTTAGGCCTATAGCTATACAGAGTCTTAGTAAGTGGGCTAATAGGAGATAAGAAGCGTAACTAGTATAATGCCCCAGTTGCTAGAGGAGCCTTAAAGAATAAGTAAAAGGAGCAGTATTAAGTAATAGCCATTTTATATAAAACTAGATATAATTATATGGCCAGTCTAGGTTATATTAGGCAAGGCAGACAGGAAAGGAGGATAGAGTTAGTAGATAGAACTAGGTTAAAGGAGCTTAGCAAGGCTATAATTTAGGAGGTAGAGTTATGGGATTAGTCTTTACCAAACTAGTAAGTTAATAAATATATTAGCAACACCGTTCCTTTAGATAAAGCAATAAGTAGTATAGAGGGCAAAGGGCGGCAGTAATCTGTAAGGTAGGAGGTAATTAGTAATACTTAGCAATTCTAGGGTTGTAGAGAGTTATAGTATAACCCCTAAGGCTTGCAATATTATTGGCGACTTTTAATAAGTGGGGAACTAGAGTTACTTAATAGACGTAACTAGACCAGCATAACTTAATAGGTGGTCTAAAAGAGTTCTATAAATACATGTTCCCATAATCCTTAGGTTTTACTTTAGGTTTTATTTTAGGTTAAGGTATAGCATTAGAGTGTTAGAGTATAGCGTAGGGTTTACGTAAATTTTATATAAATTAAGTTGAGGGGGGCGAGGCCCTAGAAGCAAGGGTATAGCTAGTATAGGTCAGCTAGCACTGGTGACGTGTTCCCATATCTTAATAAGGGTGTAGCTAGAGTAGGTCAGCACCTCCCTGCTAGCGCTAGTATAATGTTAAAGTTGTCACTTGAGCGCCTAAGATAGTTGAGCTGCTAGGAATATTGCCCATAAAAAAGTATAGAGTTCCAAAGAAACAGTGGCAAAACCCTTAAGATTTTATGACATTTTTAACAAACGTACGCATACTACCTAGTAATATTGTTGCTCTTTAAAATATGTAATTTTTTTTTTGCTGGACTCTGCTATACCTTATAGCACTACTTTATACGGGACAAAATAAAGAACGCTTTTGTCCCCGCTATTGACGGTGGTCGAATACGGATAGTATTGCTTAATATTGTGATTGGGAAAGTGTTACCGCTATCTGGTGGCCCTTATAGAAGATGCTAAAATAGGAGTGGTGAATACGACAACTATATAGGCATATGTTCCCCTTGACCCTCTATGAAATAGAGATATAAAGAAAATAATATATTATATATATAAGGCTGCTATAACCTCACTAATAATCTATCTATGGTTTTTAACCCTTGCTTAAATTGGAGAAACGAAACACCCCCTGATGAGTGTCCTAGTACAACTATTCCGTTCCAGACAGCTACACAAGTCGCTCGATAGTTAGGAGGAAGCCAAAGAATATTTTCCCCCTCCTCTGCTACCCAATTATTTAGCACAAATAGAGTACGTAACTGCTCTAACAAATCTGGCGATATTTTAAGAAAAGACCTCACATCTATCACTTCTCTATCCGTTTTAAGATATTGACCCAAAACAGAGAATGAAAGGGATATAGTTGCTATGCTAAGCTCAAGCGTCTGCAGCGGCGCTCCCGTGACGGCGTCCCAGAGCCTGACGGTCTCGTCGTGCGAGCCCGACGCCACCAGCTTGCCGTCCGGCGAGAATGCTACTGACGAGACCCAGTCCGAATGGCCCTCGAGCGTCTGCAGCGGCGCTCCCGTGACGGCGTCCCAGAGCCTGACGGTCTTATCGAGCGAGCCTGACGCCACCAGCTTGCCGTCCGGCGAGAATGCTACTGACGTGACCCAGTCCGAATGGCCCTCGAGCGTCTGCAGCGCTGCGTTCCATTTCGCTTGCACTCTCGGCTTCTTGCAGATCCAAGTAGGTATATGATTGTCGAACTGTTTCCGGACAATACTTTCCTCTGGGGTAAATATTAGGGCAGAGCAATATGTTTGGAGAGGCGCCAGTTCAATCACTAATCGGTTATATAAAACAAATCGCTTCGCATCATGGACGAAACTGTAGAGGTTTGGACCTTTGTCGACCTTGGGCTACTCATTAGGGAGATTTCCTCATATTATGTGAGGTGACTTACTGGAATAAGAGGCACCAAGGACGTTAGTGCAAGAACGCTATCCGAAGTCTTCCCCATTAAGCTAAGGGCTTCTAGCCAGTAAAGCAAATGTTTCTGCAGGAATAAATGGACTTGGTCGTTGTCATATAGCTGAGCACCACTCTTCTGAATATGCTGGACCCAGTATATGCATGCATACTGGACTTCTGGAGAAAGACACTGCAGAACTCTACTACTCTCTATTTCAGTTGTAAGAGTGCCTGGAGCTTGTAGGTCACAGATATCTCGCTTAAGAGTTGTAGACATCAGTTGAAGGCAATTGCTGGCTAACCTCTCGTGCGTTTCCCTTTCATCTACCCAGAATGGGCTCTTCCCACGCTTTTGAGGATTAAGGAGGAAGTCGCGAAAAGATAGATGTAGAAGCCTTACGGGCATATCCTCGTTGACAGGAATGCTGAGCACAGAGTGTAGTAAGTCTAGTCTGCAGTTAATATCCTCTTTAGGGATATTAAGGAGATGTGCAAGTGAGGGAATAGAGAGAGGACTCTCCAGAACAATAATACTCCCAACTATTTCTTGGAACTCGCTGGTCCGCCTTTCTTTATCTACTTCATCTTCATCATCAAATAGCTGATTTAGGATGGGAAGATATGTCCTATCAAGCTTAGAGAGCTGGGTTGCCGTTTGATATTGAAGTACGATATCTAAGCGCTTTTTGGGATTATCTCGATTATCTCTAATATATCGACAGGCTGTAGCAGCAAAGATGAACAGCGGGATAGCCATCTCGACTAGGACTTGGATTTGATCCTTGCTAGGCCAGTCTGGGGACAGCGAGCGCTGCTCTCTTATCTCCCCGAGTTCATGCTCTAAGAAGAGAGCTATGTCGCGTCTGATTGTTTTCTTCGGTACGTCGTGAAGAATTAGGTCTTGGTATGTTCCGTCGGACATTTGCTTAAAGCCGAGACGAATGGGTAGCTCCGGTCTGCTTGTCACGAAAACCCGTAATGAGACCGGGCTAATATCCTTAGTTCGTGAGAGAAGTTGAAGGATCGCTCGTACGTCATCTTCTCGCTCACACTCGTCTAACGCGTCTATTACAACAACTAGTCCTAACGCTTTTGGGGGAGTCTGCTTTGTTTCCGAGAGCGGCTGGAGGATCAGCTTCTCGAACTGGTCTTTTAGAGCCTTTTCGGAAATGCCAGGGTCAGCGTCGATTGCTTTCCTTATGCTTAATATCAATCCTGGCAGATGGGCCATCAGATCTATGGCGATAGTGGTAAAGAATCTACTCGCATTGCCGCGGTCTCCCCCGCCTGTCTTAAAGAAAAAGCTGGCCCCTAGCTGACCTTGGTCAGCAAATGACTGCGCAACAGTCCGTGCAATTGTAGACTTTCCCGTGCCAGCCATGCCGTTTAGCCAGAATATGGGTTTTCCGTTTCTGTCCTTTGCCCATTCCATAATGTGACGCTGCAGCTCCACTCTGGTGTTTGCAAGGCATCTTGCATTATGCTCGTCCATATGCGAGTCGAAGGACGCTCCTTTAGCAATGGGTAGTTTGGCCAAGTCGATCTTCTGATTAATATTAAGTAGAAGTGCACTATGTAATTATATTATTAATTATCCTTAACTACAACAAAGAATGGAGAGATATAGAACTTACGTTTGGTCGGCTTGGAGAGCTAGAGAGAAGGTCTCCTCATATCTTTTGAGACTGGCGACGATCTTTTCCACCTTCTTGCTCGTAAAAGGCCATTTTAAAGCTCGTACTCCAAACCGGTTCATGGCCTTGCGAGTTATTCCCGGATCCAGCTGTGTCTTCAGCTCTTCTAGCTGCAGAAAGCATTCTTTGAGCGAGTCTAATAACTTGTGGGTAGCCGAAAGCCGCGTTTTGTCTCGCCTATCTAATAGCCGCCTGACTTCTCCGAGGACATCTTTGATGTCGTTAACCTTCCTTTGGAGGCGTTCGATGTCTTCCTTAGCATTCTTAACAGCGACTGAGTACTGTAAGCAAAGCGAGGCGATTTTGGCGGATATGTCGACCACAGCGATGACGCTTGCTGCTCCCGAAAGGCCATCCATAATGCGAGGCTCAGCGAAAAGGCTGGGTTTGGTGATAAATTTGCAGCAGCACACTCGTGAACCCACACAGCTGCGAGGCAGTTCCTATGTTATAGAAAGTATTGTGCCGTCGCCTCCCTTTGCTCCGCCTGCGTCGTCGCTAGGGCGCCGCAGAATATATAGCCCCTGAAGAGGCGCTGCAGACAACCACCACAACCCCTACCTTTACCGCAACCAGTCTACAGCTATCGCGCTGCAGACGACCACCACAACCCCTACCTTTACCGCAACCAGTCTGCAGCTATCGCGCTGCAGACAGCCACTATACTATAGGCGCACAGCAGTGGTGCCGACGGCGTACCGCAGGGGTACCGCGGGTGCACCGCAGGCGCACTGTAGACGCAGACACCCAATACCGCAATACCACAAATACCACAAACACCACAATACCACAAATACCACAACACCACAATACCGATTTACCGCAGACATACCGCAAGCTATTGCAGTGCAGACAACCACCATACTATAGGCATACTGCAGATGCACTAAGGGTAGCTATAGTAGGGGGGAAAGGGGCCGGCCTGTGTTACTTTAGCATGTAAAACATAAGGTATATGGGGGAATTGGTATTTACACCTTATATAAGACAACCTTGTGAAAAATTTTCCTACTAGGGTGGGATTATGTAGCAAGGTTCGCCCTTATAAAATACCATTAGTGGGAGGGTGTGACGGTTTGTGCTCTGCACTGTTACATAGCCATATGGCACCAAGGTGCTAAGGCCTTGGCGCCCCCTTTTCTCTATATATAGTCTGTGTTACGGCGCTGTATGTGTAACTGTCACGAAGTTCGTGTAGAACTGTTCATTGATGAAATGGGTTGATTGATTGATGATCTTGACTTGATCGTTGATTGATGTCTTTGTCTTGACCTGGGGCCCCTGGGGCTCTATGAAGAGATTTACAATGCACGTGACTCGTGCACGTGTCCCACGCCTTAGAGAATACAGATTATCTAACAGTAACTGATACAGGGGCTCTAGTCAGGGGTTCGGCTAAAGGCTTGGCCCCCAACGTATATATAGATGTGTCCTTTCTTCCATCTTCTGCTCCTCATCTTGATATCCGAGTCTATAGACTACCAATTGTATAGGCTTGCGCTCGTTGCATTATAGTACTAGAGTCTTGATTGACTGAGTTGCCGTAATAGTCTGCACCCACTACCTTCGTAGCTCCTTACCTTAGTCTATTTATAATATAGCCCCTTATTGCTGCTTAATCTATTAGATCGCTTCTATGGGATTACTAGCTATAATAGAGAGTAGCTATTAATTACTAATTCCCTACTTATTCTTAAACAAGGAGAAGAATGGGTTATAGAATTAAAAAGTCGTATAGGAATAACTAGTAGTTGTCTCCAAGCTGGTAAACTATATAGAGCCCTTTGTTTTTATATGCAAAATGTTATTAAATCCATCTTTTAGAGCGCTTTTTCTACTTTAAAAATAGTAGAATACGGCAAAAATAGATAAAAGAGCTAAGATTTCTTTATTTCCTTAGTGCAAACTAGATTATAGAGAGCAAAATACTAGGACAAAACTCCCTTAGCATTAAAATAGGCAAGATTGTCTACTTAGTTACTAGTACATATTAAGCTGCCTGCCCGCGAAGCCCTACTGTACGCGTCCACGTCGCCGCGGGTGGAAACATCATCAGGAAATCACTCCTAATGATGGCCAAGTGCAGAGGCGATGGAGGAGAGCCGTCGCAGCGCGCGCAGCGCGCTGGTGTTGCGACTCTGTGGTGTTGAGCCTGCGACGCGTACAAGCATCGCCCCTAACAGCACCAGGAGTCCTACTGCCCCTGCTTAGGGCTCCTGCCATACCATCTAGGGGGGCCATCAAGGGAAACTGGGATACGAAAACCGCCCGACGTACGACTACCTGGCTCGCAGCCAGGCCCGAAACTGGCCTTATCCAGCTAGTCGACGTGGACGCGCCCTAGGCGTACAACAGGACACCCTTGGGCTTGTACTAGCTCTGAGATTGTAGGGACACGGCGAGGGTATAGGAAACCTCTTTTATAAGAACTTGTTAAGGTTAACGCGTTACAGATTCCTTATATAAAACTTATTAAGGCCCCTAAGGCCACCGCGAAGAATTTGTTAAGGCCCTACCTAAAGAACTTATTAAGGCCCCTCTATAAGGGCCTATCTGGTATCCGGTACACCTAGGCAACTTAGAAGAGGGTCTTAATAGGCGTGGTACGCGTAACCTGGATGACGACGGCAATATAACAGCGACACGACGGTGATGTAACGGCAACTAGATAGCTTAACAAGGTGGAAACACAGGCAAAGCTTTAGGCAGCGGAAATATAGGCCAGCTTTAACGGCCCTATGCGTTAAAAGGCGACTTACAGGAGGGTCTTAATAGGCGTGGTGCACGCAACCTAATGCATGCATATAAGGCGACTTATAGGAGGGTCTTAATAGGCGTGGTGCACGCAACCTAATGCATATATGGGGGAGGCTTTAGGGGAAACACAGGCACAGTTAGACAAGGGCTTAATGGTTAGAGATATAGGCACAGCTTATAAAAAGGGGGGACACAAGCTTGGTTAGTAGGAGGGGGGGGAGTAGGTTGCCTGGTACGGGACCTGGTGTCTCTATGGCCCCCTCCTACAAGACACGGTTGGCCTGTCATAAGGAGGCTCCTACAGGCAACGCGAAACGGGAACTGGTAGTATATAGGGTGTTACGCCCCTATATTACCACTGGCCTCCCGCGGGGCGTAGTACATAGTAGCCACTACTGGCTCTAAGGACCTTACCCCTTAACTAGGCTCTGACCCCTGGTGCACTTAAAAGGCAGGCAGGATCACACCCTAGCCGGAGAGACTACTACGTGGCTTAAGAGAACGGATGCGCGTGTTGGTATATTAATAGACGGAACCGTTCGCCCCTAGGGCGGTACGCCGGTGAGATATGCTTAAGGAGCAAACAGGAGTTACTTAGGCGGGTAAGGTTTTGGCTAGGCCTTATCTACAAAAGGTGCACCTAAGGCTATATACAGGATGCAGCCACGACGCCCTTATAGGATTACGCCAGTAGGCGCGTAAGACGGGAGTTGCGACCCCTAAAAATAGCAGCTTATGCCCGTGCCAGTGGAAATAATGAAAAGAGGCGTAAAACTAGAGGCTATGGAAGGCTCTTAAGCCGTATAAAAGCGTACCAACTCTAGGAGGAAACTCTTATACAGACTGCAGGGGGGGTAGACTGGTACTTGGGCCAATAACCCATTATAAGATATCCGAAAGAACTGGTGTGATCCCCCGTATTATTAGTAGTGGCAGCCAACTGCTTGTGGCTTAGGATAATGCACCAGAAAACTGAGGTGGAGGCCTAGATAAGCAGGCACGTCGAACTCTACTGTATTACTAGTACTACTAGAATATATAACTACCTGCCCTTACGCACTGGCCGAGAAGCAATGCTCTCAGCAGCTGGTATAGAAAACTATAATACACTGCTCTCAACACAGAAAGGCCTTAAGGCGGCTACCCGGTGGCTTATTGGCCAAAATGTGCTAGACCAGTTCCGGGTTGCAAAGGAAATAGCAATGGAAAGCAAAGGGGCGAGTAACAGGCGCCCCCTAATAACTCTACAGGAGTAGAGTACAGTGTGTGATACTAGCGCGTCCGTAGGTTTGTTACGGCAGCAGTGGTTCCTAAGGAGGTCAAAAGTAAGGTAGTAGAGCACCACTGGTGACTTATAGGCGACTCGCAAGCGAGCCCTAAAAGGCGGGGAGACGGATTACGGGGTTTTCTCAATTAGAGTTTTCTCCCCACATGTATATAAGGAGTAGTCCGCGTGGGCCTAACAGGGATCCGAATCGGACGTTAAGCAATGAATAATAATAATATTAAGCTGCCTAGAAAGGATTTATATATATAGAACTATAGCGCTATAGCCTAAAGGCTGCATACGTAGTATTATATATAGTATAATACAATTAGATATTAAAAAAAAAAAAAAGAAAGTATTATAGTCTATCTTCAGCTTAATAAGGCTGAGAAGGCAGGCGCGGCTAGCTAAGTAAATAATGTCGGCGCTAATATAGTCTGTGGGCAAGTGGCCTATACAGGCATATAGCTTACCACTAAAAATTAGAAAATTTATACCTTAATATCTTAACAACCACTTAATAATAATTTCTAATAATTTAGATTTGGACTTTTATATATACTTTACAGCTTCTATTAAAGTTATATAGCAAATAGTTTAATGGTTTTTAAAATATTAAAATTTAAGGGCTAAAATAAAGCTAAATTACTATATTTTAAAAACTACTAAACTATTTATTATAAAACTTTAATAAAAGCTGTAAAGTATATATAAAAGTCTAAATATAAATTATTAAAATTTATTATTAAGTGGTTGTTAAGATATTAAGTTATAAATTTTCTAATTTTTAGTGAGTTTTAAGGTAGGCTATATACCTACAGACTATATTATTTAGATTAACTAGTAGTGTTTTTAGTATATAAATTCGCCTTTACCTGCGCTAGCAGGGAGGACAGCCAACCTATACTGGCTACACCCTTGTTAAAGGTATACTTTTGAGATTGTAGAGAATGTAGAGTAAATAAGTAACTGGTTGGCATTGGAACCAACTCTCTTAGGTATGGCGTTGTGGCGATAATATACCACCGCTACTCTTTGGTGTTGAGCTTGCTATAGTTGCTAAGTCAACTAAACCATACCAAAACGCCTAGACCCTAACCAGTTCTTGCAACCACTACTGTTTAACTTTATAATGCGGGCCTTCCTATTGTATAATACACACCTATATCTATATTGCAGCCTTCTCTAAAAGAGCACTAGCATATTATACCGCCTTTAAGCTTTGTAGGCGCGCCTTTAACACCTCCACCAACTAACAAGAAAGCCTTTATATAAGCTCCCTAAGTCATTGTGCTTTTTAAGGATATCTAAGCTAGAAGACATATTAAGCATTACCTATAGATGGAATTTTAGCTTGCTTAAGGAGAATATAATAAGGTAGAGTGTCAGCTAAGCTGAGATAAGTTACTATTTGGATATGTCTAAGACAAGATACAGTGCATATGCTTAAGGAATAATAGGAATAGCAACTAATAATAGAGATTAGATAGATATAATTACAATAGGGAGAGCTATTAACTTGTAGTTTATATGCTGACTGGCGTTTATAAGCTCTTTATTAATGGTATTAAGGACGCGATTTAAAGTCAGTTAAAGGTGATTTGCAATAGATTAGATAGGGCAGCCCTCTTTATACAGAAGATGCGGCCAGCCTAATTAACTAAGATCTCTTTTCCAGTTAATAACGCTCTATATAGTATAAAGTCGAAATATAAGCCAGATGCCTCTTTTTAGTATAATAATATACAATACCCAGGAGTTATAATTAAAGTAGTATATTTATAGAAAAGGAAGAAGCTGGGCTAGCTTGCTAATAACTATCTTCTAGACTTAGATACCAATGTATAGGTCGTTATTAGCCTAGATATTAAATATGGCAAGAAAGGTTTGCGCAAGGCGATATTATTAGTATAGTGAACTTATCTAGCCTATACTACTAATGGGGATAAGTTATAAGTGGTTTAAGAAATTGTAGATAAGGTATGCTCTATCTTAAGACAGTATACTTTTATCTATAGTTTTTAATATTTATAGGCTTTCTACAACAATTAAGGAAACCCTATAGATTATCTAAGTCTATAACTTTGGCTATCTAACTTTGCTTATAAAATGCTTATAAACAATAAAATTAGTTCTGGGAATTAAGAGATATCCTTATCTATATAACAGCTTTATCAGTTCTTTACTATTGCAGAGGAAAAGATCTAAGGGCGAAAAGTACTTATTAGAGACTGTCTTCTTGGAGTTAAGAAGCATAAAGGATTAGAAACACCCCTAGAGTGGATAACTTCTAATAATAAAGTGTAGTATATAAAGTATAAAGGATTAGAAACACCCCTAGAGTGGATAACTTCTAATAATAAAGTGTAGTATATAAAGTATAAAGGATTAGAAATACCCCTAGAGTGGATAACTTCTAATAATAAAGTGTGGTATATTAAGTAAGAGAAGAGAGCCATAAGGTATATAGCAGAGAATAATCCTAATTATAAGGGTATGTAAATCTAAAACTCCTTAGAAAATATATATAGCTTTAGTTACTGCTTATAATCGTGTTTAATACCTTAGTATTAGAATATATTTACCATATATACTTATTCCCTAATGTGTTATAACATCCAGTGAGGTTGGAATACTATTTTAATATCGTTCTATCCCTTTGTATACAATTAAACAGATATTATTTAGTATAAATAAGAAAAATAGGGGGAGCTTAGAAGATAGGTTAGGACCTAAAACCGTAAATAGAAAAAGGCCTATAAGGGCAAAAGAGGGAATTGTAAACCTATATAAATATAGAAATGCTCTAAATTATAGAGTAATAGATATACTAGTGGCTCCTTACATATATTATATAATAGAGAATGGTTTTATGGTTTTATATTTAAGCCCTATATATACTAGTAAGTATATCTTATCTAAGGTTCTAAGCAGGCCTTAGGTTGTACTTGCTATAGGTTTAGTCTTAGTTCCTATAATAGACCCGCTCTAAGAGCCCAGTTCTAAACCCTCTTATACTAAGATCTTATCTAGTTATAGCTGTGCTTAGACTTTCTTAGTACCTATAAACTGGTAGCAATAATACCTACCCCAGATTCTCTCTTTATCTATATTAAAAAAGCCCACCCCCTATAAGGGTATAGCTAGAGTGGGTCGTCTACCCTCCCTACTAGTGGTGGCGACATACTCTTTAAATTACTATTAAATGTCACTTATACTCTCCTCTAGCTATAAGGGGAAAAAAATTCTATAAGACTTAGCTAGCCCTATTTACTTAATAATAAGACTATTTGTTGGAATATATGGACAGGAATATATGGACAGAGGTTACGTGGTCATGTATCTGATTAGTCATCCTTACGGTGACTCATTAGCCCCCTACTTAGGCACTGCGATCCTTACGATCATTTGCTTTCTGCACCTATTAATAACAAGACAAATCCACGATTAATAGGCCATACAAGTGCACTTAGGTGATACCGACACTATTTATTTATAGAATTCCTCTTAGAAGTCCTTTTTTATACTTATTATTTACTTAGCATATCCTATTTCCCTAAAAGAGATATACCCTATTTTTATAGTTAATCCTTAACTATATAGAGACTTGTCTTTATCCATCTTTATATATACTATTTATAGTATAGTATTTATTATTACTTAGTTCCTGTTAAATAGGGACTAAATTTATAAACTATCTAAGGAAATCTGCTAAGGTCTTTCCTATAATTAATATATAGGATTAAATCCTATATAGACCTTAAACTAGAACTCCTATTAACTTCTAATATATCCTAAGATATTAGTAACACAATAGTAAGGTATAAATATTAAATACTAATATAGTGGCTAATATAATAGCTAATATTAATATACTAGCTAAGATTAATTAATAAATACTAAATTACTAGTTAATAGTTCCATATCTTAAGTCTTGTTTTATAGGGTTAGGCCTATAAAAGGGTGTTTGTATCAATTTAATGATACAAGTGAGTCATATCCAGGGGCACGAAATACGTATAGTATCGTATGCTCTTTTGGATAGTGGTAACTGTCGATTCTATTAAGGTAGACTACGTAGTCTATATACTGACGCGCCTCCCCCCTAATTAGTTAGCACACAAGTGGTTGGTGCACCAAACGCGTAACTACGCGTCTGGTATACCACGTGCTGTAATCATACACTGGCGGCACTTGAAAATAGACCCACTTGTATATAGCCCCCGTAATTGCTTTAATAGAACCGTAGAACACAAAAGAAATACATAGGAAATCCCTCCTAAGGTGCCTTCTGGGCTGCCTTCCAAACGGTGCTCTAAGTTGGCCATAAGTCCTGCTTACGGTCCGTAAAATAAACCGTACGGCCTTCCAACGGGCCATAGATAAACCGTACGGCCTTCCGACGGGCCGTAAATGAACTATAAGTGCTCCGTTAGTCTCGTTCCACCCATTCTATAACCTTTAGATTAAGCTTATTTGTGTTAATTAGGGTTTTAAGAGCTTGGCATGGCTTTGCCTTAGTTATAGCATCTGCTAGGTTATCTTCGCCACTAATCCATTTAACCTCCGTAATCTCACGTCGTTCGTAGGCCTGATGTAAGCACATTAGGTCGACCATGAGCCTCTTCTCTTGTGTTATACCTAGTTTAACTATACAGTTGTAAAGGGACTTTGAATTGGTGCATAGAACTAGGGGTAATTGCTCCAATTATAGGATCTTCTAGATTATTAACTTAATTGCGGCTCCTATATTAAAGCCATGAGCTAGTGCATATAGCTCAGAAGCTAGTATGCTGCGGGTTACTTGTTTGCACTTAATTAAAGACCAGTAGATTATATTTGCGTTCTAATTATAGTCTATAAGTATAATTACAAAGCCGATTTGTGATAATAGGTCCCTATTATTAGTAAAGGAGGTGTCTGTAAAAACTAGTACGCTAAGGGAATTTGGGTCTAGTGGTATAAAAGTAAGTCCTCTTATTGCATTATTAATTTGCTACTAAATGCGTTTGTTAAGCTACTTAATATTTTCCTCTTATAGATCTATTACCTAGGCCGTAAAGGATAGATTATAGGCAGATTTGGGTTAATAGACTATGGTAATATAGGCGCCTCTTGCATACTGTGTAACATATTAGTCCTTTATGTTTACGGTCTTATAGGTCTCTTTGTGGGAACTGGTAAGGTCCGTAGGCTTTGCTGTAATAAGCCTTAGGTTTTAAGCTTGGCGTTCCTAAGTTAGCTAGATTAGGTTACCCTTTTATATAATTAAGCCTCTATTAAACTTAATTATAGTCTGCTTAGTTAACTACTCTTATAGCTTTACCAAGAACTTTACCTCTTATAGTTTAGTTTCTTTAGCGTCTATAAAAGTCCAGTCTGCTAAGAAGAGGGTATTATCTGTTTGGAGTCCAATAATACTAAGGCTGTTTAATAGGGTGTATAGGAGGCAGGGGTCGTAGGTTAACTGTTCCATTTTAAGTTTACTAATATAATGCTAGTAATACGTTTTAAATTAGTGGTTTCCAGCTTCTGGCACTCTATAAAGGGGTTTTATAACCTATAAAATTGTTCCTAGTTGCAAATTAAGCTTAAGGGGTGGTTGTATAAAGATGTCTCTACTTAGGTAGGTATTAGACTGCATATAGGCTTATAAGATATCCCGTAAGTAGAGGTCTATAGGTTTAGTTTGCTGTAGTCTAGGTATAAGTGTAAGTATAATCCATTAACTAACCTGTTAAATTATAGGCGATTGTGTAAGGACTAAGTCCTTTCCCTGGTTGTTATAAGCTTATATAACAAGCCTTAATTTTTTAAAGGCTTTATTAGTACTAGGGTGCTTAATTTTGTTAATAAAGCGTAAGTTAAATATACGGACGCCTTACAGAACGTCTCTCTCTATTACAGCTATAAAAACACCCTTTTTAAGTAGTCCATTGATCTCCTTACGTTATAAGTCTATAAAAAGAGTTTCCTGTATTAGAACTAATATATCTATAAGTAGAAGTTGCCTTACAGATGTACCTGCGGGGTTAGGTAGTTCTCTATTATGGGGTTTTTAGTTATAAGGTGCTTTTAGGGGCGTCCTTAACCGCGCTTTATGGCAGGTTTAATAGGTTTTTAGGGGACTTCTAAAGTAGGCAGGGGTGCTTCTAGTTTATCTGGTTTAACAGCACAGGTATTTTTAGACCAAAAGTAGGGTTTTATGGACGTGCTTCTAAAGTTAGTTAGTCCACTAAGAAGTTATATATAGTATATTTTATCTTCTACAGCTAGTAAATAATAAGGTCTAGTTTAGTTGCCGCTCTTACGCCATATAAGGACTTTAGAATTAAGCGGGAGGTTATAAACTAAGGTTGTGTTAGGTCTGTTATAGTAATATAGGGCGCTATTGACAGCTTGTTTAGCCCGTAATTTAACTATTTCGGTTATTGCCTTTTATATTATAGCTGCTTATTCCGTAATAAACGGGGCAGGAGGGCCTAGGCTGCTTATCCTTAGGTAGGCTCCGTAAACTAAGAGGGTGGGTACTAGTCTATTAGGGCCAGCGGTGTTATTAACGGCTTTTACAGCCATCTATAAAGCCAGTTCCTTTTGGATGTCCTTACACTTATCTATAATAATCTAGTAAGCTCTCTGTAAAGCTAGGTAAGCTTACTTAATAAGTCTAATGGACTAGTGCGCCTTAACTGGAACGGCTTTTGTTGAAATAGCCATGGCCATAGCATATTATTGGAATTCCTTGCTGTTAAAGTTCCTACTAGCGTTGTGGGTAATATACTTAGGGGGTCTAATGTATGTATTAATCTAGCAGGTCCGTAAAATATCCTAAGTGTGTTTTGTGGATATATTTTGTAACCAACGGGCGGCTTAATAGCGGGTTGCCTTATTAATTATGTGTAATACTAGGCTGCCGTTAATATACATAATGTTTATATATACTGAGTGGTTAAAATTAAGGTCTTTATAAAGAGTGAACTTAAATTAGCCTAGGGAACGTCCGTATTTCTAGTAGAAGGAGTAGTATTTAGTTAGGTGGTTAATTGCCTTCCTATTAACGTTGTTATATCTAGAGCATTTAAGGACTCTATATAGCTTTTCGGCTAATAAGTGGCCAAAACAGCGGTGTAGGTGGTGGATTTTAGTACTGGTAAGGTAGTATAGGTTGTAGTTAAAAGATTCCTAAATATAGGTCTGTAAAGTCTCTCCCTATATAAGGAACGGGTGTCCGAATTGTTATGTAATTGGTAGGGTAATATGCTTGTTTCCTAGGGTAGTTGCGGGGCCAATTAGGGTATCTATAATATTGTTGTAGTAAACGTATAACCTATCTATGTCCGCAAGATAGAGTAGAAAAGGGGTGTCCGCTTTTACTATATAGAAGTTAACTAGGCTAATTAGGGTCTTAACTGTAACTAATCTAATTAATGCGGTTAAGTTAATGCCGAATTGGATATTTATAGCCCTAGTTTATATAGTATTAATGTCCGTATTATTATTTATGGTGGTCTTATATGCAAGGTATTATCTATAACCTGCAGTAGACTTCTTAGAGACACCTGTATTAATTACAACGCTATAAAATTCTTTAGGGGTATAGCGTTCTATAGTAATATATGCAAATAGGTCCTGTTTATGGTCCATAATATCTATAATAGGTCCAACAGGTATGCTTATAGGTTGGTTTTTAGGTGCGATTGAGTATATAAAGGAGCGGTTGGCTAATACGGTTATAATATTAAAGGCTTAGCCATCCATAAAAGGTCTAAAAGTAGTTAGGAACGTCTCTAAGGTCTCCTATTCCTAAGTATCTAAGTTAAAGTTAATTATAAGGGCTTCCATTAACTTATTAAGAGACTCCTCCGCTTCCTTTTCTTTATAGTCTAAGATAAACTAGTTAATCTAATTGTTAAATCTCTTCTTAGACTTATTACGTTCTCCCTAGGTGTGCCTTATAGACCAACATCCTTCCTTACCATACATAAAGCACTTCTGGCTGGTTTGTTTGTGGGGGTATGCTTTTATATAGGAGTTGCTGCAGGGGTTACGGGTAGGACTTAGTTGGTATGGGTACTGCTAGCAGTAGCGGCGGTCCGTAAAGTAGGTATCTAAATTAGTTTGCGGGTTTTATAGGTCCGTAATAAAGGCTTAAGTACTACCTGGTGGGTTTAAAACTTTATATATTGTAATAGAGGATTATAAATTATTAATAAGGCCGGCTATAGTGTCTGCGGGCTTATAATAGGCGTATTTATAAGGTTCCACTTCCTGGCAAGCTGTAATAAGCTTATTATGCAGGAAGTTGTCCGTTTAAAGCTTAATATTAAGGCCGTGCTATAGGTGCCGGAGGTCTTTAATAAGAATTTGCAGGCACTCTATAGTCGATTTTTTGGTATTCTTATTAATTACGGTCTATAACTTAATCACATTCCATTAGGTAAGGATATTACGCTTATATTCTGGCCCTTTAAAGTAGTTGCGTGTAGCTTTATATAGCTTATTAAAGGGAACACCAAGGGGGTTGCTCTTAAGGTTGATATAGTAGTGGTTAAGGGCTAGGCCGCGCAGTATAGTAGAATAGGCTTGGCTAAACTCCTGTTTAGAAATATTAGCCTTCTAACAGAGGTCCATAAAGATGGCTAGTTTAAAGTTAAAGTTGTTATTTTTACTACTGTACTTAGATTTGTTGGTATAGAGCTTAGCTAGGTTGACTAGCTCCTTGCTATAGGTCTTTATTTAGGTGGTTTGCGGATCTATAACTTAAGTAACGGGAGGGTTTTGGTCCATATTTTGGTTTATGGGGGTATTACAGTCTATAACTTAAGTACTGGGTGTGCTTTGGCCCGTAAGATTAATTCTAAGATCTCTTTAGTCTGTAGGACGAATTTAGATAAATAGGTTGTCTATAAAACTAGAGATCCTATTAAGTTTAAAAGAGGTAAAGAGTCTGCTAGTTTTAATGTAATCTAGGATCTACTCTTTAGTCCATTCCGTTTGGTCCTCCTTATATAGTGTGTTATATAGAGATCGTGCAATAGTAACTCGCCTATCCTTTTTAATCCATATACCTTGGTTATATAAGAGGGTTCATAGGTTGCGGGTAGCTATAAGGTTGCAAGTCTTAAAAATAGCTTCTATAAAGTCCGTAAAGTCTTCCTTGTATTATTCCTATAGATTATTATTTAGAAGCTTAAAGTGTCCGTATTTAAGGATTTTAAAATTAATGTAGTTATTAATGCCGTTTGCAGACATAAGGTTAACTCCCTAACTCCACTTCTTTTGACCTTTATTAATTTGCTTACTTATATCTGCCATATTGTGTAGCATAGTATGTCTGTATAAGCTGTAACGGGTAGTAGTAGCATGTGGCGGGTGGAGGAGGTCTTATAACAGTCCGTAAAATCGATTAACGGGTCTATAATAGTTTAAGAGGTCTTTTTAATGGTCCGTAAAGGCGATTAATAGTTCTATAGTGGTTTTCAGGAGAGTAGGGGGTTCCATAAAGGTCTATATTTGCGTCTATAAACTTCCAGTAAACCGTACTAAGACTTAAATAAGTATATAGAGTTGGTGATAGTCCGTAATCCCCAACTTCCAACCTTCTAGCAGGTCGTACTAGGATTAAACGGGTGGTTGCTGTTGTGTATCGCTTGGGGGGAGGTGTCAAGTAATTGCTAATCTGTGCACGCTCACTAATTAGTGTTTGTATTAATTTAATAATACAAGTGAGTTATATCCAGGGGCACGAAATACGTATAGTATCGTATACTCTTTTGGATAATGGTGACTGTCGATTCTATTAAGGTAGACTATATAGTCTATATACTGACGCGCCTCCCCCCTAATTAGTTAGCATATAAGTGGTTAGTGCACTAAACGCGTAACTACGCGTCTGGTATACTACGTGCTGTAATTATACAAAGGGTTAATCTTTTTATATTGTTAATTAATACTTCTAAGTATAGAGAGATATATATAGTAGTTATCTTAATTTCTATTCTAAGGATATAGAAAATAAAGTTAAGCTATCCGCCTTCTAGATTATTTACTTTATAACTATAGTTATACTTATCTATCCTGCACTTAGTTATATCTTTACTTAGCTATAGGTTGTACTTAGTGTAACGGAACCTTATAGCTTAGACTACGGTGGGTTCTGTTATTAGGCTGGGTATATAGGTAAGAACAAAACAACAACGTAATAATAACTGGTGGAGTAGTTGCCTAACAGATTAACTCCAATTATATTCTAAGATTCACTACAAAGAGAGAACTATCTATGGTAGGGACTAAGGTCCTTTAAATACACAAC
>Ga0307507_10001789_pt1 | contig 47250 bp, 60 predicted proteins | sample 7_EM_MG_FD_207223 | JGI IMG/M metagenome (GOLD analysis project Ga0307507, IMG submission 207223) | Populus trichocarpa ectomycorrhiza microbial communities from riparian zone in the Pacific Northwest, United States - 7_EM | ecosystem: Host-associated > Plants > Roots > Unclassified | place...
ATTTTACCCCCCCCCCCCCCCCCCATCACCCTCCTCTCCCCGCTTCCCCGTGGTAGCGGGCTACGGTATACCCACGTGGCTATCCTTTTTGGGGCTTCTCTGTATCGGCAAGGCTCTCCCTAACAACGGCTAACCACTCGAGCTTATGCAGACCTCATCTTAGAATTTTCTCTCCATATCGCACATCGTCGTCACCACTACTATCCATCGTCATCTCGTCATCTTACAGGGGTGAGATTAAGTTCTCCCGATAACGCCCCATCAGCCGCCAAACCTCAATACAATCTACACGCGCAATCATGTTTTGGCGGTTCGGCGGTTACGCCAACATCTCAACCCTTGACTCGATTCTTGAGAAGCCTGATGTGACACTTGAGGATCTACTTGAAGAATCAGATTTAATCCAAGAGCTTAAACAGCAAAATGGAAAGTTGATTGAATTTCTCCGGAGGGAAGATGTTATGTGGAAGTTGCTCGAATACGTTGTTGCACCTAAGCCTTCAAATCCAGTACCTCAAGAGGGAGGGAATAATGCTCCCGAAGCTAGTAGTAAAAACGAGTCCGAAGACGGCAACCCAAACGGATGGAATCAACTCCCTGACACGGAGAGAGATAAAGAGGAGAAAATTAGGCTGAAGTATGCCTACGTTTGCTGCGAGGTTCTATCTAGCGAGTCCTGGTCCATGGCGGAAACACTGATGGAGAATCTGCAACCTCTACGTATGTTCTGGAGTTTTCTAGAGCGTCCTGCTCCTCTTGATCCTTTACAGGCTGGTTATTTTACGAAAGTCAACGAGACATTACTAGACCGAAAAACGGATGAAATGATGGAGTTTTTCAAAGGCTTGGATAATATTGTCCCTAAGATATTGAAGCACGTGGATTGCCCAATGATCATGGATCTGTTACTGAAGATCATCAGTATGGAGAAGTGCGAAGGGGGAACTGGTATAGTAGATGTAAGCTTTCCCGTGTTTAATTGCCTATGTTCAATATCACCAAAAGACCTTTTAACTAACTAAATCACAATAGTGGCTCCATTCACAAAACCTAATACCCTTGCTACTCTCCTTCCTTTCTTCGGATTATCCTGCGACTACTCAAACCTCGAGTGGAGATTTCATCAAAGCAATCATTACAATTTCTGCCAATGCTTCCCAAAATGAGCAGTCTTGCATTGGCCCCAACGACTTGACTCGCCAGTTAGTCTCTGAGGCCTGTGTTCAAGGTCTTATCCAGGACATGTTGAATGGCGGCAACCCTCTCACTGTAGGAGTAGGAATTGTCATCGAGGTTATCCGCAAAAATAATTCAGATTATGACCCGGATGTCGGAACCGGCGTTGATAATATCCCCTCTAGTAGAGATCCCATTTACCTAGGCACTTTGCTACGCCTTTTTGCTAAACATGTTCCGGATTTTATGAAACTGATATTAACTCAGTGCATGGTTGTGACGAATGAGGATGGCTCAAAGACAGAAAAGCGAAGGGAGCTGAAAGCCGCTTTCGGGGAAACAATTGAACCCTTGGGCTTCGATAGGTTCAAAACATGTGAACTGATGGCCGAATTGCTACATTGCAGTAATATGGGGCTTTTGAATGAAAAAGGGGGTGAAAGATATGTTAAGGAGAGGGATAGAGAGAGAGATAGGTTGAGGGCAGAGAGGGAGAGAGAGCGACAGGACGTAGAGAGGGCTAATGACATTAATGGCTCGATTGAGGGTGTAGTCGTCGAGAAAGCACCACTCCAAGTGCAGAATGGCGGAGCCGAGATTGACGAGGATGGCCTTAACGAGGATGAATTCGAAGATGTGGCCGTGTCAGGACTCCTTGAAGAAGTTAGAGGGGCTACTGGTCAAAATCCTACGGGCGGATTGGGCAAAGATGTTGCCCTAGATGAACCCAAGGACACTAAAATGAGTGACGAAGACGTTTTTGTTGATGAGCCACTATCCCCCGCTGCGCTTGCAGTTGATGCGCCTCCGGCTTCTGCATCTTGCTCTACAGCATCAGCCCCTGCGCCAGCACCTGCGGATTCTATCCCCCAACTGGACAGCGCTCCTATCCTAGCACGGCCATCGGATGTCCTAGGTCAGTCAGTGCCACCTAATGATCTAGTCGCAAAAGCCCCTGGAGCGGTATCGGATCCTAAAGATGAGAAAATGGAAGATGCACCTCTTCCGCCTCCTCCGCCGCCAGAAAAGGACGATGACAAGGCTTCAGTGTCGAAAGACTTCAAAGGGCCAGAAGGAAAGACTCAGCAGGAGGGGGGTAGTAAAGTAGAGACGATCATTGAGGGCGATCTTATGACAACTGATGTTCCCAAAGCGCCGTCCCCACCCCCTGCAGAAGGAGATGATGACAATGGCAACCTTTTGAAAGGTGGCAGGTCACTTGTGGACGATCTTAAAACTGCTTCAATTGCCGCACCTCTAAATCCACAAGCCTCCTCGATATCCCAGGACAGAATAGATGCTGATCTCCCTCCGCTCCCCAAAGAGGCTTTCGAAAAACCTAAGCAACCAGATGACCCAGAGGAAGACCTGCTTGACCTCGGGGGAGGTTCGCCTTACAGTACTACTACTTTCAGATCTACAGGAAACTCAAGTTTTGAAGAATATGAAACTATGATTGAGAAGGATTTCGAAGGGAATCCTGTCGTAGGCGACTATTTGAAAATGATGTTTGTTGAGAACTCTGTGGTTCCTACAATACTGGTGTGTTGCGGTTTTCACTACTTTTAGATTTCTGTAAATTGGTCGATACTTATTGTTTATTTACAGGATTTCTTCTTCCGATTTCCTTGGAACAACTTTCTACATAATGTCGTCTACGATGTCGTACAACAGGTTTTCAATGGCCCAATGGAAAGGGGCTATAACCGTGCCCTTGCTATCGACCTCTTTGCCACTGGTCGCATCACTGAGAGGATTGTGGAGGGCCAGAAAGCATCTGACAAGGTGGAGGCAGAGAAAAAGATGCGGCTTGGATACATGGGGCACTTAACACTCATTGCAGAAGAAGTAGTTAAGTTTGCTGAACGCCATCCTCCAGAGATCCTTGGTCATAAGGTCATTGAAAAGGTTTCGGATCCTTTGTGGATTGAATACGTCGAAGAGACTCTAGCAGCCACGAGAGAGAGGGACAACGCTGTCCTAGGGGGAGTCAGGCCGGACATGAGTGTAGGACCACGACAGGCTGTTCTCAACGCGGCACAGGCACAAGCATTTAATGGTAACTTTTCCGATTCTGGATCTTTGATTCTAGGGAATAGTGTGAGTGGAGACTTAGAAACCATCGATTTAGCGAACGGAAGCAGCGGATCTGCGGGAATAGGTAGCGGCGCCGGGATTAGCGGTAGCGCTGGTGGCCTCCTAAGCGGTTTCGGCAGCTCTAGCGACGAGGAGGATGAGGATATGGAACGTGATGATGAAGACGACGATGAGGTCAACAGGTTAGGGCTCAGTGGCAGCAGTGATCAAGTGGGTGACCTTACCGATCTTCTTTTGATTGATAATGACTTTGAAGATGATTTCTTCGAAGACATGACTTTCCTATGAGTCCGCAAACTACCTATCTGTAATTCCATTTTTGTCAAGATGAGGGAAGGCTGCTTTTCCCCGCTGTTTATTGTTGTATCGAATGTGTACTTTCGGTGTTTGAAGAAAGGCACGGAGTACTGGTTTGCTTTTTTGATATTTAGGGCTTTTCTACAGCGAATTCTTTTTACATTGTCTCTTTTCCTCCCCTGGCTCTTCATAATATTAAAGCCACTCTTTTAATATCTTTCGTTTCCTTCTCTATCTTCTTTTTCCCACTCTATAAGGAGATATCTATGCCGTCCATTATAACATGGGATGTCGCAAGAGAACAGTAAGACTAGGATTGCTAACGGGTACTCCTCGAAATGTCTATAGTTTGCCTCGTATATCTCACAAGAAATAACCAATGTCGACAAGTTCGGATCTTCAGACGAAGAGGATGATGACGATGATATATCATTTGCAACTGCTCCAAACGAGCCACCGCCGCCCCCTCCATTGCCTCTAAACATTACTAGACCTTCATCAGCAACAACAGCCACAAATACAATGAGCGTAGGCGCTAACGCTGGTATCGAAATTGAAGGTGAAGAGGGTGGATTCGAAGAGATCGAAGGGGTTGGGGACTTCACAGGTGATGGAGACGTGAGAGCCGCTCATCTAACTCCTCTTTGTGTCCACTCGGTAGCTGCTGGTCTAAACTAACCTATGGTGGGCCTCTATAGAGCTCAGATGAAGACGATGACGAATTGATTTCTGGAAGTGTTTTAAGAAGAAATAAGCCCACTGCCACCCACGAAGCAGAGAGGCGTGCAGTTCTTGAAGAGGATGAGGGCGAAGTCGAATTCGTCAGCGGGATCCACGGATTAAGCCTAGCTGGAGTGGGAGATCAAGGCAAGGCCACGAGCGAAGCCTCAACATCGGTCACAACTGGGGCGGAAGGGAAATCGGAACCTGCTGCCGGGGAAACTCAAAAAACCGAGACGAAGTGACCGTCTGGGATAAGTTGCTTGCAAGTATTATGGTCATAGATGGTAAATGGGCTGACTGGATATCATGGTTTTTTCCCTCTTACTAGATGGTAGCCCTGCATGAGTCTACTTTCCACAATTCTTCTGTATTTCTCTCCTCATTTGCCTAGTTTGATTTTTTTTTTGTGACAGTAATTCCAACCATGGGCCCGGAATTTGCGCTTTTCTCTTTCTTCCTAGGGATCTAAAGCCGGCGCCTCCGTTACCATTATTACCATCGTCACAACCCTCATATTCCTCTATCCTGTCAGTGTCCGTCATGGAATTCAACAACATAATAGCCTTTTCTTTCTTCGCTCACATAATCACCTTTATGTATTGGGGTTGACCTCTCGTTCGGGTGCATGTACTGTATGTAGCATGGGTTCATACTGCTGACTTTTCTTTTGGTCATGTATACGGGTTAGGCATGGTGCAATTTTATTGGAAGGTTAAGGATAAGGTAGGGATATGGTGAAAAGGGGAGTAGTTTGTGAATGAATTTTATGGCTTTTTTTCTTTACTTTTCGTCTTTGGGCTAGAGTCTTTTTTCTTTCCAGGGGAAAAACAAAACAAAACAAAAGGGCCGTTTTATAATAGGGCTGTCGCCTGGAAGGGATGGGTCGAGAGCTCAAAATCTTAGAATAAGATCATTGGTCTAGGAGGAATTTCGTTAATAGGAGGAAAAGCACTCAGGGAGAGGGTGAAGAACTTGAAAAATTAAAATCGGTGACAAAATATGGTTTGAATCACTCACCCCCCCCATCTGTGAAAATTTTCTCTACTCGTTTTAGAGAAGAAGTATTCGAAAATACGAGTTTTGGGCTTATATGGGCGCTCAGACATGCACGAACCTTTTGCCATATATTCCGTAAACCCCTGTTTTCTAGTGCTTGCCTAGGACGAGTAGGTTTGCTATTGTTCCAGCTGCTCTTTTTTCGGTGCAGAGCCGAAGTCATTACGCCCAATCAGATCCCCGCACACTTGATTACCTCAGCATCCCAGGCCCGAGCCGCCAGCCCACCTGGACCCCCCCCCACCTCGAATAGTCTCATCACCGATCCCGGCCGCCACACTGCTGCCCGGAGAAAGTCCACGACAATCGAAGGGCCGCCATCAAAACCCCTCCACAAGGAAACCTCTTTCCGAATTCCCCCATTCTTCAATCCCCACTTAACCACCAACTCCGTTGAAACAAAAACTACCAAACAATGTTTCTAGCACGGAGCCCGCAGTGCGGTGTGATTGCTGCGGCAGCATCTTCTTGTCTGGCCCGCTCCTCTGCTGTCGCTGTTTACCGCCAACAATGGAGCCGTAACCTGGCTACTGCCAGCAAAACCCCGGCACCGAATAGATCCTACGGAGGTTTGAAAGATCAAGATAGGATTTTCCAGAATCTCTACGGCCATCATGGTGCAGACCTTAAATCCGCTATGAAATATGGGGATTGGTATAAGACCAAGGAGATTCTTTTGAAAGGGCACGACTGGGTATGTGCTCTGCTACTGCTGCCTACATGAGTTGTCGGTTGAGTGCTAACTTTTAGGAAACAGATTATTGGAGAGATCAAGACCTCTGGCCTACGTGGGCGTGGCGGCGCCGGGTTCCCGTCAGGTCTAAAATGGGTATGTATACGTTATAGGATTTCCGCCGAACGGTCTTAGCTAACATTGATTAATGTAGTCATTCATGAACCCACCTGGATGGGATAAGGGGACTACACCACGGTACCTCGTTGTCAATGCTGATGAAGGAGAACCCGGAACATGCAAGGATCGTGAGATCATGCGTAAAGATCCTCACAAGTTGATTGAGGGATGCTTGGTTGCCGGAAGATCTATGAACGCTACGGCAGCTTACATATACATCCGTGGCGAGTTCTACCATGAGGCTACCATGTTGCAGAGGGCTATTCAGGAAGCCTATTCCGCCGGATTCCTTGGAAAGAATGCTTGTGGCAGCGGATACGATTTCGACGTGTTCGTTCACAGGGGAATGGGAGTAGGTTTTGTCATTTCTTTTCTAAATGACGGAAAATGCTGACTGACCTGATTAACAGGCTTACGTTTGTGGGGAAGAGACATCACTTATTGAGTCCCTGGAAGGCAAGCCCGGCAAGCCTAGGCTAAAGCCTCCGTTTCCTGCCTCCGTCGGCTTGTTTGGATGTCCTTCGACTGTGGCAAATGTCGAGACTGTTGCTGTGGCCCCCACAATCTGCCGACGAGGCGGTTCATGGTTTGCCTCATTCGGGCGAGAGCGCAACCAAGGAACTAAACTTTTCTGTATATCCGGGCATGTCAATAACCCTTGCACTGTAGAAGAAGAGATGTCAATACCTCTAAAGGAGCTGATTGAAAGACACTGCGGCGGTGTTAGGGGTGGGTGGGATAATCTGCTGGCTATCATTCCTGGTGGCTCATCGACTCCAATTTTGCCTCGAGAGATCTGCAACGACGTTCAGATGGACTTTGACGCCCTGAAAGATGTACAAAGCGGTTTAGGTACCGCTGCAGTCATTGTGATGGACAAGAGCACTGATGTAGTAAGAGCTATCTCAAGGCTTTCGAAGTTTTACAAGCACGAGTCTTGTGGTCAGGTGAGTTATCGAGCTCAATCTGTTACACCTCGTATCATTTACTAACAAAATAGTGCACACCCTGCCGCGAGGGAACTAAATGGACTGCGCAGATCATGGAACGTTTTGAGAAGGGCAAAGGACGAGAGCGGGAGATTGACATGCTCCAGGAGCTTACCAAGCAGGTTGAAGGGCACACCATCTGCGCTTTAGGAGAAGCTTTCGCCTGGCCATTGCAGGGTCTCATCCGCCACTTCAGACCAGAATTGGAGGCGAGGATGCAGACGCATGCACAAGCTTCGGGTGGAGGAGCCCTAGCCGGTGGTTGGGAACACGACGCCCGGGTAAAGGGCAAGCTTATTGCACCTGGACAATAGATAGGGCGGCTCAGATCAATACCAAATGCCATTGCTTGATTCCTCTTTTTTCTTTTTCTCTCTTTTTCCTTTCCTATATTTTTTTCTATCTTTCCCTCTTCCTCTTGTGCAACTTTGAGGTTTTGCGTGGGTGCGTTGTTACTATTATAAAGCCTTCCTACCAGTTATTCATTCGATCTGAATTGAACTGTTGTACATTTTTCTAGCTATTTAGAGTAAATGTGATTGAAAAACGCTAGGATGCCACAGCCACCCTTCACTCTACTACCGGTATACGAGAGCAGACTGAGGGGTTCTTGCATTCTGTGTTTAACAACCCTATTATCATGCATAATTTTGCAAACCTCACTTATTATGGGCCTACAGCTCATAACACACCCGCTCACTAAGCAACCCACGATACATCCCACATTCACGTGGCGGGATATATATATCATACCCATGGTAACAAACACCTCTTACCCACCAACCAAAAACCTTATGTCCCGAAAACATCCCGAGCAATGATATCATTGATCTGGAAATTCCCGTAACCCCCCTCCCCAGACCGTGGGCACTCCGCACTTCATCTGCAGTACACATAACGCAATGCTATTATATGTTATGCCGTGAGTGAGCATATTATTATTATTATATAGGGAAATACATCTAGATCTCGTCACTCGGCAACGTTTCCCCCCCTCACCCCCTCTCCCCGCTTTTCTTAGGTTACCGATACTGCGATCTTTTTTTCAAGGAGAAGGAAGGTCCATCCCACGAGGACTTTTGTTTGGCTATGCAATGAATTTAATTTATGGTCAAGCCCTAGTAAAGTAGTGCAACACATCCACTATGATGGGGTGGACGATAAAACAATAAAAAAAGCAACGCCTATCATGCATCATGATGTATCACTAGCGATTATTTTATTTTCCAATCCCTTTTATCATATTATTACCGGTATACCACCACCGGCGGTTAGTAATTCTAGTCCAGCCGAAAATAATCACAATAACTTCAAATGTCCAGTGATCTGATCCACAATACTCCTCGGCGCTAACCCATCCCCCCCAATCAATCCAATTCATTAGCCCCCATCTCCCCAAACCAAAGTACCAAAGGAAAGAAAGAAAGAAAGAAAGTGAACAGGGGAAAAAAACTCACCAGGCCCAACCCCCAAAACCGTAGCACTCCCCGCCTTAATCTGAGTCCTACCAGCATCTCTAACAATCCTAGCCACGACTCCCAAACTCGCCGCGACGCCAGCCAACGTCTCTAATTCCTCTTCTCCATCCAAATCCCCGCCCTCCCCCTCCCCCTCCCCCTCACCTCCACCTCCACCTCCAGAACACTTGAGCGCAATCTTCGTCTGTCCGAGTCTCTCCCATCGTTCCAATATGCTGGGAGCGTGCTTCTGTACACTCTTGTAACACATGAGCGTCGCGTGGCCGCATTGCGCCGCTATCTTGCCCTTCGTCATGGATAGGTCCGTGCGCACTACGAATGCCATCTTGCAGTCCTCTGAGAGGTTAGTGTAAGGGTTTATTGTTGAGGAGGTGGTTGCCCAGTCGTCATCGTCGTCGTCGCCGTCATCGTCGTCTTTGACGGAGGAGGGTTTAGCGGGGGTGAATGAGTTGTCGGGGGATTTTGGGTCCTTGGTTTGGCCGGTGGGGGGTTGTTTTTTAAGACCCGAGGTTTTGCCGATGTAGTAACCCGCGAGAGCGCCCAGGAGGGTTAGGACGAGTGTTGAGAGCGGGGGCGGGATGGAGGTCATTGGTGGCATTTTGGGGGGAATTTAGGTGTTTGTGGTCGTGGTGGGGAAAATGGTTGAGTATTGTAGGTGGGTGATTCAGTGATTCGAGGTTGGGCTGCGGTTGTAAGATGGGTTGAGTGAGCACGTGGAGGTGCTGCTGCTACCGTATCATGGAAAACATTGCGAGGCTACTATTCTCGGATACAATAGGGGGTCCGGGCTAGACTAGCCCACAGAAGACGTCCAAGCTTTTCTAAATCCAGATGGCAAAGTTACCGTACACCTTTATCACAATGCGCACGGTAAAAGTGCCTGGGCGTATTCACAAAAATTAGAATACATAACCTTAATCCTCCCTCGAGATTTATATGGGACCAGAAGAAATAGTTTCCCAAATTTTACTGACCACCGGAGGCCTATAATGTGATGTTATTCGAATTTTTTTGTGCCCTTTCCCAGTACCTCAAATACAAATATCGAAGTCCAGAGAGGATCATCTTAATCACCGCCGCCCCACCTACCACAACCACCAACGTAAAGAAACTGAAGCAGCAAAGGTCATCGAGGGGGAAATATAAAAAAAAAGGAAACCACCCGAAATTCTCGTTGAGTAAAGTATAGCGGGAGAAGAAAAACAGAAAGGCGTTTGCCTGACTCATGTACATGCAATTTTGATCTCCCAGAAACCCACCATCCAAACTAGAAGCTAGTAGACAAAAAAAGGCAAGAAAAGAGAACGCTAACCCATGTATGTATCTCGTGCCTTAGAGACTACTATTCCCAGGTATCAAAACCAACTCCCCATGTAATATGAGTGCGAGAAGATAACTCCAAACTTGTGCGCTGAACAGACACAAACAAGTCATACATCTTTTCCCAGCCCATACTCATTATCGCCCTATAGTCTCAAAGCCAAAAGAAAAAATATATCTGAACCAGCAAGAAAATCAACCCAGAAGCAAAGAAGCGCAAAAATTACAACCCTTTTTGGAAGAATGAGACGTATATGTGCAAAAAAAAGAAACAAAAACCAAATGCAAGACCGAAGAAATACAGTAGAGAAGGACATACGAGAGGAAAAATACTAAAGGTGAGGGAAAACAAAAGGAATTCATGAACAACCCCATGCTACCGGATCACCTCCCAAACAAACGGAAGAGAAAATGAATAAAGGAAAAACCATAGCAATGCTCGTGAAAGGTATAGGGGTTCCAAGCTAATCGAAATGTAACGAAATAAAAAGGGACTTGTTTAATACAACACCAAATCAGGGGAGGAGTGTTAAAAATAATTCCCACAACTCTTCTACTTCGGCAGTTAAACCCCTGTTTTTTTGTAGCCCAAGCTCAGCCGAGATAGGCAACTTTTGTCAACCTTATCCACATCCCAGCATACTCGACCACTATGCAATTCTGCCTTAAGCACCTGATAAACGAGATAGGGGGGGAGGATGGAAAAGGTACGACGGCCGATGGGGACTCTTCGCAAATCAATCAAAAATCGTCGCCAGCTAGTGATAGAATTAGATATTTATTCCCAGCCCCAGCGTAATGAAGATATCTTACCTTCATCCATAGTGTCGTTTCCATCGGGTATCACCAGGCCGCTCCTATCAACGACAATTCTACGACCACGCTCGTCCTCGGGGACACCGTCCCGTGCAGCACCGAAGTCAAGTACCTAAAAATAATAAAAAATCAGACACAAAAAACGAAAGAAAAAAAGAAAGAAAAAGCTAGAGTAAATTACCTCGATATAAGTAACCTGGTCGCGCTGGACGGCAGCCACACAAATCCTTTCATTAAATTTAACTTGCCATACACCGCTCAAGTCGGTCAACAAGTCACGAATAAACTCGCCAGTTTGAACATTCCACATTTTGAGTGTTCTGTCCGAACCAGAGATGACCTTGTGCCCGTCATGTTGGAAACAGGTAATCGCTCCTGTATGCGCTGAGAGAGTATGTTTGCAATTCCCAGTCTCTGGGTCCCAAATCCTCAATGTCGAGTCTGCAGCAGCCGAGACAAGTCTATCATGACTCAAATCAAGCAAGCCAACAAGCTGAGTGTGGCCTTCAAGAGTGTAAATCACGGATCCAGTTTCTAATGACCAGACCTTGACCAAGTTGTCCATACTTCCACTGATACAGCGGTTTCGCTTATGATCCAACACAACGCTATAGACCTTCTGCACATGCCCCCGTAGTGTATGCACGGTCTCTCCAGTAGAGATCTTCCAGACCTTGACAGAATAATCGTAACTGCCACTCACGAGCGTATCTCCATGTGCCGAAATCGCACGAACGGAATGCTGATGCCCCGAGAGGGTGCGAATAAAATACGGGTTGTTGTTAGGGTTCAGGAAAAGATCATTATCATTCGCATCTCGACTAGATCCCGGTAGATAGGGCCTATCACCACGCATAGGAAGCTTCCATACTCGCAGCGTCGAGTCCCGAGATCCCGTAATTATCAACGGCACTTTCGGCATGATCAAATCTTTACCATCTGGCTTAACGCCGATCTTAGTTGGCATGAGAATCTGCAAGCATCGGACAGTCGAAGTGTGCCCATGGAAAATCTGGGTGCATTCACCAGCAGGAATATTCCAAATTCGGACAGTTCTATCCGTTGAGCCGGATACCAAAGTATTGCCCTCGTATTGCAAAGCCCAAACCCCACCTTCATGTCCTTCCAGCTTGTTTCGCAGCGCTCCCGTATTGGTATCGTACACGTTGATGTTAGTATCATCGGAGCCCGTCAAAATTTTATCAGTGTCAAACTGCAGACATGTAACCACGTGTCTCTGATGGCCACGGAAGGAGATATGCCTCGGTTTCACTTGCGGTCGTATCCAACTACGGCGGATGATGTGGTGTCTTCGATAAATAGACTTAAACAGATGTAGATTCCTTAGCGACCGTAATCCCACCAAAGCCTTGGAGCCAGCTTTTTCCGCAGCGTTAGCAGCCGCAACAGGGCCGACAGAGTTAGAGTAAATCTCCGATATAACTTCGTTAAACTCCTCCTTCCCAAGCGTCTCAACAGCTTCACGCTTCTTCTGTTGCTTCTTAGAATTCGCTCTAGTGTTGAACTTCTTCTTTTGCCTTCCATGTGGTGGCGGGGTCGTAAGAGTCGGGGCACAACAATTGGATCTGGTTACTGCATTGACATCTCTCTCACAGTCATCATCGCCCTGCGGATCCTGGAAACCCCAACCCTCTCGTATAGCCCTATCCAACTCGCCGTCTCCCAGTACATACCCATCGTTATCGAACAGTTTCTTCCATGTCCATTCGTCGGAATCGATGATAATCCTCCAACGCTTTGATACTTGGGCAGCATTGCAAAGACTCTTAATGTCTAGATACTTAATAATATTTAAAGAAAGTTCTGGGGGCAGAAGAGTAAGGAAGTCACACTTGAGAGCAGGGTTGACCACCTCTGCGACCGTTTGAAGTGTGCTCTTGGAACATCGGCGGAGAAGTTGATACATAACGTAAGTTTTGACGGCAGAAGGCATGGCATCAAAGGAATCCAACATTTTCGGAATTTCCATCAATCCAGGGGCATATTGCTCTCTAGGGGTCTGCAGTTGCATGATATGTCTTTGCGGACTTAATGTCAGCTGGTTTGACTCGTCGGTTACATCCTCCTCGCTGGGTGGCAGCTCGAGTGGTGAGCTAATCTCATCAGTATCCATCGCCGAGAAATAACTACCTCCGTGAGTCAAGGCGGCAGTCACAGGACTTAGACTTGGACTTGGAAGACTCAGTGGCTGAGTGGACCCGACAGCAACGTTATCGTTCGCCGCATGTTGGGCATCAGGCGATAGGGTGGTAGGTATTATAGTCGAATCTGATTCAGCATCATCCAACTCAAGATCCTCTTGTGGGGTAGGGGTTGAGCCCATCTCCAAGTCTTCTGCCTCCAAATCCAACGGTTTTACTCCCATCTGTGGAGATAAAGTCAGTGGGGTCTCTTGTTGATGACTTTGGTTTGGCGTGAGATTAACCGTGGTGAATAATGACTGCGAATTTTGCAGCTGGCTTAATTGCTGGTGAACAAGACGGACAGGCCTAGGAGCATGAGTAGTAGGAGGATTGATTTCAACAGGCGTGGCTGGAGTAGCGTTACGACTTGAACGAAGATATTTTCTAGGTGAGGGTGTGTTGGCCTTGCTGGAGAGTATACCTGATCTTGGTCTTACTGTTTGTCGGCGCTTATTACCTTTCTGTAGCAAGGATACGCGTTCGGCCGCCTCCGAGATCGATACCGGGGAGGCGGGACGCTTCCGACTCGACGCAGAATGGGAGGCCGTGGGTAGGGTGGCTGATGCAGGCGGACTTGTCAAAGGGTTGTGGGCCTGCACGCGTTCCTCCCCCCGGATAACTTTTTTGATGAGGCCGTTATTCTGATCGAGGTCATGTACAAGCATGTCCAACTATGTCCACATATTTCTATCAGCAAACGACTACTTCTGATCCGAAGTCTGAGCCGGAATCCCACTCCTTACCTCTCTCAAAGACTGTTCCGGGTCATCCGTCTCCCGAAAGTGGGTCGGTTTCCCATTAAGATCGAAACAAAATCTCTTGAGGTTCGATGGCGTTGGTACAGCAGCTAGGGGAAACTCCTTGGGGTCCAGTTCGTTCAGATTTCTAGGAGGCCTCATGAGAAGCTGTGGAAAGGATGTAGTAGTCGTTGTAGTGGTAGTAACCACAGTAGTCTGAGTAGTAGGGGCAAGGGAAAACTGCCCAACAGTGGAATAAGGGGCGAGACGATGAGTACCTGTATGGGAAGGTTGTGACATCGACCCTGATGATGCCGATGCTGATACGTCCACGCCGCGGGTCTGTTGCTGGGGACGGTGCCTCCGGGGTGGGAGGTTTACATGAGGTACTGTGGGTGGCTCCATGAGAGAAACCTTTAATGTCGACGTTCTGTGACCGGAGATTCGGGGCAGTGATTTGGATAAAAAGATTGCGAAGGGGGCAGTAAGGTATCGATTCGATAATCTCGAGATAGAGTAGACGGGGGACTCGTGTGTATCTTTCACGTACGGTATCGGCGTTGGGGTTGTAGAAAGAGCGGAGCGCCTTAGAATGTATCGTAATGTCCTAAGTAGGGAGAGAAACACGGGTTAAAGGATCCAAACGAAGGGAATAGGGAGCAAAATAGCAACTCGAATGTTTAAGGAAGGAAGGAAAGAAAGAGAAAAGGGGGGCCGGGAATTTTGATGGAAGAGAAGAGGAAAGATGATAATGAAGGGCCCAGCCGCTGGGAGTGCTGGATATTATTGTTGTTGTTTAGGAGTGAACTCTGGGAGAAAGGGAGGATGGCGAGGGGTGGAGTCTGGTGAATGCAGCGAGTGAAGGGTGGGTTGGTACTTCTTTGGTCTCTTTTTTTTTCTCGGTCTTTTACTACAAGACCCTTGCACCACCGTACCGCAGTCCTGTCTTCTGTTGTGGCAGAAACCCTGTGTCTTGCCTATCCAGGGCTTCTCCGTCGTGCACTGTATTGGTTTCTTCCTCGCTCGCTCACTCGTTCTCAACCTCCCTCACTTTCGCTGGCGGCTCATACAACACCGAGCCTCCGTGCCCTTCTCTCGCACCTTTTCCGTTTGAATGCTGGCTCGAAGGGCAGACACTTGAGTCTTCTGGACTGACTAACGGGCGGACGAGGAAACAGCAATAGCCACAGAAGGAGGGGAGGGGGTGAAGAAAGCGTGGTGGCCAGGAAACACCGACAGAAGAATGAATGAATGGGCAACAGCAGGGAGGGACTACTAGCAAAGCGGTGTGCCTCTGGTTGCAACTTGAGACCATCACCGCAGGAGACGCCAACTCAAATCGGATTCCGCTAACCCTAATTGGTAATCCTAACCCTCTAAACTGCCTTTTCTGCCTCTTACATCCCTGTCTTTAGTCCATTTTCTCCTCGCCCCCGTCTTTTTCCAGTTGGTCGAGATTGAAAAAGCCACCAGCTCAAGCGTTTGGGGAAGCCAGGAGGAAGGGCAAACGAGGGAAGAGGAAAGGACTGGTGGAGAGGAAAAAGGTTTCCAACTCTCCGCCGTCAACCGGCACCACCATCACCACCACCACCACCACAAGTGACACCACCAGAACCATTCGGTCCAGTACAGAACAAGGCATATAACCCTAACCCTATACTGTTTACCCCGACAAATTAACACGCATAGATACCCTTGGAATTACGCCCCAAGTTTGTAATATACATGTCATTTAGTATGATACTCTACTCGAGTACACTGTTCCATCCCTACTCTATTCTACAGGTTTCCTTTGAAGCGGGCGGAGTTATTGTAGAGCAAAAAAAATAACTTGGCCCGCATTGGTAAACCCAGCAGCCGGACGCCGTTGGGCTGTCCTGTACCAGTTCTGTACGCATCCCAACTCCGACGCTGCAGGCTGGTATCAAATATGACTCGTTAAGACCCAGACCCGATGCGACAAAGTCCCCTTGCAAACCCAACGAAGAGTGGGAAAGTGAAGAGAAGAGGGGTGGAATGCGCAAGCACCAGATCCGTCCATAAGAAATACACTTTATGGACCCTTCGTAAGGTCTGCAGCTACAGAAGAAGCAAGGTTCAGTCCTGAGAACCCCACAACAAAGAGCAATATAATACTTGTAGCATAGGCTACCGGTGTTATTAAAGGGTCATCACCCAGCAACTTTGCAACTGGTTAGAGACCAGTCTCGACATTGTTTCCCTTTTTCCTCCCTTCCGTTCACTTTTCTTCCCCTCCACTTCAACCACAGCTGTACTACGGCAGTAGTTCTGTACGTTCATTCTCACCGCACCCTTCATTTTTCCCCACTCTAGAGCACAAATACAGTGGTGTTCGATTGCGGTGCAAAGTTACCAGGGGATGGCGATCAGTTTTGTTTTGGCTCCTGCTGTTGCTGTTCGACCACCCTTTGCATCTCTCTTTCGAGCACCCGCACAAGTACAGCAAGAGCACCTACATGCATACTGTACACAAATACATACGCAAAGCATGAGCACAATAATGCATCACACTGCGCGGTACCGGTAGGTCAAAACCCCGCAGGCACATCAAATACTTTTACAGGCTTTTTTTCTTTTTTTTCTTTTTTTCATTGCAAAATAGAACAACATGCAAGCACTCTGCCCCCAAGATGATACCCCCCCACTGCATAAAATAGGCCATCATCATCCCAGCACGACCGCCATAGCGCAAACCGAATCGAACCAAACCCCAGCTCGCGTGGCCTCGGCTCGCCGTCTCAGCCTCCTCCTCTCAAAGCGCCGCTAAAAATACCCACAATTTTTTTTTTTCCTAAGAGATATACCCCGACATTTCTCTACTGATATGTTGTCTATAGGTAACCCCAGGGAGTCAAAATCCTCAGGTCGAGGAATTGGAAAAAAAAAAAGCAACCCAGACATCTTTTTCTCCCAGCCCCACTGCCGCCCGCTTTTGGACTACAATGCAGACACTAAGTACTCGTCCTTACTGAAACAAAAAGTCTAACCCCAATCCTCACTTATGCTCGATCAACCTCTATCATCATCACACCTCGCTTGAAAGAATTGTCAGTTAAAGGGAGTGTGGTTTTTTGGGACATTTGATTTATGAGAAGTGGCTATCAGCGGATTCCCCTTTTACTAAGCCTACCTGATGAGGATGATTATCGCGCTGCTGGCCATACCTCGGGGGCAGACTTTTCATTTTGGCGGGCAATAAGTTAGCGTCTCACGCGGCGGCTTTCGCGAAATAGACGCGGTGTCTCTTGATTCTTTTTGTGAGGGTATGTTTACTTTTTTTTTTTTTTTTTTCAACCCCCTGCGCTCGTCGGTACTTGCCGCTTCTCCCCGGGAATGAGATTGGTAAGCTGCTTGCGATTCCACTGCAGGAACTGTGGGGGGAGACTACTCGTAGTGCAGCTGCAACTTCCGGCCATCTATGGAGCCCTTCAAGGAGTTTTTTTTCTTTCTTTTCTTCCCTACTTTTCAAATAACTACGGTACCTCGATACTGGAACATCAAACCCTTATCCCCACCTCAACCGTGATCTCACTACCTCATTCAATTTTCGCTTTTCCGCGACGGAGCTGCGAGTGACGAGATATGAAGCTACATTCATCGTGCAACTGCTGGAGAAGAATAAAGAAGGCAGAAAGTGATGTCAAGTGGGCAAACATCCGGAGGGGTACTGTAGCGAAACCACCGTTCCATCCGTATCGAGTTTCCAAATCTAGGCTCTCAAGTCGTAATTTCACGTGCGCAGGCACCATAGAAGCTTCGACCAGAAAACTAGATTGTTGCGCTTCTATTCTTGGTAATCCGTTCCCCCCCCGTATATCGGGTGATGCTATGGTCAGCGTGCGCCCAAAAGTAAGGGGGGATTATACTTCTTCTTCTCGGTCAAGGGAGCACCCGGGGGCTGGGAGCCCGCGGAACGGCGCGTCGGCTTCTGAAGTCGCACTTTGTGTCGCTGGGGTGACAGCCTCGGTCTTGTCGGCCGAAAACAGTGAATATCAGGCTATTATAACCAGAAGGCATTTCCGGCATCCAGCTAACCCTCCTTACGCAACTTTTAGCTCTATCTCGCAGCCGTTTTACTTTTTGACGATCGACGGCTACTTCTTCTAGGAAGCGGGAAATATAAATAGTGAGTCAATGAGATTTCCAACGGAAAACCTTTGAAGTGCTGAGGCGAGGACATAATTGATGACTAATGACGGGGGAGACTAGGGCCCAGGTCACGCGACGGCAAATCTTTCTCGCCCAAGGCGAAAAGCATGGTCGAGTGATTACTTATGAAAAGTGGAACACGTTTTTTATTTTATTAAACTATGGATCACCTCCCGATTCCAAAATCTGAGCAAAAAGAAGCTACCAACTGTTTATCTGGATACTTTATGACCACTCAGCATTAGCTGCATCCGGTGAAAGTCATTCAGGCTCGGCTAGTCAGGTCCTCGAGAGCTTGCAGGAGCTTGAGCTCATAGAGTTGGCAGATACTCACGGCTGGTTTGCTCTATCATTTCCTATCGTGACAACTTGAATACGGTAATTGGACTGTGTGCCAGGCAGTCCAGAATTTCATCCTCTAAGAAAGGGGCGAAAAATGCACCAAAAAACCTGCGAGATAAATAAAAAAGAAATCGACACCAGACTTTACTAAGAAACCCTATTACCAGGAGGGGATTGTGGGCTCCTAAGGCATTTTTGGCGAAGACGCGTGAGTGCGGTAGCAAGCACATACCGGTATTAGGTATCGATTGACTGTGCCTGGTGGTGACATATAAGGTCGCAAAATTGGGAGACATTGGGGCATCTTGATATCCTGATTTCAGGAACCAAACAATTTTCTATGAATCTCTGGACACTCCTAGATACCGGGGCCCTTGGATCAAGCCGGTATACGACCGAGAGTTAGCTCCCCATTTCTACTTCGAGGTAGGCTACCGTACAGGGGCAAAGAAATGGAATAGCATTCTCTGATCAGGTGGTAGTTAATTATCAAAATATAATATTCTTTTATGAGTTGTCCTGCTTCATCTTTATGCCCTCAAGCATGATGTCTCCCAATTGTCTGGATTTGGTGGCAACAATTGGTCTTGTCAACACAGAGAGAGTTTAGCTTTTTAAGTTTCAGATCTCAGTACCGTGATCAATTGGCTGACCACAACGCTTAACTTATTCTGACTCAGAGCTGGTCTTGTGTTTGGAGCCAGTCCGGCTTGGCGTTTGCGTCCTTTGCCCCCTCGGGTTCAATACCGGTGCCATCCTGCTCCCCCGCTGACGGCTGTAGCACGGTAAAAGTACCGGTACTTGCAACACATATCTCTCAAGGGTTAATCCGCGGTGCCTCTTTTTTATGGGTGCCACAATCTTTTTCTGAACTAAGAGCTAAACAGTTTTGATGCATCAGTTGCTCTAGAGCCTGGGATGGGGAAGATTCGCCAGTGCCGGGTTTGTATAAGAGATGCCCTATTCGGTGGGCAGCACCGCAGAGCCTCAAAACATCCACCCCTGTCGACCCAACGCCCCCGGGTTTGCGTCATCCATGACAGCGCTGTCGGCCGGGGCAAGAACCCTGTCGATGGGGATACCGATACGCCACACCGCCCTTTTGACTGACCACCGCCAAGACCTGGATGCTAGGGGAGTTTGTACTGATATTTTATCTGCGGCGCAAACTTAAAGCACAGTACCTAACCCGTAGGAAGATCGAATAATGGACTGCGTGCTGGATTGTCCAAAAATTCTTCCTTTGGAAAAGGGCCAAAAAGTGTACCAAAAACCCTGCTTTCCGAGAGCGAGACACCAGAAGAGGCAACTCCGACTCCCTAGCGCAAGGTCCAACCCATTACCGGTACCCGAGTTCTCACTGTATTATCTTTGTGCTAGTTGTGCCGATATCATACCGTTACATCCGCGAAACGCAGCCACCATCAATCTTAAATTCGGTTGGTTGGTCGCACAATCAATCGAGGGTTTGCTGATCCGCTGCAAGGAAGAGTGATTGCTCATAGGATGCACCACCTACCTGAGTGGGTGTTCCTCTGAGGAACGGACTACCAAAGAAACTCTAGTAATTGGACCATGTGCTACCGGTGTAGTCGAAAATCCCCCACCCCGGGAAAAGGCGAGCTGCCTACTGCTCAGCCCCTCCAAGAGACATAAGGAAACAAAAGTGCCAAACTCCAACGACATCCCTTAACCCGTTTTCAGGCACTGGTTTCCTTCCACCTCCTGACTCTAAAAAGTATAAACGGTGGTTTATCTTCAACTAGGGGCGGTCAAGTTCGTTGATCGGCTATGTCAGCGTTCTATGAGTGAACTTATTCCTTTAATAGGTGACATTCTAACTAATCAGAGTGATGGTCTTTCCTATTACCACGCTGAAGGTGGGTAGGGTTCTGCATAGACGAAGGGATAGCACTTGGCCCGATTATTCAAGCCTCTGTGGTACCTGAGGATGCCGAGCACGATAGGGCGCCGAGCACTCCCCTCTCTCGGGGAGATGTTGTGCCTAACCTGGATGGAAAACGCTGGCTCGTTTGCACTGCTCGCTGTCCTATCTTGCCCGGCACCCTATCAACTAGCCTAACACGAACCCTAATGTCTACATACCGGCTTATAGCAAAAGTACTCGGGAGCTGGAGTTGAACTTGGCAATTCGGAACGATATAAGGCCTACTCGTGCATGCGTCATTGGGAATAGATCACTTCTTGTCGGATGCATCTGAAAGAATAAACTGCTCGGGGGAAATACCGCCTATCTGGCGAGAACCGGCGGACACTTTTACGTTGAAACAAATTGCGCCAAAATTGGAGCCTTAAAAGGCTTAGTCTTGGCAATGCAGAGTTAGGAGTTTTATTGCAACTTCGAGACAAAACGAGAATAGAAATCTTGTTTGAACATACTAGCGCCTGACGTTCTCGCCAGATAATGCGGTCCGATAACTTAAACGAAACCCAACCCCCCGTCCCGGCTATGCTGTATCGTGCGAATGTCATCAGTGGCCTCGAGATTTGCCGTATCTTCCTAATTCAAATACCGGCGCTCGTGTCTCCGAGCCAAGAGTTGGCCGCGTTTGCCCCTTTCCCTGGGCGTGCAGTGCCGTAGCTATTCCGGAAAGAGTGCCAATTCTTGGCGCGGAGGTTCGAGTCCCGCAATACCTTGCTCCTTCTCAACTAGTACCGGTGTTTACACCCCCGCCCCCTATCGATTGGGTACGATAGGCTGTTTCTCTCTTGGTCTCAGAAGTACAGTCCCTTGTGCGGGGAAAAGGACGCAGTCATTCATACATCATTTGTGGGTCCCTACTCCAATGAAGCGAGTGATTTACTATGCGCCACATGGTGTCTGTGTTCAGCTCACTTTATATTTGTACTCCCCTCAAGTCACACTCTTGGATAGGCTCCCCTGGCAACCTCGCCTTTTGCCCGTCCACTCGCCTTTTGCCTACGAATTCTGGGGTCTTATTGAATTAGAACCGGCGCGGCGACGTTTCGTTCCTCGTTTCTTGCTCAGCCCTGGTAGGAGCTCGTTTGTTATCACCGTGGGTCAGTTGGACATGTTTGACTGATTATTTGTCACAGTGACCCATAAGATCGTTCGTGGCTCACCCACAACTACAATATGGCTCCCCTAAAGAGATTGGCGACGTCAATATTAGTGTTTGGACTCTCTTTTCCATTTGCGTTCGCGGCACAAGGATACCCGCCTCTAGTTCGGGACCAGAAAGAGATCAGATCTCCACACAATCCCAATGTCTACATTCGCTACAAGAACCCGACATCGGAGATTTGCCGAACAGCAAGCACGAAGCAGAAGCAATTTGCGGGCCATATTCACCTTCCTCCCTTGACATTGGCTCCGGTGCAACAGAATTACCCAATAAATACATTCTTTTGGTTCGTTGAGGCCCAAGAAAAACCCGAAAGTGCGCCTTTAACAATATGGCTCAACGGTGGTCCCGGTGTGTTGTCATTCTTTTTTCTTGTGGAAAAATCTTCTTTTTGAATTTGAGGCTGAAGGACTTCCGATGACTTCTAGGCAGCTCTTCTTTGATCGGTATGTTTGCTGAGTTGGGACCTTGTGAAGCTGTGCCGGTAAACCGCAATTCGATTACCACAAGGGCAAGGCCATTCAGCTGGGACAAAACGAGCAATATGCTGTTCATTGATCAAGTTGGTTATTACTTTCGCCTTTAATTGCCAAGGGTAATCTCAACTAACATGTCCAATCTAGCCAAACCAAGTAGGCCTTTCCTTTGATGTTCCCACCAATGGTACAGTGGCTCTGCTCGATCCGAACGGAACCTACCGACCAAATACTACAGCTCCAACAAACACCAGATATTATGGCGACCTCGGCTATACCGACGAGGAATTTGCAAACCTGGAAGACTATAGCAGCGTAATATACAGGATCGCCCTTCTCAACGGAACATTTCCCTCGGGTAATAAGGAGTTTACAACAAACACAACCGAAATATCCGCTATGTCTGCCTGGCACTTTTTGCAAGCCTGGCTAGTTGATTTCCCTCAATATAACCCGAATTCTGCTGGCATTAACCTTTTCGCAGAAAGTTACGGAGGAAAATACGGGTGATATTTCATGACGTGAATGTAACCTCTCGAGTGCTAATATCTTACCAGACCAAAATTCTCGGCTTATTTCGAGGAACAGAACGAAAAGCGTGAAACTGGAGAGCTTTCAAAGAATAATACAGTGGAACTTCATCTTGAATCACTCGGGATAATTAATGGCTGTGTGGACAGCGCCATCCAAACACCCTGGTATCCCAAATATGCCAATGCAAACCCATACGGGATCAAGATGATTAGCGATAAGGTTCGGGATGCGGCATTGAACGATTATTCTAAACCGGATGGATGTCTTGCCAGAATCCAGAGGTGCAGGTCGCTTCTGAAAGAGTCCGATCCCGAAAGCTTTGGCGACTCGGATACCGTTAATAGAGCTTGCGGTGATGCGGATACATACTGTAATCATATCCGGGATGTATACAGAACTAGCGGCAGGTAGGGTTCCCTCAACGTATTTTCAAGTGATATTTGCTTACTACTACTATTAAAGGGGGTATTACGACATCGCATCCGATAGGAAAGACCCATTCCCGTACTATTACTACTTGGAATATCTGAACAACGCGACAGTCCAAGAAGCAATTGGGACACCAGTTAATTACACGCAGAGCAATAGCTACGTTTACGGAGCGTTTGACAGCAGTAAGTCACACATTACCATCATATTATTTAGAATATAAAACTGAACGAGGTTACTAGCTGGCGATTTCGTCCGCGGCGGAGAGGTCGAAGATATTGCATATCTGCTAGGCAGAGGGGTAAAAGTTTCGCTTATATACGGTACGTGCGATAAATAGTCACCCATCACTCTCGGCCAATCATTTCTAGCCTGTTGACGAATGGGGGGGTTAGGTGATAGGGATTACATTTGCAACTACATGGGCGGAGAAGCAGTCAGCCTCGCAGTAGACTACCCCGATAAAGCAGCATTCCAGGCCGCGGGGTACGAAGATATTCGAATAAACTCATCCTACGTCGGCGGACAGGTTCGCCAGCACGGAAACTTCTCTTTTGTGAGGGTCTATCAGGCAGGGCACCTGGTCCCTTCATATCAACCGGAAACAGCATACGTTATATTCGACCGTATGATCCGTGGAGTGTCCATCGCCACAGGCAATGAAATCACCCGGTCTGGATCAAACGTATATTCCACAACCGGACCCCCAAATACCAATACCACATTAAGGGCTCCGAACCGCTCGCCACCGGTCTGCTTCGTCAGAGAAACAGCGACATGTACCATTGATCAGATCTTCATGATCGGAGGGGGGAAGGGCGTGATACACAACGGCGTTCTCTACAACAGCTCCTCCGAATACTCGATTCCGCCGGGTCTAGGTATTGGTGCGGGAACTAGTGGTAGTGGTGGTGGTGGCGGCAGCAGCGGGGGCACACAGAAAGAGAACACAACCTCTGAGGATGCCGGTGCAGAAGGGGGGGGTTCGGCGGTAGCATTGGGCGCAAGAAGGGCTTCCCTATTGGCTCTGGCACTCGCATTGGCCATATGCGTAGGAAATCTTTGAGCACATACGGTGCGGGGATCTACTTGCTTTTAAGGCGCCCCTCGTCGTTATTTTTATCAAGGAACTTTTTTATTTTATTTTTCTTTTGCCCCTCCTCGCATTTCCTGATTTCTCCTTCTGAGTTGATTAATTAATTAATTCAACTGGTGGCTATCCGTATGGAAGTGTAAATCGAATTGCATGGAAGTGGAGTGGGGTCGGAGGTGCGTGGGATTCTGTGGGGATCATATACGGTACTTTATAACAGGTAATTTGGTGATGGGTGGTGATGATGATGTGCACTTACGAAAGCCATATTGCTTGTCATATCTTGGTTGGTCCGTTTTTAATCTATTCCTTTGCGATCTACGGAGGGGGGCTCCTCGAGTAGCACTGGCAGTTAAGAGGAATCTGAGGCCTTATTGTCACGTGTCTGCAGGGCGGTTTAGAATTGGATCGAGGACCCTGGCTGCTGCTTGTTGTCGTTGGGAAGATTGAATGGACGCCGGGAGGGAAAAGCCGCAGTTTTGATTCATACCCGGGTGGAGGGCCAGATGATTCGATATTACAGTAACGTGCGGGTTTTCTGGGGGGGGGGTGTAACTTAGATTTGACAGATGTCACGGAGAGATATGGTAGGTACAATACAATAAATACTGTACTACCAATAGATAGTGTGCTATTAGTGCAAGCCCGATACAAATTGTTGTTCGTTTATCGCATCGCATCGCATCGCATCGTATCGTAAGGTACTGTACTTAGACCGGTACGGTGCTGTATATAGCGTACATATCACAGAGCGTCGATACCAGCCCAAGAGTCTAGAGCACTAGCTATCATACCTACCCCCACCAGCACCCAGCAGTTGCACTAAACCAAAAAGCCCAGCCCAAACCCAGCCTAGCCTCCCTTTCCCCTCCCTGCCTCCTTCATTCAACACCAACGCAAACTCCCGCAATCGCAGATCATCTCGACACAGTCAGTCAGTCAAGTCAACCCTAATCAATCAATCAATCAATCAATCAATCAATCCATCGCAAAAGAAATTCACTCTTCATTGCTCCTCCTCCCTCCTTCCCCCATTATACCGGTACTCCACTTTACTTCCACCCACCCACCCAATGGCCACCACAGCCGCCGTAACCGCGACAACAACGACAGCAACAAAAACCCTCTATAGAACACTCCTCCGCGAGCTCCCACCAATCTCACAGAAGCGCACATACCTACATGCCCGCCTTCGAAACTCTATCTCCTCTTCCTCCGGAGGAGGAGAGAAGAAGGAGAAGGATAAACAATTACTGGGGCAACAGTTAGCAACATACCTCCGCGCTCAGCGCACCTATGCTACACTTTTGGAGCGGTATAATCCTTCGTTGGGATTGCGGGGGGATGATGATGATAATCGGGTTAGGATGAGTGCTAGGAGGGTGGGACTTGATATGCCTGAGTAATGATAATGGGGTTGTACGAGTATGGTACGGTTGGTTGGTTAGTTGGGGCAGGGGAGGAAGGGAGGAAGGGAGGGTTGGTTGGTTAGTTGGTTGTTTTCGTTTTATATCTCATGTTTTGGGGCAGAGTTTGTATGTATGATCGTCTTGAGGAGGGAGGCTCTTGTAGACTACGATACGGTGGTATATTTGTTGGGTTGTGGATGAATGCATGGATGGGGTGGGTGTATGATATGATACGATACGATACGATAAACTTAGTGTGAGGCTGGGGGGGTCCGTTATCGATTGTTGATACTGGACCGAAGGCGTGATTGTGCAATACTGTAAATAAAGCATGATTACCGGTAAAGGGAAAACACACCCTCCAGACTAAGCCTCAATCAAAGGAAGAAGGAAAAGGAAGGAAAGAAAAGAAGGAAGGAAGGAAAAAGAAGGTGGCAATGAATGAACTTCCAATCTCCAAAAAAAGAACAACCGACAGATCGATTCCGATCGTAAGAGTACCTCCTTCCTCCTCTCATCGCTCATCTTCTACTGCAGTAGCGATTCTTCAAAAAAAAAACTTGGGCCTACCGGTATCTTACGATACCAGCCTTCTTCCTGCATCGCACTAGGTTACATCCCACTCACTTCACTTCCCCCACATACATGACCGACCGGCCGATTGACAGACTGACTGACCGTACTGCAGGCAACTAAAAGAACGGGAAAGGAAGAGAACTCTTCTCTCAGCCCTGATAAACATAGCAACTTCCTTCCTTCCTTCCTTCTGCATAAAAAAATTAAAAAAAAAACTCCCCGACGACACAATTCTACTTCTACCAATCCCCCCATTCCATCCCACCCCAATCCATGATACCGGTATCTATAGCCTATTTCCACACACACACACACACACACACCGATCCCAAAACCCCGAAACCCCAAAACCCCACACAATCACGATAAACATATCATACGGTACAGTACAAGTACAAGTACCAAACTAATCGTATATACTCGTACTGTACAGTAATACCTTATGTTGTATTACCTACTATGATAATATTATTATACCGGTACCGTAGGCGAAAGCTAAGCTAAGCCACAACGCCTGCATACAAATTACTATTTTACGGGTAATCATCCAACTCACCGGTACTTTCAACCCTATTTTCTTCTCCCCGAGAAGGTGACACGACTCCGACTACATAAACTACCGGTACATATGGCGGAAGAAAGAAAAAAAAAACATGAATAAGCAAAAACCGGTTCGTTTGGTGGGCAGTGTTAGTTAGTTAGTTAGTAATGTGAGGTGAGGTGAGGTAAGGTAAGGTGAGGGTGAGAAGAAAGAAAGAAAGAAAGAAAGAAAGAAAGAAAGAAGGGGTGGAGGAAAAGAAAAAAGAAGCGTTACGTTACGTTTCGAGTTTCGCAAGGGGGTGAGTGAGTGAGGTTACCAATGGATGAATGGGTATAATAGATGGATAAGTTATTATAGGGGGTTGCTGTTGTTGTTCAAACATAATATAATACTGTATGATACTTGTAACAAGGAATTGATGCCGTAGCGGGAGGGAGGGAGGGAGGGAGGGGTATTATGATATTAATATTATAGTTTCAATTTCATGTATATTGTTGATGCTGGGGTTTCGAGGTTTTGAGGTATAGTGCTGCTGGTAGCATAACAGTAACATATGGTGCACGGTGTGCTGGGTACTGTACAGTACAGTACTTTTCTTCATACAAAAAGAAGAAAGATTTTTAGTGTCTGTTTTCTCGAGATGATACTGTGCTGCTGCTGCTGTTAACTCGGCGCAGTACGGTACAATAACATTTATTATAGCCTTCCTTACCCAGCAAGCCCGAAACCCGATTCCGCAGTCGAAAACAAAACAATCACAATAACAATCACAATAGCTGTGCCTTGTTGGTTGTGTATCAAGAACTTCGAAACCACCTCCCCAACCGCAATAGATATCGCGTGATACGAAACTCTGCGACAGCCCACCGCAAGCAAGCAAGCAAGGCGGCGGGGGAGAACCGCGAACTGCGGCATCGACTCACCTACCGTAGAGAATTCACCGACTGTACCGTACTGTACTATACTATACTATATTATACTATAACACAGAATACTCTCCTGGTATCGATGCGGTACCGGTACCGTACCATTCCAGGTCCCACCCCATCCTAAATACCAGGGCAAGGCAAGGTTCCGGGAAACCTAGATTACCACCATTATCGGAGAGAAGAACGGGGATAGGCGACGAGTAAGTGATAATAATGGAAGGCGCGAAAGGCATTAAAGCCGAAAGTAAAGTGAACCAAGCCAAATCCAACTGTATTCGTTAGTTAGTTCTTCACGCTATGACACTGCGGTGGGTTGTTGTTGCTGTTATTGTTCACAAGCACAGCATTATACAGCATTCTGTTTGTGGGACCTTTTCAAGGTCAAACACATATAAGTGTGAGCAAGTTATTAAAGAGAAGGAAAAAAAGCTACTCACCTCACAGACGCGTATTTGCCAACAAAAGTGCCTCCACACCCAATCACTGTTGTCTCATGTTTATTGTACTGTATTCAAGACTGAGAATGACGCGGCAATAGTGACGATAAATGATAGCCCCTTTGTAATGTAATATATAGTATACAACAGAGATAAGGGAAAGGAGATAGTGGGAAGAAAGAGACAAAATACATACTTCAAAGAATCACTTTTTGAAGAAACATTACACCACAGTATCTGGTTTCCTAGCAAAACCCCATAAAAGAAAATGAACACGAAAACAGATACTCACGCGATGCAAAAGTAAAGAGGAAGAGAGAAAAGAGGATATCGCGGGGAAAAAAAAGTATGTACTGACACCCACCCCCGCCTGCCAAACCCAATAATAAACAAAACCCATAACACCTTAAACCTTTCCCATAAAAGTGGTGATGAGAAAACCCCCATAGCCCTTTTCCCCTCACCAACCGTGCAACCGGGTTTGAGCCAAGCAGATGCAAGTAAAACAAAAAAAACAGAAACCTGTGACCCAAGGAAAAAGGAAAGGAAAACCCCAAGACAGTTTGCAAAGCTTAATCTGCCAAACTCGGCAGAACCCACACCACACCCCCGCCTCCATTGTATCCGGTATCAGACATAGCCCCCCCAAACAAAAACAAAACCAGAAGGAAATGGTACTAAGTTATTATCAGACTCTATGTCCGCTCCGAGATGAAAAGGAAAGAGGAAAGGAAAAAAACTAGTATAGTTTGAGGGAGCCGAGGAAAATATTATGGCGGGTAATAAGAAATAGACGCCTTAATGATACAGATGCGGTCGTGACTTCTCGTGTGATGAAGAAGTTCCCTGCAAGAAACGAGCCAAAAGGCTAGTTGTTACGCTAGGCTTTTTTTTGCCGGTATCTACAGGCAGCAGATTTCTCATCATTACGACCGAAGGTGTATTCGGTGATGAGGCCTCGGAAGAGGCAATACTTGATGCTGTGCCACTCCGTGCCAGACCGGGTATAATTGTGGAAGACGGCGCGGTAGAAGGAGGTGTTGGGTAATAGTCGGTGGCGGCGGCAGTCGAACGGCGTCGCGAGCGGCTAGAACGCGGATAGTACGAATCTACTGACCGTTCTGAAGCCCGCGATGAGCGACCAGATGATGATGTTGGGGGAGTAGAATGCTGGCTTGGTGGTGTGTCACCGCCATAAGTTACAACGGGAAGGTAATATGCGGAGGAAGATGACATCGATGATGTATACAGTGGTCGTGGTCTGTTGTTGATTTCCATCCGTAGCTCCATGAGTGATCGGTGTCTTTCGAATTCCCTCTCCTGTTCGAGCTTCTCCTCGACCTCCTTCTCGTGCTGCTTGATGATGGGCTGAATGAACGGGTCGAGATGTTCGTAAAGATCCTCAGTAGTGATTCTCAAATCCCAGTCCAACAGAAACAAGAGCTGTTTTTCCATCAAGTTCACCTCCGTCAACGAAAACCCAAATCCATCAAACCCCTTGACAACGCTATACCTAGCCCAATGTTTGTTTTTTGGCGACGAATCGTTCAAATTCTTAGCAGCAAGAATCAGTGACGCGAGGAAGATGCGATGAACTGTGCACCGCATTCCCTTTGCTACTGGGGGTAGTCTCTTTTGTAGTCGTTGAAGGTATACTAAGCTTGACATCAAAGTAGGAACCTGAACACGGGACCTATCCACTGTCGAGGTAATGAACTCTTCGAGGGTTGGTAGGGCCGGCTGCTTCAGAGCCGAGAAATCTACCTCGACATCGTGGTTCGGCGGGGTTGATGGAGGAGTTGGAGGTAAGGCGGTATTGCTTTCACACTTAATGACATTGGCAGCCTTGACAGCCAGATATGAAATCATATCCTTACTCACGGGCATTCGAATAAACTCCTCAAGAGCGTCTTTTCGTGACATGGTCGACATTTTGTGTATGTGTAAGGTTTGTAGTGTTATTCTACTGGTCCTTGTATTAGGTTAGGTATTTAGCGTAATATGATTTCGGTTGCCACTAATCCTTTTTGCTGATTGTTGATGTTTCTCTCGTAGTGTGTTCGTGATCTGCGTAACTGTACTCGTGGTCGAGGGGGGAAGTGGTGGTATATGAAGAAGGGGGTACCGGACCGCAAGACTTATGGGTATAATAGTGTGGTGCAAAGGGTGAACGGGGCTGATGCTTGGATGGCGAATAGAAATGGGCAATAAATTAAGTGCACTAGTAAATTGGGGGGAGACAATGGGGTTGATGTATGAAGCACAGCCTGAGAAGGAGAGACTCTTCGGGGGGGGGCGGGCGCCTGAGCTTTAAAGCAAGAAAGCTGCGTCACGAACCGAAGGTGGCAGGGGTGTCTGGTAGGGGGGGGGAGGGGAGGAAGGAGAGAGGTAAGAACTTGAGGGAGAGCAAAAGGAAAAGACCCGCAGAAAGTGAAGCCAGATTCAATACCCTATGGCTGGTCTGGGTAAAGTAGCTAAGGTAACGCGCGCAATCGTGTCCTTCAAAACACAAGGTGGTTGACCAATGCCAGGGGGCCTCCTTCTTTCTCTCTCTCTCCCTCTCTCTCTCTCTCTTGTTTTGGCACCGAGATGGAGAAATCCTCTGTTAGGCTGTCCCGCCGTAAGGGGTCACTTTGATTTGCGCTATCCGGTGGGGATGCAGGCGTCTGGGCACGTTCCAGTCAAACGCCAAGCAGGGGGTTATGGTGTGAGAGCTTGTGAGAAAGAGGGATACAGTACCGGTATTGGCACTACACACACACACCAAATCAACCCACCGGTACTCTGCCGTACAACATCGAGGGTAGCCACTGTACCTTTCTGTATTGACAGGACTGTAGAACTCCTTCAGGAGGTCAAGCGAGTATTTGGGGGGGAGCATGAAGGCGGGGGGGGGGGCATCTTAGGGAACGTCCTAGAATAGTCGGTGTTCAATATACATTACTGAGGGCAAGTGCAGGAGAGAAGGAGCGCAAGTACAGTACATACTTTGCGAAGACAGACAAGCCCCAACCTGCTCGTCTGCCTATTTCCCCCATGTAACCCAGCGGATGTCTCTCGGCGTACCGTACAATACATTACAGTATTCTGTATTCTAATAAGCCATAATCCATTGCACTGATATGCACCACCACCACATGCAGTGCTCCTACTAACTTACTCATATCACGTCTGGTAGGCTGGGTGCAAAAGAACTCATCACTTTCGGTACCGTACACTTGCATTGTTATGACCCAATACTTTAGCACCATATTTCCCTCGAGGTATGGATCCGAAGGAGAAAAAGCCTCGAAAAAGAAAGAAATAGCATAAGAGAAAGGAAAAAGAAAACAGCGGGGAAAATACAAGCAAGCAAGAAAGCGAGAAGAGAGACAATTTGGCCAGGGCGCCAACGACTGGAATTATCGGTGATCATGGTTTGCGACGGTAAACCACGGTCCAATAGCCAGTCTGAATGTGGGCCAGCGCGGGGGGGGGCTCGGGCGTAAGTTAGGCAAGCGACGAGCAACGCGGAGAGATCATATCCAACCATTTCCTATTGGCAAGGACGGTGGAACAATAATCGGGGAATTAGTTTAGATAGAGAAAGGAGAGGTGGAAACGGAAACAGAGGGGCTGAGATCAGCATTTCGCTTCCAACCTTCCGACGCCAATGAGTTTGAGCAACCACCATTCCTCTAACTAGCCACAAGTGCCGTGCCAAGCACTACCCTAGCCACTACTATTTAGGAATAGCTTGTGAAAATGCCACTGTAACCCATAGGGCAGATCAACTTTTGCTTGCCGAGCGGGCATTGCGCTTGCTTGCTTGCTTGGGCTTGCTTGCTTGTAGGCTTCCACATCACACCCTTTCCGAAGAAACCCCCTTCAATTTTAGATTAGCTGCAGGTATATCCGGAGGAGTTTCATGTTGTTCCCATACAAAGAGCGCGCGCTTGCCCCACGAGCTTTCAACTCTACCCATATTCCACCACATGGTGACCCATGTTTCCTCTGTCATAATATTTTTTTTGCCTAGCTACAATTTCTGAATGTAACCCTTCTCCTACTTTTTAGTACCTCTCCCGTACCGCCATTGGGACAAAGGTACTTGGAACAAGAACTTCCTGCACACACTCGCGCGCTCTTTCTTCCATCTTTGTGATCTCACACCGAACCCGTATGTATGATTTATCCTCAGGTATGGAGATACGGCACTGTGATCCTCCTCTCCCAATCTGCCGGGTTTCGGTTTACGAACTCAATTGGAATGCCCTCCTTTTTTCTCCCTTCCTACTTCTTACTCCTCCTCCCCGCCCCGCCCGCTTACTCACCCGCCTCAATGCCATGAGGAATGACAATAGAAAGTAGAACGCAGGAAGATCCACCCTTCTAGGCGAAAGGTTGGGAGACAGGAATGAAAATGTGCGGAGAACGATTACTACTTGTGCTTTACTACTACGGACCAGAACAGATGGGGATCTCTGTGCTCGCCTACGGCACTACTAGTACCAGTACGGTACCTGACCCATGGTGGAACACCTGTACCGCACAGCCCCACACATTCCCATCGCATCCATCATAACCCGACTGATTCAATCATTGTAACCCTTAAACGCATGACTTTACACTTCACCAAGAGTAATCAATCGGGGGGTCCTGAGCCAGATAATCGTAGTGCCGCAGAAATAAAATAGAGATAAAATAGAAATAAAATTATAAAACAGACAGAGGAAGGAAGGAAGGAAGCACAAGAGCACACATATGCATCTCCCACTTAACCAACCATCACGATCAGCTGGTTGGAACCACCTAACCCACACCACCTGCCACGAGCAAGTAAGCAAGCAGGCAAGCAATCAACCAAGCAAGCAGGCAGCCACCCATGCGCGCACCGTTGAATAACCGCAGGCAGGCACGCACGCATACTCTAGAGCCGCCATGTAAGGGAAAGTTGCGTTGCCCAGGGCAAACGCTTCGGAGAATTTTTTTTTCGGAAAGGAAAGGAAAAAAAAAAGGAGAAAGGGGATTGATTGATTGATTGATTGATTGATGGATTGAACAAGCAGCAGCACTTAGCGTCAAGCATCTAGACTTAGACTAACATGATACTCCCATCCGGTGGGAACAGCGTTGCCGCGAAAAGCAAATAAAAAAATAATAAAAAAATAGAAATGCAAACCGGGATCGTCATGGACTAGCTTTTTACTCGCAACCGTGCTTTCTCTTTTCTTTCACTCTCTCCTCGTACCGTAGATCATAAAATTGCCTACAAAAAGTTGTGATACGGAAATCATATGGGGACACTCCTTTTTTTTTTCTTTTCTTCTCAACCAGTCGTTGCTTTGCTCGAATCGTCAGCTGGCAAGCTGGCGAATGGCATGGTGACAAGACGCCTGGCGCTCTCGCCTGTTGCGAATTCCCAGTCAGGTTATCATCCAATTTTTAACCCTTTTCTTCCTGCTGAATGAAGGGGTTTAGTTGCCACCACGCACGCAGTTCGCCAGCCACACTGATGAATTCCATTTGATAACTGGGAGCTCGAATGGTCCAGTCATATTGCTCGGTCGAGGGGGAAACAATTCAAACTTGGACAACGCGGGCTTTTTTTTTTTCCGACCCGTACCTGGCTCATTTATCGGGGGTTGACATGTCAAGGGGCTGTGAAAGAAAAGAAAAAAGAAAAAAGAAAAAAAGCTAGCTAGCTAGCTAGTTGAGTGAACTTAATTCTCTATCTAGCATTCACAAGCCAGTATGCAAGGCATTGAGGAAGGAAGGAGGGAAGGAAAGAAGGAAGGAAAAAAAGCAGGGAGAAATGGAAAGGAAGTAGGAGAGGGCAGAAAGGTGAAAAGAAAAAAAGAAAAATGGTGACTTGTTCGAAATTTCGACAATACGGTAATCATCAATAATGGTAACCCTCTCGTTAAACTCACTTTTCTTGCTTTCCATCCTCCTCCTCCTCCTCATGAATACCGTTACCGTGAACCGACCATCTTTTCGCCACTACCACAACACCACAAATTTCACTTGGCTAGCCGTTACCGGTATTTCGTTTATCAATTACGCCTGGCGGTAGACTAATAACGCCCGGCCCCTATGATACGTTATGTTACAATATGCAAATCACGAGCGTCTCCATCCCTTCCGGACCGCAGGCCGCCAGCGCAAGCACAGAGTAAAAAGTGGCAATGCCGTAGAACCAATAACCTCACCTCCTGACAAAAAAAAAACCCCCCCCTATCGTATCCTGTGCGTTACAATACAATACCATACCGGTATCATGACGGTGGTGGATGAATGGATGATTGATGAATGGATGGATGGATGGGGGTGCACATCATCATAAACGCCTTCCGTACCCCACACACACACACCCACACATACATAACTGCCACGGCGGCGGCGCCTCGGAACGACGGTGGGTTGCTATCGCCGTCGTCGTACTCGGCATGAAACTTTTCCTCAAATTACCGTGAAGCTCCTGAAAAAAAGGGCCTCCCTCAACGTACGATAGTTATTTAGACGCCGGGGGCGTAACAGGAATGCTATGTTTCGTTTCAAAACTTTGGTGCGGTTGTGCTCTTTTTGCTGTACGAGAGCTTATTGGTTGTTTGTATCGTAACTGTAACTTTTATTGTTACTTGTGGGTTGTTTACTAACTTGACTACCGTATATAACTTGCGGCAGTAATAAGTTGTTATTATAATGATAATAACAATAAATCTCCTTCCTTCCTCCATTTCACCCCGGTTTCACCATTGCTTGATGATGATGATTACGAGTGATTGGACAGTACGGACCCAGTACCACAACCGTGATGATGATATAATAAACCTGAGTTTAATTAATCTACCATATCTATCTATGGTACAAGTATCTATTTTCTTGCCTTTCTGCCTGCCCTGCTCGCTTGGTTCCCTTTCCCTTCAAATCTCGATTAAAGATTTATGCGATCCTTCCTCGTGGATTGCAGTACAAGTAAATGGGGGTTGTTTTATTTTTTATTTTTATATTTATTTTTTATTAATAAACTTCCTTCTTTCCTTCCTTCCTTCCTACCTTCCTGCTTCGTCGTAACGTACTGTACAGTACGTATCCAGATCCGGACCTCATCCCAAGCAAGCAAGCAAGCAAGCAATCGCGGGGCAAGGCGGGGCGGTAGCGGTACAGTACGGAGGAAAACTTCGGTTGAACAAAACCTTAATTTAACACTATGGCTTTAACTTATTATACTTAGTTATTTACAAATACGGTTACTCGTATCGTGCATGCCTGGATACTGGGGGAGAGGGGGAAGGGGGAAGGGGGGAGCCTGGCGGAAGTTTTCACATATGGTAAGCAGGAGAGAGAGGCAGGGGGCTGCCAGCTCTGCTCGTCTGCCTACTAATACTCGTCTATGATGCTGTATCGTCCCTACCATAGTACCGCACATTGTACGATCGTACAGTAAGCCATGTTAGTAACCTACTGTAGGATAAAATGTAACGGTATTGATTTGAAGTACTTGTACCGTACGGCATTGCTAGCATCTCCATCCCCATCCCCATTCCGCATGCGCCCTGTCTAACGGGTCGCAAAAGCAAGTGGAAAGAAAAGAAAAGAAAAAAAGGAAAGGAAAAAGAAACTAGCCATAGTTCTAGGAACGAAGCTTCCTTGCATATCGAGGGGGTTCCGTCATCAGAAATGCTTGATCTGATCTTCGATAAGCAGATCAAGTCGCAATTTGATGCTTGGCTATGCTGACTTTGATATCATAATTCTGTCTACCGTTCGGTACTTAGCGTATCAACTATTACGCTTTTAGGCATTCCTGCCTTCGGTCTGTCTTTTTTATTTTTATTTTTACTTTTTATTGGAAGAAGGGTGGCTTATTGTATTGAAGTTCATAACATTCCGCATTACCATTTTCAAGACTTCCCCAGCTTTTCCGCCTCCATGACCAAGCCCCCATTCCCTCCCTTCCCTAACCATTCGGCCGGATCTATCTGTCAATGGGGGGGTATACGCACTTTCGTCGCCAAGTCCAAACCTACTCGAGTAGAGACATATCTTTTTTTTTACAGAACGGCACCGAAACTATTTCGTACAACCAGCCCCTCCGGACAGCCCGGAAATTGCTACCAGTCAGCCTCGTCTCTTGGAACTACAGCGTTGTCTTTGCACTTCCCCCATATTTCTCATATAATTCTTCTAATATCTTGTCATGGGAACAAGAAACCACGCCAACACAAAACCAACCAAAGGAACGCAGCTTAAAGCAATGAAAAAAAAGAACGGAGAAAATGAATAAGGGAGATGGTGTTTCCCATACCCAAATGTTGTCTTGATACTCCTGACATAATAGTCTCCGAAGTTTCTTTTAGTGACATCTTCTTGGCCGACGGGGACGCCATCCCAGCTGAGCCTTAACACGGTGGAATCTGTGCCCTGGTCGAACGCAAGGGTAAGGGTCGAGTAGTGACCTGTGTTGAGCATACCGATGAGCACAACGGCAAAGAAGGAGCATACTCAGCCACCCCGCACTTCCATCTATTGATGACAACGAAAAGGTCACAATATCAGTAGTGGCCCTGGACTTACCTTTTGGCCAGTCGGCCAGTCTCCATGTTTGGACAATCTTCTTATCTTTCTCTAGTTGTTTGAATTGGCCTTCAACGTTCCTACCGAACAGACTAAATTTACCTCCCTCCCTTGGCTCAAATTCTGATGGTGGTGCCCGAGTAAATGCAGCTACTCGTTGAGGATCAATAAAAGTTTGGTAAAGTTGATCAGCCGAAGTCTGGAATTCGATATCGTCCTTCAAGGTCACTGTATTGACTATTGGGCTTGCCCCTGCCTGGCTTGGTTCTGTGCTCGAGGAAGCGGCGTGAGGTGCCGATGAAGAGGTTACGACAGGCTTGGGCGTAGAAGTGCCAGAAGTAGGTCCGGAGCCCGGAGTGTGTTGGATATCTTTACCATGTTCAGCGATAAGATCACCGGAAAAGCCAGCCAGAGCCTTGCGGAGCTGAGGGACGATATCGCTGCGCACTAAATCACGGACGGCTTGCTTCTCCTTGTTGTCCGAGTAGACACTGATTTCAAACTATTTGAGCGATTAGATGGTGTATATTCAGTAGTGGCCTTGGTCCGGAAACATACCACATATTCACCCTCTTCGGTATCATGGGCAACTTCCGGAATCGTAATACTCCCTGTAACCTTTTCATCTTCGGCTGCAACACCTGTTTACCCATGTTGATGAGTTTTTCGCCGTTGGTGACGTGGTTAGAGTATAGTTGTTCAATTGTACTCACCGGAGAATTCTAGGCGGACCTTGACATCAAATAAGGTAATGACCTTCCCTTTCCTCTGGGAAACATCACAGTCACCCTCAACACTCAGAACTTTGTCAACCTTGGCAGATACTTCCCCTTTGCTCGCAGAAAGTCCGGTGAGTTTTTCGGAGAAATATGCCTGAGCCCATTCGATGGCGTTCTTGTTGACCCAGTGCCAATTGTTGGGATTGTGTAGAACCATTTTTGTCACTAAAGGGGGTCTAAAGGATATGATATGGATAAGAGCACGGCTACTTTAAAAGGCGAGGAAGAGTTAGTTTGGGCTTTTTCCGGGAGCAATAAGACCCCTACAGGACAGCTACTCGATCTCGGAACGGGATGGTCTGGTGGTTACGGCGTGAAGTTGGGACAACGGAAGTAACCGAGACTCGAAATAGCAGGGGTTTTAGGATACAGACCTGAGTGATTTGATGATGAGCAGGCCTTGTAAAGAGTAGGATGAGACTGGATTGAAGAAGGTAGGCTTCGGTGGGGGGATAGGGGAAGGTTGAGTTGAGTAAATACTTATACGATACCTCGAGGGGGAGAAGGCACAGAGCTGGAATCGTCTAGAAGAAAAGCGACGGGAAGAAAGCTTCGTTCCTGTCGAACTCGAGAAACCCCGCTGATCTAATCTAATCTAAGATTCTGACGATCTTATCATAAGAATTCGTTGGCCCGACTTCAGATGAGGCTTGTTGCCTCAGCGACAAAAAAAGGAGGCTGAAGAGAGGCGTCAGTTTCCGTTGACGCTTGTGAAACGTGACCATGCTGCATAATGAACTCCTGACCAATCTTATTAGGTCTTTTGAGCTGCATCAGGGCATCTCTCCTCTTATTCGATGAACCCTAATTTTGGGCTCTTATTCTGGGTTTTCCCTCCCTTTCCTCCTCTCCCCTTCCACTCCTTGTATCCCCACACCGCGGAACCCAATTAATGTCTATTTGCTGCTGCCGCCTTAATCAAACCTCCAGCCCAATGGTCATCCTCACTCACTCGTCATCGTATACGTCGTCAAATTACTAACACGAGCAAACGAACGCGCCATGTCTTTCCAACAGCACCCACGGGTTTCCGCCCCCCCCCGCTCAGATTTTATCACTGCCCGCCCTATATCACAAATCGCCTCCCCTTTGCTCTTGAAGCGTCTCCAACAACAAAAAAGGAAGCTCGCCGAAGGTTCGAAAGCTACCTCTCCCATATCTACAGGCGAACGGACACTGGAATGTCATAGCCCCGCAACCAATAACGATCAAATGGCGCCTACCAAACCTACACCGCCGTCGGCGAAATCTAACCTAAGTCGACGTAGTGATGCTAATCGAAGAGTTGAAGGGATGGGGGCTCGGGAGATGGATCAAGTTAGTTTGTCTTCGTTGTGCTTAATAAAATAATAATTGTCAAACGTTCTCCTGACAAGCTAGAATACTAATGTTTTGTATAAAATAGTATCTCTCGAAGCTCAAGAAAGAGAATTTTGATCTTAAACTCACGCTCTATCATATGCGGGAAAAATCTGCTAAAACTGAAAATGAGCTTGCTGAAACACAGGCTGAGCTTGCTGGCGCTCTGTCTCGGAACGCTGAGCTAACGGAACGCAACGATCAACTTCATGTCGAGCTAGATCAGGCATTAGGGGATGCAGTGAGGATGATAACGATTTACGAAGACCGTGTGGCTGAGTTAGAAAGGCCTTTGAACGTGGGAAATGATATTCAGCAAAATAATGTTCAACGAGAGGAGGTGCGGACTGAAGCGGGGCGCCAAGATGGGTCGGAGTCCTCAACAGTGCTTAATCTTGAAGAGGATGAAAGTTTTAATGACGAGCGAGATTGTGGTGATAAGGGGTCCGGAATTCCAAACTGCCTCACAGTTGGAATATCTCCTTTCACTCATCAACCATCACCGCGTCTGGCGACTCCCTTTCGCCCCCGTGCATATGGCTCAGGAGGCAGGCCTGTCTCTCCTTCTCCTTCGGTTAATTCAAATCTTATCGACCTGAACACTCCGCTTTCGGGTTCACAAGATGCTTCAAGTTTTCTAAGATCGGCGTTTGCTTGTATCGATACCCATGCACCTCTACGATCGAGAACTGTATCGTCAAACATGTCCTTTATAAACAGATGTTCGTCTGTAATGAGCGACAACCCTGGAGGTTTACAGACTGGCCAATCCCCAGATGACGATTTTGTCCTTGACTCGCCACGACTAAGTGAACTAAGTGACAGTAGTTTCGCAAGCATGTATGGTGAACGGGATGATGATCCCTCCGAAGGATCCGGGGATGAAGGGGGAATGCTTTCCGATAACTGTGATAACCCTCTTTTCGGGGAGATGCCATCCAGAATTGATATGGCACGCAGATCTGAAACACCAAACCGGAGGATAAGTCCGAGAAGGGAAATCATTGGGTTCAAAGCGAGAGGACGGGAAAATGAATCATCTGCATTCGCTCGGAACCTCTTGCCCCCTACACCGGAATCAATATCACCAAGGAAGTGTAATGGGTTTAAGCTCGTCGACGACGAAGTCCCTGCCTCCCGTCTCCCCCAAAGCCCGGTTTCTTCCAGCGAGGGGAAGAGCATTATGACTTCCAAATGCAGTACCTATGGCACTGATATAAGTGATGGCAGCTCAACGACGAGTGGAATTAATACACCCTCGACTCCGCCGCTAGGGGACTACGAAGAGCAGGAAGAGGTGGCCGAAACTGATTGTGGGAACCAAAAATCATCTCCGCATAAAGGTCCAAGTTTTGCAGATATTGCCAATATGCAAAAGAGGCTTGGGTTCAGGGATAGGCTAGACCGCGGAGAGGGCGTGAGGAAGTCAACAGGGAAAGTTGAATCGTTGACATTACCAAGGCATGTCAACTCACGCATTGGTAGTGTACGGGGTGGTGCTTGTGGTGGTCGCCAGAGTGCTTCGCTTAAGGCGGCTCCTCCTCCGGTCAAGACAAATGCTACATTCACTAGCCTTCCTTCGACCAATATACACACCCCGCCTTGGACTCCTCGCACACCGGACAGTGAAACGACTAGGTGCAGTAGTCGAATTCCTCCTGTGATCAAGAGAAACGATAGTTGGGAGAGCATCGGATCCTCTCTTGAGAAGCATGATGTGAAGGGCAAGGGGAGTCGTGGGAATGGAATACCCCGACGAAATACCATTGCTCTAGCTTCGAATATCGCTGCCCTGCCGAAGAAGAAAGTTGATACACTAAACCCAACCTTGACTGTCGACAAGAGAAAGTCGTCAATTCCTGCCCTCGTCAGGTCGAACACTACAGGGACCAGGGATACAAAAGGGGCCGCCAGTAAGCCATCCAAGGAGAAGGGTCGCAGGAACGTGAACTGAGCAGGACGGTAGAGGGACAGGCAGAGGGACATGTAATGATATCATTCCGTTGTCGAAAACCTTTTGCCTCGTTCGGAGGGGGCGGGTTTTAATGCCAAACGGAGGCAAGATCACTGCAACATTACCGTCTTTGTATCGCTTATGCTAGACATGGAGAGCATCCGAGTGTCTAGCGCAAACACTAGCTCAAGAAACCTTTCGTTAAAAACAGAAAACAAAAACACAATCAAGAGCATTGACTCCCTACTCTCCTTTACTTTACTTGCATCTCTCCAGTATCCCACCAAAAACTTTCCTCTCATTTCTGGCAATTTCATTTGTTTTGGTACTTTCTTTCGAAAACATTATTATTCTTAGAAAGGGTCGGTCAGTTTGGTGCTTTTCTTTTTCTTTCACCTTCTCAGAATTAACATTCCCGGCGTGTAACGGGTTTGTTTTCTTACGACTTTGTATAGTATTAGCTGTTTTGTATAGCCTTCCCCCCTATTCCTCTCCTTTCTTCATGCCCTTGATCGATCAGTCGTGCTCCTCCTGCTATTAAGCTACCCGGTGTCTGGTGTTTTTTTTTTTGTGTGGAGATTGGACTGGGTTGGGTAGGGCGTTGGTGTGGGGTAAAGGGAGTTGGGGTGGTGAGGGGAAAATGGAGAGGGGGGAGACGGATGGAGGGGGATTCACGCTTCTCTTTAGTGTCTGCTTGATGGTAATGGTGATGGTGGTGATGATGATGATAATGACAACAATGACGACAATGACGACAACTTCCTTTTTGTTATTGAAATCGTTATGATGATGTATTTCCTTTTACCTTTTCATTTCATTTTTTTTCATTTTTATGACTTGTGGATGGGTGGTGCGATAGTGTGGTAGAGTGCGGTGGTACATTTTACAACCAAAACTGCCATTTCTGTCACTTTAGGACACAACAACCTACTATCATACTCAATTATTAAAAAAATCCTACAAGTAAGGGGTGTTTCCGTGCAGATTGGTGTTGTGTGCGGGCACACCTGGGGTCGGCTGTTTCCCAACTGGGTTCCCTTTTCTACCGGTTTGTCCGTTCGAATTTTCGCTATATGCCTACCCTAAAATTTAGGGCTCCTCTGCTGCATGGAATTGCCTACACTGGGCAAGCTCTAGCTTAATTGACAAAGTAGGCCCTAGACATTGAATCCTCAGATTCTTAGCTAGCTGGAGTCGTCGCGGAAAAGTGTGATACTAGAATGGCTATTCTTTTTTTCGACCCTTTCCTTTCATTTCCTTCAGCATTTTCTGGGTATAAGTTAGTGACCCACTGACGACGGCAGCTATGATGTAGCTTTAGCTTATTTACCTTATCATACCTACTAAAATGAAATTGCAAGGAGAAGCTCCCCACTCGAGTAGAGGGGGGAGGAAATTTAGTTCCATAATATTATTTACATTTGATATTTGAAAACGCCTTTTGCTTTATTTATTTCGCACTGGAGGGAGGGAGGGATGGAGGTGTCAGTGACGATTCCTGACGAGAGCTATCTGCTGTTAAGGGATCGAGTGATTGTGTGTGATCCCTCGGGGGGATGTTACAGAGGGTGAAATTGTAAAGGTTCTCGGAGAAAGCGGTAGACGATTGATCTAACCGAAAGCACTAGTACCGGAGTACAGAGAATGTTTTTATGCGTGCAATGGCGAGGTTGTGAATGTTGGAGATGATTAGACTAAGTTATCTCCCGTTAACACTGCGACCTCCCTCCCTCCATAGCAGACAGACAGAACAGAAAGAGAGAACGGGGGAGGAACTAAACTTGCTGGAATGCTGCATTCGGTTTGATAGAATTTGATATCTGGTCTGAAGGGGAAGTAAGTAAGCGGCTGAGTGAGTGAGTGATAAGTAAGTAATGATCTCATTCTCTAGGTTTTTATGTTTTGAAGGGGGTAAGGAGGTGGTGATGGCGTGATAAGTTAATATGTATTTTCTCGGGGGCTGCTTTGGTGGGGTGGGGGGGTATATTTCTTCTTTCTTTCTTTCTTTATTATGTTATGATTCTCTGTGAGTTGCTTGTTTACTTGATGTCTAGGTACTTGTAGGTAGGTAGGTAGGTAGGTAGGTAGGTAGGTTGGGGGTGTTTGTGGATTACGTGGGTGTAGTCTGACTTTGTACAATACGGTCGATAAGTCCGTGTAGACCTGGCTTAACCCCTCAATCATAGGAGGGCTGCTCATGTAGAAACCAGAACACAGGGGGGTCAAAATTTTGTATGGCGGATTGTCTGTGCGTCACATACGAAATCCAGCTCCCAGGATCCTCCCTGTGTTTGGGTTCTACATGCCAGATACTTGTACTGTTGTGGCAATGGTAAGCCAGACTGTCTTATTATCGTATGTAAGAGCATGCGCTATGTCAGGACCCTTTCTGTGCGCTGTGCTGTGCTGTACTTGTGCTGTGCAGCGCAATGGGTGGGGAGGAATTCTGGTATTATCTGGTAAGTATGATACCTGCCCGGGGTAAAGACTAGTCTGTCATTGTTGATCTGGTGGGTTGGGGTTACGTTTGTGCTGTACATACTGCATACTGTGATAGCAGGCTGGACTGTCCTGTTATCGTATGTAAGGGTGAGTGTTATGTTGGGAATAGTCTAGTTATGCGCACTGCACCGCATGGTTCCGCACAGTGCGATTGCGGAAATTCTAGCATTACTCGAGTATATGGAATACGTGCCTTGTCGCCGGTCTGCCTGTCATCGCTGCAGCTTTTCCAAGTTGGAGTTAGGCTTGTTATACACCGCATGCTGGTGTTCGGGTAGGCTAGGATGTCGTGCCATGGTATGTGGGTGTATATATGCGTTAAGAGTAGTTCTATGAACTGTGCTGTCTACAGCGCACTCGGAAAAGGGAGAAAATAGCGTATTATACGGTGGAGCGGGGACCTACCGGTATTCTCTTTGGTGAGTTAGAGCTTCTAATACTGTGACTGCATAAGTTATTGGCGAACTGGCCTTCTATGTATGCAAAGGAGTCAGGGCCAGCTCCTCACTCCATAATACCATACTATATTTGCGGGCCGCCGCCCCCAGGGGAGGTGCAGAAAAAGTGATGAGTAGAGCATTATATTCCCTCCATCGCCATGTCGAGACCTCGTTCGTGCCTCCAACCTACTGCTGCTGCTCACCGCTACCACGACCCCCACTACTTCTACCAACACTAATACTATTAATTTTGTAGGCTTGTAGACCTGTAATACTCTGAAAAGTTCAAATGGAGAACAAAGACAATGCCGCCGCCGCCAACACTAACCACACCGAATGATATTAATCGTTCTTTTTCTATAAAAAAAAAAAAAAGAAACGTAAAAAGACGATAAAAAGCCACCGGGTATGAGAAAAAGAAAAGGGGGAAAAGAAAGGAAGCTTTTAAAAAGCAGCAAAAACACCATTCTCTCGCCTATTTACAGAATCATCAATTCGTTAATCATGCATTATGGGTTTCTCCTTGTGCGTCAGTTAAGGGAGCTCGCCTCAGCTCTCGGAATCACTGACGCTAACGCAGCAACAGAAGGCGCAGAGTGCGTGGGATATCTTTGCCCAAACTCCTCCTTCCCGCAGACTATCTGCTCTGCTCCTGCTGCTTGGGCTCCGGAGCGAGTCAGGTGTATGGACGTTATCGGCGGGATGATTGTCAGGGAAGGTGGTGAGTACGGGAGCGCGATGGAACGGATGCGAGGAGAGGGTCCCATAGGAACGATTCATGGACACCGCAGGGCGGAAATTCGGTTGGTGGGGGAAGGGGCGAGGGGACGGTGGTAAACCACGGGTAAAAAAAGAGTTGCTCACAGGGGCTGATGTAGGATGGCTTTGGGAAGGTGATGGGTATGGTGATTCTATTTGCTAATGTTAGAATCTTGCTTCCTCCGGATTGGATGGAAAGCGGGTATATCAAGGTGCGCTGACCTGTGTGCTGCGGAGCAGATGTTGACAAGGCTGGGTGCAGTGGTTGCGTTGGACTCGCATACTCATAGTAGTACTGCTCAAACTCCTCATCCTCCGATTCATCATCCTCCGTCGGAAGTTGGGTGTAGGACCCCTGGTCTCTCTCTTCTGGTTCCGTGCTCGTGCTCTTCTGCTCCGCGATAGTCTCCAATAAGGATAGGTCGGAGAAGCGAGAGATGTCCCTTCCGCTGGGTGGTGAATTTGTCCCGTCAGGATTTGGAGAGAGGAGATCGGCTGCCAGCGGCTTTGTTGTCTCGAAACACACTGACAGGGGTTCCTTATCGCCTTGACACTCGTCATCTGATGCCACAGGGGATGCCTCGTAGATAGAGGGATGCGGAGAGCATCCGTCATCGGACTCGTCCGCTAGAGGGTACAGAGCTTTCCGCTGCTCGCGACGGAACCGAGGAGAGGGGGTAGATCTGAGGGCTGCTGGAGGGGAGTTCTCTGCCGAAGAGGGTGATGGTAAACCTAAACCGAGAAGCGAGACTCGTCTGGGGGAGGGTGTGAAAGGTGGAAAGAAGTCGGCCATGCTGGAATTTTATTTCAGCAAGATAGGCACAATATTAGTGGTATCACTGCACACAAAAAGCGCAACTAGCCTATAGTATGCACTATTGCGCCCGAGGAACGGCATAGACAAGAGGGAAGAGGGGAGGGAGGAGATCGAGTGAAGGACAACTCTAGGACAGTTGAGGGGGGCGGGGATTATTTTTATTTTATTTTATTTTTTTGCTTATTCTCCGGAGGGATAGGTGAACGGACGGAATGATGAGGTTGGGCGGGGGACGGGGGGGACGGAGAAGATGATGTACCGGTGCTGGAATAGAGGGGTGGAGGAAAAGGTTAGTTTAGGGTTGTTTGTCAAGTGATCTTGCATGAATACTGTACGAGTATCATACCACCCGTAATCATAATCTGGTGATAGCTGCCAGGCACTCATATCATACGTTGAAATAAGAAGCGGCTGAGGCGAAGCTTAAAATTACGTCAAAATCAGAGCCCCGAAAGGTTTAGTCCCGGCTATATAGAGTTAGGATATAGCGTTTTTTAGTGCGATAAAAATCTTGTTTGATCATACCAGCGCCCAACAGTTCTCCCCAAGATAAGAGCATATTATCATAGTGCGAGTATAGGTAAATTATAGATAAATACTATATTAATAATATTGGCAACGTAAAGGGTGGCTTTTCCTCGGTTCGGCTGGAAGCCACCTCGTCAAGGATACGATAGAAGATCGCGGGTGTCCCCCTCTCTGCCCTCCCTCCCTCCCCGCAGCCCGAATCTCTTTCGCGGGGAAAACTCTCATCGCGTTAACCCTGTAAACCACGTGCGCAACCCTTGGAAAAGCCTTGCTGATTGATCCGCCGATATTGCCTTTCTAAACTAAAGTGAAGTGTTGGTCCGATTCCATATCACAAACGGACCAACTTGCCCCAACTAAGGCTTTCCGCACAGCATGAAGCACTGTCCGAGTACATAGGGTCAACACTCCCCCCCAAAGGGTTTAATGCCTTCTCACGATTGGAAACGAGGCGAGAAACGATATTCTCATAAACGAGTACCTACCTTTGCGTTTAAGTTATGATATGCGTTCTTGCGCCGTACTGTTATCAACTTACACATCTAGGACAACGTTACCTAAGATGGTGAATCTAAATTACCTTTAGAGGTACTCTTGCCCCGCGATAGGATTACAGCTTTGAGATGGCCAGAGTAAGCAATTTTCCTTCTATATTTTGGCACTTACAAGCTATTCTCATCTCTGTCATATAGCAGTCCGCCATTGTATCTTTCCCCTCCTTGACCTGTTCGGCTTCTATTAATGTTCTTACGCTAGTCTGAGTACTGTATGCTGCTATATAAAGGGACTGGGTAAGTTCCTATGTGCCTTATACAGTAGTATGACAAAAAGGGCAAGATGTAGGGCCTTGAGAACGGCATCGAGAATGTCCCAGCAGGAAGCGTCTATTCACTCGTTCATGTTAAACAAGATACTCTCACAGGATACGGTATTATACTACCGTAGTTCAATGGCCATCCGGTTTCGTGAAATCGATTTTGCAACTCCTAAAATTTGGTCATTTTGTTTGAAATAATTCAGTCCTGGAGGAATATTATGCGAAAAGAAATAGTATGATATCATAGGCTACAGGCGCTGCGGCAGATCAACAGGTTTGAGGAACGGCGGGATATACAAGGGCTCCGCTCGCGTATCTTGGTTATGATATGATACGTTTCTCGCTACAGCGTCGTTCCCCTTGCTGTCCCCCGAGCCCTTACCTCATGTAACCCATTCCTAAATCACTTGAGCCTCCCACCACCCCCCTCCCTCCCTCCACCACCCACGTGAAAACTATCTCGTCATCCCTTAAACCTTCTTTCCCCAACCTCCATCACCCAATTGACAGAACCCTCGAAGCTGTTTGAACTTCAATACACCCACCTTCCGCACAAAGCCTTCCTCGAAGCTCCCTTTCCCCACTAGCCCCGCTACCATCACACACGGGGGCCTAAGACGAGCTACCGGTTCGAATCGGTCAAACCGAGCGTGCCCTGCCTTCCTTCCTATCAAAAAGACTTCACTCTAAATTCACGGCAAGTCCCAAAAGCTTCACCACTATCATCTGGTAGAGCTAAAATGAAGTTAAATTATACTAACGTAAGTTTGACCTCTACTCCATCCAAGTCAACGAAGCAAAGTCTAACTCTCTGCAGCGGAAAATTTTCGGGACTAAGCTAGGGGGGGTAGTGAAAAAGGACATTTTTAGGCATGCTCAACCCAATAGCAAGCCCGCCTCTGCTTCGAAGGATAAACGTGTGGAAATCAACCTTCAAGGGAAGTCTC
>Ga0307507_10001790_pt1 | contig 47237 bp, 28 predicted proteins | sample 7_EM_MG_FD_207223 | JGI IMG/M metagenome (GOLD analysis project Ga0307507, IMG submission 207223) | Populus trichocarpa ectomycorrhiza microbial communities from riparian zone in the Pacific Northwest, United States - 7_EM | ecosystem: Host-associated > Plants > Roots > Unclassified | place...
TTGCTCCATAATTGAACTTGCTTCTACACCCCCACATCCGTACACCGTGATTGTCTCATTCTTCCTTTCTCCGTCAGCCCCTGCCTTGCGGGCTTCCGTATAAACGTCCGATGGTAAACATTGTGTAAAATTCAAATACGGTATCATAATATTATATTATTATGTAAACTGAAGCCCGCCTAATACCCAGTCCCTGAACGAAATATAAATATACCCTCGAGAAAAATGCTAAGATACAAGCAAAGCTAACTCTAGGCAACCAGAAACTCCTTGTCGTCAAAGCGCTGTAATCGTTGATACTCGTGCAAGGATTAGTTGGGTTAACTCTTATTGTTATTGTTATTGTTGCCGTGCACTATACAGTATGTAACATCGTTGTTATACGAGCACAGGAATTATAAGTAGCATTTCCATATTATGCATAAAATGTATATTCGCCCTTTCCTGCTTCTTCTTCTTTTTGTTCTTCTGCAGTCGAGTTTAGGACTACATAATCGGAACCGGGCACCAAGCATGCAGTGGAAGCCAATAGACACCTCAGTGTATAAACCTGTATTAAAAAGGATCGAGAGATAATTCCTTTTCTTTGCTTTTTTTTCACTTTCGTTCCTTTTTCCCCTTTTTCCCCCCACCCACTTCTCTCCGCCTCCTGCCCCCTCTCTTTTTTATTTTTTTATTTCCTTTTTCTTTTATCCGCCGTTCCCATGCCGAAAGTATTCCTCTTGTATCGTAGACTTCCAAGCCGGCTACCCGGAGAATCCCACGAAAGACAGCCCCCGAATTTCGACAGGATCCCGTAAAGTATTCGCAATCATTACACCAACGGTGTTTCCATGGGAACCTCACACGGGTGTAAAACGCATGAAATTCAGGAATTTATTTCACTCTATTCCATCATCTTTTTTCCCTTCTCCTGCTCTTCCGACAGTCTTCCTCCCCTTTCCCCTCAATTGACACCCTCCTCCCCTCCCTCCCGTATCTGACGAATTGCATTCCAGCCCGTTTCCCGCTCGCTTCCTTCTCGTTTCCATCGCACTGCATGAGAATAACATGGAGAAGCGGCCGACCCACTCATGCACCACGGCCACCCACCCACCCACCCACAGTAGCCTGCAACTACCCCTCCCACTCATCCATATCCCGTCCCACCAGCATCCTCCTCCTCCCCTCACGAACCCTTTCTCTCTCTTCCCCCCCTGACATTCTCTGCTCAACTCTCACCCCCATCCCTGTCTACCTCGTGGCATTATGTCGCATGCATCGCATGGCGTTTTAGGGACGCGGCTGAGTAATAATTTCTGACAGCGGAAAGCCACTTTTGTACGATGAAACCCACGTGTGGTGGCTATATCCGCCACGCACGTTACCGGTAATTTGAAATAGAGTTCGCCCACACAAACTTTCCCTCCCAAAAAAAATCAAAATCAACAGCGACAATCTCTTGTCGCCAAATGATTTGAAAGGTGCGAATTCCTTCAATGCCATTGTTGAATGCCGAAGTCCCGAGGCCAAGAATGAGATGCAGGCCCTGTGAATAACCGGTAATTCATCATTTTTTTTAATTTTTTCCCTTTCCTTTCTCTTTCTCTTTTATGACACAGGTAGATGCCACGGTACTTGTGAAATTGTTGCCGGGAAAGGGACTGGTCAAGACGCATTACCGAAACCTTTGCCCCGTATGTAGAAGTACCGGTATCGGTCTGAGGCCGAGTTGAAGCTTGGAGGAGGAGCGAGAAGGGATGAGACGGTGAAACTCTGTAATACACGCGTGGAAGCGAACACTTTAGCTGTATCATCATGTATGATACTGTGCCGTGCTTTGGAAGCTGGTCTTTGCATTCGCATTTGCAACCATGAAGACCGGGGGCGACTTGGCCTTGTGGAATATACCGGTACGCTTCTGAACAAAGCTTGATTCATCCGTCGTGCCCCCCCCCCCGGTATTCTCCCGTACTGGTTTGGTACAATGTAGCTTCGTCAAGAACGGTGCATGCGCCAAGTGCTCGTTTTACTAAGAAAATTCCATGAATCAAGCTAAATTTGTTGACGGTCAACAAGAATTCAAACTTAAACTATTGGTATTCGAACACTGTAACTTAACTAGACCGTGGCGATCGAAACATCGTCAATTTAGAGTTGCCGGCTATAATGGCTAGACTAGTTAACCTTAGCTAGCCAGGCCTTCCTTCCCGGCCAACCTAGTTCTTAGGCCTCAACTAAGTTTCGGCAATTGAATTAGCGTTAAATTTAAAAGCAGCGTCCCGAGAGCTGTCCGGTTGTAACCTAGGGGAAAAACTAGAGCGTTCTTTCGCCCTACTGCTGGTCGTCGGCAAGGACAAGCCCCAGCGAGACGTTGCCGTATCATATCGTAGGGAAGGAAAGTTCACCGTGCCCCTCCGCCACAAGCGTTAAGTGTGGAAAAGGGGACGCACACCCACTTGCGAGCTCCGACCGACCACTTCAACGTCAACTCAGGTGTCCGACGGGCGGTGATCGTGCACAGAGCCGATGCTGGCCTGTGAGGGATTAAAAATAGTTCAGTCGCTGTGGATGTGGGAATTGGCGTATCAAAGTCACTTTTCACAAAGCAAAAAAAAGGTGAAAAAAAAAGATATTTTTCGCCCAAGTCGCGACAACTCATAGCGAGGAGGGAACGGGAGGAAAGGAAGAAATAAAGCAGGACTAGAGAAGATCCGGATTCCATGAGCGCTCTCACATGTTGTGATTAGACGAAAATTTTCTCCAATTACTTGTAAGCGTACGGGGAATACGGGCTTTTTGACTATTTATCCAACCACCTATTCTCCCCCGTATTCCATACATCCTGCCTGCCTGCCTTGCCTAATAGCATGTACATACACCTCCCATAACAAATTTCCCCCTGTTTCTCTATCCCTCCGGCCGGAACGTGAGCAATAAGGAATGAAAAACACAACAATGGCATCTTACTGCCAAATCACGCGGCCCGTGTAGGGTGCTAGCAAGAAAAGTTGTAACTTAAGTCCGGCAGATGTTGTTGTTATGTCAAAGGTAGAGGGTCACCGCAGGTCAAGTCCCGGGCTCCTTACCAAAAGTCACGCTGTCACGCAACAACAACGCGGGAAGAGTGCATCGCGGTCCCCTCCCCGGCCCCCATCAGCTGACGATGGTGACCCCGACCATCGTGGTCCATGTTGGTTGTTTCGCGGGAATGGGCCTGCTCGGAGTGTGGAACGTGCGAATTCATGTGATGGTTGGATAGGGTTGGGGCCATGTTATGAACCTATACTAGATGGGGTATCTGTTAGTAGTAGTAAATGGGCTTATTCGGAAGAGGTAGCTGTGCTTTCGTGTAGGAAAGGCGACGTATATGAAGGGGTCTTTGGCCGCAGGTTGGATTTTCCCTGGTAAAGGAAGGGAGGAGCAGAGTTCACTAAGAGGCTGAAAAGATAATTATTTTTTTGATTACTATCTTATCCTCTTTGATATTCAGACGACGCTCAACTCAATGGCTCCTTGCATACCGAAGACTTTTACTGCGGGACAGAATCCCCTCGTAGTGTTTGACTCCCCCAATCCACTCAGCCTCACCCCGTCTACTTATTCACGATTTACCTATTACCTTCCGCCCGCATTGAATCAAACTGCTTACATACGCGAAAAACAGTTTTGAAGGTGCCCTCGAGATCGATAACATCACCCCGCCAAAAGGCCGCTCCTTCCTTTTCCGAGTGACGTTCCATGTCACCCATCCCCGCCTTAAGGCTATCGCCGCGACCGGAAAAAAGCCTCCCCTCCATTTCCACCCTTACCAAGCCGAGTTCTTCAAAGTCATCTCGGGCAAGGTGACAATCGAAGTAGAAGGGGCCGAGCGCGTGCTCTCCGCCGAGAGCGGCGAGGTCAGTATCGAACCGGGCCCCTACCACAGACTCTGGCCGACCCCCGGCTCCGAGGAGAACTTGATCTTCGACCTTAGCGCCAGTGAGGCCCCCGATGTGCCGTTGATCGTTGACCAATGCTTTTTTGAGAATTGGTACGGGTATCAGAATGATGTTCTGTTGAATGGGGAGAAGCTTGATATTATTCAAGTTATGAATGTGAGGATTCCACGGCGCTCCCTGAATAGATTTTTCTGGTTTACTTGTGGGATTTTTGCTTCACCTATTTTATTATTATTATTATTATTTTCCTTTCTTTGTGTTTATTTGGTCCCTTTTTATTTGCTTCTTTGGGATTGCTCGGTTATGCTCCTCTTCTCCCCGGCCGGCGGTTCTTGCACCTGTATTACCCATGCATTTTAGCAATGGGTGAGAGGCACGCTGGAGAAGGATGAGCTGGAGTAGACAGTCTTGACTGGCTGGGGCTGGGTTGGCTGTGATGAGACAACGACCAGCCATCTTCACCAAACCCACCCAGGCGTTCCCCATCACGAATCATAGCCGTCGAACAAGCATTCATCCGCATCACTTGCTTACCCAGCCGAGAAAAAAGTCTTAGCACCTCGGCCACCTACCTCCATCTGAGTGATGGAAAAGAAAAACAAATACCCATTTCGTATCACATTTATTTGCTTTTTCCTGTTTCCAACTATCCCATTCAGCTGACATCCCCAACTATTTTTCGTCAATCCTTAACTAAACTAACAATTTCTGTGTAAAAAAAAGATGTTCGACGCCGGCGACTCCTATCTCGCATTATTCCCCAGATGGTTGCCCTTCGGTCGCATTCTCGCTCAGTTCACGGGCATTCTTATCGGACGCTGGTTCGGGAGTCTTCTAGGCTACAAACCATTCCATCCGGAGTGGACGACCGATTGGCTCGGTGCATGCGACAAGATGGAGCAGTCTATTTTCTACAAACGCTTCGCAGACAGGAAGGCGCAGGATGTTGCTCGGAAGCGGTTTGATAATTCGTCGAGTGCAAGTAAGAGTGATTGATTAGTCGTCCGTCTGAGGGTTTCTTTTTTTTACCTATTTGCTTTTCCGGGCTCGGGTTTGTGTTTTGAGTTTGGTATTTCTTGAATGATTGGTTGCCGGTACGGATGGGTGGATTGGTGCCTTTGCTTTTTCTCTTCTCTTTTCTTTTTTATTATATTTACTTTTTAGCTTTGCTTCTCATGCTGTGGCAGCTGTGTGATGATAGGAAAGGTTCCTCAGAATAGAGTGGTTGTTTCTCCCTTCCGATACCCTGCATTTCGACTCGTAAACTGTGGTGTAAGACCCACCCACTTGGGCTTCGCACTTGGAGTTTGGATCGCTCGGTGAGGAGCACTGCGCTCCGCGGAAGCTAGGGAGGAGCGTGGAAAGGAGGGAGAGAAGGAAGAAAGACGGCAGAGTGCATTATACTGAGCGTTTTACTCGAGTACCAGAATACGCAAACCATTGGATGCCGTTCGAAACAACGAGGCTCCCGTCGGAGATTCTAATACCAATTCCAAAACACAAACAAATAAATACGGTGCGAGAATCAGAGAAGTGGTTAGGGTTGCGTCATAATGTCGCACTCGGGGATTTTCGGAAGTTCCTCTGGAGGGAAGCCCCCTAGGCAGGAGAGGGGAAAAAAACAGGGGAAGCCTTTCCTACTCTTTTTCCTACTCTTTTTCTGACATATTAAATTATACATCGATGAGCATACACTTCTAACTAGGATAGCCACCGAGATCTCTACGTATCGGAAGCCGGAAGTGAGTGTGTGCGGTTAGGCGGGGATGGGATGGAAAAAAACGTTGCAAGAACGTGGCTCTGAAGATCTTAATTTCACGCTTCCACTGCGCACTATGTATCGTACCACACCATTCGCCATCTCCACCACGCCCCACAGTAATTTGGAAGAAGGGAAGGAAGGAAGGAAGCATTTCGCGCCCACCCTTAAGAACCAACAAAAGTTTGAGACGGCTATGGCATAACAAAAGGTATCATGGTGCCTTGTAATAGGGACTAACGCTAAAGACCAAGCCAGGGGGGATCTAGCCCCCAATTACGCCTTCAACCTAGCCTCTAAATTAGGTACCAACTTAGAGATCAGACAGATCATCAATCAATCAAGCCCTCTCCTCTCCCTCCGATGAATGTTTGTACTCGCACTCGCGCCATGAAGCTCCGATTCTCCGACTTGAATCAGATAAGATCACTAATTCACGCAAAACCGCTGCCCCTTAGCCTCCATGTGGGAAAGGACCAACGAGGCAGACCTTTTTTTCTTCTTTTCTTTCCATGAGTTCATTCCGGGTCTTTTACAAGTCGTCGCCGGTGGTTATGTCGGCACGATACCGGACGAGGATTTAGCTAGGCATCATAGCTATGTGACTACTTATGATACTTGGGAGCATCCGTTTATCTCTGACAACCAAATAGCACTCCTGTACGGCTTACTTTCTGCTGCAGGTACATGACCCCTTTCTCCTGGTTTTGTGGGGGGAAGGGTTTATCCCGTGGCTGTACTAGTACAAACGTCATGGGATGGCTGGATTAATGAATGGAAGGAGAAGGGAGTGACACTTGGTGATGGATATATCGGCTCAATTCGCCGGAATGCTTTTTCCTATTTTACCTTTTTTTTGTTTTGTTTTACTTTCTCTCTCGGAGCACTTCCGTGGTGGTGGAAATATGCATTCAGTCGGGACGGTAGTTTTGTTGAATTTGGTCGCTGGTAAAATTGGCGTTTACGGTAAAAACGTGTTTGGAAAGATCTTAACTTGTATTTTCCCGGGATTTGAAATGTTGGCCGGGCTAGGCTAGGGGTTTTTCTTTCTTTCTTTTCTTTTTCTTTTTCTTTCGATCTTTGCTTCGATTGTGAGATAGGAGAGTAATTCTTGAGTGAGGTTGTTGATTTTTTTTTTTTGTTACCGTTCATGTCTGGGCACTCAACTCACACCATCCCATCCTCATGTTCCACTCAACAGTTCGCTCGAACATTCTCCCATGATATCCACTTAGGCGCTTACGGGCCGGTAATGCCCGTGGAAAACCCCGGTGATTGGAAAGATATCTAGCTTGAAAACGGAGCCCACGGAAATGAGGATTTCGAGATAGAAAAATAACGGAACTCTGCATGAAGGAGAAGTGGAGGCAATGCATATGGGGCCTACAGAGCTATAATTTCTGATTGCGAGGGTATTAGATTCTAGTATCCCAGGTATGGTAGGGAATTCGGTTTTTTTCTTCTTTCCTCTCCAGGGCCCTTTTTACTGGATTGCGGGGATAGTCCAAGTAATCCATCGGTTAGATTGATACGCAGAGCGTACAATCGGTCCTCGAAGAGTAGATCGAAGTTCCCTGGACCCATAAGCCGAACGCCCCGGGGAATTCAGAAGGTGAAGGATAATTGGAAGCTTCGCCCTGCCGGTGGGATTCTCCTTTCCATGAGTTTTCCAGAGCCGTTCATCCATCTCCTGGGTTTCATCTCGGTCTGCTCATCATTCGGCATCAATATTTGGGATCATGGTATCGTGTTGGGTGAGCATCTCCCGACTTGGGTCATTTGAGTGAGGGTACTGCTTCCTTGCTGTTCAAAATTTCTAGGGTGTCGACCACAACTTTGCACTGTGCCTCTCGAAGAAATCACATACTATCACTCGAAACCCTTACTCGAAGATACTGTCCTCCTTGCTCCTCTCATCCCCTGGAAAGTCTCAGCGTGAGGCTGAAGACTCTGAGTTGCTTTGCTTGAATAGTTTGGTATGTATTCGTGAGCCCCGTCCTTCTAACACGGGAATAAGTGTCTTCCAGCGGAAAGACTTCATCTAGCAAGGTTGAGATCCATGGACGGTCGGCGTGCAATACGGTGAAACAGGGTAAGGGAGGTCTAGTGAGTTACCGAACAATAGGAACCCTTGTTATTTTCTAATTGACCAAGCAGAGATGGTACTGTCGGTATGTGTACTGACTGTTTTTAGGCTGCGAGTAAAGGAGTTCCAAAGGTGTTGGGCTGCGGGAGCATATCACACGTTTCGACGATTCTGAGGACTAAAAGAAGGCGGTTTTTAGTGCTCGAGTTAAAGAGCCGCTATAGATGGGAGGTGGCCACTGCAGATACTGATCAACTTGGGACAAGGAGCTATTGAGAACCTGGGACCAAAGCTATCCTGGAAGCAATTTTTGGAAATCATAAAACTGTACTAGGCCATTTATTCCCTCTATGGGAATGGGCTGTGGTTTATTCTGTACATACATCGTTCCTATGGTTAATTGGACTCTTAGGGTCTTGATTGCTTGTCCGATCACACGGTGTCACTCCAGAGAAAACCTTGGTTTGTGGAAAAATTTACCAGAGAAACTAATGGACAGCTAACGCATGATATAGGAGATGCGCCCGAGTATAGCTATGTTATCTGATGACCAGAGTAGTGCTGAAAGTCACATTACCGAACCCGTCACTCGGAGGAACTTGTGCTAACTGGGACCACCCGAGCGCTCGAATGCTGGCTTCAATTGATTTTATATTTCTTTTAGTCTTGAGTTTTCAACAGGAGCAGATATTTCAAAGCCTCGAATAGAAGGCTAGGCGAATGGGGGATCTGGGTCTGTGTATTGGGGCAAGCTGTCATTGTGCCCTGACAGGATGCTGGTGGTGTTCGTTTGTCATGACCCTGCAATAAACACACAAGAGAGAGTTTAGAGTGAGGTAGGCTCTCTCAAACTGAACTATATTTTCTTCTCTTGATCCGGGTTTTGATTCTTTGATTCTTTGATCATTTTCTCATTTTCTCTTCCCTTTCAGCTATTCGATTTTGCATCAGCCCTCAGACTTTGAACAAGAATTGGCTCCACAGATTATTGATCGAGGTCAATCTTCTGGGGAAACCTCGTAGATTGAATACAACCAGGGCACCCTGGAATTGGTGAGAGATTCATAGTGCAGATGGATTCAACTCTGAGAGCTAATTTGTATTTGAGGGACGAGATGCGGGGCGATTCCGAATAGAGCATTGTTTTTTCTTTTAGTCAGTGGACGTTCTCACTAATACGGATGAGTTGAGTATCGGGTCGGACCTAGTGTTAGTGTTTTCTGCCTTTTTCTGTCGGATCATGGAAGCAAATTTTGGATTATCTGGAGCTAACGGTTTGGTGTGAAGTGCGGGGGAAAGTTTCCCATCATTAGTGAACTAAATATGAGCAGTAAAGATACGATAGAACTAGTTACGCTAAATGTAGAAGAGCAGCATAGTTATCTTAATCGCCCCAGGGGAGTATAGGAGCCTTGTTACTATTGCCACCTCGCGCGAAAACAAAGGGTATCAATGTTTGGACCCAGGGGGGAGAAATAGGGATGTGATATTGGGCGCAGAAAGAAGGGATATCTCCCAGTATGTGTCCTCTACAACTAAATTCAGCTAACAGGAGAGCATATGGGATAGACTATCCAAGCAGTTACTCACCACGCACTTCTCCAGCATCCCGCCTGCTTTCATTGGCATTGAGGTGTTGCCCATGGGCAAAGTGAGGGGGCCATCGGAGCCTGTTCTCAGCCTTTTAGCACCCTTTCAAATCTTCCGATAGCCTCGGATGCCATTCTCCAACTTCCTAACAACCCCCAACACTCACACGGAATGCCCCAAAGGAAAGCGAGTGATTCAACATGTTGTCCGGAGTTGACCGTAACAAAGGGGCCATAAACTGCTAGCACTCCCGCGCTTCAGGTATTTCCGGCTGGTGCTCGAGAGCTACCCAGGCCCGACATGATATATGGGGAAAGCGGCCATTAAAGACATTCTTGAGAACTGTTGAATTCCCTCGCTTTCCTTATGAGGTATGAGGCTATGGGGTATCATCGTGTAGGAATGCGGGTATGAGGTGTGGTGATTAAGCATTCGGTGATGGACCGTTGTATTCACATAGTGTATTGGTGTTTCGTACCCGCTGCCGTTGGGTATCGGTTGGTTGGTTTAGTTCGTTTTGTTCTGTGCCATTGGGCGTAGGGCATTGGGTTTAGGGACTTATTGTCATTATAGAAATGGCTTGTTCAGGGCTCCTGTGGAGTGAGGGACCGCAGTGGATTCTCATTGCTTCTGCTGGGTTCCTGTCACTAGTAGAGTACCTCTGTGAGTTCTGTTCATTCAGTATGGTTTATGGAGTTTCGTTTGGTTTCTAGAGATGTCAGTACAGAGAGAGATATCTCCTACCTTGCTCTCGCTGAGCATCTTTATCGAACACCTAGATCATCACCCTTTCATCTTCCCTGCTCTTGACCCACGGCGGTCTCCCTCACCACTTGGTCCTTTCTCTCGTTTTCTTCTGGAGTGCAGGCCCAAGTACCATCCTATAAGACTCGGTCTTTCCACATCACGTATGCCAAACAAATCCTCGATGACTACACACTTCTAGTAGGGGGTGATGGAAAGCGGCATCGCACTTGGTTTCTATTGCCAATCTCTCCATGGTGTGCAAAGGCGGGGGAGGAATAAAACGGACTATCTGTTCCACGGAAAAACATAGCTTCGCTAACTCATGAAAAATATGAGCGAGAGAGACTGTGGTGAATGGGCGTATTAGGCGTGAGGGAAGCCGGGGCCAACACTTCGAGGACCTCCCGTCACCATAGGATCTCTCTTCCCGGAATTCGTCACGGTATGGGACGAAAGGTATGAGTGACTTGGAACCTTCATTAGCACTCACCCTCAAGAATTTCCTATCCTTAACGCTACTGCGTGCGCTACCTTTCACCAGGCCTGTCTGATTACATGAAATCAGCTAGCATCTGTCCGCCGTCCCCCACCTGCTTAGAATTTACTCTTACGAGATTTCTTTATTGACTACTTCTCGGACCTAGAGGTCAGTGACGGCATGGGAGGAAGTCACTTATCGACCATAGATCTATAATATTACTCCTGGGAAACGGATTTCTTCGCAGGGCCACGAGCCAGTGTCTCTTCTTCCCTTATTTTGTGATATTCATGGAAATTGGCAACAGGTCACTGGTCTACGGAGGGGTTGAGGGAGCGTTAGTACATCTTGGTCGTTTGCCGGGTCTAGCGTTGCACTAAAGTTAGGATTTAACAGTGTTCTAAGGCATATATGCTTCGAGAGAAGCTGCATAGCGGTTGGCATCCTATGCGTTAAGTTAGGGTTCTCGTAACATCGCGATCCTATATCAGCGATCTATGGACAGGCGCGAAGACCGCGGCCTGAAAGCGTGACCAACGGAGGTGCGATCTTGTAACCCAGAATCACATCATTTGTGACATGGAGAACGTATCATGTTGTTTCCGTACTACCATTACTTTACATATATAACTTGTGATTGTTGACATACGCTTAGGTAAATCGTCGATCCAGAAAAGTTATTTATGCCAACACTCAAAACTTAATTTCCACCCGGACCACCTAGCGCTCTGTGATGTTGGAACATGGCCCCAGCTCCCGTTGGTATTTCAACGCCCTTCTAGAAGCACCAACGTTATGGCGCGAAACTATCGCACAGCAAAAACGACAACAAAGGCCCACCAACTAAGACTGCCGCTTTCCATCTCTCTATCCTAACAATACAATCACGATATTTATAGCAGGCAGAGGAACCTCAGGTTCAAACCCACGCGATTTCCCCAGATCCCATCCATCATGTGCTACTACTGTACTGATCCTCTGTTTAATACCTCCAACACCCAATCATGGCAATTCGGAGATCGTCGCATGGCACGAAATATCACTCGCTACCAACAGCCAAGACCAACCAACATCCCCTTGTTTTTAGCATCCGGCATTTTCCCTCACAAAGCACGTGGCGTTTTGGTTTCCAACAACCAACCAACGCTTGACCCGACGTGTCGTTGCTAAAGTGCTTTTGTGACCCGTGTTTTGGGGATTGTATCAATCGAGACCCAAAGAGCGTGACAGGGGTGACATCACGGACGGGTGGTACTGGTATCGGCATTTGCCGGTAATGCACTAACATGGTGCCGGGTATGTACGAGTGCGGTGCCTGAGCTCAACACTCACTGCTCATGGCTACCGGTACTTCATTCTGCTTACCTCATATATATACTAGTATAAAAAATGGGGCTTGGCTAAAATAACCTTGGGAATGACCATCTCGTTAGAACTGGAATAATTGGGCCATGTGCTAAGATGTTGGATTTTTTCTCTCTCTTTTTTTCTCGTTCATGGAGAGTAGGGTTTCTAGTGTGTCTTCCGTACCTTCCGGCACATGGTCTGCTTATTCGGGTTCCTACGTCGCGGCACTGTGCATGGGTAATCTAAAATTTTCTTATTTCCGCGAATATTGCTCTAATTGAGAATTAGAAAAGATAGAACAAGAGAGGAGTGTCTTCTAAGCGCTTGTGTGAAGCTATATCTTCCTAAAGATGTGGCTGCGGTTGGAAATTTTCGAAGGTTATTATTGTGCCGGTTATTGGTTGATTTCAAGCGCTCTGTGCTGGAGGCCGGCGTGATGTCTTCACACATACCAAAGTGGCTTACTAGCTAGAATCCTTAAAAACTGGTGATATCCTAAAGTAGGCTGTTCGATGGCTAAATGTTTGCTCCTTGTATATACCATATCATATTACCGACATGAGGGACTCGAGCACGGCACATTGGAGAACTTGGCCCGGCCGAGAAGGGAAGTTACGTAGGCTGCTGGTGTGGCTTGGGTAAGGTGGGGTTAATCTAGAAGAGAATGGCCGCTCCCTTTTGGGCGTGGGGGTCTGCGCGGCCTGTGTCGTAAGTAGTCGTGGCAGTAGACTAAACCCGGAAATGGGGAATAAAGTAACTACCGGTACCGGATAATGCCTTGTCGCACTATGGATTCCGTGAGGATAGATATGGTCGCTTAGGCAAGGGAATTTCTGGGGAAATTCCTTGTCTTTGAGTCTGCAGCGAGTGCCAGCTTCGTCCATGATAGTCCGCTTTTCTCCGCTGGTAGAGTGCTGTGTGGTACATACCGGTATTTCTAGAAATCCACATTTGACAGGTGTAAGTAAGAAAAGTTAACATGAGCATCTGATCAAGGCCCAATAGAGGACTTGCTAGACACAAGACTAGCTCGGATCAATCCCCGACACTAGGTTTGGACTCCTGTCCGTTAGGCATGAAAATCCCCTTTCTTTTGAGACTGAACTGACTTAGGGGGTGTTTGGCGCGCCGTGATTTGAGCTGTTCGCTATCTCAGATCATGATTCAGGTCCAAATCGTGATTTTAAATATTCATGGTGTTTGGCTTGGTAGCGTTTTCAAATCATGATCTGGGAATATTTCATAGTGTGTCAAGATTCAGAACTATATACAATATTTTGTTAGTAAATGCTAGTGATTCTTGAGGTCGTCTCATAGAGTTAGCCCCGAATCGTGATTTGGAAAATTGAAAATAGCAGTCACACTTAGCAGAGGGCTATATACGAATCATGGTTTCAAATCACAGCGTGCTAAACACCTCCTCAGTCATTTCATGCTGCTGGTATTATTCCGGGTGATGGGCTACGCAGTGGTGGTCAAGGCCACGTACTGCTGGTGCAGGTAATAGGCATGAAGTACCCCAGCATAGAGATCAAAGTTTTATATGGCAAATTATCTGTGCATATCTGGGCTCCAGTGCTGGGTTCAGGCTCGAATGTTCAAGCACTTCATGCTGGGTGCTTGTGCTATCAAAATGTATCGATCAGAATGGTTTTACCCCCAACCCCTGCAAAGAACCCAGAAGCATAGCCAGTCCTTACTGTGAATATTGTAGACACAAGTGCCTTGGAGCTCGCAAAAAGGAGATTGCTTCTATTGATCGTGATTCGGTATATAGTCTATCTGGTAGTATTCTATGTGATGAATGGGGTAATGGTAGTTACCCTAGGGGCAAGTGGATGCTATCATGAGAGCGCTAACCTACTGCCTGGTCTTAGGGTGGTAAAGCTGGCTGCGGGGGTAGTCCGGCAGTTCTGAATTTTTGTGCGTCGATTCCTAAGAAATCTATTAGGCTCGTTACTTATCCTTGCGCTAGAAGTGGCCGCTATAAGCACACCATACCGTGAGATCTTATGAAGCAAACCCGACATGACGTCCCCATTTTTATTTCTCCTGTCCAGAAGGACTTCTATATTACAAACTAATAAGCCAAGAAAAAGAAAAAAAGAACCCCTATACAGAAGAAGAAAAAAGGAAAACTTCTCAAAGCTTAAACCCCCCTTTCGCTAAAATCTGAAAAACACTATGGGGATCAACTTCCCTCCCAACCTTGCGTAAACTAGCTCTATTCGCACTTCCATAGCTTCCTAAAACATCCTGATCGTCTCCAGCGTCGTTCATGAATAAGAAGTCCCTGGCAAGGCCCTTCGCTCCCGCAGCCCTGGCGATCCTTTGAATGCCGCGTTTACAGGTCTCTATTACGGGCTTATCGTGGGTGGAATTTTCCCAGGCTACGGCGAAGTTGACATCTGTGCTTGTATTAGTATTAGGGTAGGGGAGTAGGGGGAGGGGAGACGGACACATCATGTTGGTGTTTTGCGGAAGGCCAAGGGCGTTCCCGCCCGTCTTCATGGAGGCTGCAGTCATGCTTGGAGATATCGGCTGCGCGACGAAGATCAATGCCGCCCCGGGGTAATCTGCTATTTCTCCGGAGGTGTCTGTGGCGATTGAGAGGATGTCTTGGTACATGTCCTTATCCATGTCTACTGTAGTTGTGTAAAAATTGAATCTGTCATCATTCTCATCGTCAGACACTACTCCCTCCTCCTCTCGATTCTCGAAAACCATACCGATTAGCGTTACCTCCAACCAACCACTCATCATGAAATTCCGCAAAGCTCTTCGAGCCCATACTTGAGGCTACGTGTGGTAGTGCATCAAATGGCGCAAATGCCACCGGGGAACTGCTAACGTTCTCGGCGTACATGAGTGTGACCAGCACCACTCCTGCGCCTAGGATGAACTGCACGGAAATAGCAGATTTGAGGTCTGAGATGTGCCCTGCGTGATAGGAATGAATTGCGTCCATTACTGCTGCGGCTTGGGTTGCGTTGTAGGTTATTACCCCGCCCCAGATTTTGGACATCGGGATAGTTTTTAGGGTGAAGCGAGTTATTATGCCTATGGGTGGGTAATTGATTAGTTGGCGGGATAGAGAGGAGTGGAGAGAGGGGGTACCAAAGTTGTTGGTTCCGCCTTTTAGTGCCCAGTAGAGCTCGGAGTGGGAATTTGTGCTTGCATTCACGATTGTGCCGTTTGCGAGAACCACCTTGTGAAGTTGAGTCCATGCCCGTATAGCAAGACATGAAGGAAGCACGGAAAAAACCAACTAACCTCATATTCAACAACATTGTCGCACCCAAAACCGTACTCATTTGAGACATGCGATAATCCCCCTGCACCACATCCCCCATTAGCCCCTCACTTTCTCAGTCATCAAGGACATCTAGTCTCACCACCAAGTAAGAACCCTCCAACACCTACTGGCGACAACCTTGCCCCAACCGCTGTTCTTCCATACGCCTCTAAGGCAGTATACACAGCTCCCCACCGATTTCCTGTACCAACAACCACATTGGTACTCACAGGATCGTACGTAATTTCATTGATCCGACTCAATTCGACAAGAACTCCCCCTTCGACGTTCGACCACCCCGGGTTGGGAGAGTGGCCCCCGCTACGGATGGCGAAGGGTGCGTCGGCCGCGGTTATGGCTTGTAGGACTGAGGAGACCTCGGCGGCGGAGCTGGGGGATACAATGCATTCCGGAGTTGCCCAGGCGGAGTGGTCACTGAGTGCGTTCGTTAGTATTTTACCTCGGTGACTGGGGGGAAGCGGAGGGGAAGGGGGGAGAATACAAATTGATTGTTCGCAGATATTCAAATTCTGGGTCTCTGGGTAGATGGTTATGCTCTAAACCCGTGGTTCGAATATTAAAACAAGCTATTTTTGCTGCCGAAATGCCGAGGAAGATGTGTTCAGGGTTTCTAGAGTCAGCGGGCTGGAAGACTTGAGACGATAAGAAGAGGAGAGACGTCGTTAACGATGATTTTAAAAACATCTTAAAGAAGTACAAGACAGTAAATATTTAGAGTGGGGTTGGTATACGGAAAAGTTTATTTTTTTCAAAAGAGGTTGGAGTTGTTTCTATTTCATTGAGACCAGAATATTTTGAGGCTTCGATGGAGTACTTATCTCCTGTTGAAACCGCGGAAAATGTTGTGCCGCCCCTGTCAGTCTCTGAGACATGGGTTAATAAGCAAATTTTGTTCGTTAACATACGATACTGAGCCGGGAAGTGGGTCAGACGCAGAAGTGAATCGGTTTGTATAAGAATTTTGCACAAACCCTGACTAAGGGAAATCCGTCAAAATAAAGCCTTCGAATTCAGTTCAAAAGCAGGCAAATCAAAAATAGTGAGCTATCAGAGATATCTCCTGTCCTTCTGAATCTCATCTTCTTAATGCTGTGCATAAATTGAGATTTCAATATTTCAATTTTTTTGGTGTACTTTAACTGATTCACTTCCCCGTCTAATCCACTTCCCGGTCCAATACGTTACTACAAATTCGCAGACATGCAAACTTCAGACCATAACCAATTTTAGTTATATGATCATATCTACCCACACCATCACTGAAGAATACTGTGATGGCGCCTTAGCCATCTCTGTCTTAGACACTACACTGACAGGGGCGGCACAACATTTTTTCCACGGTTTTCAACAGTCCAGGAGATAACTGCTAGTACAATTCCGCTCTAGGAGGCACAAGTACAGGTAGGGAGATACCAGGCTTGGTGAGATCTTAGTCTATCCATCTTCTACCAGCAACAGTGACAATCGTCGGTGGTTAATTGTGAGCCTATTGCCTCGACTGCCGAAGCCTCAACCCCCGCAGGTGGGGCCGTGAAGGAGGCCGGCCCTGGTACCGCGCATCACTCTGGCCGTAGGCGATAAGATGAGGTATCATAGGAAAGGTAGCTGTTGGTGTTGAGTGACCAATCGGTTAGGTTAGGTGGTATGCGGTCACAGTCTGTGACATGTTTCGAGTCCCAGCCGGCCCGTCACGGGGTCCGTTAGCGTTATGTCAATCACGTCCCGTCGCGTAACGTAAAATCCCCTAGGCCCCCAAGCTAAGAAGTCACAACGCTCTTACCTCACTGCTAGAATTTCTTCTTTTGATCCAGGACGCCCAGGGTTTGGTGCCTTTCTTTTGCCTGCCTCTATTCAAGGAAGGAAGGAAGGGATGCTATCGTGACATATCCTGGACGTTGAGGAATCTATTTCCCTTTCGTATTGGCGTGTCGGGGGTTTGGTTTGAGTTTCCTGGTTACTGTAAGGGTTTACTCCGGCAGTCGACGGGGAGCTGGTTGGTGGTGACGCGGTTGAGGGTGGCTCTTAGGGAATTCGATTGGCCATCACTAGCCATCACCAGTATTATCTGATCCCAGAAGTTAGATGTTTACCTTATTGCGAGAAGTTAGCCACGGCATTGTACAAGTACTTACTACCGGCACTTGTGCTGGGGGAGCCGAAGTTCCGGGTACAACAACTACTTGTAGGAGGTGGCCTGCTTTCTTCACAGAAGAGGTTTGTGGCGTCCGCTTTCTCCACCTGCGCACACTATCCCGGAGGATATGCTATGCTCCGACAATTCGTAAAGTTTCCGGATACAGAGAAAGCCTGTCGGCGCCAAGCCAGACGGTCGTACCGTATCTAGGAGTTTCCTTCCCAGCAACGAGGGCTCCTGGTGGCCATAAATTGTGCAGACTGTACCGGTTAATAAGCTCTCTTGGTGCTAAGTCATATCCCCTGTACGATATCCGGATACTGTAAAAATTCGCTAAATCCTATCGAAGATCTCTACTGTGCTGCATCACCAAACCACAATAGACTTAGCACGGAAGGTTAGCAAAATGACGAATGCCAGTTAATGAGGCCCAGCAAGCTCTGCCTCTCCAAGCTATACCTTGTCTAGAAAACATTATTCCTTCGCAAGGTGTTTCGTCTAGGAGTGCGAAGGCCAAGGGCCTAATCGCCGATAGTGGATTTACTGGGTTTTTACGGTACTTTACGAATTGGCGAGTACCTTGGTTGGTAGGCTGGCTTGAAAAATATATTTTATGGATGAAAAATGCTGCTTTATGTTGTAGGCATGTCGAGAACTTTGGGCCTTCCTACTGGTAACTTAATGCACAGTTAAGGAACGACATGCGTTCTTAAATGAAATGGTCGTAAAGTAAAAATCGCCTTGGCCATAGCGATATTATGCTTGCTCTGGGGACATTTCTCATGCTCGGGATGGGGGACGTCCTCCCTACTCCACCAATGAAATCGTAAGCTTTTGTGCCTGTTTCGGCTGTGCTTCGTTAGCAAGACTTCTAGGGGGACCGTAAAGATTGTTCACTGTTTCACCTAAGAATCCCAGTGCTTAGCGGCAGTGCTTCACAAATGGCCGCTCTTTTGATATTGGTAACTTTCGTGGGCACTCCCCCCCAGTATTTGAATTTTGTTGTGAATACGGGGGCAAATGGGCTTGACTCCGCTGTCTTCCGTTAAAAATATACAGAAACCTTTGCCCCTGCGTTTGAAACATTCCATGCTAACATGATATAAGCAACAAGGATTCCGGTCTCTTAGGGTTGAGACTCTAGCAGAGTATGGAACCGGTGCTCGAGGAGAGCAGCGAGCACTAAGATCCCATCTTCGGCCAGATAAAAAAAAGAGAAAAAATCCATATCGCCGCAGAGAAATTCCCGATCCCAATTCCGGTTAACAACTCTCCAATTGTATCGTGCAGGTATATACCAGAAGCTTTGCTGATGGCATAGGATCCCAGTAGTAGTAGAACATTGTTATAGAGCGTTGAGGAAGTGCAGATACAAGGGAGAAGCGTGGATGTGTGCGGGTATGCGAGCACATTGGGGTGTGAACGGATGCATGGAATTACGCGTGTAGAAGTTCTCTATTATTCTGACTAGCCGTGAGCTGGCAGCCTTCAATAGAGGAACAGGCACCCCTACATCTCCGGCCATCATCACAACCAAGCAGCTCTTTCACCATTATTTACTTCAATTAAGTATCTAAGTTATTCCTATCTAAAGCCTGTCTTTATCTCGCCCTGTAGTATTCTAGCCCAATACGTGGCTACAGGCGGGATCCTGAGCCAAAGGGATAGTTACACCATCCAATTAACCCTTCACTAATGGCTAATGTTCAAAATTCAAATCTATATTGTACTGTAATAGTACTGCACTGTACAAGTACGTCATAACATGCGTCTCGTCAGGGGGTCAGCTGTTGAAAGGTTCTGGGATAAAAGTTGTCACTCGAACCTGACTTGAAACCCTGCTAACAACTACGGGTCTCACCACTGCCCACGGTACTTGTACTTGCATTGGGTCATTACAAGCTGGACCTACTTTCGTTTCACTGCTTTTAGCAGGGCCGATGCTTTCGATGTAAGACAAGAGAAGATCGGTGACAATAATGAGAATTTTCAGCGGTCACTGAACACTCTACACAGGCTACGGTCAGTGCAGTTTGGCGGCACAACCTGTTTTTTGTATTCTGGGAGTTGGAGGTGAGAGCTCGCTGCCGGCCAGTTGCTCGGGTATCAAATATAATACTTTATACTAGCTAGGCTAAGTACATCCTAGAGTTCATTTGGTTCAAGAATCTGGCGAGGTTATTTAGGCTTTACGGACTCTTGAGGAACGAGGAAGAGGTTGAAAAAAAAATCGTTCTTGGTGTCTTAAACGTATCTCGGGCCATTTCGATACAGTTACGTATATCAAGCGGCGACTGCCGGAACTGTGCTAGTGTTCTAATTGAGCTCCCGTCTGCCGCAGCTAGACCTCCTTGACGGAAAAAGAGTCATCTTTCCCTCGTTCCTCGAGAGTTTCCTAAATCGCAATAAAATCCCACAGTAAACACGCAGGTCTTTTTCTTCTCTCCGTTATTCTTCGAGGTAGTCTATCTGGGCTGCCCCGGGTGCTGATCCCCGCTGTCAGTTAGTCCCCGGAGAGTGCGGGCCCCTAGCGATGTCGAGAGCTTTATCTTTGTCTTAGGCTAGTTGGGGATTTGATTGCCTTTCTTGGATCATTAAACAATAAACTTAACAAGTTAAAACAGTCATGTGAAAACTCATTCTGAACTACGGTATTATGATACTCTAGTGCTCCTCCTGGTCAATAATAGGCTTCAGTGATTATGTTTGACCACCCACTTTACCTTATACTGCACAATCAATTATTATCCTCATTTTCCCCATCTACCACCACTAGCCTTCTTCTCTTCAAACTGCTTCTATAATAGCAGCTTGTTCCTAGTGTGGTTCTGGACAATAAAAATACACCTTTCACTTAAAGCTCTTGGAAAATTGAGAATAGCCTCTTTTTGAAAAAATACAATACAATTTCCTCTTGTGAAATTATTTAAATAATTAATCAGAACAGGTGTATGGTTTTTATTTTCACCTGAGGTTAGGCAGGGGTTGCTACTATGGTTAGAGTCAGAATTGAGGTTGTTGTACTGTACAGTACATATTTGTCAAATAGCCCCCTGCGATACAATTTTAGTCGATGATTTCGAGCTTCTCAACAAAATGAAAACAAATCATTAAAAAAGATCCTCTATAAAATTACAATAGTAATCATTTTTAAAGTTTTTTTCTCAAATGTGGATAATTTAGAATGCTGAGGTTTGCCAACAACTTGGGGTTGAGGGGAGGACTTTATTGTCTGGAACTAGACCAGTAAACAAGTTTGTGTTCTATTTCCTTATGCTTGGTTTTATCTTCAAATGTTAAGCATTAATAAACATAGTAATGCTGGGTGAAATACATTCTAACTAGTTTCTTCATCGAGTTACACTTACTAATGGGATAGCCGTTTTATGTTACCTAATGCTCGCTCAGTAAGAAAAAGAAAAAAGCGGAGAAGGAAAAAAACAAAAGCAAGAAAAACTGTAAGTTAGGGGTCAGGAAGAGTAAAATTTGAGTAGTTCTATGCAGAACTTCCCAATTGTCTCATCTTGTTAGGATATGTTCATTTTTAATTTTCTCAGATAATTTTTATTGCTGAAAGGAACGATTTCAGACACTAGGCAGTGTCCCAGCAACCACCAAGCATCGTAGAAACTGCACAACGGCAGATAACACAGTATCATGGGTTGCCTATTTTCTGGGGCCCACAACGCGATGACTAGGTAGCTTAGGCGCCATGCTCGCTATTTGCTATCTTGCGATATTATCTCCCACTCATATTAGCCTATTCCGCAGACATCGCATTGACCTTAAAGTGTTAGAGTTGACGGAACTAGCCTGGGGGTTGTGGTCCTAGATGATTCAGGAATTCTGTTGGCGGCTCCTTTCAGAATTATCATCATTTATAGAGAAGGTTGCCTAGGGATATATTTCTTTTATTATCACGGCAGTGGCAGGGGGGTGGGGACATGCCTTAAGGCGCAGGGACATGTGTGGTGGCCTATGGAAGGATCACTGGAACTCTACTATGTTTTATATATACTCCCGGTTTAGCCGCCTATTTAGCTGAAGTACCGAACAAGATAACGGAGTTTATGACTATACCTTTCCTTCTCCCACCCAATTTCTAGCTCCCAAGTAGCTCCCCTCGCTCCAACTTATCTGCTGCGCCATTCAATTAGTTAGGCCGATATGGAGGACTCTCTCAAAGATGGTCCACAGTAAGATATCGAGCCACTGTGTCTCTATTGTTACCCTTTTGGGATTATTTTTCCTTCTTTTCTTCAGATAGGGCAAGCTACCGTAGGTAGATATGTGTTGGCAGGATGAGAATAAACATATTCTACATTAACTTTATATAAGGGGGAACTTTTCAGATCTAGCCAAGGTAAAAATCCTGTTGAAGGACAGGATCTTGTTGAAGTGAGTCGATGGATACAATTACCACCCCAGAAATGTCCTCGAAGAGATTTACATGATCTACAGTAAGTATCAGAATGGGAATCTAAATGCAAAAAGCCCATTTTGTCTCCTCCAGTTGATCTAGTACAGGGGGTAAAAAATCAAGGATTACCGCAACCATTGAGATTGGTGGATCTGGAAACGAATGAGGGTATCCTTGTTGGGTGACAAAGTGGTTTCCTTCCAAACTGCGTCTCTGAGAGTGTTCTGATCTAACCCCCCGACCCAAGCATATAAACTCTGAGTCTTTTCCATTGTGGCAGCTGGCCACGCACCATGCGCACCCTATAATGAGCCACTCACCCTAGCCTTGTGCCGTGCTTAAGGCCGCTAGTTCCATTTTGGGTTTCGGAAGTGTTCTTCCAAGCTTGTTTGGACCAAACATCCGCTTGATGGCCTCGGGGCCTGATCTATCAGACTCCAGAGAAAATCAGCCATGGGAGGCTTTGCCCAAGAGAAAAGCGAAATACCTCTTTTCTAAACAACCACCTTCCATTCTTCTCCTTGAAAAAAAAACCCCCCGGGTGTTTGTTATCCAGGTTTTAGGCATCCAGCCTTGTCCTCCTAGTATTCATACCACTAACGAATAATGTAATCTATATACTAAACTGAATGCTGTGCTCTAACATGGCACTGGCTCCGTGGGTAGAACCTACATGGTACCCAAAGCCGCTGTTGAACATCACTAACTGGTTTGTTTATGTGTAAGTAGACTCCGGGTATGGTTGCATCATTATAGCAGGCTTCTGCCAGCTTCGATTTTTTAGGCAGCCACTTTATCAGCTTTAAAGTGGCACTTGGGACGACTCTTCTATCAAGTATAATTCAAAATCCTTCACTTCGCAAACACTCAAGTCCAGAAACTAGGTGCATACAAACCGACGCTGTCATACAGCTCCCCACCCCACCTCTCTTCCCCCCATATCTGAAAAAAGTTGAGAAATGGTTTCCAGACTTCCTCCTAGGTTTGTCCTAATTTTCCCAAATAAGCCCGCAATGACTGACAATGATTGACACGGTTATAGATTCCTAAGGTCAGAGGTGTTCCAGGTTTCCGCGGGATTGGACATGAAGCAATTTAGAATTCACGGAGGACTTCTGGGGTGGCACTCAGAGTACCTCTGGTGGGAAGTGAATAATTTGCTGGCCTCTCGGGAGAACCTGCGGATGGTCATCGACGGACACGACAGTGCTACTGTAGGGCGCTTTGCACAGTTTTTATACACGGGGAGTTATGAAACACCAGGCCCGGTGAAGATATCAGATGTCTCTAAGAAGGGAGCTATGCAAGACAGCCTATCTTCTCATCCGGAAATGGTGCCCGCCAAAGACATTACGACACAAGAGTGTGAAACAAGACTACCATGTCCCGCCGAAGTTAGTCCTACCTCTACGCGCTCAGGACTGGGGATTGCCGAACTGAGTGACTCTCTGCCGTTTGATGAGCCCCCCGTGTATGATATGCTTGGAGTCCCAGCCTCTGAACCACCTGCAATTGATCCCCCCGAGGCCCCACAAAGCACCTTGACACCCGAGGATAAACCAGAAACCGCGAGTGAGAAAGACCTACCAGCAACGCGAGCAAATAAGGCAAGCCACTTCGATGCATCTGAATTTGACTTCAGGGATGCCTTCTTTGCGCACGGAAAAACCTGCGGGCTAGCACACGATCTCGTTATAATGCCGTTGGAAGAGCTTGCAATCGGGAAGCTTGAGGGGGTCTTTAGCAAAATAACCTCCCTGACGCCCGAATCCCGAGTGGTATCGAACTTCGCAGAGCTCGTAGGATATGCTTACGAAAGCTCGAAGAGCAAAAAACTCCGCGAGGCACTCCTAAAATTCTTCTCACCCAACGTCAGCGTCCTTATGGGTCTCGAACTCGAAAATATAGTTAGTCGTAGTGGCGATCTTGCATTAGATCTCATAGGAATATTATACCCTAGGGGGGAGGGTTTAGAGCGGGAGAAGGGTCAGTTGCTCCTTGACGTCAAAACGTTGGATGGCAAACTGAAATCTGCTGAAATGAACCAGGAACAGGCGGAGGCGCAAGTGAAGCTAGGAGGGATTCGAGAGAAGGGATGGAGGCGCCTTTGCGAAAAGATGTGCGGGCAAGTGAAGGAACTCGAAGTTGTCCGGGGGGAGCTGAAAGAGGTGCAGCAGCGAGCCGAGAAGGAAAAGCGTGAAAAGGAGTTTTGGGTGGTAAGGTCTTATGAGAACAAGGGTCTAGCAGAGAATCTGCAGAAGGAGAAAGAGAATTTGCAGAATGAGAAGGGAATGCTTAGGATAGAGAATGAGACCACAAAGCATGATTTAGCAAAGGCCAAGGAGGAAATTTCTAAGTACCGTAGGAGGGAATTTAGATTTTAGCAGGTACTAGCATCCATATGTATTAGTACACGACCGATTTGGTTATCGCTTTTTCTTCTCTTCCTGGCTACGGCGGGTCACAAGTTTTCTGTTTTCATGGGTAATCGTATGTAAAGTATAGCACATGTATGAGGGCCATTGGGATTTGAGAGAGGGTGCTTGTCCTTTGCCCCGTATTGTCCTCCCGGGTGTCCTTCCTACTCCTCGGTATTAGGGCGCGGAATGTATGGTTCATTCAATCATGCTAAGGCTTCCCGTCACACTCTTCACTTCAGCACTCCTCACTCATTGTTATAATATGGACTTGGAGTGTTCTCATTGGCCGTTTAGTTGATCTCTGCCCCGTATTGAAACTTATACTGCGGTATGTGGGTACTTTTGCTCCAAGAATGCATACGTGTGCCGTGTGCGTATTCCTACACCCCAATGATTTCCTTATATTTGCTTCTCAATACAGTGCCTCGCTTTCTTCCCTTCTTCTTCCCCCCTTCTTTCCTTACGTCCTCACCCTTCTTCTTCTTCGGAGCTCAGAGACCATTCAATAAAACTGCGATCTCGTTCATTCCACCTAAGACAATTCGCAATACTAATTTACGCGACACCTACTCTCGCTCACAGTATCTCACTCGCGGTCAGATAATTCGTGCCCCCTCGGTGGCAGTGACTCACTTAATCCTATGATTCAAGCGAGGAGTGGGTTTTTTGTACCGGCTTGTATCTCCGTTATCAAGTCATCTCCCATTTTCCTGGTGGTTCTCTCGATGTGCGGGCTACACACAATATATTAGGGTTTTGTCCAGATAGAGCATTAGGTGAGGAGCTACCAAGATGTTAGCTAGATTGCAGTGCAACGGAGGAAGCCTTTCAATAATTAGAGATCCCCAGAAACAGTGCTACGAGTAATAAGTCATTGAATACGGTAACTTGGTAGAATGTTCCATTCCCATTATAACTGGAGGAATGCTTTAAAGCCACATACAACACTTCAATCGGTCCCAGGTTAGACCGATCGCCCAGGTGTAAATCGTGCTTGATCGGCCAGGGTATCAAACCTTGGGCAATTTTGAGGACATTCTATTGGCCATTTTGGAGCCGCGGTTATCAAGCAAAATCACATAGATAAATTGTCTCGCTAAACAGCCCCTAAGCTGCTCCGTGTAGTACCAATAGCGTAGGATTCCAGATAATTCAACAGTACGCTATGCCGTCCGGGTTGCCCCCTCTAATAAGGTCTAGCATTTTCTTGATACTTTCCCATGTCTTTCAGAGACCATGTGTTTCAGAGGAGCTGGACTGCTCTCTTTTGTTGCATTTCTCCCTTTTTTCCAGAGAAGGAAATTTTGGACTCCTTAGCATATGGCTCAATTATTTGTGGTTTATAGGGCATACGGGTACCATCTACTACACAGTCGGATCCTCAGCCCCGTTGATATGGCAAGTTTTTTAGAGAGCGGAAAACTTGGAATCGGATTGTAAGGTAGGATATCAATTTGGTCATTCACTGAGTGTTGGCTTCTTGAATTTGGTTCTGTGTTGCGTCTGATATGTGTGTAAATAAATAGGGAATTAGAAGCCTAAGACAAAAATAGCATCTTCTATAAAACCTTCAGTTACCTTCAAGTTGGAGATTCTAATACTACTCGGCGTTGAATCATAGCCACTTCTCTGTGGTCCTAATACAAGTGTCAAGCATAGAAATGCGATACAATACCGAACGGGGGGGGTGTTGATTTTGACCAAAATTATGGATAAGGCATCAACTAGCTCCTAGAAACCCAAAGCTTCTATTACTCAGCAAGAGGCATAAGTAATAAGCTTTCTTCTAACAGATGCGTTGGATTAGAGTCTACAGTATATACTTCATCCATCACTTATGCCCCCCAAAGGTTAGCTGAAGCAATAGGAAATAGAGACACCTTTCTCTTTTCTTCTTCTTCATGTTTTTCTGGTGCACTACCTACAGTAAACGCATTTGAGTTACTGAGCCTAAGTTAAGTGGTATCCGGCAAGAATTACCTGAACATCCGCGCCTGAAATTAGCATAGGCTCTCAGACCCACACAGATAATCCGCCATACAAATATTTAATCCCTGCGTTCAAGTACTACTCGCTGGATACTTGTAATATATTCCTTCCCAAAGCTTCAGAGCGCTTACATCGAGGGGAAACAAATGCAGCCTTTGGAGCCTCAACGAACTCCCAGGCAATATGCCGCTGGTGAGGTCTACTAGCCTTCTGAATGGCAAAAGATATGGCGGAATATAGTATCAGCTACGCCACTGGCAAGAAAAAGCACACTGACAAACGTAGTTCTTTGATTGGATTCACCCCATTTCCATTGAAATTGGTTAACCGCCTCGCCGTCATAAACCATAGGTATTTCTTAGCCAACAATAAAAAAATAGGTCCGAACCCAGAGACTAATATGATACCATCACACCTTACTGATATCATACAAACACCGAACAAGTTACTGTCCCCCATGACCTCCAGTCAATCCAAAGTACACTAAAGTCCCACCCATATATGACACCATAAAAACTGAGAATCTTGCTAGGGCGCTAGAGCTGGTTCTCCCAGTAAGGTCTGTTCCTCTTTCCACTCGTCCTAACTATTGTAGAGCTGAGAGAGAGACCTTTTAGTCTCATTATCTCCTCTTAATTCGGAGGGAGGAATCCCGAATCTCCTAGCGCCATTCCCAATCATTCCAGTTCTCCATACTGTGCCGGCTTCGGTAGAGTACGTTACATGAAATCGTGAAATTCACAGCATATCACCATTCCCCGCGCAAACATTACCCATCTTGGGTAAATTCAACCTCAAGGCAAATTACGGTATCCTAATAAAATACCACCCCTCATCCCCCTCACCCCAACGCTCTACAGTATCCCATTATCATACCCTCCCCCATCTAACCCCGGAATATCCAGATGGCCGGAACAACTATCTTCCGCTCACCACCAAGCCACCACCACCACCGAAACAATGATCGACCCCAGCGATCATAAGCTAGTCAATAACGCGCAACCCGCCGAGTGATGAGAATTTCTCCCCGTCATGATGGTTCCCCCCACTCAGCCGTTGACTTGGAAAATCACAATGATGACCCCCGAAGGAGAGAATTGGATGAACGAGGTTTGCTCAGGGTCATTACACCTGGTTAACTTTTGTCTGGTGCAGTGGATCTAAGGGAAGTGAAGATTGGCGGGTTAGCAAAGTACTCTTAATTCTCGTTTGGCTGGGTGGGTTTGGATTATGGGTGGAAAAAAAAATAACAATACTGTAGCCGATCGGGCTGGCTCCTAATTTGCAACGCGCGTGCACGTGTCCTGGTAGGCGAAGTGAAAATAGATGTTGCCGAAATTGTCTGATTCGCGATTTGTACTCTACGATACATGTAGTATGGTGTTTTGATATAATAGGTGTGAAATGTTTTACTGGTCGAGCTAGATACAATGTGTAACAGTACGCCAGCTAAGCTCGAATGAGTAAGATCTGCGCTCCCACAACGACTCGTCATACCTGATCACTCGCCCGTTGGTTTCCGACTGTCTTTCCCCTGAATGGGGGAGAGGCAGAAGGACTACGATACGATACCGCGCCACAACGCTTGTTTCTCAACTATGAGGCTATGTTTTCACTTTACAGTTATCCCGCTTTTTTATCCTACTTTTCTATCGAAAGATTGAGTTCAGGTGCTCACAGTCCATTCCATTCATTCAACTCTACTAGTAAAAGAAATCTCCATAGCACATCATCATTAACTTAATAGTGTATCAAACCCCCCCATGACATAACGCTCATTAGCGACAAGGAAAACATGGCAAATAATCAAAAGGAGAAGAGGAGAGGAGAGGCACGTTTCACGCCCCAGCGAGGCGCCCATCCCCATCCTCACCCCACCACTGATTCCTGGTCCGATCCATACCATAAAACCATAAATTATCAAAAGAAAAAGGAAGCAAGAAATTAAACCTCGCCATTATCATATCATAAATTACACTCCTATCCCACCCTACGTCGGCCTAGGATAAACTGGAGTCTCATACGAGCAAGTCGTGGAGCTAGAACCCTGGCAGGACAAGCAGTGGTCTTGTTGGGCTTGGCACACAGATTGGAGGTATCTACAGTTGAGGGAGTCGGTTGCGAGCCAGCAGTCCCTGCCTTGCTCCCAGCATTTGTTTGTACTGGCCCAGCATTCGTCGAAATTGCTGTAGGTTGGGAGGGGCCCTGCGCACCACATGCCGACCAGGTAAACGCAGGTGCTAGTTGGGCTTGGGGGTATGGAGGTGGTTGGTAAGGGGGTGGTGGTACTCGGGTTATCGGAAGTGGAGCTGGTGGAGCTGGTACTAGAGGTTGATGCCGTGGTGGTAGTGGAGGTGGTGGTGGTGGTTGAACTAGTGGTGGAGCTAGAGCTGGAGCTTGAGGAGCTTGAAGAACTCGAACTTGAAGAGCTGGAGGTGGGGCTGGTAGAGGTGGAGCTGGAGCTCGAAGAGCTTGAAGAACTTGAAGAACTTGAAGGGCTAGAGGTGGAGCTGGTGGTAGAGGTGGAGCTGGTGGTGGAAGTGGAGCTAGTGGTGGAGCTGATTGTAGAAGTGGTGGGGTGAGAGGTAGGAGTAACAATTTCAGAGGTGAAGCTAGGACCCGGGCCGGCAGCACGGTACCAATTCTCCTTTGGGTCTCCCATACACTCGCCTACAGTGACAGCTTTGTATCCCTTCTGTTGTAAGGTCTTGAGCATATGCTCAGTCAAAATCTGCGCAGTAGTCTGGTGGATATCATGAGCAATTGAAAGGAATTTGTCATTAGCAGGATTGGAAGCGTTGATCGCATTATCAAAGTTATTTATGGCAACCTGAATCTTCTCGGGTGTAGCTTGATTGTAATCATCGGTGTCCAGGTTAAAGTATGTGATATGGTATCCCAGAGTACTCATCGTAGCTACGCACGCGGCGTTGCAGGACGAATAAGGCGGACGCATATACGTCGGAAAGAAACCAAGAATGTTACGTAAGGCCATTTCAAGCTTAATCATCTCGCCACGGCGGACGGACTCGGTGAGGGTCGAAAGGTCGGCGTGTGACCAGGTGTGAGAGGCAATTTGATGACCGTTGGTGTTCATCTTCCGGATCACGTTCGTCCATGCGGCGGTAGTGTCGATTGCACCCTTTCCGTTGTTGATACCGGTAATGTAGAATGTAGCCTTTGCATTATAGGAGTTCAGAAGATCGACCATGGCATCTGTGTACACACCTGGGCCATCATCGAAAGTCAACGCGACCTCGCCAGGCCGAACGCAATCGTAAAAATCCCCATATGGCACATTCCCCAAATGGGGCCGTGCAACCTGCTCTGTTGTCCCGCCGCTTGGCACGGTACTAAATCCAACTCGTCAGCATCCAAAAAACACTGCCCAATGGTTTGAATTTGGAAGAGGAGGAGAAACATACTCGGCGTCGCAGATACCATACCCTAGCTGGCACAGTGGGGACATGCAATGATCTTTTGTATTCCCGCAGTAACCGCCTTCAGAGCAACATTGCCCGGTCGGGCAGGGCGTGCCGCCGACCTGTCTCCCACATCGCCCACTGGCAGGCCCGGTAGGCGTGGTTACGCATATACCGAAAGCAGGCTGGCAATTCTCCGAGGACTGACAGTGGAGATCGGTATCACCGCACCATCCTGCACAACACCGTCAACCAACCAACTCAATCAATTATCCGATTTACATAGCAAATAATAAATAAAAGCCCCAGGAAGGGAAGAAAATATTGTTCATACCATATTGCGAGCAACACCTATTCACAGTCTCGCCGCAAGTATACGCATTCGGTCCACCGCAGCTCCCATCCGGAGCCTGCGCTCTCTTAACGAAGGGTTGCAAATCCTCTAGGTCGAGGAATCCGCTTCTTCCCGCAATTCTGGGACCGCCGGGATGGGCGAGAACATCCGCTGTCGTCACGAGGAGTGCAGCAAGCGAGTATTTGGCGTACATTGTAGTTGAGAATGGGATGAGGAATTGAAGCTGCTCTGAATGGAATACTCACACTTTCAACTCAATTAGGGCCTGATCAGCTCAATTAAAGGTGTTGGGCATGGCCACCCTTTTATCGTGCCAATTCCTTCTTATGAAAAGGAAAAGATACCGTATAGAAGAGGGCGCAAGAAGAAGCAAAAAAAATACTTTAAAACCGATTAAGGTGAAGAAGAGAAAAGGGAAAAGAAAAGAAAAAAGAAAGCCAACACTTACGGGTTCAAATGAAGTGTGCGAGTGATTGGTGACGCGTTGGTGTGATGTGATACCGTATGGTACTCGAGTAGGTACCGGTACCAAGATTAGTGCCAAGAGAGACGGGATTGAGCTGCTGGTATGGCGAACGAGAGCACCTCCCGACCCTTTTTTTCGTTCTCTTCCACCAAGTTAATCCAGAGGTAATAAGTGAGAAAAAGGGATCTTTCAGAATAATCTAAAAAAGTTGGGCATACTTATAGAAGCCTCGTCCAACTACTTTTTTCTTTAGAATTAGTGTGCCACTCTATTACATGAGCAGGACCACTCATTCACTTGGCCAGTGACTCTCCTCAGGATGGTGAATACCTCTTTATTAGTTGTGCTATCCAAACATAAAGAAGGTAGCCCAAAGATACCAAGATCCGGCCCGGCCATTTCCTGTCCTCACCCAGCCTTGACTTTCCTAGGCAGGCCCTGGAACACGAACATGGTTTTGTTGTTCCTGGTGCCTGTGGATCGTGATAGCACACGGGTTTGAGGTGATACGATCATAGGATAGGGAAAGGACAGGAGAGGAGCGCTAGTACAGTAGGTGCACTGCAGTTGAATTGAAGACAACAGGAATCTTGGGTATTTTTCCTCTCCTACAATGTGTGCTGGATAGCTATGGCTAGGCTAGCGGCTTTCTTCCCCCCCCCCCTTGCACTCGATCGTGGAGAAGTGCCACCACATCATTAGGCCGATATACTCGCACTCGCATATTTCCTGTGATAGAGTGTCCGAGCACGGCCCATACGAGCACGAGGGGGGAGCGTGCCTGGGATAGCATCCCCGTAAACTTAGTTATTGATCTTGCGGTATTCCCGAAAGTGACACGACTCTTCTACCGGTATGCAATGCAGCGGATAGCGGTTATGAGTTCGATGGCTTTTTTCCGGGAAAGAGAGACACTTTTGGGCGTACTGTACAGCCCAGGAGACAAAAGACTTATAATACCTGCTCAAGTGTTAATTCCAACACTCCTCAAGCAATTTCTTGACCACGGATCTCTACCATCGCGGGAGGATGGTTGTGCTGACATCCATTACTCCTTGTGATAATTATTATCTATTATGTTACAACAGTAGCTAATTAATCATTGTTATGTCCACCATTACTATCTGATTAATTGCCGCACCAGCAGTTAAGCCAAGATTCTGCCCCCTTCAAGGTTCCAACCGTTCTACTCCAGCACCGGTACCGGTGCTCCTAGCATCACCTAAGCAAAAGGAAAAAACCCTCTCCGCACAAGCATCGCGGGATACAGGGTACCCACTCATTAAGTTATAATACCTACAGGGAACACCCCCTCCGTAAATAAGCAAGGAGGTCGGTGCCCCACCTAGCTGCCTCCGAGTTAGGGTGCGAAACAAGGAATTCGGGGACTACTGGTACCAGTGCAGCATCTCTCGCACCAAACTCAACCCAGTGCCAGAAGCCTTGGAAAAAAAGACATTCTGTCCATCATACTAGTGGTGTATGAGTACGTAATCCGCCAAAGACCAGGACTACCATGACTTCCCTTAAAGGTAACTACTCCAGACCACTTTGCAATGCGGATATCCGAGATTTTTCTCTGATGTTGCTACCCTGGACCCATTTGCCGTTTCTGTTCCAAAGAGGGTGCCAAATTTTAGCTGGGAGATACGGTACAAGTGCTGTACTAGTACTAGTACTGTACTGCACCGTGCAGTGTGAAGTGGGGCTGGTTACACTACCTATCAACCGTTTCCTAGTGAGGCGTTGGTAGGAATCATGGTACGGTGTAGTACACGAGGGCTCATCAATGGTTACTCCACAAAGGGGCTTTCGGGTCCTAGAATGAAGAGCAAGGGAGAGGGGGAAGGTTATCTTAACCAGACTTCCAGCACTCTACCCTACTGTATCGTTTTGAGTACTGATACTGGATTGTATGATATCATGAATTTACAGCTGGCTTGCGGCGTACGATACAAGTATGAGTTAATGTTCATTCAACCACAGCTATTACAATAGACTGTGGATGTTTTAACAGCACATCTGACGTGAGTCCAGCATCACATCCGCATGGTACAGGTCTTCACCAAAGCCGTTAGCTAAAGCACACACCAGCGGCCCGCCTAAACTCGTGGTGCGACAAGGCCAGAGCTAACCTACTAGAACTGTTGTGAGCTTGTCATGCAGAAATACGGTATCACGCTTCGATGCACTACTGGTTATTTATATCTGACTCATGCAAGTGGTATTGGTCTAAATACCATCTCGACTACCGTAAAAATTGGGAAGATCCAGAATACGCTAGCATGGGTAAGAAAGTGCGGCTGGAAGAGAAGTTGCTTCAACTGGTAATAATATTTCGCATGATCGCCACACAAGCACAGAATTTCTTCTCTTTCAGCAGTTCGATTTCCTCTAAAGGGGGTAACGGTTTGCCACACCTTCTTTATCCTTGCTAGCGTATTCTGGGTTTTCCCAATTTATACGGTACCAGGTACCATAAAAACCCTTGAAATCTACTACTGTTACTCCGCCAGCCCTGTAATCTCCGGATTCGGGGAAAAAAACTCCCGAGAAGGATTAGCGTTTTCCTGACACGGCACAAGATCAACCCGTTAGATGTGTTGGATCCCATTGACTCGCTTTCGCTATTCTATTGAGCTGTCAAACTAAACGTATCGTGGGCTGACCCAACTGATCTCGCTCATCGGTTCGTTATGCCCATCTGGAAGCTGCAGAAAACTGACCATCTCCCGTGTTTTTTCTCAGGCTGCGGCTAGGAAATGAGGGAAAAAAAGAACTTTGTCATCATGAAAGACTTGGGTCCGGAAATATTATTTGTAAGCAATGTAAAATTGAACGCATTGTAATACTACTGTACCGGTACTGTCCCAGTAACTGTGCTAGCTGAGATGCTGGTATCATGTCACGAGTTCACTCTCTCCGGAGCACGCCTACCGGTAGAGGATCAATCCAAATGAAGAAGTCACAAACTAATAGTAAGGCATAACGCAATAGCCCGAACGAATGGGCCACACCAGAGTACTATGCCAGCCTGGCCATATCATCCTCGTTGAATCCTATCTTCTGCAACATCAGTACTGTAATAACAATAACTTATCCCGCCTTCTAGCAGTAATTGTCGGCGGCGCCGGTGTTAAACAAGAGCAGTACAAGGCTATGCGAAAGCGCTTCCCATTTCGAGGCCTCATAAGCCATGCCATGCCATGCCATGCCAGGAATTCGCCTACCATACCAACAAGTATCACAACAGAGACTTTGCGAAAAGCCCGGTGTGAGGCAAACGCAGTTCTAGACCAACCCGGTCGCTAGGATTTGACTCTAGATGCGAAATCGCAAAGCCCTTAATAAAACTTTTGCCCAGTCCAAACAGTAACTTACAGGTTCAAGCCAATCGTGGGTAAGGAATCCCACGCCAGTCTTACCAGAAATCTTCACCCAGCCCACGTTTCCATGGCTCTGATAGGCCAGTGCCATTTCCAATTCTGGGATTGTAGTTGTCGCTAGGGCGAAGCCACTAAGTCTTTAACCTTATTTTTTGCTTTTACTCCTAGAGTCCTTGAACGGTACTAGTATGTCCCAGCCCCCAAAAGAAATATTTGTGCTAGATAACGACATTGCATCCGTCTCGTGCCGGTACAGTACTCGCTAATTTCAAAGATCTAGGCACCTTGGCGCCATGAATCTTCTCATTGGTGGATCTTGGCATTAAGGTTTTCGGGTATCATACTTATGAATTCGGGAGCACTAGCGCCGTAGCACAAACTTCGTGAGGAGGAAGAAGCAAAGAGCTGAAAGAGGGAAAAAAAAAGCCAACAGAGTATCCTACGTACAGAACGGTACGATACGAGCACTTTGCTGGCACGAGAGGTCTCAGCCTCAGTTGGAAACCGGAAGTTAAGTTAGGATCGACACGCCATACAGTCACACTGGAATACTGGTGTCGGGGCTTTTCCAGGGCACGATTTGGGTTGTTTGAAGGAAATTTTGAAGTTCGGAACGGTCCGGGTGCTTCTCCGATCTAGCAACACCTCCCCAAAAGCGGGATTGCATTCTCAAGAATCTCAGAGATTCTAGTCCGGAGGAAAAATGGGGTAGAAAATCCATTCAGTCCAGCTCTCCTCGCTATTCCTAAGGAAATGGTGTCTCTATCTTAGCCAACTTTCACCCCAGAAACCAAAGCGAGAGTCCAGAAAAGTAATATCGCGGACCACCCAAATACTCGTACATAGTCCCCACTGATTGGCCTGCAGGCTAGGATTGCTAAGATTCGACGGGTCGGTAGCGAACCGTGTATCTAGAGAAGGTGTGTACTGTATTTGGGTGTGCTCGGTTGCCAGGCCAAGTCTCGGGTTTGTTGATAACACAACTGTTTCCACGACCCCTGCCCTTTTTTAGACTATAATACTGGTACAAGTACTGGTAGGCTAAACTCCTCGCGTTGAGCCTGGTGGCTTTTTTTTCTTTTCTGTTTTCCCCTTACATAAATAAGCCAAGATATCTTGGCGGGGTAGTTGATTACTTTCTCTCTCTCACTATCATACCTGTCTCCGGGTATCTATCTAGAGAAAGCCATAACAACAATATTCCCCCCCCCCCTATAAGCCAATACGCAAAATATAGCTCCAACCAAGAGCAATACTTGTCCTAGTCAATAGTCACCGTATCTCGAAACAAGTGTTCGCAAAATATATTGCAAAAAAAAAAATCCAAGCGTGTCCGAGCGCCCATACTTGTATGAATTCGCAGCAACCTGTCTTCAGGTACCGTAGTCATCCCCCTGGGCAGGAACCGCACTAGTAGGATACACCCCCTAGAATCAATAACTTAGTGTAAGGTTCATCAGGAAACCGTACCTTACCTTGCATCCCACCCTTAGCCTACGGTATCTGACCGAGAAATTCAGAAAACCATTGGTTCTCTCACTACCATAAGACATACCACGCCAGAAAGAAAAAAATGAAAAAATGAAGGAAAAACACTCCTCCTCCAGCCCCTCAAGCCTTCAAAAGACTCCAATTCATCCCCCACTAAGCTCAACAACCCACTCCATCAATCGAATAACGAGCTAGTGTTGAGGGCAGTACATGCAGCCTCGAGCGATGCACTAATGCACAATCGCGTCCGGATGGCGTCGGCTATTTTTCTTCTTACTTTCTATTTTTTGCGCTGAGGTCTCTTGCGATATGTGTGCAAGTGCAAAGACTTATGCATCACAGCTCGCAGCGAGTATCAGTATCGCGCTAGAATAGGATTTTCGGCAGAAATGCAGGGCCCAGCTTTTTGTGATTGGAAGGAGAACCTATGGATTTGCGAGAGGTATAATAAGTTGGTGTGGGTGGGTGGGTGAGTGAGTTGGTGTAGAGGTTCACGGGGTGTCACTCGGGCGGGGTAAGGGAGAGTAGGTTTTAATGGTTGGGTTTGGATCTTTGGGTTGGGGACTTGAGGTGCGGGTGCCGTGCAGAAAGGCACGATACGGTGTCGGTCTCTAGTTCCTGATCTACGTGGTCTAGGGGGATTGGGTGGACGGAATATGTATAATTTGGTAGGTGTCATAGTGTGTGTCCCCAAAATTATATCTCCTGGAGGTCGTGATGGAGCTACTGGCATTGGGTTGGGATATCAATACGACTATGGAGCTCGCAATGGTTTTCATATGGCAGTGAAAGGAAGATTGTGCTGATATTTTCTCTAGCTAATAATAATAATAAAAACTAAAGAACTTTCACAGCTCTGAAAATCCTCCTCCTCCTTCGATTCGATCTCAACTTAATTCCCAGGTAACAGTCCTTCCAATGCTCTCGACTCATCCAAACTAATGCCAAATAGCGCAGACTCAGGATCGTACTGGAAGGAACTATGATACTCCTTCACCAGCGTTAATGCTTCAATATCCTCCTCTGTATCCTCCCACCACTCCTTGACACCCCAATTCCTTGTTTCCGGCGGCACGCCCTCACAGGTTGGCACATCGCTATGCCACATTTCCCTCTTAGCAGCCCATTGCGCCTTGGGGCTCATCGTTATGGTTAGGCTCAACTGCGTCTTAATCTCCTCCATCCGTCTCACCGCCAGATCATCCATCTTTTCTGCCGTCGCGGGATCAAGCCTTCGTTGGAGGGTAAGTTGTTGCCGTCTAATCCCCGCCGAAGAAGGAAGGTCCTTATGGGCTGGGCGGTGGTACCGGAGGTACCTTAGGACGATTAGCTGTTCAGCCTGGACCCTATCAAGGAGGAATGTATTCGGGTCGTCGACGGGTGTTTCCTGGCAAATGCGTACTGTGAACAAAACGCATTCAATGGCTTCGTCCCACTGCCGGAGGTGGATGTGTGCGAGCCCAGAATGGGCCGCCAGTACGGCTTTGTCCGCTCTTCGTTTTTCCTTGGTACCGCCGCTATGGACCAGATCCACCAGGTTTATCATCCGTTGATTGTGCGCGATTGCGTCACCCCATTGGCCGGTGAGGTAGGAGATCTCTTGCAATCGACCATGGCACAGGAATTCCCCTTGTGCGGACCCTTTTTCCTGGGAATACTCCAGCGCGGCGAGCAGGATTTCCTTTGCACCGGCAATGTCACCACAAGTTTTCTTCATCTCGGCTTCCATGATCGCGGACCCGGGGAGGTGTTTCAATGGATCGTTCACTTCGGCTTTGCCTAGCTTGCTCAGCGTCTCGGTGGAGGTGACACCGGCTCTTGCTTCGTGCAAGGCCAGCCAGCCGTCGATATAGGCAAGGTCCATTCTCAGCTTCGCTGCTGTTTCCCGGAGTTCATCGCAGACCTCTTTTATTGATTGCTGCACTTTAGCTTTCTCAGTTTCACCAGACCAACCGCGAGAATCTTTGGTATCGAACTCGAGTGAAAGTGCGCGCAAGCGTTGCAATCTCCTAAAATCCTGCGCTGGGTCGCTGTTACCCTCGGCTTGGAGGTCGATCCTAGGATCTAGCTCGAGGAGCTTGTGCACTTCATAGTTAGCTCCAGATACATTCCCCAGGATTTCGTGCACAAACGCTCCCGGAAGAAGCCCTTGGCGCGTGTTCACAGCTTGTGCGCTCATTGTGGCGGTCATGAAGTTCGCAATGAGCAAATGTTCGCGGACACCTTCCGGTAAGGTTTCGGAAAGCTTGGAATACTCGTTGGATTTCTTGACTTGTTCGATGAATTCCTTTGTCGCGTCCTTCGAATTCCTGTATCTGAAGCAGAGGTAGTTGGAGCAGTGGAAGACGAGTTTATAGGCTGGGAAAACGGCTTCCAAGGGGATATCCTTCTCTGTCGCTAGGAATGTGTCGAACGTTTTGATCAACATCTTAGAGATAACCTCTAGGACATGGCAGTCGCTTCCACCGTGCTCGGCCTGATGCATCGATATCAGGGATAGCATAGGCCTAACGGGCAATAATGAGAGTCCACCCAGTGTTGGCGGGAGGCATGAGAGGGTTATCATGATGGAGTAAATGTTTGTCTTCTCGAACTGGATACGACTATCCCAATTATCTTCGAGAGTTTGTGTTTTGTAATAGTCCAAGAATGCAGCGAGACACCTACTCGCATGTACCACAGTGCTCAGATGTCCATCACCAAACATCACTCCACGGAGTGCAAGCGTCAAAACCGGATTGACTCTATAATATTGGTCCGGCTTGGATTTGTCCCTCGTGAGATAGTCTTTCGTCTGTAGGGAGGAAATTATGCGGTAGTACTCGGAGCGTAGCTTGGAGCGGGCAAGAAGTCCCTTTGCCTCCTTCCTCTCCTCCGGACTCAGATCACGGGGATTCCCTGCGTCAAACCTCCGTATTGGTATGCAGAGGGTGTCAGCGTCATCATGATTAAAGTATCCATTGAAACAGATATAAATGAGGTAGTCATCGACGTTTTTTGGGATCCGCCCCCAGAATGGAGCAATGATATATATCAAACGATTTAGATCAGAATGGGGAGCGTCATCCAAATTGGGAGGGATCAGAGACTGAACAAATTCGGCCTTCGCGCAATCTTGATTGTATCGGCCTGCAGCCGCGGGGGCCGCCAGGAGGCTTCGGCAGTATACTCCTTCCGGGGCATTTTCCTCAATACTGAGGGGGAGCTTACAGGGGAGTTCCGTAACGGCCCCGGGAAGGCCGTCGCAGAGCTCAACAAGCTTAGTATAAAATTCCATGAAGTCAGCACTTAGCCCAAGAACCTTTCCTTCATTAGATTTTTCTAATTCAATCGGTAGTAGCGACGCCATATCATATCTAGATATAATTTTTCAATAACATGCTCTTGTACACCCATGGCGCAGGGCAACTCACGGTGACAATCCCTCCAGGATATACGGGCTAATATCCATCCAAGGTGAATTAAGCTCCGCTGTGACTATCACAATCGTTTCCCCACCACTAACATCTTTCAAAAACCTCTCTAGAGCGCGTCGCTCAGCTTTCCAAAAGACCGGCCCGGTAAGGTCGGCGGGTTGAACCTTTCCGGGAATCTCCGGCTTCCAGTGTTCGACACCATCGAAAACGATCACATAGTGGTTCAACTGCAACCAGTTTACCAGCTGCCAATACACGTCAGTTGCGCGAGCGTCCGGGACCATTACCATTTCCATCTCCAATATTGTTGGCATACCAATGACCTCCCGATAGATTAAGAGCAAAATTTCGTTGAGGGTGTCCTGTGTTGCTGCAAGATCTATGTGCTGACTGTGGTCGACAAATCCAGTAATATTCCACCACCAACACAAGTGTTTAAGGAAAGCAGTTTTCCCTGCCAATAATCACTGCCAGTCAGTATGCTTTTCACTGGAGAGTATAGTCGCGTTTTTCTTCTTACCAACCCTTCTCCTCCCTGTAACTACAGCGACGCCATCCCCACAAAGAAGCTGTGTCTCCAGTCTCAAAATGTCCAATTCTCTGCCTATCAAATTCATGGGAGCTTTGAGCTCATTCGCCACCAAAATCATGTTCGGCTTTCTCATGACGCTCCAATCAATAGCGGCTAGCTCTCCGCGCTGATAAAAGATCGGGACGATATGATCTTCTACTGGCACCCGATTTCCATAAGAAGAATCTCTCATTTTCTGCTCCATCATTTTTGCCCGTCCGGCATGTGCTGCCACGGCGAAGCTGGATGTGTCGATTAAAAGTGAGCGGTAGAACCCCGTCATAAAAGACCCCGCAGCACTGGCCATAAATTGATAAGATATAGCCACAACTGCGGAAACCCCACGATTGATTAATTTGAGTGCGAGACTCTCCTCGTTGGGGTCGGTCGAGCTGGAAGCATTCAATATGATGGAGGTTACATTGTGCAGACAGAGTAGGTCGGCGACATCAGAAGCAGACTTCCAAGTTACCTTTGTGGGATCCTTATCGGAGACAAAACATAAGGAAGATCTGTTAACGCACTGTTAGAACAGTTGTATCAATGCCCCCTTTTTTCCGTGAAAATACAAACGCTTTCTCTCCTGCCATTTTGTCCACTCGCACCCTTCCGGGCATATCAAAATGAACCAATCGGTAGTAACCCCTCGGCCTCGCCTCCAAGTTTGCCTTGAGCGTCTCCCAGGTGCCCGGTCTTACAATATCTAGATCAACGGGTGTTTCGTCCGGGAGGTCCACTAGGACTTTAACTAGCTCTGCCGCGACGAGAGTATGGCCTATCTCATCCTCACCTCTGCTTAGGTTCCTCGCTACCACAAGCAGTATGTTAAAACCCCCGTTTATGACATCCGCTGGAGGAGACTGTCTCAACTCCAAATCTGCGACCTTCCTGCGAACCACTATCCGTCCCTTTATTTCCCGCGGCCAAAGAGCAAGGTTTTCAAGTATTTCCCAATGTATAATATGCAGAGATGACTCGGCCAACTGTGAAGGTAGAGTCTCCACATCAAGAAAGAACGTGATTCCTGCCTCCGCCTCCCCAGCATTTTGCTCCTGTATGTAGTCGACGACTTCTTCCAATTCAAACCCTTTTATCAACCCGGTGGCATAATTCTTCAGACTGGAAGATACGTCGCGAGCTCTCGCTTGCGAAAAGGGTGAGGTTAACGCAAACTCCTCAAGATACCATTCAAGACTCTCTTCATCGTTGGCATTGAACGGATTTTTTATTTCAACCGTCCTGACGAAACGACCTTGGTCGCAGTGAACGGACGCTTTCCATGTCGCCTCACCGATTATGTTCAGAGTAGTGGAGATTTCCCTAATTTGTATCACAGCGGGGATCTCTTGCTTCTCGGCAACGTTGAGGAACTACCCCAAATTAACCACTTTGTTATCATTTACTTGGAGGAAAACTCAAAAAGCATTGATCATACCTCACGAAATGCGTCCTCAAGGAGCCTTAGTTGAGACATGATTGCTCGTTTTATCTTACTCTTTCTGGGGTTTCCCGGCCTCGGTTGGCTGGGGTGCCGTTATTTATCGGTTGGATTGAGCCTCAGATTATTCTGCACGACATGAGTGAAATGAGTTCGGGTTCATAGTAGGCTGATGATAAGCTCAGCCTGCCGTTGAGGCGGGGTAAGATTGTCCACCTGGATTCCAGGGTTGCGCCCTGATCTCGTAGCACAGGTATTATAGTACAGTACTCGAGTACAAGGTTGTTTGTATTCTGCAGTACTTGTGCTACCTTGGTCGAGCCTCTGACGATGGGATAAATTTCCGCCTTACAGGAGTGCGAACACTTAGTTGAGGCTGCCTGGAATATCTTCAATCTGGGGGAGAATGCACCAATAAGACTTCGGCGCGCAAGTATCACAGAGGCCTCCATCCAAATCACTCAGAGAATAGGCCTGGGAGGCCCGAATATTACACCCGGTCCTGCAGCATCTACTACTGCTGGAGGAGCGTAATAACAAAAGCACCCTGTGGGCCGTGCATTGCCGGTAATTGGTTAAATTTTGTTTCGAAGCGTTAGAGGGAAACCCATAATTCACACCAACATATGGGAGCAAAATTACTACCCCACGGGAACACACATGATTCAATATCCCACCCCTTCGGTAAGCCTTTATACCGAGCTCTGAAGAACTAGCAGCACAAACCCAGACTAATCGCCAAAATACCTAATCGTGCTGAGCTATTCTTCACCCACAACGGTCTATACTTGATTCTAAATAAAGTATAGCTTCACTATTCTCACCACTTCAGTGCCTAGTATTTTCAAAAGCGTTTTGAAGTTAATAGGTCCCTTGTTCTACAAGGCTACGCTAGAAACATCGAGCATCCGGGCGTCCAGCGGCTCATAGCCTGATTACTGCGTTTAGTCAGAGTTGTGAGAGATCCAGACTTTAATTTGGTTTCCTTTGAGCGTTATATCGTCAGGCGAGTGCCTGAGGATATGCACTGTAGACCTAACTTTCGTAGCCTGGCCAGTCAGCAACCGCAACCGGTGATGGTGATGGTGATAATCCATGATTTCCGTCACGGATGCTCACACATAAGTCATCTCAATTCTTCGCTCTACCTCGTCCACCACAGTAGCCTACTTGGGGAGGGCTAATTCTATTGCTACTACTAGGTAGAGGACAGATTCATAATGGTTCGTAATGATTCCCTCGGATTGGCAGGTCACTAGATTTCTCCCCCCGGAGTTGGCCTTATTACCCGTACTTGGCATCATTTTCCCCTTTCTTCCTTTCACATTCCTCCGCCTTCCGAAATCTTGCTCGCCGTCACTAGGAACACACATCTGCTCTCTACTATGTGCAGTAACTTGGCCCTTCAATTCGTTCTTCTTCATCTAGTGCCCCTCCTTTCACCAACCCCCGTACCCATCCTTTATCTCTGATTTCGATATTCCATTCAAAGTCCTATGATACGTTCTCCACAACACTACATAATACAGGTAGCTGCCCGTGCCCTACAACACTCAACAGGAAAAACTAGTCTATAGAAAAAAAGTAAAGTGGAAAAAGGGATGATACAATGCTAACGCTATCGTAGTCAAGTTTGATGACTGCGCAAATCAAGGAAAGAAACCATGCTAATTCATCCCCGGTCACTCCCACCGCACATTGCACCATTAAAGCATACGGGAAATTGTCTAACAGCTTTTCTAGGGAGATAGCGGAGCCGCAAGTGGACTAAAAAGGGAAGGAACCGGAAAGGGGAATAGAAAAGGGAAAGAAAGCGAATGATATTATTAGATCAACAGACGGAGTAAGGTGGAGGTTGTGTGGTAGGGGTGTTAAAAGGTTATACGCAAATTCGTGACGGGCGCTAAGCTTTAGCCTTGAACATCAAAACCTGCGGGTCCTTTTGGAGGGGCGCTGGTCTAGGTCGGACGGCTTGGGTGAGGAAAGTGTTGTAGATTCGTCGCCATTTAATGGGGGAACCAAATTTCTATGCTCGGATAGTAATTTCATAATGGCATCATGTCCACCCTTAAGAGCTTGCTCAAATGCAAGACCTATTACGCTAGAGTCGACATCCCCTCGTTCCAGCAGCATCTTCACGACTCCCTCACGTCCTTTCCAGGCGGCTATGAAAAGTGGCGTTCGGTCACGTCCATCCGCAGCGCTAGGATTAACATCGTTCCGCTCCAGCAGCACCTTAACAACTCCCTCGTGGCCCTCCCAGGCGGCTCTGAAGAGTGGCGTTTCACCATCATCACCGGCAGTATCGGGATTGACATCCCCTCGCTCGAGCAACATCTTCACGACTCCCTCATGTCCTTTCCGGGCAGCTATGAAGAGTGGTGTTCGACCATGTCCATCTGGAGTGCGGGGGTTGACATCGTTCCGCTCCAGCAGCAGCTTAACGATCCCCTCATGGCCCTCCCAGGCTGCTCGGAAGAGTGGCGTTTGGCCATAGTTATCCGCAGTGTTAGGGTTCACATCATTCCGCTCTAGCAGCATCTTAACGACTCCCACATGGCCTCCCCAGACGGCTCTATAGAGTGGCGTTTGGCCAGCATTGGGGTTTGCATCCGCTCGTCCCGGCAGCATCTCCACGACCCCTTCGTGGCCCTGCCAGGCAGCGCTGAGTGGTGTCTCGCCATCATCGCCCGCAGTATTGGGATTGATATCATTCCGTTCCAGCAGCATTTTCACGACTCCCTCATTTCCTTTCCAGGCGGCTAGGAAGAGTGGTGTTTGGCCATAGTTATTCGCAGTGTTAGGGTTGACATCGTCCCGCTCCAGTAGCGTCTCAACGACTCCCTCATGGCCCTCCCAAGCAGCTCTGGAGAGCGGCGTCTGGCCACATTTATCCGCAGTGTTAGGGTTGATATCGTTCCGCTCCAGTAGCATCTTAACGACTCTCTCATGGCCATCCCAGGCGGCTCCGGAGAGTGGCGTTTCACCATCACCATCCGCCTTATCGGGGTTGACATCGTTCCGCTCCAGCAGCATCTTAACGACTTCCTCATTGCCCTCCCGGGCGGCAACGAAGAGTGGCGTTTCACCATCATCATCCGCCTTATCGGGGCTGACATCCACTCGCTCCAGCAGCATCTTCACCACGCCCTCATGCCCGTACTGGGCAGCCCATAAGAGGGGTGTTCGACCATCTACGTCCGTCGTATTGGGATCAATACCCCGTCGTGCTAGTAGCATCCTTACCGTGTCGTCATGCCCCTTTCTAGCAGCCCAGGAAAATGCCGTATTTCCCTTGACATCGGTTGAATTAAGATCCCTTTCCTTCTTCTCGAACAAAGAACCTATTATCTCCACGATCCCGAGGTAGGCCGCACCGTGAAGCCCTGTGAATCCCTCAAGAGAATTACCACCCCCTTTTCCAGAACGGCGCCACCACCACCAATCTCTTTCATGAATTAAGAGTAGCTTAGAAGATACATGCTTATCGTAGCCGTCGAGGAGTTTCAATGCCAGTAATTTCACTCTTTCGCTGAGCTCTTTTCTGGCATGTGTTCCCCAAAAACAAGAAGCATAGTCGACAAAGGGGGCTGCTGCCGGTGGCGAATTGAGAGCAGTCGACAGGTCCCTGACCCACTGAAAGTTGAGGAAGGTCAAACAAATCTCCGCCATCATCGAGTGGGGGCTACAGAACAGGGAGGAAGCACTGGATAGATGCTCTTGGAGAGTGAGGTGAACAAGGCGGACGGTAGACGATGATGCCTCAATCGTGACAAGCCCCAGCGAACAGCGTAGCACAGTTTCTATTGCCGGTATGTTCCCAGAATTCTGGTCTGTATCTCCTGTCTCCACCCCCAGTGCTTGACATAACTCAAGAGCCTTCAAGGGCCGCTCGGAATGTGATATCCACATGAGGGCTTCCATACCGAGCCTCGATTTGCTACCATTTTGTGACTTTATCCGGGTGAGGGCCGCCGAGTACGCATCTCCAAGCCCCTTCCCCTCTGTCATCTCCTCCAGCTTTTTTCTTCTCTTGTGGATCGTCACCTCTCCCAGAATGGCGTCAATATTTAGCGAAACCAGGAGGAATCTAGCTACCAGTGTCAGCGAATTGCCCTTGCATGCACTGTGAAAGCGCCCAATATTGCTACTCACACTTCGGAAATCGTTTCAGGAATTATTCTCATAATATCCTTTCGTAAATCATTGTCCATTGCATCGGACTCCGTGTCCCTGTCCAACATCATATCTAAATATACCCTAATGTCACCTTCAGTCGGACTGACAGGTATTGTAATGACTTCAGCAAAGCATTTCCTCACTTCCTTCTCGACATGAGATCTCCCCGTAAATAACACCCGCGTACTTGGCGACTCCCGAATGATATCTCGCAGCGACTCCAGCAGCTCCTGTCGACTCTTCGGAGTGGATTCATCCAAGGCGTCGATGCATATATATACTGCGGGGAGCAACGCGATGGTTGTCTTTAGCATTCCCACAACATCGGTTAATCGTAGCCCTCGGTCAGAAAACCGTTTTCGAAACGCCTGTCGTATATTCTCCGGTGTCTCTCCCATGCTCACAAGCTGCTTTAGGATGGCACCCAGGATGGCTGTTGCCGACTGCTCTCGGCGGGCACGGAAATCGCAATATAGCCAAGCGAGAGCCAGATCCTTTTTCTCAGCCTGGTCACATAGGCTGTCAATTACTAGGGAACTAATATTTTACACTTGTCAGTGACATCTGCTTTCTTTTCCTTTCTGGAAGAGGGTCTTCTTACCACAGATATGTCTTCCCCACACCCGGACCCCCGGAACAAAATAACACTTGCCCAAGGGATCCATCCTCTCCGTTACTCCATTTCCGAAACTCGCTAGTTTCTAGAAACCAATCCCCCACGCCATGGAGCCTATCGGCTCGCACGTCTTTGTGCCGCTGCTGAGATTCAAGAGGCGATAGCCACTCTTGGATCTGATTATCATCATCAGATATCCTTGTGTTGAAGTTGATGACATTATTGAAAGAGTTGATATTGCCGGTGATGCTTAGGTTTTGCGATGATTTTTGTGCCATGTTGCTTGAAACGCTTTCGATCAGCACCGGTAGTGTAATTAGAAATGTTGCATCAAGGAACTTCGGGGGATTCCCAGGATTATAAGATCTCAAGTGGGATAAGGCTTGACGTTTCACAAGTATTTGATCATCCAGCCATCCTGGGCCAACAAAACCTCGTGGTGCCCTTGCCTTAAGGATCTAACTTTAAGATCACCTACCAATAGCCCCATACATACCCGTATACTCAAGTACAGTACTCGCAAAAGATCCGGGCACTTGCATAAGTTCAAGCTTATCCTACTTGAAGATACTTCAAAGGAGGACTTCTGAATACCCCAACTAACTGAGAAAAGAACCAAAAAAAAGTGACTTTCCCACTAAGCGAAGTAGTTGCCGAATAGATATACCTTTTGTGGTGTTAATATTGTTTGTATTGCGCTTTCTTTTTCAGCAGCTTGAACATGACTGAATTTTGAATTTTTCAAAATGTTCTCGATTGATTAAAAAGTATAAAAATAATAAAAAAAGAGACAGCGTCAGGGGCCATCAACTTACCAATCGGCTTTAGACACGAAACGATTCCGCTCGTGGGATTGACAAGCTCGAAAAAAGCTCAAGGCTAGTAGCACTCTAGGCAATGCTCATTTTCTAGCAGCACATGGCGGAGGGAACGTCAGCTTCGCCTAGTAGCCAAGAAAAGTGCGGCCTATTACCGAATAGAGGAAAAATGTGCTAGGACGTTGTAATTTCCTCTCCTAGTAAGGCTCCGCGTAGACTATATTCCTTTTTGTTTTATCTCAACTCAAAGCTAAGTTTGCGGTGTTTTCCCCTCGCACAGCTGAGAAAAGGAATTCCTACTATAGCATATTCTTCTTATATTCGAGTCCTTGCAGCACCAGGAGGCAATCTAATCGAGCCGTGTAAGCGATGAAAAGTGACGAGGCTCCTTCCCCACACCCCACGTCCTCTGGACCAGTGATACTCAGCCAAGTTAGACTCGAGGAACCAACGCTATCCTGGGCGGTCTTTGCATCTAATACTTCCTAGTACGATAGTAGCGCATTCCCCCCATATCAGGGAGCGACTCATAGGTCCTCACGTAGCCCATGCTTAGGATGTGAACGATAAGCCTTGCAGAAAACACAGCGCTCTCCCGCACCATACAGTAGCTACAAACCTAGCACATCAAACACTGCCCTTCTTGATGCCAGCGGAGTTCGGCACAGTATAGCCACAGGGCATCGCAAGGCGACTCGAGGTGGGGCCTTTTTCATCAGTTCTGTAGTATTTCCCGTGCACTCGTGAAAAGTGAAACTTCAAGCCCAAGCCGGCATATAAACAGAGCTTGAATTTCTGCCTCGCGGCGAAGGACCCTACCACTGGCATCCAATCCTATCTTCTCACTGAGCACACCAGAAGGATATCGCCCCC
>Ga0307507_10001791_pt1 | contig 47227 bp, 10 predicted proteins | sample 7_EM_MG_FD_207223 | JGI IMG/M metagenome (GOLD analysis project Ga0307507, IMG submission 207223) | Populus trichocarpa ectomycorrhiza microbial communities from riparian zone in the Pacific Northwest, United States - 7_EM | ecosystem: Host-associated > Plants > Roots > Unclassified | place...
AAATGCGGCAGTATGCCGCCTCTTAGTTAATACCATACGCTACACGTTGCAATGCGCGAAATGCGCATTTGGCCGCGAAATGCTGCCAAATGCTGCAAAAATGCTGGTAAATTTTTTCCTGACGTACGTGTGCGCTTGGCCTTAGGGGACCTAATAGCAAGTGCGCTAGCTTTATGGGCCTTATGCGCGTCTACAGAAGCTCCCTGTTGCAATCACTTTAATTTTAACGGAATGCCAACCTCTTTAGGCTCAGGATTACTAGGACCCTTATTAGTATTACTTATAATTAATATAAAATTACTATAAGCTAATTAAGTATAGGTTCTTTAAGCTCTAGTACGCGCCGCTCTGCCAGATTAATGGAGTAGGAGAGGTAGCGGCTCTTAATAATTAGCAGGTGCCGAATGGTTCTTAATAGGCTCCTTCTTACCAATATTTTGGTGAGGGTCGTCCAGTATGGTACCTTAGAGTACTTCTGCGTTATTAAGCCACGAGTCGTCGTCCTCCCCTGCTTCTAAAATAACTACCTTATCCTCCAACCCCCCTAAAACTTTGTTATACAGTACCAACGGCTCGTTAAACGGTTGCTGCTTATCCTCCTTAATATCCATATCTACTTCGTTGGCTGGCTCTTTGTTTTGGATTAGAAATTGGCTAAGATCTACGCCACCACTTAGTACCTGCTCCTTCTGCTTCCAGGCCTCCTCCTGCCTTTCCTTTTGGAGCTCTTGCACAGCAATATCGGCAGCACGTTTAGCAATCTCAGCACTTGTTTTACCCCGCTAGTTAGCCTTACCATGCTTCTTTTTAGGTGGTGGCTGCTAGCGAGCCTTTAGAGGAACCTTAAATGGAGCGCCCTTAGGTAGTAATTAAAGCTCTATCTATCTAGTTAAAATAGCCACTTAGGCCACCTTAAAGTCTTTAAATTTATTAGCAAGCTCGTTTATTTCTTTAGCAGGAAGGTCCTTAATAATATTAAGAAGGTGGAGAACTAATAGCCGGATCCTAATAAGAGCCTCTAGGTGCCCTAGCAGTAGGTCACCCCAGAACGCCATATCCTTAATATATTGCGGCTGCCAATCTGGAGCGGCAATCAGCTTTATTGCGATACACCAGTAAGGGTGGATTAAAGCTGGCAATATAGGAAGCTTCTATATTAAGCACTGAATAAGCATATGGCGATAGGGGAGGCTATATCGGTAAGGGTTCTTGCAGTTGTAGTTGTTCTGCTTCCACTCCTAATCAGCCCACTCCTGCTTTTCCTTATTTATTAAAGCTCTCGCGCCATGCATGGAATTAAAGATTCGCTTAAGCGTATAGTGTATTACTACACCATTAATTTGCGTGAAGTGGTGCTGAAAAAAATCTAGGGTAATAATTTAGGGGAGGGACATTTTGGACATATATTTAGATTTGATTAACTCCTTATATAATATTAAAATCCACCTCTTTAGCTTAATTATAGTATCCTTAAGACTTAATTGATAATTAGTAAAGTATTTTAATCCTCTGTTAATACCCTCGCCTTATTAGCTTGCTACTACACCTAAATTTGGAAGGTATCTGGTAAGGGAGTAAGCGGTTAAGGAAAAGTTAATATTAAAATAAGGTTTTTAAGCTAGGGAACAGAATGTCACCACGAGATATTTAGATGAGCTTTACTATAGGCCGGCCTATAGTAAAGCTTATCCAAATGCCTTATAGCGACATTCTGTTCCCTAGCTTACTAAAACTTACCTAATATAATAGGTAATTATCTGGCTCTCCTTTTCAACGTATATAGTCTAAAACCACACCTTATTATATGGGTGTAGCTTATCCAGGACTGCCTTTCGATTAGCTTTAAGCTCTGCTACTGTTTTAGATTTTAGGTAGGGCTAAAATAGTTCCTTTACTACCTTCCTTTCTTCCGCTAAGTAGCTATGTGGCCTTTTAGCCTTTATCTAGATCCCCTTATTAATCCGCTTCTTTATTACCTTTGCGGCGTGCTACTAGCAGTACTGGAGAATAACTGCAATTAACTGCCTTACCAATAAGGCGGCTGTAAGGCCCTTACTAAAATCAGCAATAATAACTTTAGGTAACCGTTTCCAAAGTTTCTGCTAAGTAGACTCTAGTAAAAAGGTCCAATCCAGCTAAGACTTACTCTTAATAAACGATTGCATTACTAGAAAAGAGGACCCTGTATTAGTAACGCCAGTAATAATAGCTAATAAGAGCTTGGATTGATTGGTATTAAATATAGCATCCATTTGGCAGCCAAAGTTAGTAATAAACCTTTGTGCCAAATCTACCTAGATAGGAAGCTAGAATATAAGCTACTGGAGACTCCGGGCAATTAGACAACCTAATTCTGGATTAATTGTGTAGGTATATTAAGACCGGTACTCAAATCCATGCTAGTGGAGAAGCAGCTTAAGCGCGCCAAGCGCTCGCGGTTGGCCCTTAGCTCCACTAAGAAGGCCGCTTAACGATCGCGTCAAGCTATAGTATTTCTTCTTGCTTATATGTAACTCTCGGGCAGAAAGCTGACGCTATGCAGTAAGGTAGGTCTCCTAAGTTGCCCTAAGAGCGTAGGCTTCTGCAGCTGCCTCTTTGGCCTCTAGTAGTCGATCCTAGTGGCCAATATAAGCAAGAGGATTTGCAATAAAGTCGTGTTCTAGAGCCTCTAGAGTATCTAGATTAGAGTACTTAGCACGCGTAATAGTTGCCACCCATCCTTTAATATTACCTATATGGCCAGGAAGCTTCTTTTAGGCCACCCAAATACACCAGCCGCAGTTCTTTTAGTGTACCTTAGTAGCCTCTCACTACCGGTTGCTATTTTTACCATAGAAGTCGTCTAACTTGCGGTAATTCCGGGTATGCTTACTATGGTATTTACAGCCAAAGACACGGTGCGGCCGTAGAGTGGTTTTATCGCCTGAGGATAGTATAATAATAAAGAAGCCTTTACTAAAGGCGTAGTCCTGGTATCGATTAAACACGGCGTTAGGATCCTTAAAGGTCTCACCATCGTATGGCTCTAAAAGGTAGTAGGCGGGCATAGAGTTAACTACCTTTTTTACTACTAGAGCCAGGTCTGGGTGTAAATAGTAGTTCGGCTGCCACTCTAGACATTAAATCTTAACTTCTGGCAACGGCGATTAAAGCCATAGCGGAAGAGGATCATTTATATCGTGTACCGAAGGAGTAGAAGCAGCACGACATTTATAACCGCTGGGGGTTGGAGTTCTAGGAGGGGGTAGAGGAGAGAATGACTCCTGCGCAGAGGCCTGCGCTGAGCTCTCTATACCTATATACCATGGCCGGCGAAGCCAAGATGGGGTTAACAGAGCCTAAGAAACCTTATACTAAGCAGCTGGAGCAACCTGGTAAAGGGGGGGTGGGGTATTAAGGACTTCAATGGGGTTGCTCTGGCAATCACTAGGTTTTCGTACCGGAGCAGCAGAGGTAGTATAGGCAGTATAGGCAGTAGGGCAACGCTGCAGGAGCTTATTAAGGTTAGGAAGAGTCGAATTAATATTAAATAAAGAGCTATCGGCCATGCTATATAGTAGGAAGTTGATATAGGCTTTACAAGGTATAGATTTAGAGCGACTTTATAGTAGAAAACTTCCAGAAACTTGCTATTAAAGTCATCCAACTTCGGCGTTATATCTTAAACCTAGCACTAATGTTTACTTTATAAGCTGTTTAGGGCTTTTAGTTTATATAATAAGCTATTAATTCCGCGCCCCGAACCAGTCTATTTACCACATAGTTGCATAGATATTCTATAATGTAAGTTGCGGTAAGGACATGCTTTTTTGAAGTTCTTCAGCCACCCCGATAGCGGCCCGTGCGGGATTACTAATCGCTTACTAATCACGGTTGTGTGGGATGAATGTGCCCGGAGACGCTCCGTCTGCGGAGGCTCTGCACGAAGGCCTGCGGAGGCTCTGCACGAAGGCCTGCGGAGGCTCTGCACGAAGGCCTGCGGAGGCTCTGCACGAAGGCCTGCGGAGGCTCTGCACGAAGGTCTGCACGAAGGTCTGCACGAAGGTCTGCACGGAGCTCTGCACGAAGGTCTGTACGGAGCTCTGCACGAAGGTCTGCGTACGGAGGCTCTGCACGAAGCTCTACACAAAGCTTTTATATAGAGCCTTCGTAGTAGAACTGTCGTACGCAGAGCCGTCGTGCAGAGCCTCCATCGCAGAACTTCGTGCAGAGCCTCCGTCGCAGAGCTTCGTGCAGAGCCTCCGTCGCAGAGCTTCGTGCAGAGTCTCCGTCGCAGAGCTTCGTGCAGAGTCTCCGTCGCAGAGCTTCGTGCAGAGCCTCCGTCGCAGAGCTTCGTGCAGAGCCTCCGTCGCAGAGCTTCGTGCAGAGCTTCGTGCAGAGCTTCGTGCAGAGCTTCGTGCAGAGCTTCGTGCAGAGCTTCGTGCAGAGCTTCATGCAGAGCCTCCGTATGCAGAGCTTCGTGCAGAGCCTCCGCAGAGCTTCGTGCAGAGCCTCTGTACGCAGAGCTTCCTTACACACAGCTGTAAAAGCAGATTTTATTTTCGCCCACCCTACAGGTAAGAAATTAAGATATTATATAAAGAAAGGGAAAAGGGAAAAGAGTTATAATAAATATTTATAATTTAGTAGTAATTAAGTAAGCTAATTAGATATATATAAGGTAATATTTGGGAAGGCGTGGCTTAGCTGTGTGGCTTAACAATTATCGCGATTCTACGCACGATTCTTAACGATTACGATTATTTTATCAATAAGAATCCCGTGATCGTTAAGACCCCTAGATTCGACCGATCGATCGAATCGTTTATAGTGTTCGCTGGCTAGTCGTTGTCGTCTGGCTCTAGCAGCGGTTGTCTAGCTCTGGCGACGGTCGTCTAGTTCTGGCGACGGTCGTCTTCTGGCTGCCGTTCTGGTGCCTCCCTAGGTAGGGAGAATGTAAGGAAGGAAGGGTAAAAATAAGGTAGCTACCTGGGTGTATATAGGGGGTATACTTGGTAGAGGCACGTGTAGGGCTCCGTGTAGGGCTTTAGTGGAGCTCCGTATAGAGCTTTAGTGTTTCAGCCAGGCAGGTATCAAGACAAATGACATAAGCTAGCTAATAGGTAGAGACACAGAATTGTACAAGTGATCTATTTTATTTAAGGTGGCTCTAAGAGCCCTAATATATATAAGGAATTGACCCCCTACAGGGGTCCCTAGAGAGTGATAATATAGGTTAAAACTAGACTGATACCGTCTAATACAGACGTTAAACAGCACCCGTCGCACCTCTGCAGTAAAGCTACCTCCGTGGCCAACACACCCCCTCAAATCTGACGTAGCGCGTCAGAGCTAGATTACCGGATTAGGCAGTTAGGAGAGACGATCTAGTAATAAGCTTTACCGAGCATTAATTAAGTAGATGTCTAATATCGCGGAGCCCTAATACATTAACGAATTTTTAATAATTTTGCTTTAAGAGAGCTTTAGTTAGTCTATCTGCAGCTATCTCGCTTATTGGTACCCATTATACAACAAAGCTTCCGTTTTGTACCTCCTAGCAAAGCTAGAATTAATGGATATCTATATATTAGAGTTTTATAGATACCATAGAAGTCTCCTTTATTACGATCCGTACTAACTGCTAATTATTACAATTAATAATATTGTCCTGTTCTAGATCAAATCTAATAGCTTTAAAGATTTAAACTATATGCTTAACCTCCCTACCAATATATAAGAGAGCTAAGAGTTCTGCCTCTATAGTAAACTTAGTAACTGCCTTTTATCTAATTACCTGCTATGCTATTAGCCTATTAAATAAGCTTATTAAAAAGCCCTATAAGCTCCATTGTATTAGAGCATTGTTAGCAAAGCTAGCATTAGAAGCAGCTTTTAGAACCTAGTTTATCTTATATAGCGTAATAGTAGAGAACTTAAGAGTGAGGTATCTGGTATTATAGAGATAGGTAAGCAATCGGTTAATCTCCGCAAGATAAGCTGGCGACGGATTTTATAAGAACTTAGCTAGCCTATTAATAGAAAAGGCGACGTCTAGTTATATAGTAAATGCCAGATACATTACAGAACCTATATGGCGTTGATATCCTTTTATCTAATTCGGCATAACTTCTCCTTTATATTACGGACGCTTTAAGTACAATATTATAACTACTTGGAGAAGAGTCGCAGGAAGCTAGTTAGTTAATATAGGCATAGTCTAGGATAGATCTGGTGGAACCATGTAACAAGAAATGATAACCGAGGTTATATAGTATTAAACGCGTTAACTGCGTTAAACGAGAGGGACGTTATGTTTAATATAGACAACACGTACCTTACATATAAGAGAGGATTTCTTAGGAGTACGGTTGTGTATTTAAAGGACCTTAGTCCCTACTATAGATAGTTCTCTCCTTATAGTGAATCTTAGAATACAATTGGAGTTAATCTATTAGGCAACTACCCCACCAGTTATTATTATGTTGTTATTTTGTTCTTACCTATATACCTAGCCTAATAACAGAACCCACTATAGTTCCTACTATAAGGTTCCGTTACATATTCACTACTAAGGTTATAGTATTAAACAAGATTGAATAACATGCCACTAAGAGCAGCACCAGTCACAACGGCGTCGACGGCAGCTATAACCTTAGGGCCAGGTGATACCAGTATAGACAATAGGGATTCTTAAGTGGTTATATAAGGTCAGTTATAGGAAATGGTTAATCACTTATAAGACAATAATAGGATATTTAAAGAACGCATTAATAGAATTAGAGCAGCAAAGATTAAGTTACCTTTAATTAAACAATTCTTAGGAGAGAAGTTAAAGCTTAAGGGATTTCTTATACAGATGCACTTTAAGGTAGTATAAAAAGGAGCGAAGTTAGCAATATTGTTAGATTAAATAGCCTATACAGGATTGTTCCTAACAGGGAGGGCACTTAAGTGGTTTAAGCCATATCTTATAAAAATACAGGCCAATAGCATAACAACTACTAACTAGGACGTATAGTATATATTTACCAGTTAGAACGGGTTCGCGAAATAACTAATATAGATATTTAGAGACCCGGAGGCCATAACCACAGCAGAACAAAAGCTTTAGAACTTAGTATAACGTACTTTAGCAATTAAATATATAACACAGTTTTAAATATTAGCTATATAGGTTAAGTGGAATAACAGGGCGCTTATAGCATAGTATAAATAGGGACTTAAGGCTAAAGTCTAGGATGTAATTATCCTAATAGAAGATGCGGATACTCTAAAAGAGTTAATAGATTAGTTAATAAAGATTAATAACAGGATCTACTAAAGGGAATAAGCTAAGAGAGGGCAAGACTAAGTTCTATAGTTATATAAGGCGTAGAGTACGCAACAACAGACACAGAGTTAAAAACTATAGAATAGCATAGAGCTAATAGACCTAAGCGGTACCAAAGAAACCTAAAGATGGGAAAAGAAACTATAGAAACCTAAAGGTTAAGGATTAAGTAATTAAAGGACCTAGGAGTAGAGGCTAAACCAGGGATCTCAATAGTAGAAGATATTTAGGCAGACTCTATAGCAAGAAAAATAGTTTAAAGATAGAGCTTGCATAAATTACGGAAAATAGGGTTATTTCGCCAGAGACTATAGAGGTGGTTAGAGTAACTATATAGTAAAGGGAACTAGGCTAGCAGACAGCACGTATATATAGAGGGACAATAGTACACTATAAGGAACAAAAGAGTGTTTAATTAATAGTTTTGCGTATTATTATAATAACGCATACCGAATTTATAAGGACGCTAAATATAGCGTAAGCTATTGGCTATAGGAGCCATTATTATCTAAGTTTAAAGAAACCAATAAACTAGCTTATAGATCGGATATTAAAGACGATAAATTTAATATAGGCGAAACATTTACTAATAATAAGGCAATAAAGGCAGCTTACTAGGAGTATATAGACCTTAAAGAAGTTAAAATAGAAGTAAAGATTAAGACTATTACAGAACAAGGTTTAGTAATAGGTATTGCGATACCATTAGATATAATTTCCATTGCTTTATAAGACAATAGGAGCAACGTTTAGAAGAAACTAAGTAAGTAGATAACTGCTAGTGCTAGCTTATTACTTAATAAAGGTAAAAGGCCATAGGCTTAAGATTCTTAAGTAGAGATAAAAGAAGCTTAAGATTCTTAAAGTGAGATAAGATACACCTAAAGACCTATAATAGACAAAAACCAATGGGAAAGGGTAGTGACTTAGTTTAGTAACAAATAAATAAGTATAGGACATAAGTTTAAGAACTATAAGTTTAGAGAATAAATAAGAATATTAGTAATCCTAGGTAAACATAATGTTTAGCCTAAAGATTAAACAGTTAATACTAGGATTAAAAAGTAAGACAACTATAAAGATCTAGCTGCAAGACGCAGAAAATAAGAAACTATAGATAAGTTTAGGACAAGAATTATCATATAGCAAGAGCAAAAGCTAGATAAAAGGTCAGCTATGCTAGGTTATATAAGGGATAGAGTACCCATATAAAGAGTTACTAATAGGCCAAGTGCAGGGACACCTAGGGTAAAATAGTTAGATAAACTAGAACAAGAAGAGGATCTAGATATTCTAACTAGGTTTAAAGAAAGACATACCAAAGGATATTATAATATAGTAATAATAAGGTACTTTCTAATAGACAAACTATATACACTAAACCAGTTATATGGAAAGTAGTATAGGCAACAATATAACAACAAATAGGCAGATTTTTATATATAGCTAGATAAAAAAGTTGTCTAAAATTAACCTATTACGGAGAAACATATAAGTCATATTAAAGGAGCATTAATTATAATATTAAGGAACCTAGAAGAAGGATCTAGGGACTAGAAAAGTAAGCAACAAATCTTAGTACCTATAGTAGAGATACTAGTGGTTAGGTTAACTAGGTATAGGTTTAAACTTAAAAATAAAGATAAACTAAGAGTTAACCTAAAATATGTAGCGTATTATACACTATTGTGGATAGCTTATATGGATAACATATATAACATATATAGAGTACCTAAAGACAAGAACTAGAAGTACCTAGTAAGGATATATTAGGTACTAGAGGAAAAGCGGTTTAGGAACGCTAAGTATATACATAGTTAGCACTTAGTAGAAGTACAAGGTTAAGGGGACTTAACACTTTAACCCAGAAGATTCCTTACAGAAGAATGCCTAGATGGACAACAGTAGTAGGAGTGCCTAGAGAATACTTATCTATAGTATATAGAGAAAAAGAAACAAACTAAGTATTAGCTAAAGTTAGACTAAGTATAGGTAGGATCTAGCAGCCAATAGTTAGGAAAAGGGGAGGTATATAGGACCAGAGGGAACTAGTGTTAGAGCCTTAGACCCTTAAAGGAATTCAAGGTTAATACCTAAATTTAAGAGCTAAGTAGCAAGATCAGCAGTTTAAAGTATTAGTAGATAGTAGAGTAATTAGGAACCACATATTACCAAAGGTAGTAGAAAGAATAGGGTTACCACACAGATAGAAGGAACACCTATATCTACTTATAACAATTTCAGGAGATCAGATAGCCTATAGAGGAGGCATTATTAATCTCAAAATAGGACCTATTTAGATAACTATTAAAGGGAGACTAGTCAGAATGTCTTTTAATATCCTACTATTAGGATAGGATAAGGCGATACTAGGAATACCTTAGTTACAGGAGTATAATCTAAAAATTAATTGGGTTATAGGTTAGGTCAATATTAAGGATACTTAATGGCGTAAAGTGCAACAATAAACTAAGTTGGTATAGTACCAAGTCGGAGCGATATATAAAGAGACTAAGCGAGGCTTAAGTTATATACTAAAAAAATACCATAAGTATAGTAAAAAGTTATAGTTACTAGAAAGTAAAAAGCTATTAGAGTATACAGCTTAGGACCACAAAATAGAGTTAGAAGAGGGAATAAGTCTAAAGTTCTTTTTAATCTATAAGCTTACTAAAACAGAGTCAATAGCGCTTAAGGAGTTTATTTAAAAGAACTTATAAAAGGGATATATTAGACCGTTATAGTCGTCAGTAGGATATCCAGTATTGTTTATCCTAAAGAAAAACAGAAAACTTAGGATGTGTATAGATTATAGACAGTTAAACAGCATTACTAGAAAGGATAGGTATTTTTTACCCTTAATTAGCAAAATCTAAGACAGGATAGGCAATATAAAGATCTTTATAAAGATAGATCTAAGATAGGCGTACCATTCGATTAGGATCAAGGAAGGCAATAAATAGAAGGCAGCCTTTAGGTTAAAGGAAGGACTATATAAGCCATTAGTTATACAATTTAGGCTTATAAACGCACTAGTAATATTCTAGAAACAAATTAATAGTATATTAGGAGAACACTTAGATGAATTTATTATGGTATACCTTAACAATATTATTATCTATTTAGAGAGTGAGGAAGAACATAGAGAATATATTAAATAGGTCTTAAAGAGATTACAAGAAGAACAGATGCTAATAGCAATTAAAAAATGCGAGTTCTTTACTAGGAAGACCAATTTCATTAAATTTATTATTAAACTAGGCCAACTTAGTATAGATCCAAAGAAGATCAAGGCTATAGTAAATTGGTAAGAACCAGAAAACGTTATATAGTTAAAATCGTTCCTAGGGTTTTATAATTACTATAGAAGGTTTATAGCGCAATAGTTATAGGATATTAAGCTATTTATATAGTTAATAAAGAAAGAAGAACTATAGGTATAGGGAAAGGAGTAATAAGAACTATTTAAGAGAATTAAAGAGTTGTTTACCTAGGAGCTAGTTCTTAAGATCTATTAACCAGGTCTAAAGACGGTTATAGAAATAGATATATTAGACTTTATACTAGGGGCGTGCTTTATATAGAAATATTAAGATAAATAGCACCCAGTGGCATACTATAGTTAAAAGATAACACCACTAGAGTTAAACTATAACATCTACAACAAGGAGTTATTAGGTATAGTTATAGTACTTAAAAAATAGAGAGCATTCTTACAAGGCACAGAGAAACCATTTATAGTTAAGATAGACTATAAGAACCTTACAGGATTCCTAATAACAAAGAAACTCAACCAAAGACAGGTTAAATAGGCGGAAATGCTTATAGAATACCATTTTAAAATTCAGCATACTAAGGGTACAGACAATATACAAGCAGACGCGCTAAGTAGAAAGGCTAAACTATAAAGTAATAAAAAGCTATTAAGAGCTTTGTTACAAAAGAATCAAGACGGATTAATTAGGTATAATTATCCAAAGATTACAGTAACTAAGGAAAGTCAGATCTATAAATTACTAAAGAGTAATTAGATATAGAAGATCTAAGAAGTATAGGTAGAGGATCCAGACTCAAAGCAATATAAAAATAGAGAAGTAATATATATGCCTAAGTCTATTGCAGAAGAATTTGTTAAGGAATTCCATAAGGGAATAATATAAGGACATAACAAAGCTACAGGCTTAGTGTTAAGGCTTTAAAAGAAGTACATTATTTAAGGAATCTGGGGACTAGCAAGACAAGTTATAAAGGAATATCTAAATTGCCAAAGAAACAAACTAACGAGGCATAAGCTATATAGAGGGCTACAACCTATTAAGACACTAGGAAGACTATAGGAAGTTATATTATAGAACTTTATTATTAAGTTACCAAAGTCAAGAGATCCTATCACAGGATAAGATTATAACGTAATTTTAGTAATAGTGGACAAGCTAATAAAGTAGGGATACTTCATAGCATACACTAAAGAGATATTAGTAGAAGATATCACTAGAATCTATATAAAGGAAGTGTTTACAAAACATAGAGCACTAGACAAGATTATATTGGATAAAGATCTAAGATTTATAGTAGTATTTTAGGAAGTGTTTCTAGCAGAATAAGGAGTTCACGCAGTAATATCTACAGCGTATTATCCATAGATAGACAGACAAATAGAAAGACTAAACTAGACACTAGAGTAGTATCTAAGGCATTATATTAATTATATATAGAATAATTAGGTATCGCTATTACCAGTTACACAGTTTGCATACAATACAACACCACAAGAAGGAATAGGGACATCACTATTTAAGGCAAATTACGGATACAAGCTAAGAATATCGTTATCGCCATATTAAGCAAAAAAGACGAGTAGCACAGCTAAGTAAAGAATAGAGACGCTAATAAATCTTTATACAGACCTTAAAAAAACAGCTAAACTAGTACAAGAACGAATGAAAAGGTACTACAATACTAAGAGATCTAAGGGACCAGATCTTAAGAAGGGGGATAAAGTATGGCTACTACACAAAAATTTCAAGAGTTGACGACTAAGCAAGAAATTGGACTATGTTAGACTAGGACCTTTTAAAATCAAGTAAAGAATTTTATTAGTCACGTATAAGTTAAACCTACCAGCCAAAATGAAAATCTACCCTATACAACATATTGCAATGCTAGAGCCAGCATATAGGAATGTTAAGCCACCAGTCTATAAGGCAGATATATATAGAGGACAAGAGGAAGACAAATAGCAAGTTTTAAAGATTATTAGTTATAAGGACGTAGATAACAAAACGTGGTATAAAATAAAGTAGATAGGCTATAGTAAGACTACCTAAGAACCACTAAGCAACCTAAGGAACGCTATAGGAAAGGTACAGAAGTATCAGAAAAGAGTAGGTTAGGTAATATTAATAAAGAAGGATCGCCAAAGAACAAGTCACCTAAGGGGGACCTAAGAGGAGCAATTGCCAAGCTACTTAGAGTTATTTCCCTTGCAGAAGGAGAGCCAGTCCTTTTATTACCCAGCTTAGACAAACCCTATTAAACAAGTTTCTACTCCTTAGAACGGACCTTCTCACAGATACGTTTAAGACGTTAAAGACAAGCATAAGCCAAACGTTAAGCTTTAAGGACGCGTGCGGACTCTTCTAAGGCATGTTAAACCTTAAGTAGCGCGGAGGCCAGCTTACCATTAAGCTTTATAGCGGCAGATTAAACACAAGACCCTATAATAAGTTACTTAGGGAACTTAAAGACTATTAAGAGTTATAGGACGCACACACTTAGTATTAGAGATAGAGCGAACATCATAGGATAATTAAACGTTTGCTTTAGTATACTTAGAGCAAGAGAAGGGTTATTAGGATAAAGGACTTGCTAGCGCAACGCATACTAACCCCTCTTTAGCGCAATAAGAGTAGGGGATCGCCATTACCTTACTTAGCAATAGTATAGAGGAAACCGTATAAAGGTAACACTTAACCCAGGAAAGAGAAGAAGAAGCTTTAGGCATAATAAGTACAGATATTAACCAGAATAATTAAATAGACATCACACCTCTAGTAGACAACTTAGAGATATTAGGAATCTTTAAGGACGAAGATAAAGAGAAGGGAGATGGTATTACAGACGCTTTAAGTACAATATTACAACTACTTGGAGAAGAGTTGTAGGAAGCTAGTTGGTTAATACAGGCATAGTCTAGGATAGATCCGGTGGAACTATGTAATAAGGAATAGTAACTAAGGTTACGTAGTATTAAACGCGTTAACTGCGTTAAATGAGAGGGATATTATATTTAATACAGACAACACATACCTCACGTATAAGAGAGGATTTCTTAGGAGTACGGTTATGTATTTAAAGGACCTTAGTCCCTACCATAGATAGTTCTCTCCTTGTAGTAAATCTTAAAATACAATTAGAGTTAATCTGTTAGGTAACCACTCCACCAGTTATTATTATATTGTTGTTTTATTCTTACCTATATACCCAGCCCAATAACAGAACCCACCGTAGTTCCTGCTATAAGGTTCCGTTACACTTTATATAGTGTCAATTCCTAGCCCAATAGTAGTATAGCTAATGGCTTTAGATATTCTAGATAGTATATTAAGACTAGCTTCTTAAGATATTAATCTAAACAGAGCTACAGCTTTCCCTTTTATTAATTTTATACGACATAAGTATTTAGGAATGACGTAAATTAAGGTATTTAGTATATCTCAAATCGATCTTATAGCTGCTTTAGGATATCCTCTATCTGCTAACTATAGCTCGGGTGTCCTATAATTAGGATATTGTTAACGTAGAAGAATATAAAGATAGGTTTAGTAGGGTGTATATAGAGATACGGCTCGTCTGGTACAGCTTTTAAACCTATACTTTATAGAGCAGTAGACATTTCTAAAAACCATAATTTAGGAGATTTCCGTAGTCTATATATTGCCTTTCTTAAACGGAGAGAGAATCTAGGTAGTAGGTATATACCCTTAGGGGGAATAAGGTAGACCTTATTGTTAACTAAGGCATTAATAAAGGCGTTAACGGCGTTAATCTGTATAACATTAAGGTTGAAGCCAGTAATAAGAGCGCATAGTAGATGAAAGGTTTGATAGGTTGTCATTATAGCTTTAACCTCCTCTTGTAAGACTGCTTAAAGGTCTCTATAGATAACTAGACGAGCTTTAAATCTTATAATAAAGCCATCTGTATCTTCCTTGTACGTAAAGACCCATATAGTAGGAAGTTAATAAACCTTCTTAATTAGCCATACCTTGTCCTAGGTCTGCTTTCCAGTTAAGGCCTTTATCTTAGTGTAAGCAGCTGCTTTAAACTCTATAGCGTACTTATAATTAAGCATCTCTTTCTATAACTTTAGTGGCGGTAGAAAGTCGTCTTAATATCCATACGTCTTTATAGCAGCAGTATAAAAAGCGTGAGCTAATAGTGTTGTATCTGGATTAATAATATTATTACCGTTATTAACTTAAACCGTAAAGGCTTATTATTGTAAATCCTAATTTGGCATATCTTTCTTCTTTGCCATAGACCGCTTTTTATAGCCAGAATATTTCTTACCCCCTAATAATAAGCCTGCTATCGTCTAAGGTTTAAAATAAGGTATAGGATCTACGAACAGTGGTTTGGTAACTTAAGGAGATAACTAAGTAGTAGATAATGTCTATTAAGGCGCCAAAGACGCAGAGGGTATAAATAGTTCTAGAGTTAGCTCTAGGGTAGGTAGCTAACAGAGTTCTTCTATTAAGATCTAAATGCTTTTTAACGTAGGAGTAACGTTAATATTTGCTAAATACGAGAGTCTTATATCCAGTTCTTTGTTAAAGTTCTCTATTTAGTCCTTGCTGCTATCTTAAAGATTATCTAGTAGGTTCTAGACTTGCTAAAAACAGTTCTTTTAAGCCTGCAAGATAATAAGGTGTTCTAGTGTTTTAGAAGATTAATATCTCTTTAACTTATTAATTCGTATATTATAAGATCGGATAATGCGGTTGGTAGTTAGTATCTATACCCTATAGATATTTAAAGCTTCTATACTAATAAGATAACCTATTTAGGCTTATGGCTTAAACTTTACCTTCCTAGGAATACTATATTTAATAAGTACGTAGGTTAAAGATCCGGCTATATAAAGTCCTGCTAGCCATGGCTTCTATTTATAAAGTATCTTAAATGGAGTCTTCTAGTTAATGGACTTAATAGGAGTTTAATTAAGTAGGAATACTGCTAGAAGCACGAACTTGGGCTATAGATCTACAGGTAACTTTGCTTTAATAACAGCAGTCCTTACTTATTTGGAAATGGCTATTCCTAACCTCTCTGTAGGTCCATTTTAAGCTGGGGTATATAGCGTTAATTGCTTAATAATACCTCCGTTAAGTTAAATAAGGTTCTTTACCCTAGCGCCTATACCTTACTCCTTATCTATATACTAAATATAGATACCTTAAGCATTAAATTTCTTTGTAAATGCTATTATTAATTTAAAAAGTGGGAGTAGTGTCTCTTACTCGTGGTTCTTAATAGGAAAAGCACAATAGTACTTTATATAGTTATACCAAAAGTAAGCTATATACGTATCTCCATTAAACCCGTCTTCCTCTATAATAATATTAAAGTGAATATATTTAAAAGGGTAGGTTCCCTTTACGGATATTCTGTAAGATGTCTGCTGTGTTACCTTTCTAAGAACACATGGTTTATAAAGTGGTATACTATATAGAGTTCTTCCTCTGTTTATCTTAACCACTTTAACCCTATCTACCGCAGTCAGCAGATAATCTACTAACTCCATATTACAGTGTAGTAAGCATTAATACCATACTTTATTATATGCTAAGGTCTTAAAGAATCTGGTAGATATAGCGTAGGTAGTAGGCGTAGGTGGTAAGGTAGCAATGGCATTAATAAGGTAGAGACCTCCGTATTCTATAAGGTTACTAAATAGGGTTCCATTATGTTTATAGCGCAGATGGTTTATAGATTGGTTAATAATTACTCTAACCCTATAGAGCTTTGCTACGGATATTAGATTGGTATAAAAATACGGAGCGTATGCTATGTTCCTTAATGTTAGATACCAAGTTAGGCGTTATTTACCCACCTTAATTGCCAAGTTAATATTACCGTATCTATGGATTTCTGCTCCAGCATCTCCAGCTGTTGCTATGGATATGTATGGCTTAAGGTCACGGAAGTATCTAATATTATTGCAGAAGTGGGTGTCTGCCATAGTATTATACCCCCAGGCATTAATTAAAGTCAGATCCAGATAATCCTATAATAATAATAATAATAAAAAGGATGTTGTTATAGCAGCCGCTATAGCTTAGGGCCTATCCAGATCCTTAATCTTTTTAGCAGTAAACGAAGCTAATGTAGACGTCCTTAACCTAGGGCCTTCCCTCTTAATCTGCTTAACCCTTTTATTATAATACTACTTATTTGTTGGGACCTTGAGCTATTCCTAATACCTCCTTAGACACTTATTATTTGGTATAAAGTTCGGACCTTAAAGAGACTAAAACAGTTGCTTGTAATTCTTTAACTTATAGGGTAAACCATAAGTAAAGCACTTTGCCTTAGGTGATTGAGAAGGTACTAGGTAGTAGATATTATAGGATCTGCAGATAACTGCCCTAAGAGTATAGCATAGGCGTTACGTCCTGTATTCGGATGCTTATAGAGGAGGTTAAATTCCTTAATTATTGTTGCTATTTTAAGCTTCTCTAACCTCTTTACTACCTTTTAAATAAAGGCATAATATAGAGCTAGATAGATCTCCTTACAGTCCTAGATAAAGGCTTATATAACGCTGCTTTCTATTACCTCTATTAACCCTTCCTCTAGCTCTTTATTATTCTGTATAATAGTGATATAAAGCTGAAGCCAGGATTCTAGAGTCTAGCATTTAGGCCCTTATTTCCGTTTTTTAAGATTATCTAATACTATCTGCTATAGCGTAGCTTAAGAAGGCTTTGCTACCTTTTTTAGCTGCCTTAAAACCGAATATAGTGTGGTAAGATTTTTAAGATATCCCAAGAAGTTGGTACCTATGGTGGCATATAATAGTGCTGCAAAGGTATGGAGCTTTTCTTCCCGCTTTATATAGTCTTGTCTTTAGAGCTTATAGAGCTTAAAAAGCATTCTCTATGTCTCTATAGATTGCTAAGTTTGTTGGTTGTTTTGCTGACTTAATAACCCAGGTGTAGCTGTTCCAGTAGACGCTAGAGTTGCTGCTGGTGCTACTACAGGTGCTGCAGGAGCTGCTGCTGGTGCTATAGGAGCCGCTGCTGGTGCTGTAGGAGCTGCTACTATCGAAGGTATGTCTGGCTTAATGTTTTCCTTAATTTTGTCTTCCGTCTTATCTAGGTTAACATAGTCCCAGATCTTTGCAAAACTTGCTTCTTAGCGGATAAATTAAAACTATAAAGGCCAGTCCTTTTAGGTTAGCAAAAGAGGATTGGTAGAGTCCGTTATTATAGGTGCTATAGTGGCTTTTGTTGTTTTCTTGAGGTTGCGTAAAGAGACGCGCTTACGCGTAAAGCACGCGATATTTCGTGACAAACTATGCTCAAATAGGCTTAGTGGTATTCGTCTAGCCACTAAGATCTCCCTGGTGCTTAGAAGGTTACTAGGCTTATAACTTTTAGCTAGGTAGGTATTAAGACAAATAATATAAGCTAGCTAATAGGTAGAGACACAGAATTGTACAAGTGATTTGTTTTATTTAAGGTGGCTCTAAGAGCCCTAATATATATAAGGAATTGACCCCCTACAGGGGTCCCTAGAGAGTGATGATATAGGTTAAAACTAGACTGACACCGTCTGATACGGACGTCGAACAGCACCCGTCGCACCTCTGCAGTAAAGCTACCTCTGTGGCCAATATGGTGGAGCTCCGTGTAGAGCTTTGAGCTCTATATGGCGCTCCACTAAAGGCTCTACTAGAAGCTTTGCTAGGAGCTCTATATAAAGCTCTACTAAAGCTCTGCACGGAGCTCTCTTAAAGCCCTGCACGGAGCTCTACTAAAGCTCTGCATGGAGCTCCACTAAAGCTCTTCACGGAGCTCTGCACGGAGCTCCCCTAAGCATGGAGCTCTACTAAAGCTCTGCACGGAGCTCTATTAAAGCTCTACGCGGAGCTCTATCGAAGCTTTACGTAGAGCTCTATTAAAGCTCTACGCGAAGTTCTATTAAAGCTTTACACGGAGCTTTACATTTACTATAATATCTACTATAAAGCTCTATACATAAAGCTCTATATAGAGCTTTGTATTAAGAAAAAAAAAATTACAGCCAAAAATTGGGGTCTGCTTAACTTGCTTAAGTCGCGATTTTGGCAATTTGTGGTAATTTGCAGCGATTTGCTTTAAACACACAGATAAGGTAGGCGCGTGTATAAGTAGCCTGTGTGTTTGTAGCAAATCGCTGCAAATCGCCAAAATCGCTGCAAAATCGCCAAAATCGCTACTTACGCAGGTTTCGCAGACCCCGATTTTCGCTTGCCCAAAAAAAAAAATCCTGATGAATTATATAACGAAGCCTTATAGGAAATACTACGGTAAACTTGCTAATGGGCTAGGTATATAGGTAAATAAGAAGTTAACAATATAATAATAACCAGTGGAGTGGTTGCCTAATAGATTAACTGTAATTATATTCTAATATTTACTATAAAGAGAGAGCTATCTAGGTAGGGACTGTGGTCCTTTAAATACACAATATAACTCCTAAGAGAATCGTTGCTCTATCTACTCTATCTGCTCTGTTTACTCTATAACGGATTATATAGGTTATATAAATCGTATAGATTACCTCTTATAACCTTCTACGTGACTTGGCTGCCCTTTATTCTATGGTTTAACTAGTTCTAGCGTCTCCTACGCTTCTACTACTAGTCCGTTTATATCCTCCCTTAGTAGTTATACTACTGCCAATATAAGGTCTATAACACTATCCCCTCCTCTTTATCTTTATCCTTTGTTACGGACAGCTTAAGTACAATGTTACGACTACTTGGAGAAGAGTTGGAGGAAGCTAGTTGGTTAATACAGGTATGGTCTAGGATGGATCCGGTGGAACTATGTAACGAGGAATGGTAGCTGAGGTCACGTAATGTAATCTATAATATGCGGAACGTTAGGTACCCTACGTAAATTTTAACCTGAGTTTAATAGCTTTAACTTAGAGCCTTATATATAGAGTTTAATTAATATATAATATATATATAGATATAAGGTTTTCTAGGGGGAGACCCCCTGGACCCCCCCTCTATAGAGCTTTTGCTTAATTTAGAAGTAGTAGTAAGATTAAGGCGCCTTGGTTACTGTTAGGTAAGGATCTACTGTAGTGACTGAGGCGCCCTACTTGAGCTAGGCTTAAAGATTATATTGGTTATGGATCTAGTATATATTTGGACTACAGAGCTTTAATATAGAGCCCTCTATGTAGGATCTAATATAGTAGATTGTGATTCCAATTTAAAGCTTTATATACTAAATATTTTTAATGCCTAATAACTAAATCGCCGTATTTGTGTTCCCAATTGTCGTCACGTGACGCAATTTTTGGGTAATGAAAACTAGCTGTTAACGTTGCTCGACTGACACCTACTGGAGGTTCCTCTGTCCTTTCTATCTTCTCTCTTGCCCGTCTCCTCGTCCGATGCTGTCCATATTGCCACGTTAACCAATAGATCCCTTAGTGGGGACTAAGGAGGAGTATTAAAGTACCACTAGCTCTTATAAGGAAGAAAAGAAGAGAGGAAGGTGTAGAGAAGGGAGTATTTATAGATGGGAGGAGGCCTACAATTATAGGAGATTAGGTAGCTATAATATAGCCATTGATATTGCTTAACTAATATATACTGGAGGCTCCTCTATCCTTCCTATCTTCCCTTTTACCTGTCTCCTCGTCTAATGCTGTCCATATTGCCACGTCAACCAATAGATCCCTTAGTGGGGACTAGGGAGGAGTATTAGAGTACCACCAGCTCTTATAAGGAAGAAGAAAAGAAGAGAGGAAGGTATAGAGAAGGGAGTATTTATAGATAGAAGGAGGCCTGCAAACGGGAGATTAGGCAGCTATAATATAAATATTAATATTGCTTAACTAACACCTACCGGAGGCTTCTCTGTCCTTCCTATCTTCTCTTTTACCCGTCTCCTCGTCCGATGCTGTTTATATCACTATGTCGACCAATAGATCCCTTAGTGGAGACTAAGGAGTATTAGAGCGCCCCTAGCTCTTATAAGGAAGAAGAAAAGAAGAGAAGAAGGTATAGAGGAGGGAGTATTTATAGACAGGAGGAGGCACTATAAGTATATAATTTGGTAAGTACTAATAGCACAAGATTCTCGTATAAGATAGGCTTAATTGCTTACTAAAATATTAGGTATCTCTGTTACTATAGGGGCTACTACAGTGGTAGAGACGCCTTAAATATTTAATATAACTGACTACTGAGGCTATTAATAAGTGGAAGGTAGGCTACCAATGTTAGTACAAACAATATAGTTATTAATATTGTTTATAGCCTGTTTTTGCTTCTGGTGTACGCGTAGATCGTCCTTTTATTTGGCGTAGAGCTGGTTATAGATAGTAAGCTAGTTTAGGTCTAGCTTTGTTATCAATATAGCCGTAGGTAGTACGTCCCTTAGTATAGGCCGACTTAATAGCTCTAGCTTTAGAAGATCATCTTTCTTCTTAGATAGGTCGATATACTGCTATACCTTGTTAGTTTGGCTGTGTCTTAAATAATAAAGAACTATTAAATCCAATCAGATGGCTTATTAAGGATAAGGTTAATTTTTAATTTAGTAGAGGTTGTTATTTTTAGAATTTAACAGGTTAGAAAGGCTCTAGGTTAGGGTCCAGCTAGCGTCTTAGCAGAACCTTATTTAGACGTTTAAACTTTTAATTTAATTCGTTAGTTTATTTATCAGTCGGGTACGTTTATTAACTAGGGTTGATTATCTGTTTGTTTAATAGGTAAAGAAGCTCAAGACACTATAAAGGTAGTAGAAGTAGTCTAAGTAAGGCTATAAGGTTAGAAAGAGGGTTCTTAGTTAGGAATTGTTGCAATTATTTATATATTCTTGGAGGTTACGTAACTTCTTATATAAGCGACATTTCCGCCCTTAAAAAAAATTGAAAAATTCCAAAAATCGATTAACGCTATAGACAGCAGCAATATTAATCCGGCAATACTGCCAATTCTCCCTATATACTATTGTATGTATATCTAACAGCTCCAGAAGCGGTAAGAAGGTAGAACAGATAGGGGGGTTAAAATTTAGAAAATTAGATTTTGTGGTTAAGCTGTTTAAAAGTTAGGAAACTAAGACAAATGCTATATTCTCTGCTTACCTCTAAGCTAGTATATAATTTCCTAATTAGGAAAAGTTGTTTACGAGTAGTTGCTGCTGCCTCCATATAAAATCTTCTTATTGTGCCTCTTTAGTCTTACTCGTAGATAACTAAAATCGTTCTATATTAAACCTATGTTTAAACATAAGCCCTAAAAGCTTCTTAACTTGTGAGATTGCTATATAGGTTAGCCTAGCTATCTTATCCTTTTTTTTAATATCTAGAACCACCTGGTTAAGTATTAGGCCCTGGCTTTTATATACGGTAAGAGCAAAAGCCAGAGTAATTGGAAATTAATGCTGTAAGTAAGAGCCTCTTATACCCTCCCACTCACAAAGCACGGAAAATATAGGGACGACTTTCTTACCATCCTGCTAAGTGAATAGGGCAGGTCTGTTATACCCATCTACCGTAATTAGTAGTGACTAAGGCTGATCCTTTTTAATATCCGCGTGTCCCTTCCATATAATATCTTTAACTATACCAGTAGTACCGTTTACTAAGCCTAGTTTAACCCAGATATTCTATATTAGCATTACTTTCGCGCTAATATATAGGGCTAGATTCTCTAGAGTATTGTATTAATTAGGAGTAACTTTCTGCGCACCTATACTAGTGTCAACTAACTTAATAGCCACCACTGGCTATAAAAGGTCGCGAAGCCAAATAGTGTTATACTTACCTACAGTAGCGCGTATGCTATATAGCCGAATTGCGTTATTAAAGTCCGCAACCTTATCGGTAGATAGGCCCTGCTTATACCTAGTTAAAAGAAGCTTCTAGGTCGAATTACTTATAGAATTACTATATAGCTCCATAAGGGCAGTCCTAAATGTAGAGCTTTTAGCATTATTACCGCCCTGCCACATAACTTGATTTAGGACGGCTGTTTAGTTAATCGCCTTATAGACTCCCTTTCTATGGCTAGCGAGCTCTGACGGCCTAGCGGGTAGATTGCTGTATAAGGCCGCCTAACCTATAGGGGGAAGCTGATGGAAATTGCCTACTAGCAAGATATTTAAGCCTCTAAAGTAGTTGTCGTTACGCGCAGGGTAGATCTAATGGAGGCGGTAATTAATTTAGGCTAGATATACTTGCCCGATTATAGATTTCTCGTTAAGGATGAGATAGTAAATATCCTTAAAAGCTTACTATAGAGGTATAAGACTGGCAGTAGGCAATTTCTTAAAGGGGCGATTTACCGGTAGCCTTAATAGATCGTATGTAGTCCTGCTATTAATATTAAAGGCAGTTACCCTAGTAGGGGCGGCTTAAGCTAATGGTAACGGCTTACTATTAGCCCTTGCCATAGTATAGAGCGTAGTAGAGAGAACAGTAATAAGATATAATTTACCGGTTCCTACCTCTCTATTAATGTTAATCCGCAGCGGGGGGGGGCCAAGGCCCACTTAGATCTACCTATAGTGATTAACTATAGCGTTATAAATATAACGCTGGCCTGGTTGTAAGGAAGACAGAGTTGCTATTTGGGATAGGCGGCTCTATGGTAGAGGCTGTAATTGTGCTTCCTGCCAATAAGTCCTCTTATTAAGCTGCGGGTACGTACCCTGATGTATACCCCAATTATAGTCACGATTAAGCTCCCTATTACTAAGCCTGTTAGGATCCTCAATCTTAACTCTATTAGTGTTTCAAACGTGGGTATACAGGGCCTTAAAGGACTAATATAGTTCCAAGTTGTCTATAAAATCGCCCTTAAACTTATTAATATTATTAGCAGTTTTATAAGCTTTATCTAGTTTCCGGTTGTAGTAGTTAAGTGGGTGCTAATAAGAGTTAACATAAGCCTAATAGGAAGCTATATAATTAGGGGCCCCAAATCTATTAGTATAAGTAGCCACTTTCTTATACTCCCTCTATGGGTGATAAAGGATAAGCTTTACACGGCAGAACTTAGGATACTGCGGATAGAAAGGATTGCCTTTATATCGCGGAAAGTACGATATAACTTAAGGCTTTGCTCTTGGCCGACGCTTATAAGTAGAGTAATTAAAATAGAGTAGGAAATTAAAGAAAGTGACATCCTCTACCCTATCTAGGCGGCGCTTATATTTCTTATAGTTAGATAGTCTGTACCCTCCTAGTTAGCTATCCTTAAGCTTATATATAGTGCTTCAATCGTCCTCCTAGCGGTAGTTTAAAGTTACTATATTCCTAGAGCCTTCGCAAAGGGGAATGTTAAGAAGCAGATAGCATACCTCCTACGCTAACCAATCGCGTTTGGTAATAAGCTTATTTATAAACTTGGCTACTACTAAACTAAAGGCATAAAGGCTGTTAGCGTGCGGCTGTATTAATTGGAGTAGCTCCTAGTAGGAAGTTAACTTCTTCTCTTCCTTACTGCAATATTTGCCTATATAGTTGACTATTACTGATATGCTTATAGCGGGTGATGTATTAATATTTGCTATCCACGCCAATATTATAGCTGTATTATAACCATTAAGAAGCTTATTGTTACGCTACAAACAGAACGTCCAGTAATGTGGATTTTAATCCTTTAATACAGCGGCCTCATTGTAAAGAGAGCGTGGAAAGTAGAAGCGGCACTCCTTTGCTCTAGTAGAGCCTTTCTTTAATCTTAAGCAGTAAGATTCAGTGCAATTGCGGTGCCGTTAAAATTGATTAAGGTAGGCAGTAAGAAGCTTACTGGTATTAAACTGTTCTTTATAGCTAAAAGTAGAAGGATGTCAAAGATTAGGAGGCCTAAATTAATTAGGATTCATTGCGGATATAAAAGTAGCCCAGTACTCAGCAAAAGCCGCCCTTAATGTACTAGCTGACGGATCTGGCTCTAAGGCTGTTAAACTCTATAAAAAGCTATATATATGGCCGCTACCTCGCACCTACCACTTATATTAGGACCAAAAGTCAGTGCTATTAAATAGACCTATAAGCACGTGCTTCCTAAACAGATCGAAGCGGCGATGCAGCCAGTAAGCAGCAATATGCGGGTTATTGTTAAGATTTTAAGAAGCAATCTAGTAGCGCTAAGCCTTATTAGCAGCCTTATATTCGTTAAATCGAGGTATATAAGAGTGTAGATTATGCCAATATAGATCAGCAATGTTAAGTGTAAAGAATAGAGACCCGCTCTTAATATTTTTAGTATAAGCTATAAGCTCATTTCTCTTCTGCTTTTAGTAAGGCCTAGTGCCCTTAAGCTTCCGTACATGCCGTACAATCTTATTTAGAACCTGGTCACCCCTACTGCTATTTATAAGATTACCGAGCTCGTTTAAAGATAGACTATTCTTATTTAATTAGCCGTAAAGGAAGCGGGTGGCGTTAAGGGCTTACTCTCTTATAATCTAATTAAACACGTAGTAGCGAAATAAGGGGTGGTGGCCAAACTAACTGTCCTAATACTTAAGCATATGCTTGGCGTACGCAGCTAGGGTAACCGTACGGCTTTGTAGCATGTCAAAATCTGCTTTGCCATAAGGAAATAGGGTAGGAAAGGCGCCGCGTATAATAAAACTAGCTGATTGCTTAGAGAGAGGTGTCTATCACATAGTAGGAACCTCTAGGCCCGCTTGTAGGTCTTGTTAGTGTTAAACCTTACGACTTAAAAGCTCTAATTTATTAAAGTTAGGTACTAGATCAGGAACCAAAGTATCCAGTACATTATTATTAAATTCGCTATCTAGTATATTACTGCCAAGCTCGGCAGGCAGAGGATCAATAGCAGGAGGATGTTATATAGGAGCAGCAGGGTAAGCCATTAGGCCACTAGAATCAGACTTTAACTCATTGATATAAGGTAGCTAATCTAATATAGAGCCATTTTTAGGTAAGCTGGTAAGCTAGGTGCTATATATTTCAACGTTATAATAATTAGGATGATTAACCTTTAGAAAGTAAAGCTACTGTGCTATAGCAGAGCGCCTTACAGTATACCGCTTAGTAAACCGCTAATTTAGGTATTCGCCACCCTCTACTGCCGCAGGCTTCACGACCAGTATATTAAGTTTAGTAGGTAGCCGTAGTAGCTGCCTTTAAGTCTTTAGTATGTTCTGGCCAAAGCAGCAAACGTGGCCAGTATAGCGGTGTTGCTGGCCGCGTATATGCACGACTTGTAGATAAACATATACGCACATAATTAGAAGCTCCTCCACCACAGTAAGTATAGGTAGGAAGCCAGGAACAGGCCCCAGATCGAGCCCGTTGCTTTTACTAAATAGGGGAGGAAGGGTTGGATCCTTAAGGCTATTAGCGTCCTTAACGCAGGCTTTGTATATACCTATATTATTACCCTCTGTAGCTAGGCCCATTTGGAACCACTACTTTTTACAACAACTGCACGTCTCCATATATTTAGCCTATAGTATACTCCTAAACTTCTTGATTCGCTCCTAATTGACAACCGAAACGGGTAGTGGTGTGGCCGTAGTTGGAGCTTGCCGTAAGGGAGCTTGCCGTGAGGGAGCTTGCCGTAAGGGAGCTTGCCGTAAGGGGGCTTGCCGTAAGGAGGCTTGCTATAAGGGGGCTTGCCGTAAGGGAGCTTACCATAAGGGGGCTTGCCGTGAGGGAGCTTGCCGTAAGGGGGCTTACTGTAAGGGGGCTTGCCGTAAGGGGGCTTGCCGTAAGGGAGCTTACTGCAAGGGAGCTTGCCGCAAGGAAGGTAGTATTGGCGATAGAGTAGGTGTTGGCGGTAGAGCAGGTATTAGCGGTAGAGTAGGTATAAAAGCTAGTTCCGGTAAGAACGTATTTAGGCTATCTAGAGTGCCTCTTCTACTATATAGAGCTTTATCTGTGGTATATAGCGGAGGAGTAGGCGAGTAAGCTTTACCCTACTAATTAAGAATGCGGTGCTCCCGTTATATTGCCCTAATTGTCTTCCGCTGTTGAGCTATTTTAGGGGTATCTTGGCTGTTCTGGCCGTGAGGTAGGAAGGCGTTCTCGGTATCGTTTTTAGGTGGAGTAGTTCGCTGGCGCCTTGCAGGACAATTATTAGTAGTAGAACCTAACTCTACAAGAGCTCTCCGCTTATTTAAATTATATTTAGAGGCCTAGAAAGGTAAGCAGAAGTAGAAATAATAAATAGGGAAGATGTATCTTTAACCAACATAACTGGCATAGCTTTAAAAGCTTCTTTAAAGGGCCGTCTTTAATAAAGTTAAGGCGGGGCTTATAGATATAGCACTTGCTGCACTTAATCGTAGTAGGATCTGCCATGTATATAATGTATATAGTAGTATTAATAGAGGTGTTAACAAAAAGGAAGGTGCAATACTAAGATATTTTAATATTTATAATATTTTTGATATTTGTTACGTGGATTCTGCTACAACCTACCGCCTGCAGGTTTTTTTCTAACCAATTAGAAGCCAACTTTTAAACCAATTAAAAGCTGGCTTGGCGGAAGTTTGAATTCTAGGACACCCACCTATTTAAAAGTATAGACCACTTATACCTCGGGTCAATAATCTGTGTAATCTATATAATCTATATAGAGTATACAGAGCACACGTACCTTACGGAGCGAAGGGATTTCTTAGGCATATAGTTATGTATTTAAAGGACTATAGTCCCTACCTAGATAGTTCTCTCTTTGTAGTAAATCTTAGAATATAATTAGAGTTAATCTATTAGGTAACCACTCTACCAGTTATTATTATGTTGTTAATTTATTCTGACCTATATACCTAGCCTAATAATAGGACCTACTGTAGTTCCTGCTACAAGGTTCCGTTATATATTTACTACCAAGATTACGGTATTAAATAAGATTAAATAATATGCCACCTAAAGCACTAGTTACGACAACGTTGACGGCAGCCACGACCTTAGGGTTAGGAGACACCAGTATAGCAGATACGGATTCTTAAGTAGTTATATAAGGTTAGTTATAAAAAATAGTTAATCGCTTATAGGATAATAGCAGGCTACTTAAAGAACGCATTAATAGAATTAGAGTAGTAAAGGTTAAGTTACCTTTAATCAAATAGTTCTTAGGAGAGAAGTTAAAGCTTAAAGGGTTTCTTATACAGATACATTTCAAGGTTATACAGAAAGGAGTAAAGTTAGTAATACCTACAGACCAGATAGCGTACGCAGGACTATTCTTAATAGGAAGAGCTCTAAAGTGGTTTAAGCCTTACCTTATAGAGATATAAGCAAACGGTGTAACAACTACTAACCTAGACGTACGGTATGTGTTTGCAAGTTAGAACGGATTTGCAGAACGGTTAATATAAATATTTAGAGACCCTAAAGCAACCACAACAGTAGAACGAAAACTTTAGAACTTAGTACAACGCACTTTAGCAATTAAGTATATAACGCAGTTTTAAACACTAGCTATACAGATTAAGTGGAATAATAGGGCGCTTATAGCATAGTATAAGTAAGGACTTAAGGCTAAAGTCTAAGACGTAATTATCCTAATAGAAGATGCGGATACTCTAAGAGAGTTAATAAACCAGTTAATAAAGATTAATAATAGGATCTATTAAAGGGAACAAGCTAAGAAAGGGCAAGATAGAGTTCTATAGTTGTATAAGGCGCAGAGTACGTAACAACAAATATAGAGTTAAAAACTATAGAATAGCGCAGAGCTAATAGACCTAAGTGGTACTAAAGAAACCTAAAGGTAGGGAAAGAAACTATAGAAACCTAAAGGTTAAGGATTAAGTAATTAAAGGACCTAGGAGTAGAGGCTAAACCAGGGATCTCAGCAGTAGAAGACGTTTAGGCGGACTCCATAATAAGAAAAATAGTTTAAAAATAGGGCTTATATAAATTGTGGAAAACAAGGTCATTTTGCTAGAGACTATAGAGGTAGTTAGAGTAATTATATAATAAAGGGAACTAGGCCAGCAGACGGCACGTACATATAAAGGGACAATAGTGCACTATAAGGAATAAAAGAATGTTCAATTAACAGTTTTGCGTATTATTATAATAACGCATACCAAATTCATAAGGACGCTAAGTACAGCGTAAGCTATTAGCTATAGGAGCCAGTGTTATCTAAGTTTAAAAAAACCAACAAACTAGCTTATAGATTGGACATTAAAGACAATAAATTTAATATAGGCGAAGCATTTACCAATAATAAGGCAATAAAGGCAGCTTACTAGGAGTATGCAAACCTTAGAGAAGTTAAAATAAAAGCAGAAACTAGGACCATCACAGAACAAGGTTTAGTAACGGATGTTATAACGCCGTTAGATACAATTTCTATTACTTTACAAGAAGATAGGAGCAATGTTTAAAAGAAACTAAGTAAGTAGACAACTGCTAGTACTAGCTTATCACTTAATAAAGGCAAAAGGCCACAGGCTTAAGATTCTTAAGAAGAGATATAAAAAGCTTAAGATTTTTAAGATAAGATAAGACATACCTAAGGACCTATAATGGACAAAAACTGATGGGAAAGGGTAGCTACTTAGTTTATAGATAAACAAATAAGTATAGGACGCAAGTTTAAAAACTACAAGTTTAGGGAACAAATAAAAACATTAGTAATCCTAGGTAAACGTAGTATTCAGCCTAAAGATTAAAAAGTTAATATAGTAATTAAGAAGTAAGATAACTTTAAGGATCTAACTATAAGACGCAGAAAATAAGAAACTATAGATAAGTTCAGAATAAGAATTATTATATAGCAAGAGCAAAAGCTAGATAAGAGGTTAGCTATACTAGGTTATATAAGGGACAGAGCACCCATATAAAGAGTTACTAATAGGCTAAGTATAGGGACACCTAGAGCAAAGTAGTTAGATAAACTAAAACAAGAAGAGGATCTAGATATTCTAACTAGATTTAAAGAAAGACATACTAAAGGATATTATAATACAGCAATAATAAGGTACTTTCTAATAGATAGACTATATACACTAAACCAGTTGTATGGAAAGTGGTATAGGCAACAATATAACGATAAATAGGAAGACTTTTATATATAGCTAAATAAAAAAGTTATCTAAGACTAACCCATTACGGAAAAACGCATAAGTTATATTAAAGGGGCATTAATTATAATGTTAAGGAACCTAAAAGAAGGATCTAGGGACTAGAGAAGTAAATAACAAATCTTAGTACCTGTAATAGAGATACTAGTGGTTAGGTTAACTAGGTATAGGTTTAAACTTAAAAATAAAAATAAACTAAAAGTTAACCTAAGTCATTTAGCATATTATATACTATTATAGATAGCTTATGTAGATAATACCTGTAACATATATAGAGCACTAAAAGACAAGAACCGGAAGTACCTAATAAGGATATATTAGGCACCCAAGGAAAGGCGGTTTAGGAATGCTAAGTATATATATAAATAGCACCTAGTAAAAGTATAAGGTTAAAGAGACTTAATACTTTAACCAGGAAGATTCCTTACAGAAGAATACCTAGATAGATAATAGTAGTAGAAGTGCCTAGAGAACACTTATCTATAGTATATAGAGGAAAAGAAATAAACTAAGTATTAGCTAAAGTTGGACTAAATATAAACAGGATCTAGCAGCCAACAGTTAGGAAAAGGGGAGGCATATAGAACCAGAGGAAACTAGTATTAAAGCCTTAGACCCTTAAAGGAATTTAAGAACAACACCTAAATTTATAAGTTAAGTAGCAAGATTAGCAGTTTAAAGCATTAGTAGATAGTAGAGTAACCAAAAACTATATATCACCAAGGGCAGTGGAAAGGATAGGGTTACTACATAGATAGAAAGAACACCTATATCCACTTACAACGATTTCAGGAGATCAGATAGCCTATAAAGGAGGCATTATTAATCTTAAAACAGGACCTATTTAGTTAACCATTAAAGGAAAACCAGTAAGAATGTCTTTTAATATCCTACTATTAGGACAGGATAAGGCGATACTAGGAATGCCTTAGTTATAGGAATACAATCCAAAGATTAATTAGGTTATAGGCCAGGTCAATATTAAGAATACTTAACAGCATAAAGTACGACAGTAAACTAAGTTAGTATAGTACTAAGTTAGAGTAATATACAAAGAGACTAAGTGAGGCTTAAGTTATATACCAAAGAGATACTACAAGTATGGTAAGAAGTTATAGTTACCAAAAAGTAAGAAGCTGTTAGAGCATGCAGTATAGAACTATAAAATAGAATTAGAAGAAGGAATAAGTCTAAAGTTCTTTTTAATCTATAAGCTTACTAAAACAGAGTTAGTAGCGCTTAAGAAGTTTATTTAGAAGAACTTACAAAAGGGATATATTAGACCATTATAGTTATTAATAGGATATCTAGTGTTGTTCATCCTAAAGAAAAATAGAAAACTTAGGATGTGCATAGACTATAGATAGTTAAACAGCATTACTAGAAAGGATAGGTATTCTTTACCCTTAATTAGCGAAATCTAAGATAGAATAGGTAATGCATAAGTCTTTACAAAAATAGATCTAAGATAGGCGTACCACCAGATTAGGATCAAGGAAGGCAATAAGTAGAAGGCAGCCTTTAGGTCAAAGGAAGGACTATATAAGCCATTAGTTATACAATTTAGGCTTATAAACGCACTAGCAACGTTCCAGAAGCGAATTAATAGTGTGTTAGAAGAACACCTTAATAAGTTTATTATGGTATACCTTAATAATATTATCATCTACTTAATAAGTAAGGAAGAACATAGAAAACACGTTAAATAGGTCTTAAAGAGACTACAAGAAGAATAGATGCTGGTAGTAATTAAGAAATGCGAGTTCTTTACAGTAAAGACCAATTTCGTAGGATTTATTATTAAACTAGGAAAGATTAGTATGGACCTAAAGAAAGTTGAAGCTATAGTAAATTAGCAAGAACTAGAGAACGTTACACAGTTAAGATCGTTTTTAGGGGTTTGCAACTACTATAGGAGGTTTATAGTATAGTAGTTAAAAAGCATTAAGCCATTTATAAGGCTAACCAAGAAGGAGAAACCGTAGGTTTAGGGTAGTAAGTAGAAGAAGCTGTTCTAGGAACTTAAAGAGTTATTTACTTAAGAGCCAGTCCTTAAGATCTATTAACCAAAGTTAAAAACAGTTATTAAGACAGACGTATTAGACTTTATACTAGGAGCATACTTGCTACAGAAGCACTAGGACGCATGGCATTTAGTAGCATACTATAGTTGGAAAATAACACTACTAGAGTTAAACTACGACATCTACAACAAGGAGTTGTTAGGTATAGTTACAGTACTTAAAAAATAGAGAGCATTCTTACAAGGCATAGAGAAACTATTTATAGTTAAAATAGACTATAAGAACCTTACAGGATTTCTAATAATAAAGGAACTTAACCAAAGACAGGTTAGATGGGTGGAAATGCTTATAGAATACTATTTTAAGAATTAGTATACCAAGGGTACAGATAATGCACAAGCAGATGCTCTAAGTAGAAAAGCTAAACTATAAAATAATAAAAAGCCATCAGGAGCTTTATTGCGAAAGAATTAAGATAGATTAATTAGGTACAATTATCTAAGGATTATAGCAACTAAAGAAAGTTAGATCTATAAATTACCAAAAAGTAATTAGATATAAAAGATATAAAAAGCATAAAAGGAGGATCTAGACTTAGAGTAATATAAAAATAGAGAAGCAACGTATATACCTAAATCTATTATAGAAGAATTTGTTAAGGAATTCTATAAGGGAATAACATAAAGACATAATAGGTCTATAGAACTAGTGTTAAGAATTTAGGAGGAGTATATTATTTAAGAAATCTGGGGACTAGCAAGACAAGTTATAAAGGAATATCTAAATTACTAAAGAAATAAACTAACAAGGCATAAGCTATATAGAGGGCTATAACCTATTAAAATACTAGGAAGACTATAGGAGGTTATATTATAGGACTTTATTATTAAATTACCAAAGTTAAAAGATCCTATTACGGGACAGGACCATAACGCGATTTTAGTAATAGTGGATAAGCTTATAAAGTAGGGATACTTTATAGCGTGCACAGAAGAGATATTAGTAGAGGATGTTGCTAGAATCTATATAAAAGAAGTATTTGTAAGATATAGAGCACCAAATAAGGTTATATCGGATAGAGATCTAAGATTTATAGCAGTATTTTAAAAAGTATTTCTAGCAGAATAAGGGGTTCGCGCAGCAACCTCTACAGCATATTATCCGCAGATGGACGGATAAACGGAAAGACTAAACTAGACACTAGAACAGTATCTAAGGCATTATATTAATTACGCATAGAATAATTGGGTATTATTATTACCAGTTATACAGTTTGCATATAATACAATACTATAAGAAGGAATGGGGACATTACTATTTAAGGCAAACTACGGGTATAAGCCAAGAACGTTGTTATCGCCACATTAAGTGAAGAAAACGAGTAGCACAGCTAAATAAAGAATAGAGACGTTAATAAATCTTTATACAAATCTTAAAGAAACAGCTAAACTAGTACAAGAGCAAATAAAAAGGTACTATAATACTAAGAGATTTAAGGGACTAGATCTTAAGGAGGGAGATAAAGTATAGCTACTATATAAAAATTTCAAGAGTTAACGATTAAGCAAGAAGTTAGACCATGTTAGACTAGGACCTTTTAAAATTGCGTAAAGAATTTTATTAGTTATATATAAGTTAAACCTACTAGCTAAAATAAAAATCTATCCTGTACAGCATGTTGCGATACTAGAATTAGCACATAGAGATGTTAAGCCACCAGTTTACAAGGCAGATATATATAGAGGATAAGAGGAAGACAAATAGCAAGTTTTAAGGATTATCAGTTATAAGGATATAGATAATAAAATATAGTATAAAGTAAAGTAGATAGGCTATAGTGAGACTACCTAGGAACTACTAAGCAACCTAGAGAACGCTATAGGAAAGGTATAGGAGTATCAGAAGAAAGTAGGTTAGGTAACATTAATAAGAAAGGATCGCTAAAAAATAAGTTACCTAAGGGGGACCCAAGAGAAGCAATTGCTGAGCTACTTAGAGTTGTTTCCCTTATAGGAGGAGAGCTAGTTCTTTTATTACTAAGTTCCTGCAGACCTTATTAAACAAGTTTCTATTTCTTAGAACGGACCTTCTTACAAACCTTCTTAAGACAAAGAAGACGCGCTAAGGCAGACAAGTATGCCTTATAAGCAGCACGAGTATGTTAAAGCTTAGCAAGGAGGCCAAGAGCTTATTATTAAGTTTTATAGCGGTAGATTAAACATAAGACCCTATAACAAGTTATATAGGGAACTTAAAGACTGTTAAAAGTTATAGAACGCGTACACTTAGCGTTAGAGACAGAATAAACATTATAGGACGATTAAATGTTCGCTTTAGTGCACTCTAAACAAGAGGATAGTTATTAGGCAGAAGGACTTGCTAGTATAACACAAACCAACCCCTCTTTCGCACAGCGAGAATATGGAGACGGTATTATCTCACCTAGTGACAGTATAGAGGAAACCATACGCGCACAATAAAGGGTTAAAGAAGAAGAAGAAGCTTTAGGTATAATAAGTAAGGATATTAACCAAATTAATTAAACAGACATTACACCTCTAGTAGATAACTTGGAGATATTAGGAATCTTTAAAGACAAAGATAAAGAGGAGGGAGATGGTGTTATAGACAGCTTAAGTATAATATTATAATTACTTGGAGAAGAGTTAGAGGAAGCTAGTTAGTTAATATAGGTACGGTCTAGGATGGATCTGGTAGAACTATATAATAAGGAATAGTAGCCGAGGTTATATAATGTGATTTATATAATCTGTGTAATCTATGTAATCTATACAGAGTATATAGAGCACACGTACCTTACAGAGCGAAGGGATTTCTTAGGCGTATAGTTATGTATTTAAAGGACCATAGTCCCTACCTAGATAGTTCTCTCTTTGTAGTAAATCTTAGAATACAATTGGAGTTAATCTGTTAGGCAACCACTCCACTAGTTATTATTACATTGTTAATTTGTTCTTACCTATATACCTAGCCTAATAACAGGACCCACCGTAGTTCCTACTATAAGGTTCCGTTATATCCTTAAAGATACCTTATATCTCTAAGTCGTTTATTAGAGGTATAGTATTCCTATTTTTAATTTAATAACCTTTTTGTTAGCTTATAATGCCGCCGTAGCGTTCCGTCTCTTTTACTATTTATTATACTTATATAGTTGCGTTAATATTATTATTAGGTAAGATTATGCCTTCCTATACTCGCTGTGTTAAGAAGGGGTTAGTGTATATCGCAATTACGACCCCGCTTGGCGCCTAACCTTTCTCCTACGCTAAGTATATAAAATTAAATATACGCTTATCCTGCAATGTTTAATCCGTTTCTAATACTAAGTATACGCGTCCGATTAATCTTTATAGGCGTTTAGTGCCTTATTTAATTTATTATAGGGTCTTAGGTTTAGTCTAAGGCCTTCTGCCTTAATAGTAAACTCTTTAGAGCCCTAGTGGAGATTTATTAACTTTACGCTAAAGAAAACCAAATCCTTGCTAAAGAGAATTGGATTTATAAGGCTTGTGTAAATACTTACGCTCGGTTAATCCGTCTTAAAAAGGGTTATAAAAAGGGTTGTTTAAAGGAGTAGAAACTAGTTTAATAAGGTCTTTTTAAAGTTAAGCAAGAGGAGGCTAAAAAGGATTTATCTCTAATAGAGAGGGAAATAACTCTAAATACCTTAGTGGTTAATCCTCTTAGGTCTCCCTTAGGTAACTTATTTTTTTAGAATCCTTTTTTATTAATACTGCTTAACCTAATTTAATATAAGGGCGTAAAGAGGCTTTAGGAAAGATTTAAAGGAATAATATATATTCTATCTAAATCTAAGGGTATATAGCTCTTATAGAGTATAAGACGTTATATAAAGAAGAGAAAGGAATAACGAAAAAATCTTATAATTAAATAGTTAGGGGTCTTAGTAGTTAATACATACGTATATACGCACGCGGTCTTTAACGGACTTTAGTAGAATTTAATTAATCTTATTAGAACTTAGTAGGAGTTAATAAAGTTAGCAAAACTTAGCAAAATTTAATTAAAGGGTCGGAATTTATCTATTAAGTATTTTACTAAGATATTCCTACTGTAACTGGGCTAGTCCCGTTATAGTACCCCCCCTCCCCTTTAGCTAAATGTCTAAAATAATTTAATTTTAGTTAAGACTTTATAACTTATCGCGTTATATATATTTACATTAGGGTGGCGGTATAGAGTTTTGCCAGTTCTAATCGTTAAATAGACTAATTAGGATTTTCTATACCCGGTATAGAAAATCGCTATTAGCTTAGTTAAGGTAGTAAGCTAAACTAACATCTTTGTAGTAGGTCTTAGTAAGGCAAATCTAACTAATTAAATAACTTTAACCGGCGGTTAGAGTTCTTTAATATCTTGCGTATTATATAATCACGTTATAAGCGTTATAGTATATTTTTAGTTCTTTTTAAGTTCGAGTTTCCTACTATTATATTTTATATATTCGTGTTAGGTAGCAATTATTAGCCTTTATATTATGTTTATCTAGCCAAAGCAGGCCGTAAAGGATAGTCCTTATAGAATTCTTTTATTAGGGAAGGCGCGTCGGCCTTAATCTATTTGTAGGTTTTCTAGGTTTATGCCTAATAGAGAGATAAAGATTTTAAAATTAATAAAGATGCTATTACGGAAGAATGTATCTACAGTTTATATAGCGTCTTTACTTAAATAAGACATTCTATAGCTAACCTTACTAGCTTTAGTAGGGTATTAATTATAGTTTATTAAAAGTTTAAGACGGAGCTTAGTTATAAAGGGGTGTAGGTTATATTAATTTTTATTAAATATTAGAGGATTAGGGAGCTTTTTAGATTTTGTAATAGGTACTAGGTTTATTATATATATAAGTTAAGCTGCTATTACTAATTTAGTGTTTGCATTTAATAGGCTGGATTTAGATACGGCTATTTTAATCTTATTTAGAGGTATTACTATTAGGGTCTTTAACGTAAGTGCCTTAATATTACGGAGTTTTTCGCGGAGTACTTCTATTAATTGCTAATACTAGGCTTCCAGTACAGCCTACTACTAAGCTAAGGCATCTATAAAGGACTATTGTATTATAGTTAACTGTTCCCTAACTAGGGATATAATACTTATAGTTATTAAAAGGGATTTGGGTTTATTTACCATTTTAACAGTAGTTATTTTAATATAACGTAATATAAGGGCGCGAAGAGGCTTTAGGGAAGATTTAAAGGAATAATATATATTCTATCTAAATTTAAGGGTATATAGCTCTTGCAGAGTATAAGACGTTATATAAAGAAGAGAAAGGAATAACAAGAGAATTATAATTAAATAGTTAGGGGTCTTAGTAGTTAATGCGTGCGTATATACGCACGCGGTCTTTAACGAACTTCGGTAGAATTTGATTAATTTAGTAGAACTTAGTAGAAGTCGATTAGGCTAGCAGAATTCGGCAGAATTTGGTCAAAGCTTTGGAATTTTTCTATCAAGTATTTCACCAAGACATTCCTACTGTAACTGGGCTAGTCCTATTATAATACTCTAGAGGGTAAATACCTAAGGACTTCGCCAAGGGCTAATAAAGGCAGAAAATATAATAGTAATACTACTAAGGATAGGGGTAATAGGACTAAAAGACTAGCTCTATAAAATAGGAGTCTTATTAGGCGACCCTAGGTATAAATATAGCTAGTTAAGATAAACACTAAAGCCCGTAATACTAGTATGCCCCCTACGCACTAGTTAAGAGGTAATACTCCTAGTAGCTAGCACGGAGGACTATAATATAATTCTCTTAATATAAAGAGGCCTTAAGCGATTACCCGGTAGCTTATTAGCCAAAGCGTTCTAAACTAGTTTTAGGTTGTAAAGGAAATAGTAAAAAAAGGTAAGGGGGTAGATAGGTACCCCTTAGAGACTCTAGTAAGAGAGCAAAGTTTAAAATACTAGCGCGTCCATAGGCTTACTACGGCAGCAGTGGTTACTAGGAAGGTTGTGTAAGGGATCTTTTGGCGGCTGCCAAGGCTAGCCTTCGGCTAGCCCTTGGCACCTCCTTATAAGCTCCCTTGGGCTTACAGCCCTTCCCTCCTCATCGGTTCGTCTCCGTACGAGGTATTGCCATACCTACTTTTTACCATATCGTCCTCTTCCATCGACTCTCCTTGTGACTCATGCTCGGCTTACCTGCTCCCTACCGTACACCTAGGCAATAGCCTTACAGGTTGAAAGTAAGAATATAGAGAACTATAGGCGACCCATAGACAACTTACAGGCGCTAAGTAGGTGGGACCTAATAATAGAGATAGAATATGGGGTTTTTTATAGAGTTTTCTCCCTATATATATATAAGGTATAGTCCGCGTAGGTCTAACAGTGATTTAAATCGGACGTTAAGCAATAAATAAATAATAATAATAATATTCATTATTAAACTAAACAGCTTTCTTTGTATCTTAAATAGGTTATTAGTATCTTAAGGCCTTACTTCGCTATTTCTTAGTAAGTTATAGTTACTAAATATAACTCGTACTGTAAGGGGACTTTGTAAGCAGGGGGCTATAAAGGTACGATTGTGGAACAAGATAGATTGGAAAGGAGACGAATCCTTGAGGAGGTAAGGCCTCTAGGATCGAGAACTATATACCACGGGCACGTGCCTCCGGCACGTGACCGACAACCACCTGAGGGCTACCGGAAGGCTGCCCTAAGGGCTTCCCAAGGTGACCGCAATAATATCCCTTACACGCACCCGCCTTAGCTCCCGTAGCATGCGATTATTTACTCCCCTATACTCTGTAGCTTTACAAAGGAACCTAATAGGTATATTCTAGTCTAGTAATTATATAATAATAACTTGTTCCATTATAGAATTCTCCACCCATACTGAAGCACTAGATGGTGCGGAAAATGTTCCGGTCCGTTGACATTTTCCTACATTATACCCATTGCACCGAAGCAGTACTAATCCACATATAAGCCCTCTGCCCACACCGGATTTAACTATGCCCTTATCTAATTGTCCAATTTGAAGGCATACCACGTATGTAAGAGGAAGATCTTTGGGAGAGTGGTCGAATCGTATTGTGAGGCTCTCATCGTAAAGCTTGTTTAGGTTTGGTGGCACCTTGTATAGTTTGGGTAAATCCTCGTGATCCTGCCTGCATACATACTGCTCCGATACTGGTATCTCTACCCGTAACCCACACAGCGTTATTGATCCACCGTATACCGTCCCGTAGCTGTTGAATCCAGGCACGTTTACTTCTCCATGTACAAAACATGTCTCCTTGAGGTTTAATCGAACAGTACGGCCAAATCGCACCGGTCCATCAAAAGCTGCCCAGGACCATGATGGTGTGTGGGGATATTTCGCAGGTGGCGGCCAAGCATCTTGCGGTGGGGATCTAACGGGTGATGGACTCCACCATAAACCCCTTAAGATGTCATCCTCCCATAACCCGGCAAGATAACTGTCGGTTGGCCTCGCAGAATTAAAGGCAGCAGCCAAGCCACTCAGGGCTAGGAACCTATCAGCCGAGTGAGATAGGTGGCGGCCAGAGTAATCTTGAATAATGTTATACCACCTATCATGCAGGTCTGTGCGACCCTTGACATGTAGGTCGAAAAGTCGCCAGTTCTCGTCTGAACACAAGAATTTACGGTACATTGATGGGTTCTCTTCGAAAGCAAAACTCTCCGCACATTCCCATATTATTTGGTCCTTCGTATAATAGATAATTCGTCGAGAGAATTGCCGTTCCTGTAGAGCCCATCCTCTAGTGTTCAGTGGCCCACGCAAAAGGTAAGGGAGCCTATCATGAGGCATGCGTTCAAAATGTGACTGAATGGAGAGCCAATGACCTTCTAGACTTGACAGCTTGAATGTGTACGGGTTTAAACGAAGTAGATTTCTCGGCATAAAACAGCCTTCGCTCCCGTCTTCCGCTCCTAGAGCGGCGATGGTACAAAATGCTTGTGAGTAGACGAAATGCATTCCTGCGCACTCTTTTTCGAAATCTTCCTGGCTATCCTGGATGATGCAGAGGGAATCTATCCAGATGTACCGAACTGAGAGGGCCCTGGTAATTTGGATTGCATCTCGAAAAGTCTTGGAGAGAGAGTCGAGTAGGATCTCTCGTTGCCTTAACTTTAAGTTCACCTGCGTAAGTTGTGGGACATTTCGAGAAGGATCACGCCCCCAGCAATGAGATAAGGCAATGTATCGACTGCTTCTATCAAGGTCGCTCCGTAAGCAGAGTCGAGGCTGAACGGTTCCGTCAGGTAGCCCAACGTCTATCAAGCGGCTAGGTACTTTGTGTTGTAAGGCAAGCATCCATGGTGGATCTGCATTACACGAGTGGCCGCTCTGTAAGCATTGGTTTAGCCATGACTTAATTTGCACGAAGCTGGCTAAAGAATCCAGCTCATTGAAAATAAGACCTTTGCAAATAATTAGCGAGCAAGTTGGAGCGGGAAACGGTAAACTGACGAGGCTTGTTGAAGCTAGATTGGAGATACCACCCTAACTCGCCCCACCTGTCTTCGCAATACAAATACAAGGGCCGTGCGCTGTGACCTATGGGAATACTGTCATTACCAAGGCCCCGGCGCTTTTCAACAGTTGGAGGAATCCGCGTCTAACGGGTGTCACCCATGCAATTTAATGCTCTCCGCTTTTAAACGCGGTGGCTTAAGCAAATCGAGGTATGAGGAAGATCTTATTATGACAGACGTCCACCCAAAGAGTAACCTTCACTTGGGCCAATCGTGTCTAGAAGAAAGACCACACCTTGACAGTTTTCACACAACATTAGAACTACTAGAGATTATTAGATGCAATATATTTACAGTCTTAAGTATCTTAGTTATGAGTAGTATCTTACGCTTATCTCGCGCTGGATGTGTTATACCCTAAAGACTTAGTAATTAGGTCTAACACATACAGTGCGACACAGTATTGCAGATGCAAGCGGTGTTATAAATTGGCATAACAATTGCGAGCGATGCTGTCCGGTGGGATAAAAGTAACGGTCGATAAGGTCATCAGGCTCGCAGCTCGGTTTGGTTACAGAAAAACTCGACGTGGTCAGAAAGTTTAACGTGGTCAGCTTTGCCTGGGGCTTACATTACCTCAGCAAGCTCAATTAACGTGTTCTACCACTCACTTGCGAACACCAGTTACTTGCGAACCCACCAAAATTAACACGCGTTTTTGTACGATTATTCCACCACAATAAAATAAAATAAATTGAAATCTAGCCTATAGCTTCTCTAAATACTAGTACATTAACGCCTGTTATGGCCTTGGATATGGCAATTTAAGCACGTTAGTGGTGCGCGCTGGCGCACTTAAGTAGCCTCTCTCTAAGTCTTCTCCACCTCTATATTATCTAACGCCTTAATTAAGCGCTGGCCCTCCTAGGCCTATAGAGCTCCTCCCTATATAATATACCTTTAGCGCTGCTGCTGCTTCTATTTTTAACGTTAATTTGCTATATAAAGCTCTAAATTCTCCTTTATAAATAGAGTAGCTAAATATATTATTATCTGGCATCCTTTAATAAGTTAATTAATTACTTAACTAGGGCTCTGTAACTGGCGCTAAAGGAGGTTATATATAAGCCTTGCCTGCTGCTCTAGCTAAGTAGTAGTATATAGTGTTTCTAACGTTTATTAAGGCACTAGGCCGTTGGCTATACTTAGTGAAGAGGGTATTTTTAGAACTAGAAGTAATAATAAAACGCGCTAAGGATTGTATAGTAATGGGCCTATAGTAAGAAATCCACTTTTAATATTCTAATTTGAGAAGATAGATAGCCGTACCTTTCTATATATCTATAGAAATTCTTCTTTATTAATATGGTGGATTCTTTAGTAGGTAAGAGTAGGCACCTCTTCTTTATATACGTGCTTAAGAGGCGAGTAGCAGCTTATATAAAGCGGCTAAAAACGGTGTAAGGTATGCGTAGGCATATAGAGCGTAATAATCTTATTTGCAGTATAGAATTAATTAAATTTAGACGTTGCGTAGCTGCCGTAGCTATTAAGAATAAGGAGGTAGTAGACTCCCTTTATATAAGACTACGTACACTTATTAAAATACTAAATCTATTTATACCCTAGCTTATCTATAGTCTAGCTGTTAATTGCTAATAGTAAGTATCTAGTTAGTAGGTAGGCCTTAATACTAGCCTACCTAGTAGAGCTTTCCTGCTAAAATAATAAAAGGTAGGATATACTACCTAGTTATGTTAACTGCTTTAATAGCTGTTACCTACTTATAATTACCTGGTTATATAGTAATTGCGCGGCCTATGGTATTAGAGCTAGTAATAACCTTTAAAGTTATAGCTATACCTATTATAAATCCAGTTTTATTAAAGTTATAGGTATCCTTATTAAGTATACTATATACCTAATATATTTCCTCTATAAGCTTAAACCACGGGCCTATTATTTTTAGATTCTTATATTTCGCGCGCTGCGAGTAAAATTTATAATTTTACTTTATCTAAAGCTCTGGCTAAGTGTTAATAAATTATAATACCTAGTTCTTGCTAACTAGCTATAGGGGAGGATTCTAGCTACACGTAGTAAGTAATACGTCTATTATTTATCGTATATTAATAATTCAGGGGGAAAATCCATATTGGTTAAGCTTTAGGATCTACTAAATAAGCAACTACTCCTTAAATAGCTGTAGGTTTTATTTTTTGGCGTTAGATTACGTAATTAATATAAAGCCTTTAAGGCGAGACTAAAGGCTACTCTTAGGGACGCTATATAACTTTACTGCCCTATTAAGGCTTAAAAGCTAATTATTTTAAATAGCATACTTTAAAAGAGTAAGTCTGCCTTATTGCTAAAGCTTTTAAATGTTATATTATAGAGGCATAGTATAAAGAGTATAGAGCGCGTGTTTGATTTGGTGGGGTTTATAAGTAACTAGTATTTGCAAGTAAGTGGTAGAACACGTTAATGTGTTTGACTTACCTTAGAAGCTTAGACTAAGAAATCGATTGCGCTGACGCGCTAATCCCCTTTAGATATTTGATCGATTTCCTAGTCTAAGGCGCTTTAGTAAGATTTATATGGAAACCTAAGCTTTTTTAGTAAGGAAAACTTACAAACCCTAATAAAATTGATTAATATCCCTACGTCTTTTAAGGTAAAAATCATATTAAATTACTTAGGAGATTTAGCTCTATAGATTATAAGATTTTAGGTATTTTATACTTTTATATAAGCTTATACGGGCCCATATAAAAAGTGCTTACGCTTTTAATAATAGGAATTTTAACTTTAACGAAATTAATCTTAGATTTATGTGACGGGCTCGTACAAATGCTTCTAAACCAAAGCTTGTAGATTGCTACCATACAAGAATACTAAGCTGAGGAGAAGAAGAAGAAGAGAAAAGGAGGCTCTAGGGGGTAATATACACGGTACAGGCGAACTCCGGATATTGCGCCAAGCCAGCTGCAGGGGACGGTGCCCCAGCACCATCACATCACCCCCCCTTCCAAAAAAGCCTGCCCTCAGGCTTTGTCCCCTCGTAGAAGAGAAAGAAGAGAAAGAAAAGGAAGAAAAGAAAAAAATCTAGTATTTGGCGCTCGATCGCGATACTAATTAACATAGGGCATGTAGCAGTCCTGTAGCTCCTGCAGCTGCGAGAGGTATATTGCTATACCTAGTTGACATAGGGCAGGCAGCCGTCCTGCAGCTCCTACTAATGCGAGAGGTGTATCGCTAGGAGCCCTCTATTGGTCATTCCTCCTCTAGAACTCCGGTACCTCCTAGCTCTACTATCCCCCCTTTTATTATGGCGCGCCCCGAGCCATAAAAAAAAAAGCCCCCCTACTTCCCCTCTTATAAAAGGCAGGTGAAAAGGTTTTAATAAGGGTGGGAGGGTTAAGGAGTTATAGCTCGCATACATATCGGCACGGTAACTTGTTAGGATTATAGCAGTACGGTGCTAGCGACGGGCCGTATTCCAAAGAGCAAAGCTCTACTTTATATATAGTTATTACTGCAGGCAGGGCAGTAGAAGTCAGTTATAGTGCTATAGGCAGAGCAGCGATAGTCGAATTAGAATTAGCTGTAGGCAGAGCAGCAAGGGTCTGTTTGTTTAGCTACAGGCGGAGCAGCAGGTATTAGTTAGCTACGGTATATAGCAAGGTATTAGTTTAGCTATAGGCAAAGCAGCAGAGGTTAAGTATGGTACTACAGGCAGAGTAGTAGAAGTCGATTATAGTACTGCAGGAGGCAGCAAGGTATTGGTTTAACTACAAAAGGTACCTCGCAGAGGTCAGGTAGCAGTACGGTACCAACATCAGATAGTAGATAGCAGGCGTATCAGCACTATTATTGGTTAATTGATCGCAGGCGTATTAGCGCGATCGTTCAGTCAATAGATTGTAGGCATAACGGCACGATCTATTAGTTGGTTTGCATTTAAATTATATTCAAATTACGTTCAAATCGCATTCATATTACAGGCGTATTGGCGCGAGACTTGTTAGATTCGGGTAGCAGTATAATACTAGCGGTAGGGTTATATTTTAAGGAGCAAAGCTCTCCTTATATACGGTTGTTACTACAGGTAGAGCAATAGAAGTCAGTTAGCTGCAGGCAGGGCAGCAAGTAGTTAATTAGCTACAGGTAGAGCAGCAAGGGTAGTTAGCTGCTAATAAAGCAGCAAGGGTTAACCGGCTACAGGCAGAGCAGCAGAGGTCTATTATAGTAGCAGTATAGTGCAAGCGTTGGGTGGTAATAGTGGTTAAACATAGAGCTCGGTCTATTAGTTAGTCAGTAGATTATAGGTATATCGGCACAATCGGTCTGTCGGTTAGACTATAGGCGTATTAGCATAGTTATTATTAGGTTGGCGTAGAGCATACAGCCGTCTTACTGCTGCGAGAGGTGTATATTGCTAGAAGCCCTTCATAGTCATTATTCCTCCTCTTAAAACTCGGTACCTCCTAGCTCTCTACCCCTTCCTTTAATATAGCGCGCCTTAAGCCATAAAAAAGAAATATAGCTTATATACATATTGGCACGAGCTCTTGTCTATTCAGTAGCAGTACGGTGCTAGCATTAGGGTTGTATTTTAGGGAGCGAAGCTCTACCTAATATACAGTTATACTGTAGGCGAAGCAGTAGAAGTCAAGTATAGTACTGCAGGCAAGGCAGCGAAAGTTAATAGTGGTTAGCTGTAGCAAAGCAGCCAGGTATTGGTTTAGCTACAGGCGGAGCAGCCAAAAGTCTATTCGGGTGGCAGTATAGTGCCAGCGGCAGGTAGTAATAGCAGGCGTATTGGCGCTATTATTGGTTAATTAATCGCAGGCGTAATAGCATGATTAGTTAATCGGTTTGTATTTGAATCGCGTTTAAATCGTATTCGGATTACAGGCGTAACGGCGCGATTATTATCCAGTTCGTCCAAATTAATTTTGTTGTTAAAGCTTACACAGCTCAGTATTAACCTCGTTGTCGAAGTGTATAAATGCCTAAGGTAAAGCTTGTATAACTTAGTATCAACCGTGGTCGTTCCTCCTTATGCGTGGCTTAGTGTTAGTCGAAAAGGATCACCGTAGGTAGAGAAGAAGACGATCGAATCAGTAAGGGAGGCAGTCGATCGTCGACGAACTCATACAGTCGTTGTCAAAGTCGTAGTTCGTCGCAGGCATATCGGCACGACGGTTGGTTGGGTTTGGGTCTCGTTCAAATCGCATTCGGATCGCAGGCGTAACGGCACAATCCGTCTGTCGGTTTCTCGAGGTCTACTGTCAATCGGTAGGTAGTTCGAGACGTTGTCGATTATTCGATCAATTAATATGCCGTTGACTAGCAGAGATGCTATTATATTACTAGCCACAGTTGATCGATTGGTTTAAGGTATGCTGTTAATTATAGCATATTCAACCAGTTGTTATACAAGTAGGGTATTAAGGGAGACGCGCTAATAGGTTGATTCTCGTCAAGGTATTAATTAGTCAAAGTATACTGTCAATTATAGTATATTCGGTAATTTGACAGAAATCGATTAGGGTATCAGTATATAGTCTATCAATATTCTCGTAATTCTTGGAACAGGTCGTCGTAAAACAGTAGACGTGTTTAAGTATTGTTAGGAGATTTAAAGGTACGCTATAGGGTTAGCAGCCGTATTCGAATACTTATATTTAATTAAGGGTATCGATCGAAGATTTATAGGAATGCCGTTATAATTTAGCATATTAAATCGTTGTTAAAGAGGTATTGAAAGAGGTGCGTGTTAATATTTCGATTCTTGTTGGAGGGTTAAAGGTATCAAAGAAAGAGCGCGCTTTGATATTCGAGCATAGTTGTACGAGGGTAAGCTGTTATGTAGCGTTTGATTTAATGAGATGCTATTAAAGAGCAGATTCGCATATTATCGTTTAAGGACTGCTGTTAAGTGGCAGGCAGTTTCGAGGGTAGTTAATGAATGGTATCAAGGGTACGTATTGAGAGGTATATATCGATATTTCGATTCTGGTTAACAACTGGCAAGACACGCTTTTGTAATAGTAGGCTGTCTCGTTCGTAGAAGGTCGTATGAATGGCTATTAAGAGAAACGCGTCGATAGTTTGTAAGAGGTCGTAGAAATAGGCTTATCTACAGAGCTGTTGGAGAGTGCCATAAATCGGAATGATTCTCCTGATCTATTCTCCTGATTAAGAGTGCCATGAATTGCTCAAATTCTCCCCTAGGGTAATGCTTGCAGATGTATTCGGCCGTAAAATCAAAAGACTATCTAGGTTAATAGTAAGATTTGGGTTAATCACGTACGGTGGTTGTTAATGAGAACTCGACGGGTGTCTATAAGGGCGTTTATAGATAAGTTGGAGAGTTGTGTTGTAGGCATATTGGCGTGATAGGTTATTGAGTTTGTATTTGAATCGCGTTCAAATCGCATTTGGATCGCAGGCGTAACGGCGCGATTGTTCGGTCGATCAGACTGTAGGCATATCGGCACAGTTGGTAATCAGGTTTGGGGGTTTGGGGTAGTAGTATGGTGTAAGCGTCAAGTCTTTCCTAATTGATTTCGTCTCTCCTTGTACAGCTCAGTATTAATTGGGGTGGTTATCGCAGCGTAGTCTGTGTATCCATCAATGTCGTTTATCGCAGCGTTACGGCTGAGTCTTAATTGACTTCGTTCTCGCAGCCCTAGGGTGAGTCTCAACCGAGGTTGTCTCTGAAGCTCGTACAACTCCGTATCAGTCGAAAAGGTTAGAGGGGTGAGATATTCTAAAGCCTTCCCAGGCATGTGTCCTTGGCCATCGAAGTTGGCATTTAATCGTAACCGTAGGAGACCTTCTAGCTGCGCGTCGTCGACGCGTCGAGCTAGGGGTGTTCAACGCGAGTCCTCAAGGACCTACGGAACGGGGGTGGGATATTATAAGGCCTTCCCAGGCATTGGGGTGAGCTTAGTATAATGTGACGGGCTCGTACAAATGCTTCTGAACCGAAGCTTGTAGATTGCTACCATACAAGAATACTAAGCTGAGGAGAAGAAGAAGAAGAGAAAAGG
>Ga0307507_10001792_pt1 | contig 47211 bp, 40 predicted proteins | sample 7_EM_MG_FD_207223 | JGI IMG/M metagenome (GOLD analysis project Ga0307507, IMG submission 207223) | Populus trichocarpa ectomycorrhiza microbial communities from riparian zone in the Pacific Northwest, United States - 7_EM | ecosystem: Host-associated > Plants > Roots > Unclassified | place...
GTGCAGAGCTTCGTGCAGAGCCTCCGTACGCAAAGCTTTGCGCAGAGCCTCCGTACGCAGAGCTTTGTGCAGAGCTTCGCGCAGAGCCTCCGTATGCAAAGCTTTGCGCAGAGCCTCCGTACGTAGAGCTTCGTGCAGAGCTTTATGCAGAGCCTCCGTACGCAAAGCTTCGTGCAGGTATTATAGGAATAGGAAAGAGAGGTAGGCAAATAGAAAGGCTCTACATAGGGCCCTTTTATTCTCATCGATTGCGATATTTTATAACATAGTCTATGGGCAAGTGGGCCTACCAAAATTACGAAAAACGCGACGCAGCAGAGGCAGCGACTAAGCGACCGCAACAAGCACTACGCAAGTGCAGCATGTGCAAATTATTAGAACACACGGCACGTATATATCCTAGATGTTAGACAACTAGCTAGTAAATAGCTACACCAAATATAATTAATCGTGGTTAAGTAATTTGCTATATTTACCGTGGGGTAGCCTACTTGCCTATATAGCCCACTTACCCGTAGACTATATTACATTTTCTATTAAATAAAGGATAAAACCACTCTAGATAATATAGTTTTAGATATACCTTAAGAAGAGAAGACTTTAGATTAGTCTCTAAAGCTATATTTTAAGTTAAAGTGTATAATCTAATATATATTACGATAAGCGAATTAAAATAAATCGATATCGGATAATCCGGTATCCGATATCGATTTGTTTTAATTCGCTTATCGTAATTTTTGGCCACACTGGTGACAGGTCACGTAACAGTGCGCGGGCCACCTTGAAGAGCGATCGAGCTTCTTCCTGGTAGACACACTGACGCGTCGTCTCTACGAACGTCTCTACGAACGTCTCTACGAACGGCTTTACAATCGCCTATACAATCGTCCGTACAAATCGTCTCTACAAACGTCTGCACGAACGTCTGCATAAACGCCTGCACAAAGCTCTATACAAAGTTGTTTACAAGGCCTTTAAAAACAGCCTAAATGTAAGCTCTGCACGACACTCTGCACAAAACTCTACTTAAGGCTCTACCTAGTTATATACTGCCCGAATAAAACGTATACTAACCAGCTCTGCAGGCTCATGTTGGATGGTTTCGAACCCCAGAACGTTAAGCATCAGACGGTTCGATAGAGCTTTGAGCAGAGCTTCGATAGAGCTTCGATCTTGGGAAGACCCGAAGAGGCTAGAGGAGTCGAGGGGTTATAGCGCAAGTCGCCACGTTGGCGTTGGTAATACCGCTTGCTTCGAGGCATCGAGAGAGGATTCGCGCCGTAGTTGGACCAGCGAGACGCGTCGAGAAATTTCGACCTGTAATTTTAGAACTTTATATTGGCTAAAATGCATAAATAAGTATAAAGATAAATAAAGCGGCTCTTAAAATACAATCGATTACCTTTTGCAGTGGTTAACTAGTTAACTGGTGGAGGTATATTGCTCTTTAGTAGCGTCGCGATTCTGTTGATAGTCGACCATTATACATTTTCGCACCAAAGGCCCCCAGACGGCAAACGAGACAGTCAGCGTAAATACAGGGGTTATATAACGCTAGCAGGGGTTTTATAAAGCTAGTAGGGGTCTTATAAAAGCTATACTAATTAAGTACTAGCGAGATTTACTGTCTTGTTTGCCGTCTGAGTCGCTTCCTGAGATAACCATGGTGCCAAAAGTAAACATCCAAACCTGGAGGGAACGATCAGCAATCCAAGCTTCATTTTGCAATGGAGGCGGAAACCTCTTGTGATAGGAGACCTCCAATTGTTTGCGTTCTTGGCAAGTGAAAACTGTGGAGTCTTGGCATTGCGGATGGTAGCCGACTAATCAAACGCAGGGCCTCCTGCTGCAGGCAAAGGCACTCTGTGCAGCAAACTGGCTCGAGATTACGGTCTATTCCACTTCTCCCTAGGTGATTACCTACGCAGTTTGTCCAAAGATAAAGAATGTCAAGTCCGGGAGGAAATTGTTGAATACTTCCGTCGTGGCGGGCTATTCCCTATCGAATTTCTGGCTCCTCTGATACGGGAGAAAATCTGGAAGGAGCATGAGAATGGTTACGCCGCAATCATTCTTGACGGATTCCCGCGTAGTGCGGAGCAGCTGTACGGATATGGAAACTGCAAAGTATACTTGACACTATATTACCCCCTAAAGGCCGCACCGGACTCACGTTAGCCGCAGCATTTCGATATCGTTGTGTCCTGTGACTGCCCTAGAAATACCCTCAAAGAGCGTTATCTAAACCGAAAATTGCCAGGGAGGCTAGAGGACGACAAGGCGCTCTTCGATAAAAGGTATAGGGAGCATGAAACGCTGAGTCCAGAAGTTTTAGAGTATTTCAGATGCGAGAGAATGTTGCTTAAGGTAAGTCTCTTCTAGATGCGAGAGAATGCGAAGCGAATTGGGCTGCTTTTTGACGTTAGAATTTAAAATTTAGGTGGATACGTCTGGTTCAATCGAAACTTCGTACAACAGTTTCCTCAGCGTGCTGGAAGAGCAACCTGCTTGGAAGAAGGTCACCGGCACACAGAAGAGATGAGGATAGTCTACGGTAAAGTGTAGTAGATCAATTGTTCTCCGCCAGGCTCTCTCCGAAAATTCGTGCGGGACGGGTGCATTGGTAATCATGAAATGTATCCTTTCTTGTATGGAAATTGCCATAAATGTGCTGAACTCCGTCTTTCGCAAGGAACGACTTTATGACCGCGTTGTGCCCTTTTATCACGGCCATTGATAGTGATGTCTGACTGCCCATGGTGTGATTGAAGCTAATACCGTCCATCACGCCAATACATTATTAATGAGCGGAACCACCCGAGCATCACAGAGTCTTTCAAGCCCGCGCCCTCACTTATCTAAGCATCCTTAATTCATCAGGGGGAATTCGGAAATTACTACCTAATTGTTGTTGTCCAGGACGTATACCAAAGAATAATCGGACCTAAAAACCGCTCGCCAAAGCTTCGTTCCTGTCGCTTTTGTTACCGTTAGCTGTGCGGTCCTAAGGGCAAGAACAAAGCAATCATACGGTATTTCTAAGGACGCGAGTTGTTCTGCCCCATACTAGTTCAAGCCTCGTTCCGGAAAATTCCTGCGTCATACCGGAACAAATCGTCTTCAAAAAGGAACGATTCGTGTATCAGTTTTATCGTCTTAATTCCGGAACAATTGCTTCATTCCAGAAAAGATCTTTAAAAGATTAGGCCAATTATAAGGCGGTACAGCAGCATAAGACTTATTATAAATTGTGAAGCTCTTTGAAATATATTATACTAATAACTTCGGTTTTCTTTCCCTCTTAATCTAATTGGTAAATCGTTATCGCATAACGTCCAGAATAGCCTTAAATTACCCCAACTATGCGTACACGACGTCGCCAAAACGGCTAGTTAATAAGCCTAAGTTTGGTAGTTGGTTTATATTTTATAACTAGGTGTAAGGCATTTTATAGAGCTCTTATAGAGCCCCCTAAGGTGTTAATTTTCTTATTGCGATTACCCAATTAGGACTAGCGTAGGGGCTCTAAAAGTTGAACTTTGCAAGCTTCGTTATCTATTAAATTTTCTCATTAGTCCTTCCTTATTTACCGCCTCTATATATGACTTAATTAGATCCTTAATAAGATGCACGTCTTATCTGTAAGTTCTAAATATATATTAACTTGATTGCCAGCTTAAATCTAATACTAGCAACAGTAATGTTAACCTCTGTAACCACCTCCGCGACTACCTCCGCACCTAATATAATTGCCTCTTTTTCTACCGCAGACGACTCCTATAACGTCTCTTACGCTATTCCTGCCTTCTCAGTTATAGTAAAGCCTGCCTTTACTAAGTATCTAGAAGAAACTAGAGTTAACTTAATAAAGCGCGTTACCTAGTTTAAATATAATAATCTTGTTTCCTGGCTCGCAGATCTAAATCGCATAGCCCACTTATAGGAAGAACGCAACGCTAAATCAAAGGCCAAGCAACGGTGGTATATAAGAGAGAATGTTTACCTAGAGCTGTGAGGTCTTTAGAGGCGCCCAACAGGGCCTAATAAGTGGGCCTTAAAGGTGGTTCCTAAGCCGGATATTTATAATATAATTGTAAGGAAGCATAGCGATGTTAAACACTTAGGACAGAAGAAGACTTACCATACAATTGCGACCGAGTATTATGGTATAAGATCTATTAAAGTTAAATAGCTGCTTGAGCACTATCGAATCTATAAGAAGTAAGTGTTACTTTTAGAAAAAATCTTAGTCGTATGCGTATACTAATATTCTTGCAGAAAGGCTTCCTCTACTATAAGGCCTCTACTTAATGTAATCGTTTCTTTAGCTCCCTTTAATCGCATCTAAGGTGATCTAATTGATATACGCTCTGAGCCCGACGGCGAATATAAATGGATCCTATAGATACGCGATTACTTTAGTAAATACTGCGCCCTCTACCCTCTTAAGCAGAAGACTGCTGAGGAAGTCGCTGCTGCTGTGTTATAATGGATACATTACCACAGTGTTTACCCGCGTATTTGGTAGAGTGATAATAGTATAGAGTTTAAAGGCGCCCTTCTTATATTACTTCGTCGCTACGGAGTGAAAGTTATTAACAGCTGCCCACACCACCCTTAATTGTAAGGCCTGGTAGAGCAGGCTAATGGCTTTGTAAAGAAGAAGCTTTATATAGTAAAGCAACTCTTAGGAACTTTACAATAGGCGACAGCTTATTTAATTGTCGCGGCCTTAATTAATTGCACGTACCACGAATTAATTGGCTGTACGCCTTTTTGCTGTCTATATAGGAGAGATCCTTGGGCTTCTGCTTTAGTGGCGCCTGCCCTAAGGGCCACGGTAGAGCCTTCGCCCGATACTAAAGTCTCTAAAGTCGAGGATGAGGATCTAGATAGCAATAAGGAAGTTTTAGGCCCTCTACTAGAAGAGAATAGTAATGGGTAAGAGGCTGCCAAACAGGAGCGTAATAAGGAGGACAATTGCTCTATTGCTTTAAGCGCCCTTACTGCTTCCGATAAGGATCGCGATAATATTTCTAATATGGAAGATAATAGTGATTGGCTCTTAACCTCGGGTGAATCTTCTAATAAGGAAGATAAGGAAGAGAACTATAATTTACCTAATAGATTACAAAGGCAAGAGACTCCTCCAAATTATACTCTATCTAATAATGATTGCCTCTCTCCTAACTACTTACCAATCTTAATTTAAACTCGTTAAATTTAATCGTCAGGATTGAGTAGATTTAGGCAGCCTCTACCTTTACTAAAAGGCTTTCTTACACCAAGCCAAGAGGCCAGTATGCGGGAGGCGATTGAGATAATGGATAGAGAGGCCGAAGCCTTAGCGGCAGCAAGATCTAAACCTACCGCAGATCTATATTGTATAGCTGAGAGAGCTCTGCAATCTATCTAGTAGTAAGAGCAATTGTATCCAGACGACTGGATTAAAGATCTAGATAATCTTTACTATACCCCCAGAGGCTACTTTATGGATGATCTTACTATTTGAATTAAAGCTCTACGATTACAGCTCTATTACAAAGCTAGTAGAGCTGGCGTTCCACCAGCAGATCTTTAAGAGTATTATAATATGGTTACACCTGCTTTTAGGTATAAGTTAAGTCGGGTAATTAAGAACTTAAATAACCCTATTTACGCCATTCCACCGTGGCCAGAGCTTAAGCGGCAGGTGTTAAAGAAGCTTAAAGAGCGCTAAAAGGAACTATAGCTGCAGAGGCGTTTAGCAGAGCCGGACTCTATTTATAATATATTGGATATTTATAAGAGAGTTCGACAGTGATCAGCTCACTCTCACAACTAGATAAAAAAGAAGTATGGTACGCAGCACTCTATTACTATATTTAGTGTAGGCGACTTAGTCCTTTTTCCAATTCCTAAAAAGCTTTAAAAGGCTACTAAAATCTTTTGTATACCTAGCTATATCTATAAGATCCGAAATCGAGGCTACTATAAGATTTGTACTTAATATGGAATTATAAAAGAGCCCTTTCTTAGCAACGAGCTTATTAAACCAGGAGAGACTTATAACGCTCAAATTCCTATAAGCGTTAGTAAGATTGTACCACTTTTAAAAGTAGTAAAAGCTTACCTAACTACTGCACGGCCTACTAGCTATACATGTAAATAAGGATGCAGTAATTACCAATATAGTTGTTAAAAAGGGAATACAGAGTGTTCTATATACTGCTATAGAGGGAAACACTATACAAATCAATTAATAGAGGACTCTATAGAGCCTCCTATAAGAGGCTATAGAAGGCTTACTAGTACTCAGCTCAGCTCTTAATTAAAGCAAGCCTAATAGGAGACCTTATCGCAAAGCCCTATACTACCTTAATCAACAATAGCAAATATAGAAGGCAATTAATTAAGCCCACCTTAAAGGCTATGCAAGGCGAAGGAAAAGAAAACTACAGAATAAGCAAGGTTAGCGCAGTAAGGGGAAATCTAAATCGCGATTGCGCTAAACCTAATTAGGCAATTAGTCTACGGCCAGTAGAACCTTAGAGGGCCCGGTTTTAAAGAGATCTTAGTAAGATTAGAGCTTTATAAGATTTTTAATTTTAATATCAGGGAATATAATTAATTACCCCTAACCCAATTAGCTTCTACTACTTGTAGGCTCTATCTATAACGCGGAAAAGCCTTTAAATATACTTATCAATCGCAGTATAATCTAGTTTAGATGGAATTTAATGGTGTTATGGTGGTTAGGGGGGGCGGTTAAATTTAATCTCTAAAGCCTTATGAAATCTTAGTAGAAAATTAAAATCTTCTACTTTTATGCTAAATATTGCAATTATGCTCTACTAGATATTTAATTATAATATACAAGATATATTACTACTTATTTTATACCTAAAATTAACTAAATTATATATTTACCATTATTTGCAACTATCTGCTATACTATATTTTCTAAATCTGCTCGTAGAAACGGCCAAAAAGCTCCACTAAAAGGCTTCGTATAGCTTTAAAAGTTCAATATAGTATCAAATCTTTTCCGGAATAAAGCAATTGTTCCGGAATCAAGACGATAAAACCGATACACGATTTGTTCCTCTTTAAAGATGATCTGTTCTGGTATGAAGCAGAAATAATCCGGAACGAGCCGTGTGCCGGCATGGGGCAGAACAGAGTGCCTGCAATCCAGTATGATCCAGTCGTTTATCCAACTATTTGCAATCCACTGATGGTAGTGATGAACTGAATGATATTGGAATGAATGAATGAATGAATCTAGTTCTATCTACGACGAACATAGGCCCTTATATAGGCCTATGTCTATGGTGGCAAAGTGATTGCTAAGGATACCGACCAAAATGGAAGCAAAGGGAATCTGCTTATGTAAGCAGGAAAACGCATGTGGAGGACTCTTCCAGAACCATCGTCAGGTAGGCCCCTGTAGTTGAGAACCTGTTGCAATGTTCGGCAAGCCGATCCCATTCCGTAGTAATTCAATGGTGTTGAGTGTGCACGATCTGGGCGGTCACTCTCAACTCTATCTTAGAAAAAATTTCTAAATGTCATCAAATTCCCAAAAATCCTTAGAGATGCTTGCATAGATATAACTTTCTTTTTAACAAACAAAAAGATACCATATCCTACAATGGCCGTGTAGATATGCCTGTACGCTTAAAAACAGGCATATTCTCCTCCCCAGTCGCCCCGTCTTCAGCCGCCAAGTATTCAATACTAGCCAAATACTCAACACTCTTTTTAATCGCAGATACAATCTCCTCCTTCCGCAAGCGCGGCTCAAAAGCCATCGGCTCATCACCTCCCAAATTCCCATCGAGCGCCTCAAGCCAGTGCATGACAGGGAACATCGGATGATTCTGGCCGATCTCCTCGACGCCCTTTCGCAGCGCATCGATCCACTTCAGCAGGCGCATCGGGCGTAGACTCATACCTAGACTTTCCAGCACTATCTTCCAGAACTCGCCAACCGTCAGGCCATCTAGTAGCCGCGTCATGGGCGCGTCCTGGGGCCGAATGAGCAGGCACTTATCAGCAACGATAGCAGCAACTTGGTCTACGCCGGCGATGTTCATCCACATGGAGCGCCCATTGGAATTGTAACCGCCGCAGCGGACGGTGCCAGCGACGACACGCCAAAGGAAGTCGTCGGTATTAGAGACGCCCTCGGCGGCGGTGCCAACGATCCAGCCGGGTTTGACGATGGAGACAGCGCGGTTAGTAAATGGTTGGCGCTGTGCAAAGCTCTTGACTAACAGCTCCGAGACGAACTTAGTCTGGCTATATCCGCTGGCCGTGCTGAGTTCCTCGGCATTCTCCTTGTCGTTTTGATCATCTGAAAGCATGTCACCACCAGAAACGAATGTGAATGCCAGGATGGACGGTGTCTGTGCTGTCAGAGATAGCAGCTGCGTGGTGCTGAGCACGTTTGCCGCTCTTAGACTCTCATAGCTGCTGTCCCAGTGGACGACTGCACCGTTATGGATGATGGCATTAACCCTTTGCTCGCGGTCACTAGCTGAGCCTTCCAAGCGCGCCCACTGATCTTCATTCAGGCCGAGCTTCGTCTTCGACAGGTCGCCCACCCACACCTCTAAGCATAATACAAGCTTCGGAGACCACCACCGCGCAACCCTGGCTGAGCTAAGCATACGCTTTCTAGCATGTCTTTCGTCCTGAGCCCGCACCAGCGCGATGACTTTTTTGATGTGTGGGCGAGTTAGAAGATCTCTGACGATCTGAATTCCCAGGAATCCTGTGGCGCCGGTAACCAGCACAGTTCTGATATCATTTTCCGTTCGATCATGACCTTTCGAGACTGGCTGCTTGTGCAATTGGACGTCGAGAGCAGTGTAATCGGACCAAAGATCCCGGTGTTCTTCTAGGCCCTCATCCCCTTGCGCCTGCATGTCTTTAACAGCCCGCGCAATATCTCGAACCGTCACACTGTTGGCTGTATATCTCCCCACCGAAATCTTTACACCGAACGTTTTCGTTACGAATGAAGCTAGTGAAATCGTTCGGATTGAATCTAGGCCCGTATGTGCCAGCACAACGTCTCTCCCTCGCAATTTTTCGGCGAATTGTGTATCACTCCCTGCAACTATATCGACAAGTTTCTCATTAATTTGGCGAGCGATTTCCTCGCCCGGCTCAAGCGGGGACCAAAGCTGGTCCGGAGAGACAGCGTTGTTGAAGTCCATCAGCTGCTGCAACGTGAGGCCGGTACCATAGTGGCGCAGCTCCAGTCGATCCAACTTGCCGTTCACATTGATTGGGAACGGACCGAATGGGATGAAGGTTTTCGGAACCATGAAATAAGGCAGTGAGTTCAGCAACTGGCTTTGGAGTTCTCTAAGCAGGACTTTCGAAGGGCTGCTGTCGTCGTTTATTATCCCATTGGCACGTTCGCCGTATCCCGGCGGCAGACTGATGAAAGCGACTAACATGGGAGTGGCCCCTTCACCGGCAGGTGTAAGTACTTCGGCTGCAGCGTCGGATAAAGCAGGCAGGTGACGCTTGATGTGATATTCCACTTCGCTAAGCTCCATTCTCTGGCCGTGTATCTTGACCTGCAAATCGATCCTACCGAGCACTTGAATTGTCCCGTCGGAATTGAACCGGCCCAGGTCGCCCGTCCTGTAGAGCTTATCGCCCTTGTTTGCCCCGGAGAGCCAGACCGGTGCGTCTATGAAAGCTTGGTTCGTCTTCGCGGGGTCATCCAGGTATCCCGCTGCCAGCGTCGGGCTCTGGAATATGATCTCTCCAGTCGCGCCGATAGGCACCGGCCGACTGTCTGTATCAAGAATCCAGACTTTTGTCCCGACACCGAATCCAGTGGCGCTCTTGCTCTGGCTGCCATTACTGTAATTGCCAACAACCCAACCTTGGACCTCGGTGACACCGTAACAGTTCAGCAACACCAGTCTCTTGCTCCACTCCTCGATATCATGGGCGCTTAGCGGCTCGCCTCCAAGCATAAGCGTCTTGAGAGTAGTAATTTCCTGCCCTTTTCCTTTGAGTAATCGTGCGAATGATGGCGTGAGCCATGCCCAATTGACGCCATGACGGTGAAGGCACTCAGCAACGCCGCCGCCAAGGCGCTCTTCATCCGATGGCACGCAGACCACGCCGCCGTGCATCAGCGTGGCGAGGATTTCTGTGATGATGACATCGAACGTGTAAGCTGAGAATTGAATAACCCGAGAATCGCGGTTGATTCCTAGCACCGGAGCGTGCGCTATAATGCTTGAGGATACCGACGTATGAGTATGTATAATACCCTTAGGTGTTCCTGTGCTGCCGGAAGTGAACACAATGTACGCCATGCTGCCTGGCTGTGCCTCCGTGCTTGGAAACGAGTCAGCGTCTCCGAGAGTAGAAAACAGCTCTGAGTCTACCACAAGAAGCTGATATCGGGTGTTATCAAACAGATGGTGGTACTCCTTCGTCGTAAGTATTATGCTTGCATCGACTTTTCCTAAAACAACTTTCTGCCGTGCGGGCGGGTGTTTGGGATCCAAGAATGCAAATGCACCTCCGGCTTTGAGAACCCCGAGTAAGGCGACAACAGCCCACGCTGACTTCTCGAAGCAAAGCGGGACAACAGCCTCTGGCTTGACTCCTCTCTCAATGAGGCAGCTTGCTAGACGAGATGATAGCTCATCCAATTTTGAGTAAGAGAGGTAACCATCCCACGACTCAACTGCGGGAGAATTCGGGTATTTTGCCACGCTAGGCTTGATGAGGTCGTGCAAACAAATCCGCTCAGCAGGAGGGACGTCCTTGTTCCAATGCTCTAGTTCCTTCATGTCGGACTGGTTGATATGTCTCAACGATTCCACAGGCCTCTCCAGGCTGCTGGAACAAATCTCGTTGAGCAAATGCTCGAAATGCCTCACCAGCCTTTTGATCTGCTTTTCATCCAAGACAACATCATCGTAGCTTGCCACGACCTCTGCGCCTGTTGAGTTGAGCGTGATCGAGACCATCAACGCGTAGTCGTTGAAATAAGCGACGTCGCCCATATTTTCTTCGAGCTGAATGATCCCGTCTTCATCTGAATATATCTCGGGCGCTGACTGTATCACGATCAGATTCTGGAACTCGCAGGCATCTTGGCAAGCCTTTCCGTAGCTTTTAATCTTGCTCAGGCCTGTCTGCTCATACGGGATCATATCTGTTGCCTGTCTCTGAATAGCTGCAAGCCAGTCCTGTAAGCTTTGGCACCGCGGTAGCTGAATTCTCATAGGGATGGTTGTAAGCGTTGGTCCGACAATCTTCTCGATGGACTGGACGGGGGCATTGCGACCAGAGAGAGTAACGCCGAAGACAACATCATCATCGTTGGAATAGTGGCCGACGAGCAGTCCCCAGGCCGCCCGAAGTACATTCGGCAAAGTAGTGTTTAGTGCAGGACTAGGCGAGAACGTGATGTTCGTCTGCAATGTCGATTTAGCCAATGGCTTATACGTTGACGAAGGCAATGCAGGGAATGTGGCTGGCGGCCGGTCAGAGAACTGGGTCTGCCAATACGTCTCCGTAGCAACTTCATCGACCGTCTGTAAGTGCTTAATGAAGCGATCAAACGGTGTGGTTATAGGGGAAGCCGCATCACTATGAAAAGCATTTATAGCGGCAAATATCATACGCAATGTGTAACCGTCATACAGGGCATGATGTACGGTCCACACCATCTTTTGTGGTTCGTTTCTAGAGCCCTGTTTGACCATCGCATACCGGCAGAGTGGCTCCCCGTATCCCATGGGTCGTTCTCGATCGTGGTTCAAGTACTCTTCAAGATTGGTAATGCTCTGCCAGGAAACCTCTTGATCGAGGATCGCTTGAAATGATCCAGTGGTCTCAATCCTCATGATGCGCGTGCGTAGGATATCGTAAGATTGTGACACTTTCTCCCACAGGACGCGGAATGCCTCCTTACCAACTTTGGACGGAACTGTAAACACCCACTGTGCCGCATAGGCGCCAAGCTTTTTCTGCGAAGATGCCATGAGACCCTCTTGTAAAGACGTGCAGGGATAAATATTCCGTATTCTACTATCATCCACTGCGCATTGGGCAGCAGCTTCTTTACGAAGTTGGGTTTCGAGCTCTAAGCTTTGAATTAGAGAAAATGGGCCAAGTTTCTCTTCCGCTTGAACGGTAGCATTGGCAACTGAGGCCAATTCCCGCAACTTATGGTTTCGGAAGACGTCTGCTACAGTGAAAGAGACGCCTTGAGTTCGCGCATTTGCGACCAAAGCCATTGCAGTGATGGATGTACCACCGCTGCGAAAGAACTCGTCTTCCAGATTGATGCTCTCTTCCTCAAGCGAGAGCACCTGGGCCCAGACCTTCTTTATGGTCTTAGCAACGGTCAAGTCGAAATCAACTTTCCGCTCGGGGGATTGGCCGGGGGTGTCATAGCCCGTTGCAGGTTTGAGCTCATCGGTCACTGGTACATCCACCTTTAAGAGAGATCCTACGGTGCGATTATCTTCTTCCAGAGCGAGAAGGTGCACGAAGGTTTCGAAATCATCGGCGATCTCCCGTACTTGCGCTGCACTGATCACCGCGCCGTCGAAGCATGCATGCACGTCTACACCACCCGGTTTCAGTGTACATTCCCACAGCAGCGCATGACTTGTAAACTTCCGGAGACTGGTTGATTCTTCCTTATAGGAGAAGACCTGTGTATATGGCGCAGAGGAGTCGTCAACTTGAATAACAAGCAGATTCTGAAACTGGCATGCCAACTTGCACTCCGAGCTGATAGTCCCAATTTTCTGCATCCCAGTATGCTCGAAGGGGATCATTTCAGCGCTTTGAATCTGTACCCCGTTTAAGAACTGCAAAACGCTTTGTGTGGACTGCATAATGATGCGATTAGGGAAGGTCGAGAAGGTCGGGCCAGCTACGCTCTCGATCAACGGCAGGTCGGCATTGCGCCCTGCCACAGTTGAGCCAAATAGAACATCTTGGTCACCCATTGCGTTGCACATCGTCAAAACCCAAGCGGCTCGCAAGATGGCAGGCGTAGTAATACGCGATTGAGGCTTGCGCACGAACCGTAGGTAGCGCTTATACGACAGGGAAGGATCCACTTTGTAATTTGGATGCGGGAGCTTGGGAAAGCCGGTATGAGGCAATCCAGCAAAATGTGAGCTCCAGAACCGAACGGCAGATGACTCATCCGATTTGCTAAGGTAAGCTATAAAATAGCTTAAAGGGATTACCCTCTTTGGATCGAGAGGGTTCGAATTGTATGCCGCGGCCACATGGTTGAGGAAGAGGGTTGTAGATTCACCGTCGTAAAGAGCGTGATGGGCAGTCCATACAAGTGAATGCGCAGCACCTCTACCGCTCTCACTCTTCTTATTCGGCACAATAGCATACCTGACCAAAGGCTTCCCAAAGTCGATTGGAATACGTCGATCATCCTTCAGATAAGCGTCCAGGGAAGAAGATGTCTTCCACTCGATGCGATCCCTTACAACAACTTGAAAAGTCTGCCCGTTTGAATAAATGAATCGAGTGCGCAAAATGGAATGCATCTCTATGACGGTTTCCCAAGCAGCCCGAAGCTTTGCGATATCTACTAGTGACGCCAAATCGAGTATGTATTGGCCCATGTAGTCTCCATCTCTTGCTAATGATAGCGCCCATAAGCCCTGCTGCTGCGGAGCACACGGGTATACATCCTCAACAGCTCTTTCAAGCACTTGGCATTGAGATACTGCATCGGCAAGGACCGAAGCCTTGATGCCCGCCGGTTGGATCAAAGAAAACGGAGAAGGTATAGGTAGGGGTCGATCTGTCGAAGAAGACACAGAAAGGAAAGAAGGAGGGGTCTGAGAGTTACGTAGGGAAGATGGTGCTATAGGTCCATCGGCATGTGGTGTCTCAGGACCCTGGATGCGGAGGTCGTTAAGAGTCAGCTCAGCAGCTTGACGCTTCATCTGTTGACGATCCCTTTTCATAGACACCGTGTGTGGTATTGAAGACATGGGGATAAAAATATCCGGGACCATGTATATCGGCAACGACTTGTGCAGTTTGGCCTTGAGCTCGTTCTCGAGTCCTTTAGTCAACGGGCTTCCTCGTTTCCAGTCATCATGGCAAATAAAGGCAACCAAGATAGGCTGCGTGCTCAAGCCTGGCGCCTTCACAACATCGGCCACTGATTCCGCTGAGTCGGGAAGGTGACGCCGAAGGTGAAACTCGACCTCTCCCAACTCCACCCGTTGTCCGCGTAGTTTGACTTGGGTGTCTTTTCTACCCATGTATATCAAAGTGCCATCAGGTAGATAACGCACTAAATCACCCGTCTTGTACATCATGTAGAAATCCAATGGCCCTTTAATTTTCCGCCAAGACGGGGCTGGGATGAAGGCTTTTGCGCTTCTTTCTTTATCACCTAAATAGCCTCTTGCGAGACCCGGGCTTTCGAGTAGTAACTCTCCAATCGCTCCAACAGGTACCAGCTGCTCATGATTTGATGGGTCTACAACCCACGAGCGCGTGTTTGGAGCTCGTCCAACCGAGATCGTCTTCAACTGACCCACTTTCAGTTCCTGCACAAACCACATCGACAGTTCTGACGGGCCATACACATTCAGAAGCTGCGATTTAGGTGCCCATGCATTTACATCATCCATGCTGGGAGGTTCTCCACCAATGGTAACAGTTCTTAGGCTTGGAATGTCCTCGCCTTGGATGAAGCGAGCAAAGGAAGGAGTAAAGAACGTCCAGGTCACGTGCAGACTGTTCATTGCTTCTACGACACGATTAAGGCGATCTTCGTCAGAAGGGATACAGACACATCCACCGTGGTATAATGTGCTATATATTTCTGTAATGCTGATGTCGAATGTATAGCTCGTGAACTGGAACACTCGGGACTCGTTGTCCAGATGTATGAGAGGACCGTTGGATATTATACCTGAGGCTACAGAGTTATGATCATGAACGAAGCCTTTAGGCGAGCCTGTGCTGCCTGAGGTAAAAGCCACAACAGCAGCATTTTCAGGCCGCACATCCACCGACGAGCTCTTAACAGGAGCATAGCTGCCAGAAATTCGCCGTAGTAGGTCTGCGTCGACCACAATAGTCTCATAATCTGGAAAAAGGCTTCTCAGCTTTTTCGTTGTGATGACAATTTTTGCGTTCACGGAGCCGATAATGTATTTACGTCGATCGGCCGGGTGCGCAGGGTCTATGAAGGTGTATGCGCCACCCGCCTTTAAGACTGCCAGCATAGTTACTGGTGTCCATTTCGACTTCTCAAAGCAAAGCGGCACAACAACCTCCGGTGCAAGACCACACCGATCGACAAGATAACCGGCCAGTCGGGAAGCCATTTCGTCAAGTTCGGTATAAGTGAGCTGACCATCCCAGGATTCAATTGCAATTTTCTGGCTATATTGCGGAATAGCCATTTCAATCAAATGGTGGATACATTTCTGAACTGGATTCAGTGGCATAGCATTCCATTGATGGATCTGATTGCCGTCTTCCTTGGTAAAGAGATCCAGTTCTGCCAGATTGTTGTGCGGATAGGATATTATGCTCCATATTGCCGTTGATAAGGCTCTAGTAAGGAACACCGCCTCACTTTCCAACAAGGACCCATCCTGATATAACAGACGAGCGCTTAATGCAGCATCTCCATCGCAAACGGCTAGTACGATGTCGTACTGTGTATTAGTCAACACTACACTAACTTAGAAGAACATGGGAAAATAGCATTACATTGTCTTCTAGTACACACGAGGGGCATTCTTCTCCTGTCTTAAAGCAAACCACGCTCTTGGTCCGCGGGCCCACCTCGTCAAAGAGAACGGCGTTCGAGGAGTGCAGGACAGGCGGGCAGTCCTCCAACGCCGCTGATTTGTCCACGGAACATGCATGGAGTGCAGCGGAAACGCTACTCCGCTCGGCTAAGTCGACTTCATAAGAAATGGTGAAAGTCCCGTCGGTGACCTGGTGGAAACGGAAGACTGTCACGTAGAAGAATCTCTGAAGCACCAGCGCCCACCCTACCTTGCACAGCGACGTCGCCGGGACTCCCTGCTCATCGCAGAACCGCTGTAGTATCGCTGCATCAGGTAAATTGAGAGCTGCAGAATGCATGCTGGACCGTCGAGAGAGGGAAGTAACGAGGCGAATACCCGTGGGGAGAAAGGGAAGAAAAGGGTTGAAACGGAGGAACACTGGAGCATTCTGGACGAGAGAGACTCTTGAAGGAATATAGTTGCCCCACTTGAAGCCGCGCGGGGAGAGAATTCGCCCCCATACCAGGGGGAAAGTCGAGCAACCAGGTGAGGCACAAGCAGTCGTACTGGGAACTCAGCCAGGATTCTCCAGTTCTGTTCGGTCTGAGGATCTTCCGGTCAGCGTGGCCAAGGCCCCACGTCACGATAGGAACGAGACAGCTCCTAACTGCGAGCTTCCCGGTTTGTGTAAGATATAATCTCACTGCAACGTTTCCGATCTACATGAAAGTTCTGATCGAGGCGGTGAGAGTCGAAGCGGGAGGAATAAACGACGAACAATAATCGATAAACCGGAGAGGAGCATCTAGACGCCCTGGAAGAGTCTCCACAAAATCCTTAGTAAAATTAGAATGCATTATCACATCTTATATGCGTAAGCTAAACCGCCCCGCACGGTAATACCAACTTACAACAAGTTACTATTTATAACATATAGCCTTTGCTAATGCTATTAGTTTAAAGAAAACTTTTATACCTGGGTATATACAGTGATCTAATTGGATTGGAGCCAATTTGGACTGGACTGGACTGGAGTAGGATCACTAACCTTTATGCGTAACCGTTAGCCCTATTTAGGTTTAGCTTTTGTGGACCTCCTGGAGCTTTGGAGTGGATTTGACCCTCAAATCCACTCCAGTCCAGTCCAAATATATCACTGGACCGTATATAATCGTGTACTTGAAGGCCGGGCGGCTCGGAATTTGGAGTCCTTATATAATTATAATTACCAATTTTGGGCGATTATATTGATTATATGAATTGTATAATCCGTTTAACAATAGTATGTAGCTTTCTAAACGTACCTTGTTTCTGGATGCTTGGTTAGAAAGACGGGTGCAACGCTTGTATGGCACCTTACCTTACTCACCCACCCCATCGATTCTAGCGCGAACGCGAGCCTGTGCCCCCATACAAGGTATCCCGTAGCATCAGATCTAACTTGCGCATTAATTACCTTTTCCGGTATGCTTATCTATCCCGGGCTAATATTCGACCGTCAGTAATTAATCCGTCCCACGCACAAGCCCCATCCTTCAACGAAGCCTGGGTTAGCTGGCCCTCAGAGAGGAGCTGGTCATGCTTCGTTGTCAGCATTGTTGGTCTGATGGGCTGCAGACTAATCTGATGGCTCACCAATCATCTTGCCAGCGAATGCCTGCCTTCAGCACGGTCGTATGCGCGGCTCAGGGAACGTTAAAGTAAGCTTTCTCAAGACTTGGAGGCGGCGCACGTCCGCGTTGGCTGACGGCGCCCCGCCAGCCCCACCCGGCTCTAAAATCTCACCGTATATACACCACCTTGGCGCATCCGGTTGAAAACACGTGTTGATCGTGCAGATCAAACAACGCGAATTTATAACCAAAAATACGTTAAAATACGTCGAAATGGTCGTGCTTATCACTTTAAAGGTATAAAATTGTGCCGTTCTAATCGCCAAGATCAACACGCGCCTTCAACTAGATGCGTCAAGGTAGTGTAGATCCTACCCGCCTGCCAACGCGGCCCGGCACGCCAGCCGCTACTAAGAGACTAGTAAGCGTGGGGTGAGGTCCTTGTAGAGGCTACCGTGTTGCCGCGGCATATTTAAAAAAACAGCGACAGGGCAACATAATTCGCTCATCTGCAAATTCGCCAGCAAAAGAGCTTCCCCTAAGTAATAATGTGACGTAAAAGCAGTGAACAGGAATCGCAAATGAGAATCACACCATGCGCTGCTGACGACGGCCCTTGTTAACCTAGATAAAATAACGCTGCTCTGGCGATTCGCAAGAGCCTTCATGGTCTTGAAGGAGCCGATTTACCCGTTTTTGGCATAAGCCCGTGTTCGTAGTGCGAAGGGTCAAATACAGATCAAGCTAGTTATACCAAACTGTGGAGTCGGTGTCCCAGGAAATGTGGTCGCAATCACAAGAATGTTATGGCACACCGCCTTATTGATCATTCTGAATACGCTTGTTAATCACACATGGCCGTTTCACGTATTTGTAGGCCTCAATGGTGTTGTACTCGGCGGAGCCGAAGGAGCAAACTTTGCCGTAATATAGAAACTATCGGGATATCCACGGTCACATGCAAAATTAATAAGTAATGAAGGTCTGACACCTACGAAGGCACAGAATACATATTTTACGGTCTATACAAGTAGATTTTCTCTACGAATTCATAGTTGGAGATGTAGATTTTAGTGATAGTACCTTGCACCTGCCCTTATGAAGCCCCGAGAGGCTTAGTGAAATGACAACATATTCCACAGAAGTTTGATAAAGTTACTAAAAGGCATATATAATCATATTCTACTATAATTAGCTTATTTTGAAGTGAAGGCTGATGCTGACTACGTTTGTTTTAGTGTCAATCGATAAAATACGTCCTATTTGGCTTCGCTAGAAGGACCGGTCTTTTTGGGCCAATTGGGCGATCGATATTTAGATGTAATCTGAATCAAAACGGTATGGGTATTCACCGCTTGATCATTATCCGGGTCGTCAGGGCGGTTTAATGAGAGCAACAAGGTGGTATGCTCTCGTTTCTCCGCACCGTCTTAAGAAAAAGCTCCACTTGCTCATATCATCTACAAGGAGTGTAGCCACAAAGAAGGAAGCGGTCAGTTCCCTAGGCTAGTCCCCAAAATTTAGACGCTAACGATCACTAAGAGATCTCCTATCAGGGGGGCCCCAGTGATCTTTTTGGACTGGGTTAAAGTTGGAGGGGAGTATACTGGAGTAGAGTGCTAGAAGGTGACGGGCCAAAGAGGGGAAGAGTGATGCAAGCGGCATGTAGGCACCAAGAGAGGAAGTCCGGAGGTTCAATTATGGCCAGGATATAAACATTCGGAGACTCTAACAACAAAAGACCGGCGAAATCAAATCAATACAGTATCCCCAGGAATCATTATGTCTCTACCCGTCCTCAACCTCTCTCTCTTCACCAACGGTTCTGCAGAGGATCGCGCCACATTCGCGGCACAGCTCCTGAAATCGCTTTCGGATCATGGGTTTGTGAAGTTGTGCAATCATGGCATAAGCGAAGAAATGGTGGAAGACCTCTTTGAATGGGTATGGAACTCTTCTGTCTGCTAGTCTCTTTAATACTAAACATCATGAATAATCTAGAACCGAAGATTCTTCCGGATTCAAGACTACGAGAAGGAAAAAATTGCTCACAAACCGGGTCCAGATCCACAGCGTGGATGGAGCCGTATTGGTGCGGAGAACACTGCCACCCTGTTTGCTCCAGATAAGATAGTCAGTAAGAGTGATGCCAAAGTAAAATATCCTTTCTCTTTAAGTATGCGCATCACGCTCAGAGCTTATTCTCAATGATAGGAACATTTCGACCAAGGCCCGCCAGGCGATGTTCAGTTCCCCAATCGCTGGCCAGCCGAGTCCACCCTCCCCGGCTTCCAGCCGTATATGGAGAACTGCTACCTAACATGTGAAGCGATTTCTGGGCAAATCCTGAGCGCGATGGAGCTCGGGCTAGGGCTGCCAGCGGGCGCGTTCACCAACATGTGTACGCATGAGGCCAATGCGAGTGAGTTCCGCCTCATGCACTACCCGCCCATCGACCTGGCCGAGATGCGGAAGGGCCAAAACCGCATCTCGCCGCACTTCGACCTCGGCGTCATCACGCTGCTTTTCCAGGACAACGTTGGCGGCCTTGAGATGGAGGACCGCGCGCGACCAGGCGAGTTCGTGCCCGTCTCGCCCAGCGCCCCTGCCGACATGGTCGTTAATATCAGCGAGACGCTCCAGCGTTGGACAAACGATGTCATCCGTGCGGGCATGCACCGTGTCACGCTGCCTCCTCAACTAAAGGAAGCTGAGGCAGCCACGATTCCAGAGCGTTACTCTATCACCTATTTCTGCAAGGCTGACCGCAATGTGTCCCTAGCCCCTCTGCCGCAGTTCGTGTCGAAGGAGCGCGCACCGGCATATGATAATGTGACAGCGCTGGAATATCATCAGCGCCGTCTGCTGGCAGCCTATTAGTTAGCGGGCTAAATGGAGCCGATATGCAAGTTGCGAATGCTTAGATAGAATTAAAAAAGAATAGTTCCATGTAACGTGGGGGCTGAAAATGAGTAACATGAGTATTAGGGCAATGAAAGACATGGTCAGCTTAGTCATAAAGAGATCGATCAATTGTTGTCTTGGAGAGTATAATAGAACCGTCTCCAGGATGTTGTCGCACTTGCAGGAATTTGCTTGGGAGCGTGAACAACAATGAATGTCTCATACTTGGAAACTTAACTCCGTAGTTGGATAGCCCTCGTCTTGCTCAAAGCCCTCAGCTATCATCATTGTGTGACAAGCTATGTGGTTCTAGAAGTTTAGCCAATACAGCGCATGCGAAGATTTGCAGGTAGCTGTCAGCGATAAGAATTATTTTTAAGATTATTACAGCTACGCTGCTGACGCTTTTAACGTCTTTATTTTCCCAACGATAGTCTTCAGTGTGTCTGAAAGGGTAGATCTCAACCCTTTGTCCTCCAGGACTTGTAAGCCAGCCATAGTTGCACCTCCGGGCGTAGCCACCTTTCGGCATATGCTGGCGGGCTCCTCACCCTGCAGCAGCAGCGCAGCCGCACCCATCATCGCATAGGCTGCTATCTCGACAGCATTTGAGCGAGAGACGCCTTCCTGAACGGCTGCCTGGGCTAGCGAATCAACGGCGACTGCAAAGAGTGCTGGAGTCGAAGCGGCCAAGGCAGTGCAAGCTTCCATGAGAGCAGTAGGCACCCACTTGACCTGACCGACACACGAGAAAATAAAGGAGGCGAGCTCCGTGACAGGGGGTGGTAGAGGAGTTCCAGTATCCTCAAGGATGGTGATGGACTGGCGTTGCACGCTTGCCACATTCGGGCTAGCCGAGACAACAGTACAAGACTGACCCCTATGCGAAGGATCTAGGAGAACCTTCTGTAGATCAGCGGTACGAATACCGCCTAGGATGCTGATCAAAATCTTTCCCTGCAGCGCGCGTCGTACATCGTCCGAGTCTAGAACGTCTAAAAAGGCGGACGGCTCAGTTCCAAGAATGACAACATCAGCATCGTTGATGCCCCTCAGATTCTGACCGACCAGGATAGAGACAGGCGCGTCCGGCCAATTCGAGAGGCTCGACCGGATCCTCTCCGCGCTGTGGTGGTGCTGAACGCAGGCGATAAATCGCGCGAAGGAATAGCGGGTTTGATTATCACTCTCGCTGAGAGCGTCGATATTCTGTGATGGGTGCCCATATAGTGCGAGGCTAGCCTGTGACGACAGGATACCGTGTAGAATTGCGGTACCCAGCTTACCTACATAGAGGATTAGTATGTGTCATTAGGTAACATAAGATTATGGGGAGAGGGTAGTACCGCAACCGAGAAACGTAAGCACCAGATCCTTTCTTTTCATTGGGTTAGCAACTACAAGGTTCTAAGTAGGAACGACGAGGAGTTGAGTTTGTGGAGACGTGATTACGGCGTGCGGAGGGGCTATGCCCTCAATTAAATACCCGTGCAGATGGATGGGGGCGAACAAAGCGCGGGATGCAGGGTGCGGAGCCAGAAAGCTGGTCAGCATAGAAGCACTTTTCATTTTCTTACCCTCATTTCTGCTCTCATCCCCTCCACCTCCCGTCCTTTTTACTGCCCTTTCCATCTGTATTCCTTACCTTCCACCCTTACTAATGCTAGGTGGTTTGGAGAACTAGAGTTTGAAGCCCTGGCGTTTGAAATCCTAAGGTTCGAAGCCCGCTCTGAGGAGTGTACAGCAACGGATTATCTATGGTTCCGGCTAACAGATCCTAAAGCGCCCTTACACGACTGTACACGTATGTGGTGCTGATGAGGAGTATTAGGGATATTTCATTCGCTTCATTTGAAAATCCCTTGCTTCAACGTCATGGTAACCAGCAAGCCGGGGAGCCCAATCGCGGAGGTCCTTGCAGACTCCAAACTTGGAGCCGGGGAGGCAACGCCACATCCACGGGAAGATCCGAAGTCGTCTTCCGCAGATACTCAGCTTTCTGAGGAAAAGCCTTCTGAGGCAACTCCATCAGATAGGGAGGAGGAGGAAGAAGCAGTCGTCAAGCTCAACCGAAAGCAATTGGCCATTATGACTATCGCTATGGCTTTTGCTATCTTCCTCATCGCACTAGACGAAACCATCATCTCAACTGCCATCCCCCGTATAACTGATCAATTCCACTCTCTCAATGATGTTGGCTGGTACGGCTCAGCTTATATGCTCACCATGTGCTGTTTCCAGCTCCATTACGGGAAGCTGTATCAGCATTTCCCCACAAAGATCATCTTTATCACTTCAATCGCACTTTTTGAGCTAGGATCGCTTATTTGCGCCGTCAGTCCCAACTCCCCTGCTCTAATAATTGGTCGCGCGGTTGCGGGAAGCGGAGCGTCAGGCGTGGTGAGCGGAGTTCTAATAATAATCGCAAAGGCAGTGCCATTGCGGGAAAGGTCAATGTATACCGCTGCTGTTGGATCAGTATATGGCATCGCATCGATTATTGGGCCGCTCCTTGGCGGAGTTATCACGGACAGCCGGTTGACGTGGAGATGGTACGTGTCAGGCTCTTAGGAACACGGCTATCCACTAACAGAAAACCCAGGTGCTTCTATATAAATCTACCCATTGGAGGATTCGTTGTGGTTGTCATTGGGCTACTATACAGACCTCCCAAAACTAAAAGCTCCCAACAGGACATCACGATTACCCAGAAACTTAAAATGCTAGACCCAATTGGGTTATTCTTGTTTGTTCCGGCAATGGTTTGCCTCATACTTGCCTTGCAGCTGAGCGGGGGGAACAACTCCTGGAGTAGTCCGCGAGTGATAGCATTGCTTACATTATTTGGTGTCTTTATCATCTCTTTCATAGCCGTCCAGATCTGGCTACAGGAAGGCGCTACTTTGCCACCACGCATTGCTAAGAAGCGGACTGTTGCATTTGCTGCGTTCTATGCCATGTGCCTGGACGGAGCCTACTACACTTTAACCTACTATGTACGTGCAGCCAGGCTTCACTTTCCTGTCCACAGCCTCACGTCCAGTGTTAGTTCCCCATCTGGTTCCAAGCCATCCAAGGCACCACCGCTGCCTCATCCGGAATTCGCCTGCTCCCGCTGATCCTCGGTGCTTTCATAACAACGATCCTAGCTGGCGTCATCGTTTCAACATATGGCTTCCACATTCCCTTCATCGTCGCCGCAACTGTCCTCACAACCATCGGCTGCGGCCTGCTTACGACCCTCGACGTCCATGCCGGGCCCGCAAAGTGGATCGGCTATCAGGCCCTCGCTGGCATCGGAGTCGGCCTCGGTATGCAGCAGGCCGTCATAGCCGTGCAAAACGTGCTGAGCCCGGAGGACATGCCAATCGGAACCGCCGTCATTGCCTTCTTCCAGACGCTCGGCCCCGCCATTATGGTTTCGGTCGCACAGAACGTGTTCGACCAGAGGCTGACGGCGGGGCTGGGAGCCAACGCGCCGGGTGTCAGTACCAGCTCTATTCTTGTTTCGGGGGCTACGAATGTTACGAGGGTGGTAAAGCCGGCTGAGCTACCACTTGTTCTTGTCGATATCAATAATGCGCTGACGCAGACGTGGTATGTGGCTGTCGCTGTGGCTGCGCTGTCGGGTATCGGCGCGTGTGGGATGGAGTGGAAAGGTTTGCGGAAGACTTAGGTGAGTGGTCTGGGCCCTAAATATGCCAGTCTTCTAAAACACTGCTTTATCGCGCAGGCCAACTTAATAGTAAATCGGCAATCTAGACGGCTTCAAGTAAGACAGAGCTCCATAGCAGCAGCTTGTTCAGCATGTCCTACGGAATCCAACTGGCAGCGACGGAGTCCCAATGAAGCATAACGGGGGTAAGGTCCGGGGATTATCATGGGTTCGTTGCGTGTTCATTTCACCTGTGAATGATTAAGCTACGATTTTTCAAAGGGTTTGAATGGGTGGCTGGCTTATCGACATGCATCGACATGATCCACTTCTTGGTTTTTGCATTCCAAGTAATCTTCGGCCTTTCGATTACACTTTCTGGAGAGAGATCCGCATCCCCGTTTGTGTCGGTGAGAAGGTTGTTAACAAACTCCCAATTCACGAAGTCTCGGGGTTTGTAGCATTCCACGAATTGAAACAGTCCGCCTGTGGTCAGATTCCCATTCACAACTGTTTTATTCTCTCCAATGGCGTAATAGATGTCTCCTATTTGAACGATGCCGGTGCCATGGACTTGCATATGTCGACCAGTGTTTGGCACAGTCCAAGTCCCACCGGGATCAACGTCAAGGGCGTTGCTGGCTGGGAAGCCACGGCTTCGTTTTTGCTTTTATTCCTGAGGCTTTTATGGTCTCTAACTCTTCCTGATACTACAGAGAACTTCTTATAGTTTCATGCTTGATGTTCCCTCGTTCTTACAGCACTGCCTTAGGAAGTCCCATAGGCGTGAAAAAAAATCTTTCAGGTGTTCTACATGCGTGCCTTGCGTTACCCCGCATAATGATATAATGAGCCTATATATTACCGCAAGGAATATAGTGTACCGTGCGTGTAAAGCCGAATTAGCAATATATTAGTTACCGCATACTCAATTGAATAGACACCCTGACAGACGTTCCACCGGCCGAGATACTGGGGTGAGGGATTTACTCGAGGCCTAACCTTGCTCCGAATAAAGGCCTGGTAGATCTGAGAGGCCTGGTAGAGCTGAGCTATCTTCCGCGCACCTCAAATGTCCTAAAAACTTACTTAGATTAACTCGCTCTAGTTTATATGGTGCAGAATGCATCTGCTTAAACTTCGATTGTACTAAGGTATTCTGAAGACACGAAACAGTTTGCACCTACCAATGCAATCCTGGCCCGCTCATTGGTATCTTTGTTGCCCAAAACCCAACAAGAACAGCGAAACGCCGACAGAGATTCATGTAAAACGCCAGAAATCCATGTAAATGCAATAATAAGATGTCAAGATATGCTACTCTTCGACTTCGCCTTCCTCACTAACGTCATCTTCTTGCTGCGTGGTTCCGTTGACCGGAGGCGATAGCATTTTAGAGTCTCGATCAGCAGCACTATTTTGTTCGACTTTGATCCGTTTTGCCTCCCTATCATCATCTTCGACTTTTGCGGCCCTGGATACCTCGCCATTCTGAAATTTCTCATCTTTGACCTTTGGGTGCCCCGAGGATCCATTCGTAGCATTCCTATCGGCGCCGTCGTCTCTCCGTCTCTTGAGGCTCTGGTCGCTAATACTTCTCTCCATCCCCACAGAGCTAGTAGTAGGACTCAATGGGGTCTGTGATGTCCTTAGTCTCGTCTTCGCGTCTTGAGGATCTTCGTCCTCTGGTGTCCGAAGACCTACGTAGATGCTTTCACTCCCATCCTTATTGGGCACATTCTCGTAGACGGCAGCCATATGATTGCACGCCTTCCTAATGTCCTTCAGCGGTATGTGCTGAACTTCCCACCAAGGGTTGCCGTCTTCGTCGGGGAAGGCAATTTCGTATAGCTTTGCTGCACAGTAGAGTGACGCTGCTGCTATTGTGCGTGATGTGAAGAGAAGGCAGAGCTGTGTGATGGCAGTATCATTGAGGAAGGACCATGCAGCGTCGCGCAGCTTTTTGTTGTGTTCCACTCCCAGGTATTGGAGCATTGCATACATGGTCTTGTAAGGAGGTTCAACTGTTAGATCGAAGCAGATTGTCTCGAGGAGAACGTCTTCATTGTAGAGTATGGTGTCGCGCCACCGCCAGAAGTCCTTAGTTTGCTCGTCAACGAGCTTGTTTGGATCCTTTAATGCGACACGAACGCATGCAACGACTAGCTCCTTCATCTTCCGGCAGTTTTCTTCGACTTTGGTCGCTAGAAAAAGGGATGTTGCAGCAATTTGCTAGATAGCGTCAGCTCATATATTCGATTGTAAGGAACTGCCATCACTCACATAGTGGTGCAGCGGCCTGTACCCGTCCTTAGCCACAAGGGAGCGGCGCATCAAGAATCTGTGGAAAAATACAGCTGCGGTCGAAAGTGTCATTTGTGGTAACTTCAGCATCATTCCAACCTGCAGAATGAAGTTGACGCCTTTTCTTCGCAATGTCCTCTCCTCCTCGGCGGGCATTCCATCCACAATGGAAGGTGTCTGCAGTAGTTCATCCTCGGAGAATATCCATTGCTGCTCCGCTTCCGCAACAACCGGATTCGGTGGTCGCGGCCGTTGCCGTATCGCAGGCTGGTAGCTGGAGGAGTTTGTTGCGGATGAAGGCATTACTCGGAGTATAACGGGGTTAGGCTGATTGCGACAGCTGTCGATAGGAAGGTCTTCGACGGTGCCTGGACATGGATATGGGACGAGAAGTGTTGCTAGAGGTAAGATATTAGATCCACGGATCAAAATGGCAAAACGACGGCATTTGATATTGACGCTGGCTGGACAATAAGTTCACGATCTTCACAGCAGAATAAGGTATTTGAGCCTCAACTCACTCCGCATTAACTCAATTCCTTAATAAGGAGCAGCAGTAAGTTAATTATCACGTGCATCCCGCAACCCCCCACAGACCCTTCTTTCACCGCATTGCTTGATTCATCTTGACATCATATCTTCACCGATGTGCAGAGAAGCTCGTCGAGGGCAAGAATCCTTCTTGGCCTTCTTTCACGATGAATCATTGACGCCTATTCTTCTACGTTATAGTTGGTCGGCTCGCCTATTCTATCAGTCATCTAGAGCTTCTCCATCCTACTTCCTTTTGCCGGCATTCTTCCGCAACCAGCTTCCCAGAGGTTTGAAGATTAATCCTGCGTCGCCTATTACATATCTTGTTCGGCATTTTCCTATTCCGTTAAGTGGCGATAATAATGCGGTCTCGGCTGTGCAGCGTCCGACGCTCCAGCTTTCTCAGCCCATTCATTGTGCTAGCCTTACGATTATCTTAAGCTAACTCCCAGGTAGAGAACAAACCTTCAAGGCAGCGTCTTGCATCTGGACCTCTTTTGAAGCTGTTCGGCAGATACGGTAGGAAGTTTGATACTACAATCCCCGTCATTCCTTTATGAATATTTCGGAGGCGTTGGTTGACATATGCTATCCCCGTCCAATAGGAGCTGTTTCCAATTCGCATTGTAGCACGCCTTTCCATTCGTAGGAAGAATGTATTTAAGGATGGATAGGCTTTCTTTGGCTTGGGATCTGATGTCATTTTCTCTATCTCCAGATATATTCTGCTGGGTAGCTATACGGGGTTACAAACTCTAAGGGTACCGCATCAGCATCTCGCTTCTTGCGTAAATCCTGAGAAGGTGCTTATACCTGTAGCTAAGCCACGCTAATCCGCCATCTTGCTAGGAATCTATCTTGGCATTGAGGCCTTACTGTTGGTTATTTGGGTTGTCTATATTAACACTGTTTCCCTTCGACTAATTTGTGGACGAGTTAAGTCTATACTATCATCTCGACTCTCAAATATCCCAACCAAAATTGTAGTGCGTCATTCCTCTACTATGCACTTTCGTCGGTGTTTCGGTTGTGCGCTGTTTTTTTCGTCGGGTCTGTGCCTTCCTGCGCATGACTTTCAAGACTCAAAAGCTGCCACTATATTGCAATCCAAGCTGCATCCTGGGGCCTCAATCTCCTACAAAAAGGTAAGCTGTGTCTATTAGGAGTGTATCTCCAAGTCTAAACAAACTCTAACTATGATAAGACCGAGATATGCGAGTCAACTCCCGGGGTGAATACATACAGCGGATATGTTCATCTCCCCAGTAACATGACCCAAGATATTCAGGGTTCAGCACCATTCAATATCTCCACTTTCTTCTGGTATTTCGAGGCTAGAAATGACCCGCTGAACGCTCCAGTTGCCATATATCTTTCTGGCGGACCTGGAGTATCATCAAGTTTTGCGGCCTTAGGAGAGAACGCACCTTGCTATGCTAATCGTAATTCGAATATTACTCGGCTAAACCCGTGGTCCTTCAATAACTACGTCAATATGCTCTACATTGACCAGCCCAACCAAGTTGGCTTCTCTTACGATACGATTATAAATGGAACATACGATGTCATCGAAAGGGATGTATATCCGACAAACTTCCCGCAGAACAAGACATTTATATCCGGAAAATTTCCAAGCCAAAACCCGGCAGCTACTTCTAATACCTCTGCACTAGCTGCACGTGCTTTGTGGCATTTCGCTTAAGTTTGGTTTACAGAGTAAGCTTACGCGACGATGCAACTAACATAATTACTGATTCACATAGATTTCCGAAGTATAATACGTCGAATGACAAAATCAGCGTCTGGGGTAACTCGGTAAGCGATATTTTTGTGATAAAGAGTGCTCTTTAAAAACAGATCTCTCCTTCATTGAGAGTGAAGTCTTTTCCAGTGCATATCTGACTACTATTAGAATGGTGGAATCTAGGCCCCCGCAACTCTTGCATACTTCCAGGATTAGAATGAGAAAATCTCCAACGGGACCCTTGATCCTCAGTCTAATAAGCGGCTTCATCTCGATACTCTAGGCGTTACAAACGGATGCATAGACCTTCTTTACCGGGCATCTTCATACGTGGTTTTGCCATTCAACAATACCTACGGCATACAGCTGTGCAATGAGACCATGTTTAACAATGACATGAATAACTTCACCATGCCGGGAGGATGCAGTGACCAAATCCTACAATGCCGCGTACTTCAGGTCGAAAGCGATCCTGGTCATGCTGGGACCAGCTCTACCGTCAACGACGTGTGCGCCGTGGCACTTGAATGGTGTAGTGATGACGTATTACAAACGTTTTCCACCTTTACCACTGTATTTTGCACCCCCTTATTTAGTAGATATCGTAGAAACATGCTTACAATCGCTAGCGAAACCCATTTGACATCTCTGTCATCGGGGTGAATCCCTATCCACCCAGTTACCCCATGACGTTCTTGAACCAAAAATGGGTCCAAGACGCGCTTAGCGTACCCTTGAATTTTACATCCAACTCAAACCTTGTATTTCTAAATTTCTTTGAAACGGGGGACCCAATCCGTCGACGCGTAGCAGACATGGAAGCCCTGCTGAGCGGCGGTATTAAGGTTGCCATGATCTATGGTGATCGGGATATGAAGTGCAATTGTGAGTGTGGACCACTCTCCCCATATTATCTTGCCTTGGTGCTCATTTATTAGGGATCGGAGCCGAGAACGTCACGCTGCACACAAACTACCCTTCGTCGACAGCCTTCCGCGCAAGCGGATACGAGAACATCACGACGAACGCATATATACGGGCAGCGTGGTCCGCCAATTCGGGGGCTTCTCCTTCTCACGTGTCTTTGAAGGCAACCACTCAGGCTCGGCCCTCCCCCCTTCATCTCTCTCCTGTGGCTATTGCAATCGTTTTGCCACCCTCTCTCTATGTCTGGAAGCACCTCCAGCTGATCTTCAAGCTAGTATCTTACATCCAACCTAAAACTATCAGATTTTCACGCGCGCAACATTCAACTTGGATGTAGCAACAGGCAAAGTCCGCACCACGCCCGGCTCGGGCTGCAGCTACAGGTCCTTCGTCCAGCTTCTGTATCAAGAACATACTCCCTCTACCTCCGGCGCCTGAGTGCAGCATTTGGGATGTGGGGGGTAGCTGTTCGGCTGACCAGACTAAAGCGTTGATGAATGGGACCGCGGTGATTGAGGACTTTATTGTCTTGCAGCCGCAACTTGAGGGGTGGTGACGAGGAGTAGTATCGGAAAAGTAGGTAAAGGAAGGGAGGCATTGAACTAAGGGAACGGCAAAACTTGTGCTAGTCTTCTTTTGAATGCTATATTAATATGCTTTAGTTTGAGTCTGTTGTATGCATCAAATTTCCTTCCGAGACGTTTGAATCGTGTGTATGAAGACATCTGGTGCGTGATGACAATGATAGAATTTCTTTAGAGCGGTAGTTCAGGATATTCAGAAGGCCTACTCACAACACCCAAGAGAAGCAGCGGCGTTCCCGCCATATTCCAAAATAGTATCTTAGTCCCAGTCTAGCTAGAGTTTTAGAAAGCCGTCCAACTTTGCTACGCTACCAAAACATTGATCCTGCATACTCTCACACCAGAAACGCTCAACTAGAAATAAAAAAACTCCGAATCCTCGCAGCTCTAAAGAAGAGTACTCCGTCTAAATATCTGTCTACCTCCCCCCCCTTAAAACCGCACCACCTTATTAATCGTGCCCAAACCCGTCACATACCCCACCCTAACCAGCCGCTGCTCCACCAACGCCCGGATATTCAACCGCACCACGCGCATCTCCTCCGGCACATCCTCCATCCGCCCAACCCTCCCCATCGGCAGTTCCGCTCCGCATCGCACGTCCGCCGCGCCACCATGGCCCACACCTCCCACCGGAGAGCCCACGCTCGCACCAGACGACGGTCGGCCGCGCAACGGGCGAGGGAGAGGACCGCTGTAGCCGTCCAGCCCTTCCTCGATCCGCACGTATTCCGCCGCCACCGCCGCTGCGCCGTCGGAGTCCCACATGCCCTCGCGCCGCCGCGATGTCCGTAGTAGGGCGATGGCGCGACGGCGTACGAGCGGGTCACGGCAGGTGGTCGCGACCATGAAGAGCGGGACGATGGGGGAGAGCTCGAAGGAGGGGATGAAGGAGGGTTGGGGCGGGGAGGGTGGGCGTGGCGCGAGGGGTGCGTAGGTGCGTGAGGGGGGTGAGGGGCGGAGGGGGAGGGGCTGCGGCGCCGGGTCTGGAGGCGGCGGGGTGGGGGCGAGAGGGCCCGGAGTGACGGTAGTGGTGGTGGTTGGAGTGGGCGCGGAGGTGCGTCTTCCGGCGGTAGCGGGGGAGAGGGAGGACAGAGATTCGGAGAGCTCGACGATGGTGCGGAAGGAGGAGAGGTGCGCGTCCCAACGCATCTCACTCCCTGCGGCGTCCTGCGCCATGGCTTGGCACATCGCACCGTAGATCCTGAGCAGCGTGATGCCGGCATAGGTTTTGGGTTTTTGGAGCGCGCTAGAGGGGAGCGAGGCTGAGTATGCCTCGAATGCTATGACCCAGGCCTGGAAACATGTGAGGAGCCGCGTGGATGCGGCGATGAACACGGGGTTGGAATGTGGATCTGGCTCGGTGTCGGGGTCGAAGATGCCGCAGATCCACATCACGAAGCGTAGAAGTTCGACGAGGTCGTTGCGAGCGCCTGCGGTGCTGGTGTAGATGGTTGGGATGTTCGGGCAGGCTGGCCGATAGGATTTATCGTACTTGTAAGGAGAAGACGTATCGGAGAAGGTCATTGCTTGGAAATCAAAACGGAACAGGACGTTAGCGATGGAATCCTGCTGTGTACTAATTGCAGCATTCTTGGAGAGCTCGCTTTGGTGTTGAGCAAGGATACGCAACCCATTTTGGAGATGCATAGCAGCAGACGCGTAGTTGCCGGCGAGATTTTCGTAGCAAACGAAGATAATGCAAGCAAGGAGCACTTTTTCTACAGGTACTTTACCATGCTTGTGATCTGTGAGGAGCTTGTTGGAGTGCTTCACTGCTTGCATATATTGAACTAAGGCATAATCGCTCTGTTGGGCAGAGGTTCCCTGCGAGGTTCTCTCAAAGCGTTCATGTAACGTGCTGAGGGCCAGCAACCCATGCTTGATGGCGGGCTCATGATGGCTCAATTGTAGAATCTGCTCGCTCCAGAGCTCAGAATCGAAGAACTCGGTCCATTGGGGTAGGGTGTGTGTCCGAAAGTAAAAAAAGGAGCGGTTTTCATTGGCATCATCAGAAATCTCTGCTGAAGGGCTTCTGGAGATGCTCCTCGCAGCTGGCGGGATAGATAAAAATGACGAGTTTCTGTAAGATGCCGCAACGGACGAGGGCGATTTTTGGGCGAGAGGCGCATAACCATCACATCTACGACCGGTCTTGGTACATCGTTGGCACTCAGGCTTTGCTTCGTCACATTTGACCCGGCGGATTCTATGTTGGAGTTAGAGCAGGAAGGATTCTAGGAGAAGGAGAAGGGATGCAACTACCTGCAGGTACCGCATCCAGTTTTCACCCTGAGTTTGTACTGACGCTCCAATGCTCTCAACTTAGTATCATCCATAGATACAGAAGATGTGATTGAGCAAGGCAGACTGGCAGTGTCAGGCGTACTATATAAATCATGGTCATTATTGTGTTCGGGATTGTCGAGCTGAAGCCAGTGCAGGATGGTGGCTGAGGCCTGGTGCGTAAGATGCAGGGATTGCGCCTGCAGAACCAAGACGCCCTCTTCCTTACTGCGACGTCGACTGGACACAATTGACTGGACAAACAGATCCTAAATCTTTGGGCCTGTCATGACTTCTATGACATTGGCTTCTATAGATCCTGAATACATACAGTCTCTTTGCATCTTGTTGTAGGTGCCTGTTAATCTTGTTGAAACAGCGTGAATCATACCTTTTCGAGTAACAAGCGCAGCACACATAGAAAGGGTATGAATCTACACCGTTTGATCAGCGCGGTTAATTTGCACTTACAACGAGATGTAAAGATACGGTGTCACCTCTATTGGCCTGCCTGCCCTGTTTGATTTCTTAGTTGTTCACTTACAACTTGTTCCATATTTAGATCCTCTCAATACGGTATTCTCTACGTTCCCTAATAATCCCCAACAGACTAGCACTGGAATAGCTAGTTGGGTGCCATGTCGATCCCGTAAGCGGACGCTAACAGCCATCTCATAAATCAGACGCTTCGTAGTAGAATTTGATAATTTGGTTACGGGGCAGGAACACGTGCATACTGCTCCTTATACCCCTAAATCCAATAACAAAGCGTGAGGGCTTATGGACGTTAGTTTGGTAGTAGCTAAAAATTACTTTTTATTACTTTTTATAAACTATAGCTTAACTATAATAGATTCTTTAAGTAACTATTTCCCTCCCTATATATACTAGAGCCTTATATCTATTATATTAAGATATAAGATATTGTATTATAGAAAATAACTTAGATTTTAAATTAACTACTTATATTTAACTTTTAATATAAGATAGCTATAAGATAGCTACTAGATAGAGTAAATAGAGAAGCTAAAGAGCTTTTACCTTATAATATTTTTAAGATAATTAGACGTGGGAAAGGTGGCAAGGTTTGGCAGTGATTTAATGATCCGTGGTTAATTACCACCAAATCGCGACTAAAAAGCTCTCAGACGCTTCGCAGAGAATTCAAGGGGAATAGGAAGCAGTACGCACGTGCTCTCCCCCATTCTCGCCCACGAAGTGCCTAATTTATGAATAAACCAGGAGAACATAAGCAGATGTTCGTTACGTGGTCAACTTCATGTATTAGTGTACACAGCAGGTGAACGATGAAACATCATACAAGGTGTATAACTAGGTATTTCGTGAAAATTCGTTTCACCGTTTCAAATCCCTACATGAACGCCTATCTCAGTCCTCTATATTCCGGATATCTCAAAAGAATTTGCCTAACTCCACCGGCACATGTTGTCGCTTCAGAGGGTGTGAACAGCCTCCACTCCCTGGGATCCACCGCACTCTCCTGAGATCCTTGGCACGGGTCTGCACTTTCAACAAATCGGGTATCCCAATGACAGCATTCTCGCTTCCTTTCACATCCGGTTCCAATGAATACTCAATCTGTGAGCCCACCGTGCCCATGTAAGCTCTAATGGTGTACACATGCTGGATTACACCGTCTTCCTCTACTACCACCTTGAGTCCCGGTCTTCGACGAGCATCCTCAATGCGCTCCTGCGCTGCTATCCTCGCTGCCGTAAGAGAACGGAGGTAATGTGTCTCGCTAGCGGTAGGAACATCCACTCTCCTTACGAGGTGTTGGTCGCTAGTGTGTGCTATCTGCGCCAGCGGCCTACAAAGATCCTGTAGGAGTCCGTCGTGGTCACTTGGCGCCCTTATCGTCCTGAGACTAGGAAATGCACCAGCTTCAACTGATGAAGCAAGATCGTCGTTTGCTGTACCGGGAACTAGAATGTCCCAATGAAGGAATTGAAGGGACTTGGATTGAAAGACTGGAAAGGGAGCTACGGCTCCAGGTATCAGGCCAGGGGATCCATCTTGAACGAGAGTAAATCTCCGCAGCTCGGGGAGGCTAGAGAGGAATTTTGATATCACGCTCAAGAGCATGATTTCCAGATCAATCAAGGAGAGACTTCGCAAAGTTTTGGCAGCTTCCGAGGTTGCGAATCGTAGCAGCCCTTTATCGGTCACACCATGGAGATCCTGTAGTCTGAGGGAATGTAGTGCCGGTAAGGCTTGTAGAGTCCGGTCGTTAAATTCTTCCGAGCTGAAATTTGATAAGAGAAGATTCTTGAGTGAAGGGAGTTTCCTGAAAGTCGCTATGAATGATCGAAAATTCATACATCCAGGCTTTTGTGCATGGAGCACAAGTGTTTCTAGAGCGAGCCAATCGTCGCTCTGCTGAACAAAAGTTTCTATAGGATCGTCGTATGGGAAATAGATATCGCTAATGCCTTTGTCAGAACCCGAGGGGACCTCAAGCCGTTCATGATTTTCCAGAATCCAAACGCGCGCTCTAAGATTCCTTCTAGTTGATAATGCATGGGACAGCCGATCGAAATTATGGTCGTATGAGATATTAAATCCAGTGATTCTTTCAAGGTTTGGACAGGCCATTACTATCGACGCTACCAAGTCCACAATGTCCGACTTTCCCGCTTGAGACGCATTCTGATATAGTTCGTAAACATCAGGCAGCTTCAGCTCTTGAACATATCTTGCTAATACAGAGCGCTCGCGTAGTGTTCGACGCAGAAGTTTTAGGCGCCCGGCATTCTTAACCTTTAGCTTTCTCAATTCGTGATGCGCATCGTCAGTAACTATCCAAATGCTGCGGTATCTGCAATGGTTTTGTCAGCCTACATTTGGGGTCCGACGCAGGCGAACATGCTCACAATTGTTCTCTCGCAGCTTTATCCCACGCTCGGCTCGTCAATCCAAGATTGCGGACATCACGCAGATAGCATGACAGGCATACTTGGGATGCGGTATCAAAATGTAGGAGTTGTAGTTGCTGCAATATACAATCATAGATCTCCCGGGACAGTTCCTGGAAGACGCGTGGAGGAAGGAGGCCAACTGGTCTTGTCCGACGCGGTATCGAGTGCCTTTTATATCGTTCAAGTTCCCACGGAGTTTTTACGAGAGTGGGGGCAGTCACGAAATTTGAACCATACGAGGAAATGCTGCTGTAGGAAGCTACGGAAGAACGCTCCGAGGACATTGAGTCTCCAGAAAAGCGTGTATAGCGTGAGGATGCGACTGAAGACATTGAATTACGATGCTCGACTTGGGCCGCGGTGCAGGGCCGCGGGGCATCATATCTACCGGGAAGAGGATTAGCAGGGTCCAAGCGGGTCGGTGCACCGAGGTGACCATTTTGGTAAAGGCAGAAGGTAGTGACGCATACCTGCTGACTGCATCTCCAAACAAAAATGGCTCTTTATCTGATGTGAAGGATCTGAACATTGCGAAGTGCAGGAGTACAGTGGAGAGGGAGAAAGCCAAGGTTGAGAGACCATGTTGACGATAAGAAAAGCGCGCGTGGGCGGGAAATATATTGAAGAATCAGAGATCTAAGAGCTGAAGGCCGCAAGCTTGCGCAATAGAATGGGACGTATCCGGAGTGTATCCAATAACTGGGCTTAGAGAGAGGCATTTCCACCATACTCGCGGAGATTTCTGATGCAGCTCAATAAGCCACCGACTAAGGAGGTGGATCCCTTCCCGCACCCATTTTGTTTAGGCTGCTCGAAGAGGCTGATGACCGAGGCTGACAGTGACAGGTGAAACGGGTTGCTTTTTCTTTTGTTTCATAGAGACTGAATGCTAAACGCACAGCGGTTTGATATTGCAAAAAAAAGCCCGCTGGCACTGGCTTCTGGTCATGATTGTATGGCATTTGCTGATGATGAGGACATTGGGCGTGGTTCGGGAACGCCTTAGTTTCGCTTCTCCCTGATGCCGATCGCGTTGATCGCCGACAAATGCGCCAGCCACATTTTCCACAAACATGTTGAGGGGACGGAAGAGGGTAAGGCAGAGGCGATCATCCTTTTTTTCCGCAGCAAAGAGCCGGGGGAACGAAATGACAGCATTGATAAGAAGCGTGCGGGCCGTCACATCCTGCCTAAACGGAAGAAAACCAGCGGGGAGATTCCTACATATCTGCAAGCTAACTACGGCTGTGGCACTTTCCATACCTCAACCCTCGCATCCCTACTCCGTACACTCCAGCGTTATCGACGGCTTCAGTATGCGGCTTTTGACAGACCCTGGACAAAATCATCCTTCGTAATCTTCCTGCTCTTCATAATCTTTCACAATTTTCACAATTTTCTGCTCGCATATTCTCCGGGGCTGGATCCCACACGGCCCTAATGTGGCTAGTTCACTTTTATTTCCCCAGCGCCTCTATTGACAATCCCTTTCTGCTCTTCCTCACGACGCCCTCGTGACGCCCCGGTGGCGCCCCCGCTAGCTAAGAGACTTTATATGATCAACCTCTCTATGTAACTATACATGGTATCAATCCTCTCTCTGCCTAAAGCCACTTTCACTATGTCGAAACCAAACGCCGCCAATACCCCATCTCGTGTTCCCTTGGGAATTAGCCAGGCTACTTCTCGTCGGCCTATACATCGTATCCAACGTATCCTTCATATTGACGAACCGTGTATGGCGTCCCTCTGCAACCTTGTTCACTGCCTCGAAGTCCGCATCGCTCAGTGTGGGCACCTACAAGTTACTGTCGATTCGTGACGGCGTTGAGCTCTTTGGCAGCACCACGTAGCCTCTCCGCAAGCCCCACGCCAGCAGCACTTGCGCGAGCGTGTTGCCGCTGCGTTCCGCGACTCCATTCAGCGCCGGGTTCGTCCGCACCTTCTCGCCCGTGTTAGGCACCTGGTCCTGCGAGCCCAGCGGCGAGTATGCCTCTGGCAGAATGCCGTGCGAGAGGCAGAACTCAACAAGCTCCGTGTTCGGCAAGAAGGGATGGATCTCGATCTGGTTGACGGCCGGCTTGACCTTGGCAGTCTGAAGCAGTTTTTTCAGGCCCGGAATCGTCCAGTTCGAAACGCCAATTGCTCGCGCCTTCCCAGCGGCATACAGCTCCTCCGTCGCGCGCTATGTCGGCTCTGGGTTCTCCGTCAGGTCTTCTTGATGACGTATTTGCTGTCGGCGCTAAGCTTCGGCATGTTCTTCTGATCCTTCTCGGCAGCAATGGGCTAGTGCAGAAGGAACAGATCAACGTAGTCCATCTGAAGCTTCTCGAACGAGCTTTCCACCGACCACTTCACCTTGTCGGGCTCATGCAGGTGATCCCACACTTTCGTGGTGATGAAAAGGTCGGATCGCTTCACGCTTGGGTTCTGGGCGAGGAAGTCCCGCACTGCCGCCAACCTCGTCTTCATTCTGGTAGAACCAGGCGCAGTCGAGGTGACGGTAACTTACCTTTAGAGCATGGGAGACGGCACGGTATGTCTCCCCCTTTGCACCTTCACTAGTAAAGGTACCGGAGCCGACGCCGGGGATGATGACGCCATTGTTAAGCTTAAATGTTTTGCTAGACGCGGGCGAGGATGTGGTGGCCGTTGTGGTTAGAAAGATATGGTATACGGTTTTTTCTAGGAGACGCAGGGTTCAAATTGAAAAGCTGGTAGAATTCTCAAAGGTGGTCAGAATGCGGAGGGCTTGTTTCAGCTGTATTTTTATGAGAAGACTGTCACTTGCGAAACACGATCCCGAGAAGGCGCAAGGGGCGCGTCAGCGCCGTATTACTTTTCTCCGGTGTTTGGAGCCGCACTTACCCCAGTTAGGCGTAGCCTGCGCCCCCGCCGAAAATGCAATATTCTGTCGCAATTGAAATCGCATTTCAACTGCATTCGACACGTGCACCTTCAGCCTGGATACGGACGGATACCCAATCATGTCAATACACCTCTGAGACAACGCTTAGTTTGGCCTTTGCCTGTTTTCTCTAAGCCCTCATCATCTAGCGCTCGAGAACCGTCTGTTCGGCGTGAAAGTATAGCTGGGTTCCGACCGAAGCAGGTCATACCCTTTCGATATTGGAATGTTCCGATCTCACCTCTTCAGCGACCAAGACGAAGATTACAATGGAGATGGACAAATGTCTGGTGGGCACTTTCACTGCGGAAGATGTGGTCACACAAAGTCATGTACTGGCAGAGTTCGATGGAAGTACGACATGTCAAGAGCAAGGCAAGGTGGACCATACTATAGAGTCATCGCCAATCATCATCCCATCCTAATTTTCAACCATCCCAGGCAATAATGACCCGGACGCAGCCATCCCCCATGCAAGGCGTACTTCCCAGCCACTTCCCAGCCAGTGGTCACAGGCACTCTCAAAGTCTACCGGGTTGGGCTGGCAAATCAACAAATCAATCATACCAGACCCTGATATCGGGATCGAATTCATTAAACCTCAAGGACGTTTGCGTGTCTTTCGCGCCTTAGAATTATCGGTGTGGCCCCGTGACCTTTGTCTCTTCCTGTGACCACGTGTATTTGAGCCATCAACACCCTCATGCGACTCAAGTGGGAACGAAACATTCTCTGATGAATACGAAGGAGTGACTGGAGCGTCAGACGGACGATACTCATAGTCCTGAGCGTGCAACGTATCGGGATTGTATCCATCGTCCGCAGCCAAAACCCGTTGACCATCAGTCGGATATCCCCAGGCCGCGTCGGTTGGATAGACCGAAGCCACGGGCTGCGAGGCTCTAGTTGAATTATATCCATAGACCGAAGTCACGAGTTGCGGAGCATCGGTTGAACTGAGGGGTTGCTGAGCGGGCGCATTCCATCCATCTTGATCGTTGATACTGGTATAATATTCAGTTTCTTCCAATAATTGACAGTTCAGGTCGTCCTCTTCGGGGCCTTGGTAATGGGATGATTGGAAATTGTGAGTGCTGCTGCTTGCGGAATTATCCGAAGGTGGCGGGCGGGATTTCGCTACCTCAGAGGTTCTCCTGCTTTCTTCGAGAAGGTTGTCCAAAGACTCTTGAATCTGTTTCAGGCGCTTGTCTTCCCCCCAATCGATGATATTCCGGACGTGCTTGCGGAACTCCACATAATCCTTAGGTCTCTGAAGTGCGAAACTTCTAACTTTCCGCATGTAGTAATCGAGCTCATTATGCTTCCACGAAATATAGAGCCGTGCCTCCGTGCCGCTCATGGCGATGCTAAATGCGGCACTGTTAATCGGCTGGACCTTCTCGCTCTTGTAATGTCTTAGCTGGCGGTTAAGGCGTTCGGCAATGTTAACGCATGATGCAGAGCCTCCAAGACATTGATTTGTCGCCACCCATAAGCTCCCACACTCTCCAGGACCGTCAGCTATAAACTCGATGATAAAGAAGGGATAAATTAGGCCTTGCTTGTTAGCTACCATCTCAGTCCCCATAGAGAGAAGTTGGGCTTGTTGCTGGTGAAATGCTCTATTGCGGTTATATCCATAAAGCATATCAGGTACTGGAGTACTAACTTTAAGTTTAAGCTCTGATCCGACATCTGGGACCACTTGTTTAGCCATTGGATTTCTATTAGTGCATTGTAAACTGTCCGATAATTTGGGATTAGGGAACACGTTGGCACGGAAATACTCTTCCACATCGGATTCTCCGGTGCCCATCTCAAGGCGCTCCAAATCAGTATCTTGCCTGAGTTGATCTGACGACGGTCCTGGCGAGTCACGGTCCTTGCGTACATGATCAACGAGGCTGGCAATGTCTTCCGGGAATTCCTCGTGGACAGAGCGTATAGAGATATTATTTTCGGCCAAGTTCATCCATCGGTAATGGGGGTCTTCAACAAGCGACTTTCGACTGAAACCAGTGGAGGCACTACTGATACCTGATAACGCGACTGATGGGGCGTGCCTAGAAGTGGGTGTCGGCGGCATAACGAATCCTTCAGTATCCCATGTATACTCTATATTCGGCGCCGATTCTGTAAGTCTCCTAGGGATGAGTTCGCCATCTGAGTGGTCAAGAGTATCCAACCGACAGTGTCTTTCTCGGTAGGATTCTGATCCTGAAATAGACTCGAGCCACTGGATAACAACAGACTCAAGATGGTGTCTTTTCAGAGCAGGATTCGCGGGAAGCTGATTGACGGAGTCTTCGAGAAACAAGGCGAATGAACGCTTTGGAGGGAGAGGCTTTGGCTGTTGTACAGACTGCACGAACTTCTCCATTAGTCGTTGACTGGTACAAGGGAACGTTGTTATACTTTAGCTGCCTGCTCTGCTTCTACGGCCTCAATTCGGAGTCGCTTCATCGTGCCAAGTTGTGGTGAGGAAGGGTTAGGCTCGTTGAAATCTGCGAACGAGCGTTTCGGACGAGATAACCTCGATTCTGTCGTGGCCATGGCAGGAAACGCCTGGTATCTCAAGTTATCGCCCATTTGTTTTAGAACGGTCGCAAGGGCCTAGCGTGGAGTAACGCGCGCGGTGTTGATTGTTGATGTTGGGTGAGGAGGTTCGGTCAGCTAAACACCTAAATTTTACACCAGAGATAGGTGTGTCGCATCCCAAAGGCTCGGTGATTAGCTGACAGAATTTGGCGATTATGTTCTTCGCTTGAATGGCGCAATTTTGAATAGGGTTGTATACAAGGGGGTGCCATGAACGGGTTGAACGCCCTTCCTGCGTGTAAAATAACTTGGTTCTGCTGCCTGGCTGAGGACTCGCTTACTATATTCCAGTCGGAGAACATATAATCGGCCCGGTAGCGCATTTAATTAAGATGGCAGGAAAAATGAGGCCCCAAAACTCCGCTTGATGATTTGACATCGAAACGTTGGGGGTCAAATGCGGCTCTAATAGCTACAGAAAATAGTATGGCGCTTGAGTCGGGCCGACGAGATGTACCAAGTAAAATCTTGTGACCTACTTGTAAACATAATATGGAGCATTACGGAGGATTAACCTTGGAAATCCTTTATGAAGCGTTAGGCGGTTAGAATGATTGGAGCTGACAGAGCTGAGGGTTTCACTCGCTTGTCAGACGGGCGCGGTGATGTCATGCGCCTCGAGTGTGGTGAATCTATATGGTGGCAGGAATTCCAGAACTACGCGGCACACCTAGTGGCAGGATAAACAGTGGTCAGACCATATTGAAAATAGTGGAGAAAGAAAGGGGCAGAGGGAAGAGATTATCGAAAGCGTTTCCCAAGGATTGGCAAGTGGGATTCGCAGCTGCCTACCCTGGAAAATCCCCCAGAAAATCCATCGGCTGCCTCACCTACCATGATTCTAGGCTATTCGTATCTGACCCCTTACCTCGAGCCTTGTCTATAGATACTCCAACGTTAAAGTTACTAAAAAGTTGGCAACCCTACCGTGTAAGGCCTCCGAACTGAAGCTCTTAGCGTTAGTTCAATATGGAGCTTAAAACTCCAGATTCAGAATTCAACTCAATGCGAAGCCTCCAGATTGCACACGCCCGTGCTTTCACAAAGCCACAAACACGTACCAAATTAGGAAGGAACGCGTCCTTTTCTGCCGGACTTTCAGTTCTGATCTGACGTGAAGTTTACAACCGAACGAGCCCTCAGGGTTTTTCTAGAGCTAAGCTTTCGGAGATATGCAAGCACAAGATTTGTCGATCCAGCACAGGCAACCCGGGTGCTCTACCATGTGTTTATTTGTTAAGGCGTCAAATCTAAAACACACGTGTTTAATAGTAAGCTTGCGGGTCGTCCGCCCTCCTTGCTGGTGGTGGCGATGTGCCACCTCTGAAGTCTTTGGTTATGCCAGTGCATATTAGCTATTTTCATTAAAGATGTAGAACAAACAATGTTAAAGTATGATACTGCTCATGCTTCAGGACATATTGTATCTGTGTAGCAAGTGGCATTAACAGTATACATCGTTTGACTGGCTGGCACCGCTGGTGTCCTACAAGGCGGCGCCACAGCGAGCTGCGACGAATGCGACCAGCAACGCACAGCTCTGTTGGCCTTCAGCCTTCTTCCTCAGCCCAACATGGAGAGTGCGCTCTCTTCTAGCACCTGTTCAAGCGCCCTACACTCCTCTTGCAACACGTCCCGACTCATACATCGAAAACGGCGACGATGCAGACGCTGGCAACACAGCATGGCGCCGAGCCGAACCCCCTCGATCGCACCGGCCTCTGCCTGCTGTCCCTCGATGGCGGCGGAGTTCGTGGGCTCTCCACGCTCTACATTCTAAAGGGTCTCATGGCGCAGCTCAACCGTGAACGTCAAGAAGCCAGCCTTCCTTGAGTGAAGCCATGCGAGCTGTTCGATCTCATCGGCGGCACAAGCACGGGCGGGTGCGCAGCCTGAAAACCAACTGCTAGATTTAGCTAACTAAGCAAGTTTAATCGCTATCATGCTAGGCCGGCTTAAAATGGACGTGGACGAATGCATCACGGCATATAGCGAGCTCATGGAAACGGTGTTTGGCAAAAAATCAAGCAAGCTCCCGTTTAGTTGGACCGGCAAAACTAAGGCACGCTTCGACTCGAAGAAGCTAAAGAGTGCCGTTGAGAAGGTGGTCACCAACCACAATGCCTCTAGCACAGAGCTCCTTGACAACGGGACTGCTTGGGGATGTCGAGTGTTAGTAGCGCCGATATACAGATCGCACCACGCTAATGCGGACGGACAGGTTCGTGTGCAGTATTGCGCATGAAACGAAGGAAATAGTACGCCTGAGAAGCTATAGCCTGACCGACGAGACCGGTATTCCTGCTACAATCTGCCAAGCAGTATTAACAACATCAGCTGCGACGAGCTACTTCGACCCTGTTAATATTGGGGCCCACAGATTTGCTGATGGTAGCTTAGGTGCGAACAACCCCATAGACAAGGTGGAAGGAGAGGCTTTAAATATTTGGTGCGCCAAAACGGGAGATCTAAAGCCCCTGGTTAAGTGTTTTATCTCAATCGGAACCGGAAATCCTGGGAAGAAGGCGATTAAAGATAATATACTAGGATTCCTCTCTAGAACACTTATGGGGATTGCTACTTAGACAGAAGAGACCGAGAAGAGATTTATAGCGAAGTGGCGTCAGCATTTCAATAAAAAACGGTACTTCCGCTTCAACGTGGACCAAGGACTGTAGGACATTAGACTGGCCGAGTACCAGCAGCAAGGTGCTATCGAAGCAGCCACGGATGGATACATTAACCATTAAGCGCAGAAGTTCCGAGTTAGAGACTGCGTTTTAAACCTAAAGCAGAAGCAGAGTGTGTATATAGATAACTTTGCCTAAATACAAGCGCGCTGTTTTGTGCTAATGCCACACAGATAGAACGGATACTGCGTTTGCATCCGTTATTTATGTAAGAGGTTGCACCTCCCTTTAACGCGGCCAAGAGTTACTTATCTTAGGTAGGAATTTAATGCGCGTCGCGTTATAGGGCCTCAAGCTAGTAAGTTATTTATTATGTTTAAACTATTTGTGCTAATCTCTATCTAGGCGCTCGTAAGACTTGCCGGAATGTCCCTTTTAAACGAAACTCGCGTTTTGTAGGCCGAAGCCCTCAGCTTGAAAGGCTTGAAAGTACATTATTTGTAAACGGCCGGACTCAAAAGACTGCGGTTTTCGGCCTCAGTGGAGTGGGGAAGACCCAGATCGCGCTCGAGCTGGCACACTGAACAAGAGAGAAGTACGGAGATTGCTCTCTTCTCTGGGTGCTGGCGACAAACGTTGAAAGCTTTTAGCAGGCATACCTAAACATTGGGCAGCAGCTAGGTATACCCGGACTAGAAGAGGAACAGGCAGACGTAAAGAAGCTAGTGCAATAGTATTTGAGCCAGAATAAGGCGGGTTAGTAGTTACTCATCTTTGATAATGCTGACGATGTTGATATGTAGATTGGTAGCACTAGCAGCAGGGCTAGTTTAATGGACTACCTCCCATGAAGTAGCCAGGGCTTAATCGTTTTCACCACTCGGAGCCGGAAGATTGCCGTTGATTTAGCGCACCAAAACATCGTTGAGGTTTCTGAGATGGATGAGGAGACAGCCACACAGATGCTAGCCAAGTCCTTGGCCGACCTGAACCTCCTTAAAAATCATCAGGACACAGCTGAGCTGGTCAAGCAACTCACCTTTCTCCCCCTGGCTATTGTCTAGGCAGCTGCTTACATTAACAAGAATGGGATTGCATTTGCAGACTATCTCTTGCTGCTAAAAGACCAGGAAGAAAGTGCCGTTGAGATTCTTAGTGAGGACTTTGAAGACGAGGCGCGATACCAAGACATTAAGAATCCAGTGGCCACCACCTGGCTAATCTCGTTTAACCAGATCTGACACCATGATCCTCTAGCAGCCGAGTACTTATTGATTATGTCCTGTGTAGACCCAAAGGACATCCTATAGTCACTCCTACCGCTAGCAAAGTCACGCAATGCGGAAGTTGACGCAATTGGCACTTTAGATGCGTACTCGTTCGTCAGTAGGCAGTCCGTAGGTCAATCGCTAGATCTCCACCGACTTGTGCACCTCGCCACCCGTAACTGGTTAACAAAAGAGGACTCTTTAGCCAGATGGGAAGCTAAGGCTATTGCATGACTAGAAGGAGTCTTCCTAAACAATAACCATGCAAATTGGGGGATTTGGAGAGCCTATTTACCATATGCACAATACATCTTAGGTTCTACTCTCTAGGTAGAGGACACGAGTCAGGGACTAGGGTTATGTGAGAAATTTGGACTGTGCTTACTAAGTGACGGGAGATATAATGAAGCAAAAAAACTATTACTGCAAGTAATGGAGGGAAGAGAGAAGGTGCTGGGGAAAGAGCACCTAGATACGCTAACCAGCGTGAGCAACCTGGCGTTGGTGCTGCAGTATCAGGGAAAGTACGAAGCGGCAGAGGAGATGAACCGGCGAGCGCTAGAGGGATGTGAGAAGGCGCTGGGGAAAGAGCACCCAGACACGTTAACAAGCGTGAACAACCTGGCGTCGGTGCTGCAGTATCAGGGAAAGTACGAAGCGGCAGAGGAGATGAACCGGCGAGCGCTGGAGGGAAGAGAGAAGGCGCTGGGGAAAGAGCACCCTTCCACGCTAACAAGCGTGAGCAACCTAGCGTTGGTGCTGCGGTATCAGGGAAAGTATGAAGCGGCAGAGGAGATGAACTAGCAGGCGCTAGAGGGAAGAGAGAAGGCGCTGGGGAAAGAGCACCCAGACACGCTAACCAGCGTGAACAACCTGGCGTTGGTGCTGCAGTATCAGGGAAAGTATGAAGCGGTAGAGGAGATGAACCGGCGAGCGCTAGAGGGAAGAGAGAAGGCGCTGGGGAAGGAGCACCTAGATACGCTAGCCAGCGTATACTTCCTGGCTTCCCTTCTTCATCAACAGCAACAATATGAAGCCGCTTCGGTACTATACCAAAGGGCAGGCAGCGGATATAAACGTGCACTTGGCCCAGAGCATCCTACTACTATTGCATGCTCTAAGCACTATTCGTCTCTAATACAGGAAATGCAATTTAGTTAATAACTCTGAAATTATATAAATACGCAAGAAATAAACGGCGGTTTGTTTCTATTAGATAGTCTACAGGGCGCGTATAAGGATTAGTATGATACTTTCTTATTTATATATTCCAGTCAGTGTATAGTCTAAAGCGTTATTAGCGGCATAGCAAAAGGTATAGCTAGATTTTAATCTATCAGTGCGAAAGCATCTTTAGACTAGGCGCTAGGTAGTTCAGCTTTAGTTTAGGTGGCACATCGCCACCGCTAGCAGGAAGGACGACCGCTCCGGCCACACCCTTGTAAAACGTTACTTACAAAAGCCTACTATTAGCGCCATTAAACACGTATGTTTTAGGTCTAACGCTTTACGTACCGAATATATAAGGTGGGCACTAACTAAGCCGCTTGGGTAGAAAGTTAGAGCAATTGCACTTCACCAGCGACATAAAACAAATTCTGCAGGCGGTGGCAGAGAACCCTCGCCGCGGAATCTCTGACGGACCCGCACTGGACGCCACAACCACCAGAGCCGCCGCATACATCAACACGATCTGTCACACGGAGACGCAGGTGTATGATGGTGTGAGGAGACTCCATAAGGTGGAGTCGTCACGACAAGCGAGGCTATCACGTGACCGGAGGAAGCTCCTGTGGATGCCCCTACCTCTACCAACATGATCTCGTCCAAAATACAGACGATACAGTGGAATAAGTATTGATGCGTCTTGCCGACAACAGTTTAGTTGCCGTGAAGACTGTGGACCCGAGTCCACTAAAGGCTCCGCTTTTGACTATGTATTGGGTGTTTCTCACCTGTGCACAGGCTTTGGCTGGCCGAAGGAGCGAGTGGATTCGAAGGCTCCTTCTATTAGATCAAGGCATGATGATGTATCTGTGGAGCAAGTAGGGGTTTCACGTTGGAGAGTGGGGCCGAAACACAATTTCGAATCATGATGCCAACATGGCCGCTGTGACCCTAGCCCCGAAAGCCTTACAGCACTCTACTTATACAACTCTCCTCGGCAAAGCCTGTCGCACTATACTCCTACCGAAATATCGTAATCGCGCCTTCAACCATGCCTGCCTTCGACGACTCGGACTTTGGTGTCCAGTCACCTCTCAGCGCTGTTAAATCCCGAGAGAACAATCCCCTACAATGCGTCGCGAGCCGTGGCAACTAGGTAGCTGGTAGCTATGGCAGTAGCCTTACTATTCTGGGCGATGGCCATGCTCACGATGCCATCGAGGTGCCTGCAACTAGGTCTTCGATCTCAGATGCCCTTGCCTATCCCTTAACACGTCAATTCGGGTCCTCAGGTTATCGATAAGGAGTAGCCAATCAGATCACCTGAATTCGGTGCCCGTACTCAGGAATATAAGGCTGGTAATATTCGTAATA
>Ga0307507_10001793_pt1 | contig 47108 bp, 17 predicted proteins | sample 7_EM_MG_FD_207223 | JGI IMG/M metagenome (GOLD analysis project Ga0307507, IMG submission 207223) | Populus trichocarpa ectomycorrhiza microbial communities from riparian zone in the Pacific Northwest, United States - 7_EM | ecosystem: Host-associated > Plants > Roots > Unclassified | place...
AAATTATTAAAATTTATTATTAAGTGGTTGTTAAGATATTAAAGTGTGATTTTTCCATTTTTTGGTGTGTTTTTGAAGTGATCAGCTCACCCGTTTGACCAGCTTACCCGTGAAATACGTTACCACATATATTAATAATATCTTAATTTACTTATCCTTGCTTTCTAAATATTAGAAATATATTAAAATAGTCCTTAAACGCTTATAAGATGCAGGCTTATAATGTAATATTAAGAAATATAAGTTCTATATATCTAAGGTTATATATTATTATTCATTGCTTAACGTCCGATTCGGATCCCTATTAGGCCCACGCAGACTACTCCTTATATATATATAGGGAGAAAACTCTACTTAAGAAAACCCTGTAATCCATCTTCCTACCTTTTAGGACTCGCCTATAAGGCGCCTATAAGGCGTCTATAAGTTGCCTATAGTGCTCTACTACCTTACTTTTTAACCTCCTTGGGAAGCACTGCTGCCATAACAAGCCTATAGACGCGCTAGTATTGCAAACTTTACTCTACTACTATAGAGTTATTAGGGGGCGCCTATTACTCACCCCCCACCCTTTATTACTATTTCCTTTACAACCTAGAACTGGTTTAGTACATTTTGGCTAATAAGCCACTAGGTAACCACCTTAAGGCCTTTTTATATTAAGAGTAGTGTATTATAGTTCTCTATGCTAGCTACTAAGAGCATTACTTTTTAGTTGGTGTGTAAGGGGCATAACAGTATTATATGTTTTGGTGTCTATCTTGGCCAGCCACATTTACATCTTAGGCTACCTACTAGAACACCTACCCAGTAGAGCCAGTCTTTTAGTCCTATTATTCCTATTCTTAAGAGTGTTGCCATTATATTTTCTGCCTTTATTAGGCCTTTTTAGAGCCCTAGAGTGTTTACCCCCCATAGCGTTAACCATGCTACAGCTTGGGTTCCTCTTGCCTTAGTTAGCCTCTATACCTTTGACTCCTATATACCTCTCTAGTATTAGTCTAGCCAGTATTGCATTATAGTAGATGGTTTCCCAGCATTCTTTTATGCTCTACTTTAGCTTCTTTCTCTTACTTGCTATTGTCTTTACTAGCCTCTTATATATCTCCCTTCCTCCTTTATATAGGCCTAGGCCCTAAAGTAGCACTATTTTTCTTCTACTTTCTTTACCTGTTTCTCTAATATGTCTTCCCTACTTTAGGGTTATTGGTTTGTTCTCCTATAGGGCGCCCTAGGGTCCCTCCATAGTCTATTTAGGCGTGTCTTAATATACTTTATAACATTAGAGTTGCGTTTATTTTACATCCTTTACATTACAGCAGCTTTAATATATAGTTATAAGGGGGGAATATTAGCTTCCTTCTTAAGCAGTGCTATAGCCGTTTACTTATATCCGTCTATTATACTCCAGAGGTAGGCTATTTAAACCTTTTAGAGTAGTTTAAGGAGCGCTTTAGGGGGGCCTTTCTTAGATTCTCCAATGGCCCAAATACTGGACCCATACATTATGGTTGGCCGGACAACTACTATATATAGTAGGCATGACCTCTAGAAGCATAAACCCCATGTAGAATTGATGATCCTAGATAATGCGATATACTATACTTAGCCCTTATAGGCCGCTTACGCTATATATACGCTCTATTAAAGCTTACTGTCTACCTATACTCCTAATACCCTTAGGCCCTAAACTAGTTAACCCCTAAAGCCTTAAATGCGAATTATGTACTAGAGATCTGCAGATTAGTTACATTTTCTTATAAAATAGATTAGCTGGTATTTCTCTGGTAAGAATTAGACTCTATATCATCTTACCTATTCTATATAGGTATTATAAGCTTTCTCTAGTATTCTACAATTCTCTATAGCTATTAGCCCATATATAATTAGGTTTATAGGTAATGGGCCCGCGACGCGTACAAAGCATCGCCCTTAATAACACTAGGAGCCTCACTGCCTCCGCTTGGAGCTCTTGTTCTACCATCTAGGGAGGCCTAGCAAGGGAAACTGGGATACGAAAACCGCCCGATATACAACTACCTGGCTCGCAGCCAGGCCCGAAACTGGCCCTATCTAGCTAGTTGACGTAGACGCGTCCTAGGCGTATAACAGGACACCCTTAGGCTTGCACTAGCTCTGAGATCGCGAAGTATATATAACAAGGGCGTAGGGATCCTCCTTTTATAAGAACTTGTTAAGGCTAACGCGTTACAGATACTTCATACAAAACTTATTAAGGCCCTAAGGCCACCGCGAAGAACTTGTTAAGGCCCTGCCTAGAGAACTCGTTAAGGCCCCTCTATAAGGGCCTATCTGGTATCCGGTATACTCAGGTAACTCAGAAGAGGGTCTTAATAGGCGTGGTGCGCGCGACCTGGTACAGCGACAGCGACGTGATGGCGACGCGACGGCGACCAGATAGCTCAACAAGGTAGAAACACGGGCAAAGCTCTAGGCAGCGGAAACATAGGCCAGCTTTAACGGCCCCATAGCGTTTGACTTATAGTTGACTTACAGTTAACCCACAGTTAACTCACAGGCGACTCACAGGAGGGTCTTAATAGGCGTGGTACACGTAACCTAATGCGCATATATATAAGGCGACTTATAGGAGGGTCTTAATAGGCGTGGTGCTCGCAACCTAATGCATATATATGGGGGAGGCTATAGGGGAAACACAGGCTAGTCGGACGAGGACTTGACAGTTAGAGATATAGGCCAGCTTATAAAAGGGGGGGATACAAGCTTGGTTAGTAGGAGAGGGGAGAGTAGGTCGTCTAGTGGGGGACCTGGTGTCTCTACGGCCCCTCTCCTGCAAGACACGGTCGGCCTGTTATAAGGAGACTCTTATAGGTAATGCGAAACGGGAACTGGTAGCAGTATAGGGTATTGCACCCCTATATTACTACTAGCCTCCCGCGGGGCGTAGTGTGTAGTAGCTACCGCTGGCTCTAAGGACTTTACCCCTTAGCTGGGCCCTGACCCTTAGTGTACCTGGTAGGCAGGCAGGATTATGTCCTGGCTGGAGAGACTACTACGTGGCTTAAGAGAACGGATGCGCGTGTTGGTATACTAATAGACGGAACCGTTCGCCTCTAGGGCGGTATGCCGGTGAGGTATGCTTAAGGAGCAAACAGGAGTTACTTAGGTAGGGGAGGCTTTTGGTCTGGGCCTTAACTATAGAAGGTACCCAAGGCTTCCATATTGCAGGATGCAGCTACGACGCCCTCGTAGGATTACGCCAGTAGGCATATAAGAAGGGAGTTGCGACCCCTAGAAGCGGCAGCTTATGCCTATGCCGGCGGAAACAATAAAGAAAGGCGTAAAACTAGAGGCTATAGAAGGCTCCCAAGCCGTGCGAAAGCATACTAACTCTGGGAGGAGATTCTTATATAGACCGCTAGGGGGTGGTCTAGTACTTGGGTTAACCCCATTATAAGATATCCAAAAGAATGGTAAAACCCCCCGTTAATTGGTAGTGGCAGCTAACTGCTTATAGAAAGCCCCCTAGGCCTTTAGGCCTAGGTAACTGGGACTAAATACTAGAAAACTGGGGTAGAGGCCTGGATAAGCAGATATGTTAAACTCTACTATATAACTACCTGCTCAGGCAAGGGGAACCCAAGCCGTAGCATAGGTAACACTATGGGGGGTAAATACCCAAGGGCTCCAAGAGGGCCTAACAAAGGCGGAAAATACAATGGCAACACTTTTAAGGACAGGAATAATAGGACTAAAAGATTGGCTTCACTGGGTGGGTGTCCTAGTAGGTAGCCTAAGGTGCGAATATAGCTGGCCAAGACAGACACCAAAACACGTAATACTGTTATGCCCCTTACGCACTGGCCGAGAAGCAATGCTCTCAGCAGCTGGCATAGAAAACTATAATATACTGCTCTTAACATAGAAAGGCCTCAAGGCGGCTACCCAGTGGCTTATTGGCCAAAATGTGCTAGACTAGTTCCGGGTTGCAAAGGAAATAGCAATAGAAGGTAAAGGGGCGAGTAACAGGCGCCCCCTAATAACTCTACAGGAGTAGAGTATAGTGTGTGATACTAGCGCGTCCGTAGGTTTGTTACGGCAGTAGTGGTTCCCAAGGAGGTCAAAAAGTAAGGTAGTAGAGCACCACTGGTGACTTGTAGGTGACTCGTAAGCGAGCCCCAAAAGGCGGGGAGACGGATCACGGGGTTTTCTCAAATAGAGTTTTCTCCCTATATGTATATAAGGAGTAGTCCGCGTGGGCCCAATAGGGATCCGAATCGGACGTTAAGCAATGAATAATAATTAGGTTTATATTATTAACAAAGCCTATTCCCTAGATCGCCCCTTCCTTAAAGGAGTTAAGCAGATTACTTACAAAGAAAAGGAAGAGTATAGGCAAGAGGTATAATCCTTATAGTATTCCTATTGCAACTGTAATAGGGGGGCTCTAGTATCTACTAAAAACCAGTAATATTTCTTTCTAACCTATAAACCCTTAAATAAATTATATAATCCATTCTGGAAAGCCTTTTGCCCTAAGGATATATAGGAGACACTTATGGGGTATATTATTATAGGCGCCACTAATATCTAGGCTAAGCATTAATACTACAAAGTCCCTTTACATCGCCTATGCGGATTTAATGGTGGCAGCAAGTAGCGTAAGTACTAATAGTGTTAAGCGGTTCTTTCTTGCCCCCATTTGGCTTTGTAGTAGTAGGGTATATTCCTTAGCCGTATCTGCTATACGGTCCGCTATTACCTTTTCTAGGATCTTGCTAAGAGTATTTTCTAAGGCAATAGGGCAGTAGCTTCCTGGGATTAAGTAATCTACTTTACCTTCTTTCCATAGAACAACCGTCGTCATAAATCTTCTAAGTCGTGGGTAGTAGCCTATAGTAAAGCATGCCCTGGCTACGTCTGCAAGCCAGGGTACTATAAGTGGTCCATAGGTTTTTAAAGCCTTATTTGGAATCCCATCTAGTCCTGGTGCTATATTATTTAAAAGGCGGCTAATAATTCTAGCTATTTCCTCTATTGTTATATCGCTATTAACCCTTAGGTAAGTCACCGGTGTTTCACCTGTAATATCGCTAAGGTCTACCGGAGCCGGTTAGGGGAAGAACCTTTTTATAAGGATCTTTACCTTCTTATTGTTGTTGTTAGTAGCCTATAATTCCCCTACTCTTCATAGGGGTGGTAGGTATAGGTCTCCTACCAGGCGCCCTACCTTTTTCTTTACCCATTTTGCTATAGCCCAAAGGCCCTTGTTATAGGGGAGGCTTAGGTTAGAAGTGTGCTCGTTTATAAACTGTCTCCAGTTGTTCCTTGCTTCTTTCTTTAGGGTATTCTTTAACTGGTTTCTTGTGTCTTTGTATCGTCTCGCGTCTTTGGGGTTATGGCTGCTTGTGTATTTCCTTCTTGCTTGTCGTTGGCTGGCAATAAGAACCGCGCATTGTGCGGACCATGCGTGTCGCCCGTAGGGGCCCGGTCTTGAGACCGGGCAGTGCTCTTCTAGCCCGTTTTTGATCGCTGCCTGGTAGGTAGTTATATAGTAGAGTTCGACGTGCCTGCTTATCCAAGCCTCTACCCTAGTTTTCTTGTCGTCCCACCTTTGGGCGTATAGACTTTCTACGGTTGAGGCCCGGCCAAAAGCCTCCCCCGCCTAGGTAACTTCTGTTTGCTCCTTAAGCGTACCTCACCAGCGTACCGCCCTAGCGAGCAGTCCCGTCTATTGGTACACCGACACGCGCATCCATTCTCTCGAGCCGCGTAGTAGTCTCTCCGGCCAGGACGTGATCCTGCCTGCCTACTAAGTGTACTAGGGGTCAGAGCCCAGCCAAGGGGTAAGGTCCCTAGAGCTAGCAGTGGCTACTACGCACTACGCCCCGCGGGAGGCTAGTTGTAGTATAGGGGCGCAATACTCTATACTACTGCCAGTTCCCGTTTCGTGTTGCCTGTAAGAGTCTCCTTATAATAGGCCGACCGTGTCTTGTAGGAGGGGGCCGTAGAGTTACCAGGTCCCACGCCAGACGACCTACTTCCCCCTCTCCTACTAACTAAGCTTGTGTCCCCCCTTTTTATAAGCTGGCCTGTGTCTCTAACTGTTAAGTCCTTGTCTAACTGGCCTATGTTTCCCCTACAGCCTCCCCTATATATATGCATTAGGTTACGTGCACTACGCCTATTAAAACCCTCCTATAAGTCGCCTTATACATATACACTAGGTTGCGTACACTACGCCTATTAAGACCCTCCTATGAGTTACCTTTTAACGCTATGGGGCCGTTGAAGCTGGCCTGTGTTTCCGCTGCCTAGAGCTTTGCCTGTGTTTCCACCTCGTTGAGCCATCTAGTTGCCGTTGCGTCGCCGTTGCGTTGCCGGCGCGTCGCTGTCGTCCAGGTCGCGCGTACCACGCCTATTAAGACCCTCTTCTGAGTTACCTGGGTGTATTGGATACCAGATAGGCCCTTATAGAGGGGCCTTAATAAGTTCTCTAGGCAGGGCCTTAACAAGTTCTTTGCGGTGGCCTTGGGGCCTTAACAAGTTTCGTACAAAGTATCTGCAACGCGTTAACCTTAACAAGTTCTTATAAAAAGAGGTTCCCTACGCCCTTGCTGTGTTCCTTTGTGATCTTAGAGCTAGTGCAAGCCTAAGGGTGTCCTGTTGTACGCCTAGGGCGCGTCCACATTAACTGGCTGGATAAGGCCAGTTTCGGGCCTAGCTGCGAGCCAGGTAGTTATACGTCGGGCGGTTTTCGTATCCCAGTTTCCCTTAATAGGCCTCCCTAGGTGGTAGAGCAGGAGCCCTAAGCGGAGGCAGTAAGGCTCCTGGTGGTGTTAAGGGTAATACGTACGCGTCGTGGGCTTAACACTATAGAACCGTAGCACTAGCGCGCTACACGCGCTGCGACGGCTCTCTACATCGCCTCTACACTTGGCCATTGTAAGGAACTAGTTCCTAATGATGTTTCCACCCACAGTGACGTGGACGCGTATAGTAGGGCTTCGCGGGCTCTAAGGTTATATACTTAAGCTTAATTATATCCTATAATAGGATTAAAATAAACCCTAAAAAAGTTGCTATAATTATAAACTAAGAAAGCCCTAGTAATATATAAGATATTTAAGGGGTTTTAGGATTCATAAACTTCTATTATTAATTTATTAACCATTTCTTAGAAATTGCTTAGCTATTAGTAAACCTAATAAGAAAGAATATAAAATTTAAATAAACCGCTAGATATAAATAAGCTTTTAATAAGTTAAAATATTACTTTATAACTACTCTAATTCTTACTTATATTAACCTTAACCTTAACTATATTATTAAAACTAACTTATCTAATTATGCGCTAGGGGGAGTATTATTATAATATAATAAGAATGGTAAACTATATCTAGTAGCCTTTCTCTCCTAAAAACTCGCCCCTACTAAATTAAACTATAAGATATATAATAAGGAACTGCTTGCAATTATTAGATACTTTAAATAATAGCGTCCTAAGCTAGAAGAATTGTTATTTCTAATATATATATTAACGGACTATAAGAATCTGCAATACTTTATAACTATAAAATAATTAATATAACACCAAATTTTTTAGGCTAAATACCTCTTATAGTTTAATTTTAAGATTATATATTAACTAGGCAAACTTAATTAAAAGCCTAATATATTAATATAATAATTATAGAACTTACCTATAAACACTTTAGACAAATGGATTATAAATTAATTATAGATCTTACTACCCCCTAAATATTTTAAAAAACTATATCCTATATTTCTAAATATAGAACTTAATAGAAATAAATTAGAAGTTAATAAATAGGAAATAGAAATTAATAAGCTAATGGAATACAAATATGGGAATAATATATAGTGTCGGAATATATGGACAGAAGTTACGTGGTTACGTGTCGTCGACGTGTTGTCGTTATGTCTTTGATTAGTTATCCTTATAGTGGCTAATCAGCCCCCTACTTAGGCACCGCGATCCTTACGATCCTCTGCTTTCTCTACCTATTAGACAAGAACAAATCAATCAGTTAATAGGCCAATCAAGTACACTTGGGTGATACCGACATATAGATAGTAGATATAATAAAGATAATCTAAACTAGAAAACAATAGCATAAGGATATTATACTTACTAAATACAAAATTTAAAATAATTAATTGTACCATTAATAGAAGATAGTAGTTCTAAATTCCAAACCCTTATAATTTAAGATACTTAAATTTATACACAACTTCCCTATAGTAGGACATCCTAGCTATATAAAATCTTATAAGATTATTTAATAAGTATATTACTAGCCTATAATACGCAACTATATATAAAAATATGTTTAAGCATATAGAATGTGCGTATGTGGAAAGACCTCTTATATTGTCGGAATATATGGACAGAAGTTACGTGGTTACGTGTCGTCTACGTGTCGTTATCGTGTCTTTGATTAGTCATCCTTATGGTGACTAATTAACCCCCTACTTAGGCACCGCGATCCTTATGATCCTCTGCTTTCGATACCTATTTAAAACAACATCAGAATAAGAGTATACTCTTAATAGGCCACCCCCCCTGTAAAACCTATATTGATCAATGGTTAACCTTACAGGTTATACCATAGATTAACAAGGTCTTTTCAGAAGAGATAAGGCCTCTGCGACTTCCTTACACGAACTTACGGAACTACCTTATACTAAGGAATATCAGATATTTTCTTTCCTCCTTACACAAGCAAAGAATCTAAAAGATATTTAAGGAATTAACAGCCTCACTCACCCTTAATTCTACGTCCATTACGCTTACCGCAAGCTTGCCACCTTTACTTCCTTACACAAACACAAAGAAGACCACGCGTTCCCCAACTCCCCCTCAGCTTCTTGCGCAACTACCCCTTACCTCTTGCACAACGTTAAACTTAACTTCTTTACTGAACCTGTTAAGAAATCACGTCAATAACGCACTCTCCGGCCCTTATACCCCTCTGTCAGCATCTACGGTAGTTACTAGCGCGCCCTTATCTTATAACAATTTTAGCTCTGCCAGACTCTTAAAGTTCTGCTAGCACGCTATTCCTATATTTTTAATACTCTGCTATAATCCTAGCGGCTCTGCTATGTTGAATACCACATCTAACAGCGTCTATATATTAGTGCCTCTTCTTCCGTCTCGTTGCCCGCATATAATAAAGAAAGAATTGCTAGAGGAATTAAGACGTGCCAATACGCCTACAGACAGACAAGAATTCGTGCCAATACGCCTACGAATATAACTCCATTGCTGGCATTATACTGCCACCCGAATGACTCTGTTGCTAGTACCGTACTACTACCTACACAGACAATAATTGTACCGATATGCATATGATACATTAACCAACCGATAGCGCCGCTATGCCTGCTATTACGATACTAATCGCGCCAATACGCCTACAATCTACCAACTAAATAATCGTGCCTGTACGCCTGCGATTTACCAACCGAATAATCGTGCCTATACGCCTACGATCTACCAACCGAGTAATCATGCCTGTATGCCTGCGATCTACCGACCGAACGATTGCGCTAATACGCCTGCGATCTATTGACCTACGATAGCGCCGATATGCCTGCTATCTATTAACTAGCTGATAAACCGAGCTCCGAACGCTTAACCTGCTATCACCACTTAACGCTAGCACCGTACTGCTACCCAAACGAATAGACCCTCTACTGCTCCTGCCTATAGTAACCAAATTAACCTCTAGCTGCTCTGCCTGCAGCTAACTAACACCTTGCTGCCCTGCCTGCAGCACCACATTAACTTTCGGCTGCTCTACCTGCAGCTAACCAACACCTTGCTGCCCTACCTGCAGCACCACGTTAACTTTCGGCTGCTCTGCCTACAGCTAACCAACACCTTGCTACCCTACCTGCAGCACTATATTAACTTTCAGCTGCTCTGCCTGTAGCTAACTCCCATTCGACTGACAACTTGCTGCTCCGCCTGTAGCTATACTAACACCTTACTGCTCTACCTACAGTAAACAAACCTACCTTTACTGCCCCACCTACAGCTAATCGACTTCTACTGCCTTCCTACAGCGCCACAAGCACAAAGAAAGAACTGCTAGTGTCGGAATATATGGACAGAAGTTACGTGGTTACGTGTCGTCTACGTGTCATTGTCGTGTCTTTAATTAGTCATCCTTATGGTGACTAATCAACCCCCTACTTAGGCACCGCGATCCTTACGATCCTCTGCTTTCGATACCTATTTGAAACAACATCAGAACAAGAGTATACTCTTAATAGGCCACCCCCCCTGTGAAACCTACATATATAAAGAAGTAAGGAGTACTTTAACTACTACTAATTCTAATATAAAGATAGCGTGACATCTTAATTAACTTTATAGTTAACTTACCTAGCAGTAACAGGTTTATAAACATTATAATAGTAGTTACCTATCTTATAAAAATGTAATATATAATTCCTATAAACTTAATTAATGAAATATTAGTAGCTAAATATTTTATTAAATACGTCTGTCGGTATACTCGCATTATTAACGTGCACGAATATCACTTGTAGTGGTACGTATGCGGTATTAAAGTTGGTAGTTATTGATGTCTAGAAATAGGGGTTTACTCTAGGGTTAGATTAGCTAGTCTTACTTCGTGGTCCCATAACCACGTCACATAACTAATATTCCGACACTGGAGTAACTCTAAGAAGAAGGCTAATCTATACTCCAAAGCCAAGCCTATTTCTAGACTATTCGTAGCATATACGCAATAGCTAAAGATCTAATTAATACACAATAGTTTCCACGCTCCTCTTATAGGTCCGTAATTATATAACTAGTGTTACGGCTTGTACCAATACCTCTAAACTAAAGCTTGTAGAATGCTGTATTACAGGAACACTAAGCTAAGGAAAAAAAGGAGAAGAATTATTAGGGGTAGCAGGTTAACATGTTGCGAGGGCCGCCAAGGCGCTAGTAGTAAGCGAGCCAATAGCGATTTTCTATCCCAGGGATGGAAAATCCTAATTAGCTGGTTAAATTTAGGGTCCGTAGAATATGGCGGGTGGTGTACCCTAGTACCGTCACGACCCGTAAACCACCTTCTATTGCTCCTTACGCTCCACCCAACCTATAGCCTATATATCGACTTGGTTCGTGTCAATAAGTCGCTATAGGGCAACGCAAGGCTTCCCCTTAGTCATCGCGTCCGTAGGGTTAGCTTTACTATTAATCTATTTAACCTCCATAATCTGCCGACGTTCGTAGGCTTGTCGTAGGCATATTATATCAATTATCAATCGCTTCTCTTGTGTGGTTCCGAGTTGTATGAGACAGTTATATAGCGACTTAGAATCGGTGCAAAGCACAAGCAGGAGGTTAATCTGTAGGACCTTATCTACCGTAGACTTAATAGCGACGGCGATATTAAAGCTGTAAGCCATTCCGTAGAGTTTAGAAGCCAGAACACTTCTAGTAACTCTTTTACACTTAATTAAGCTCTAATAGATGATATTAGCCTTCTTAGTTGCGTTAGCTAGTATAATAACATAGTCAATTTGCGAAGAGAGGTCCTTATTATTAATAAAGAAAGCATCTATAAAGACTAAGAGCTATAGGGTTTTAGCCTCTAATTTAATAAACTTAAGACCTCTATATAAGTTCTAAATCTGCTAACTTAGGCGCTTATTTAACTCCTTTGCGTCTGCCTCTTTAGGATTAGTTACCTAGGTAGTAAAGGATAAGTTAAACAAAGCCTCTAGTTAACAGACTGAGGCAATATAGGCTCCTCTAGCGCGTTAAGCGATATACTAGTCCTTTAGCGTAAGTAGGCTGTGCGTAATTCCTCTAGAGCTAGTGCTGTTTGCTAGCGTAATGTTAACCACACTAAGGTTCTCACACTGGCGCTTTTACGTCAGCGTAATACTCTCGTCTTATGCCAATTAAATAAGTCCTCTATTAAACTTAACTGGTATATTAGTGGTTAGTTGCTCTCGCTCCTTAGCTATAAATTCAGCCTTATATAGTTCGCTTTATTCAGCCTCTGTAAAGGTGTCGTCTGCAAGGAACAGCGTATTATTAGTCTATAAGCTAATAATTCCAAAAGGTTTGTTGCTGTAGAGTAAGTAAGGGTTATATGTAGACTGGTCCATTCGTAGCTAATTAATGTAGTGTAAATAGTAGGTCTTAAACCAGTGGTTTCCAGCTTTAGGTACTTTATAAAGTGGCTTTATAACCTTTAGAACGGAGTCCTTATCAATTCCCAATTATTTGTTTAGCTTGTGTGGTGGTTATATATAGAACTCGCGGTTTAGGTTCGTAGTAGACTGGATATAGGCTTATAAGATGTCTTAGAGGTAGAGTTATATCTACAGTAGCATAGCAGCAATATAGAGAATCAGCCGCTGGCTAACTCGTTAAATTGTTAGTAACTAAGTAAGGACTAGCTCTTTCTCTAAATCGTTATAGGCCTATATAATAAGTCGTGATTTCTTAAAGGCTTTATTAGTTCCCTTATTCTTAATCTTATTAACAAACTATAAATTAAAGAGTCTGACCCCCTTTAGCATATTGTGTAGCTTAATAATCTTAAAGACGCCTTTTTTAAGTAGGCCTATAACCTTCTTTTGCCGTAAAGCGCTAAACTGGGTGTTACCATCGTTCTATAAGTAAATAGTAGTGTTAGCTATATCTACGGTATTATTGTCCTGCAAGTAAATAGCGATATTAGCCATATCTGCAATATCACCTATAAGGGCATCTATGTCTATTATAGCGTCCGTAACAGCCGTGTCTGCAACAGCCGTAAGTAATAGGTATTTGCAGGGGCAACCTCTGCCTCGCTTTGGCAGTAGCTATAGTTCAGCTTTAGGTAACAATTAAGGTTCAGCTAGTATAGGTACTAGTTTAGCTAATTTAACAAACTCTTGTGGTTTAACTAAGTCTTATAGGTCCAGTAAGTAAGGTTTCACAACCGTAGAGCAGAAGGTCATAGGCCCATTTAGTAGCTTTATAGTAGCTTTATAGTATAGGTCTTACCGTTAACGGCAAGCAGCATATATAGCCCGTCCTAATAACTACTTTGGCCAGTATTGCCTTCTCTCTAGACTAAAACAGGTAAACTAGGTAGAAGGCCGTAAATAGCGTTAGTTTGTTGTCTATTTTACGTATTAAGAGCGTTAGCGATCTATCGTTTAGCTTATAGCTTCTAGATTTCCACTATTGCTTTCCTAATAGCTACAGCTCGCTATACAACTAAAGGTGATAGTGCGTCTAATTTAACCATTTAGGGGTAGGCTCTAAAGACTAGGAGTATAGGGACTAGGCCTTCTAGGCCAGCTGTGTTATTAATAGCTTTAAAAGCCATTTATAGGGCCATCTCCTTGCTAATTTCAGGGATTTCAGATATAATGATTTGGTAGGCTCGTCGTAGCGGACTATAGTAGCGCTCTACTATTCCAATGGAATTATGTGATTCGACTAGAACTAACTTTATAGTTACTCCTATAGTAGCAGCGTAGTGCTTAAACTCCTTACTAATAAAGTTCTTCCTAGCATTTATAGTAATTAAGTCTAGTAGTCCTAAATAGCTGTCAATCTAGCATATTTGTAGAACGTCCTAAGTATACTTAGTGCTAATATCTCATAGCCATCTGCCAGCTTAAAATCGAGTTGCTTCATCAACTACGTATAGTAGGGGGGAGCCGCTGATATACATAATGTCAACAATAATATTATAGTTAAAATTAATGTCGTCTTGTAAGGTAAAGTGAAATCTACTTAGAGATCTGCTAAACTTCTAGTAATAGTGGTAGAGTTTAGTTAGCTCTTTAATAGCAGATCTATTAGTATTATAGCTATAGCCAGTCTTATCAAGAAGCTTTTATAGTCTATTAACTAACGGGTAACCAAATCGATGGTATAGATGTTATAGCTCTACGTTAGTTAAGTAGCAAGGGTTCGCGTTAAAAGACTTAACCAGATAAGACTGCAAAGAGAAGCTCTATATAAGAAACGGGTGGCCAAATTATCTAACTACTAGCACCTTTTTAGTGCGAGTGATAATAACGTCCTTTAGGTTATTATATTCAATATAGAGTCTATTTATATCTACTAAGCAAAGTAGGAAAGGAGTATCTGCTTTAATAATATAGAATTATACCTTGCCTATAGGGCTGTTGACGTCTATAGTTCCGATAGATATAGAGGCTCCAATCCCAAATTAGACAGTCACTTGGCCCTTAGTTAACATGTTAAAACTTATAGACTTATCTATGGCCTATAGGGCTTAGAATTAGCCGTAGCCAGCTATAGACTTACGCAAAGCACCCATATCAATTATAATTCCCATAAAGACCGTCAAGGTATATTGTGACGCTATAGTTATAGTTGTATTACAGGCGAATGGGTCAGTCTCCGTATAAGGTTTCGTGGTAGACTCTATGGTAAGTTCTAAAGCCATAAGCAGGTGTGTATAAGCCTTATTAGCTAGCTCTACGCTTATAGAGGTTGCTTCCTCTATAGTAAGTATTCCAAAGGTAGTAATATAGGCAGAACTATTGTTAGGTTCTCTGGCATTGCTCCTAGAGTTGTTAGCGTCTTATATATAGGCTTTAAAGTCTGAATCTTTATCTTCATCTCTTTCGCAAGCAGCGACGTATTGCTTAAAGTGGTTGTTAAAGTTACCCTTATTACGGCCCTTAATATCAATAAAGCGTCTTCTATAGTCGTCTTTAGACCAACTACGCTCCTCTTCTAAGTATTTCCATAAACGGCAGTCCTCCTTCTTACAGATATAGCACTTAGCCTTTAGTCTGCCATTGGTTCTGTAAGAGTAATTACTACTATAGCAATTAGTGTTTCGGTCTCAACTCTGGTCGTTTTAATAGTAGCGTTAATCCATAAAAAAGGCTTGGTAAGACAGTCTTATTAGAGCCTATAAGGGGTGTTTTTTTTCCCACGCAATAATAGAGGATTATAGTTTGCTAATTAACTAAGAAAGGTCTTCCAAAGGGTTAGAGACAGCAATATGGCATACTGGCACTCCCTAGCAAGCAGTAACTAACTTATTTATAAGAATACGGTTTGTACGGAAGTCTAGGTATAGTCTATGACGTTACTTTAGTAGTTTGTCTATAAGCAGTTAGAAGTTCTAATAGATTAACTTATTAGGGTTCTTGTCTATAACTCCTTAGAGGGTTATGCTGTTCCACTCTATAAGGTTCTTGCGGTAGTATTCTAGCCCTTTAAAGAACTGTTGCATATGGTTGCAGGCTTTAGTAAAAGGTCTTAACTTAAGATTGCTGTTGTAGTAGTGGTCTTAAGCAAGCCCTTTTAGCATGCTAGGGAATACTACTGCGTAGCCTTCTAGTGGTAAGCCAGATCTCTTACAGATGTTATAAAAGATAGTTAACTTAAAGTTAAAGCTGTCGCTAACTCCATCGTACTTTTAGTCATCTGTATAGATCTTTACAATCGTGGCTACCTCCTTACTATATCTAGGTCCTTGCCTAGGTCCTTGCTCCACGCTAGGCGCAGTCGGTTTAGGTAGTATATATATATATAGCTACTGCGGTTACTGCGGCTGCTGCTAGGTAGCGATTAGTGCAGCTTGCTAGGGTGTTATAGGGGTAGGTATCTGCGTTCTAGATAGCGTTGTAGCTGTAGCTATAGGCTGGGCAGGCGGAAGAATAAGTGGGGTAGAAGCACCAGTTGCTAGAGGGAGGGTAGAGGCAGTTACCGTAGGTAATAATTGCTAATTCTACATCTATAGGAGTTAAGTAAGGAGGGTAAGCAGTTAATTTTAGGTAGAGGTAGATGCAGCTTACTATTAGGTAGCGGCTAGTGCAGCTTGCTAGGGTATAGATTGCTGGGGCGAAGGCGTAAATATAGGTGTTTATGTACTAGATAGTATTATAGCTATAGGCTAAGTTAATTTAGGGGTCTATAAGACTACGGTAAGCGCGTCTAATTTAGGGTTAAGTCAATCTTGTAAGGTTATTATAATTATTGGCTTTACCTCTGTAAGGGCCGCAATAAGCTTCTTATCCATCCATTTGTGAAACTCTTCTTTATTAGCGATATCCGTTAGTACCTTGCCAAGGGAGTATCTCTTATCTTGCTTAACAATATATACTCCTCTCTTAATTAGGTATTTACGGATTCCCATTCTAGTATTAGATTGTACTTATGTAAAGAGCTCTAGCGTAAAGTCCTTAAAGTCTTCCTAAAACACTATCCACAATGAATAGTCTATAAGGTTGGATTGTGTGTATAGGTATATCTTAGTCTCCATATACTCCATTAGATTGTTATTCGTAGCCGCCTCCAAGTTAATTCCGTTGCCGTACTTAGCAATTCTCTCCTTCCAATTAATTTCCATATTGTTGTGTTATAGTTTGAGGTCGAGGTTAAGGTTAAGGTTAAAGATGTCGAGGTAAGGGTGTTAAGGTAAGGGTGTTAAGGTGTAGGGATGTCAAGGTGTAGGGGTATATATGTACTTTACAGCCGTTGGGCCTATAAAGTGTTCTTAGTAAGACTGCTATTCTCTTAGCGATCTGTTATATTGGCTATAAGGCCAGTACAAATTCTCTTAAGCTTAAGGGAGGTTGTAATCTTCTCTAAGTAAAGATATAATTCTCTAGGCGATCTAATGTGTCAGCAGTTAAGCTAATACGTAGTTTTGAGCTTTGAGGGTGATATAGCTTTCTCCTTTAATTAAAATAGACAAGGCTAGGCAATCCGTGTACTGTTTCTAGTACGGTTCTTAAGCTCTAGCTTATTACGTATTTCCTAATCTATACGTCTACTGATTAGTGTCGGTATACTCGCATTATCAACGTGCATAAATATCACTTGTAGTGGTACGTATGCGGTATTAAAGTTGGTAGTTGTTAATGTCTAGAAATAGGGGTTTGCTCTAGGGTGTCACGGCACTAACCTGACGCGTTGTTATGGCTACGCGTATGCATGAGCACGGACCTGACCCCTGAGCAACACGTATATATACCTGCCTCGTCTCCTGTACATAGATCCTCACACGACATCGTTTGTCAATGATACACAGTCACAGTTACCTCGTTGACCCTCTGCACGTACTGTGACATAGGGTCAGATTAGCTAGTCTCGCTTTGTGGTCCCGTAACCACGTCACATAACTAACATTCCGACAACGTCTTTAAGCTATATAGACTTCCTAACTTAATAATATCTAACTATAAAAGCTAGTTTATTTTAGACTTCTAGCAAGCTCTATATAAATAATTAAGCATTTAAATATAACTCTTAACTATATTTTATTTAGAGACAGATAGCTAAACTAAAATTATAAATGCAATTATAGAACAATATTTATAAATATACTACTCCTACCTATCCCTTGATACGGCAGGGTCCTTAGAGGAAATGGTCTATACGCGAACACCAGGATCAAAACAACGCGTATATCTATATAGAATTCAATCATTAATTACACTACCACCATGCCTTCTAATTGTACTAGAATTGATGCAGACCTTGTTTAGAAGACTTAATATAACGATCCTCCAAATCGAATCGCAAAAAAACCCTGCCCTAAGCCCTGGCCGTTGCCCAAATTCGAACCTCTCTATATTGACGATTGGGACGACCATGGCTTACCAAACCTGCCCTCCAACGTTGATACACACGATCCTTTTGGGTTATTTAGTCTGTTCTTTACAAATAAGATTATAGATAAGCTTGTAGAGTGGACAAATAAGCACGCAGAGTTGTACCCGCCAGATAAGGAAAAGGAACACCTACGCGTATGGCAGCCAACATGCAAGCAAGAACTCTGGGCGTACTTTGCAGTGCTAATTTATATGGGCATTACTATAGAATCACGCATTGAGGACTACTGGAAGAGTTTGGATGCATATAGCTGCGAGCATATTGTCAAAAAGTATATAGGGCTTAAGAGATTTGAGTAGCTTAATCGCCACTTTTGAGCCTTACCACCATGGCCAAAATCTAATAAAACACCCAAAACTATATTTGATAGAGTTGACGAACTCGCTGAGTATCTCCGGCTTACTTGTAGGAAGCTCTACACCCCTGGAACCCACCTTGCCGTTGACGAAACGATCTAGCGCTTTATGGGCCGTGCTCCTGAAGTAGTTAATATTCCATCTAAACCAACTCCAGAAGGCTTTAAAATATGGGTTTTAGCCAATGAGGGCTACATATTAGACTTTATATGGCATGCTAAAGGCGAAAAGAAAGGCCTAGTTAATCTGGATACAACCTTTACGGAAGGGGAAGGTTTTTTAAAGACGCAGGCAGTTGTATTAGATCTACTTCTTTAAAAAGATGAGGAGACCGAGGAGCGCCTTTATCCTCCAGGAAAGCACGTTGTTTGGCTTGATAATATATTTATAAGTGTTAAGCTTCTTACACAACTTTGAGAGCTTGGTATTGGAGGCGTAGGAACTGTTAGAATAACTAAAACAAAGCGTGAGGAATAGGGGTACTTTGAAGGCGATATTGAGGTAGCTATAACTAAGAAGAAGGTACCTGCTGAATAAATTAACCAGACGCTTATAGAGCTTAAATTAACCCACGCTGGTTAAATTCCGTGGGGTGAACTCTATGGTAAGCTTTCTAAGGACGGCTAGGTGATAGAATTTGCTTAGAAAGACGCCAATGTAGTGCTTTTTATGAGTACTGTCGACGACGGTAAGTTAAACACCTTAACTATATGGCTTAAAATCTAATGACGTTATATATTGCCAGGTCGCCACACCAAAGCCACCATACGGAAACGTCCTCCCCTTACTGCTAGCGGTGCTAGATAGACTTGGAAGGTCTTTGGCGATAAAGTTAAGAAGGAATTGCCTATTCCTACCTTTATTTTCTACTATAATTATTATATATGCGGTGTAGATATCGCGGATCAACGACGCTTATATTTTACAACGTAAAGGATCTATAGAAAGACCTGGAAGCCTCTATGGCACTTCCTTCTTGATATAGTAATTTGTAATTGCTTCCTGCTGTCTTCTTATACGCCTACCAATCGTTAAGTAAACCGCAAAGATGGTTATAAGCAATTTTGAATTGACCTCCGCAACGCCTTATTTGAACGGTTAATTTGAAAGCGAAAGCTCTATACGCAGGAGCCTCCTATAAGACGCTTAACTAACTAGATTATATGGGTTCCTACGGCGCAGCACGAGCTGATTAAGTTGTTTGACAAGCCGATTAACTGCTTAGCTTGCGTAGAGGCTCGTAGGCATACTTAGGTGCAGCGTATGGGGCGTCGGAAAGCTCTATTAGAGCTATCACCAAATACTACGATGCAAGCACGCGATAGTGAGGGATGGGAGAGGCGGAAACGGGCTCCAAGGACTAATTTTGGGTGTAGTATCTGCAAGATACCGTTCTGCAGAAAGGACGAGTGCTGGTTACCTCATATCGAGCGACTTAACTCTAGAGAATAAGCCTATATATCAAATAGCTATGAAATCAAAAGCTTCGTATTTCTGAGAACGGCTGCTCGATTCGGCCGGTTTGATTGGTGGACTCTTATTGATACCGTAAGGCCCAATTTTGCCGGATCAAGGGATAAGACAATTAGGAAAAATAGCTGCCTTTAGCTAAGTTTACTATAAATAATATAATAAATATATTAATAGGTATAGCACTATTCTACGCAACCTATAGATAAAACTTTTAACTTAGATTTAAACTATAACTTAATATTAATATAATAGGACCCACAATTAAATAGATCTAGTTAATTAACATATATAACTTTGCTAATTAAATAAAGCAGTTAATGGAACTATTATAAAGTAAATTAATATACGCTTAAATATTATAGGAATGGCATATAAATAAAGGATAAGCTCCTATATAGGACTTTAAGGAAGGTAATATAGCCTACCTAAATATATAAAACCTAAAGACTTAACGGCCCTTAAAGAAACTTAATTAGAAGTTTATAGGCCTATACTAAATTAAGAAGAAACTAAGCCTATATACCTATAAGCTTAAACTGCCAACTAAAATAAAAATATACCTAATATTTTATATAAGCTTGCTATAACCTTTAAAAGATAATCCTATAACTTATAAAGTGCTACTACTACCTCCTATAATTGTTAATAATAGTGACAGTTCTTACTTTATTAACTTAATTAATAATATATAATGGAAAATATAATCTAAATAATTTAAACTTCTTATTAAGTGGAAAGGATATAAAATATAAACCTAGGAAACCTATAACTAGATTAAGGCTAACACGCCTTTCTTAGTAAAAGAATTCTATAAAGACTATCCTTTATAGCCTGCTTTAGCTAAATAGATATAATATAAAGGTAAACAACTGCTACCTAATATAAAGATATAAAATATAATAGTAGGAAACTTAAAATTAAAAAGAACCTAAACTATACTATAACGCTTATAAGGTAATAAGTTATAAATTCTTAACTAAATTAAATTGTTTTAGACCTTTAGCTAAAGGGGGGGGTACTATAATAGGGCTAGCCCAGTTATAGTAGAAATGTCTTAATAAAATACTTAATAGATAAATTCTAACGCTTTAATTTAATTCTGCTAAATTCTACTAATTTAATTAAGTTCCACTAAGTTCTACTAATATAATAGAATTTGGTTAAAACCTATTAAAATCCGCATAGGCTTATGCCCACGCGTTTACTGCTAAAACCCTAAATATTTAGTTATAAGTTTCCTATATTCCTTTCTCTTCTTTACGCAATATTTTATACTTAGTAAGAGCTATATACCTCTAGATTTAAATAGAATTTATATTATTCCTTTAAATCTTCCCTAAAGCCTCTTTGCGCTCTTATATAAGATATAGCAGTATATTAACCTATTTAAGATAAAAGACAAGCTCCTAAAGCTAAAACCTCTAAATTAACCTATACTTATAAACATACTTCCTATAGCTATATTTATAGCACAGCTAGACTAAACCTAGCTTACTATATATAACTAACTCTATGCTAAGTATAAGGATAACCTATATATATACTAGAAGAAAGAGCAGGCTATAAGCAATATTAGCAACTATATTATTTAATTAATATTAGTAACCTACCTTCTACTTATTAATAGCCTTAACACAGTATATAAACGGCTTTAAGCACTTAAGAAAATACTAGCCCCTACTATATTAGGTTAAAAGCATAATATCCTAAATTAGTACACGGCTCTAAAAGCCTATAATAAAAAGTAAAGCATTAATAAATAGTTAAACAGCTAGAGGAATATCTATAAGCTAGTAAAGTAATTAAAGCTACTAAATATCTAGGGATTTAGACTCCACTATAATTTTATTTAAGCCATTAAACCTACCTCTTTTAGTTTTATAGGAGTGCTAGAAGTAAACCTAACTAAAAAAGAACGTGAAGATAAAAACGTACTATCTATTATTAATCTAATTAAGGAGTTTAAAGAGCACTACTATATATAGCAAATTGCATCCTCTATATTAACTGCCGATAACTTTATATTTATAACTCTTTAAGGCAACTTAAATTTTAATTTTAATTCTAATTCTAATTCCAATTTAGACCCTAACAGTAATTTAAATGTAAATTTAAGATAGTATAAGGAATGCATATATGGTCTTATATATTAATTTAGTAACTGCTACTATATTACTAAGTATAAGCGCCCTTAAGGATAGAGACTAAAAGCAGATGTCTAAAAGAAGGTAGATAAAATAATCTTATCTATATCTTAGATTAAGTGCGCTGTTAACTATATTTAAAAAAGAGAATAGGAAGTAAAGGAGAATAATTAAAAGAATATAGAATCTATAATTAATTTTAATTCTAAAACCCTAGCTTCTACTATACTAACTAGCTATACTGCTGTGTTTAGTACTAGTTAAATTCCTTTTAAACTTTAGAATACCTAGATACTTAACCCTAGTGTAGATACCCACGTCTATAATAATAAAGAAGACTTTACCTTCTCCTACCTAGCTGTAAAAGACGACCACCTAATTACTAGCGGAAATTTTAAGAAAATTCAAGCTTATAGAATAGTAATTGTCGGGACAATATCACGTGTAGTTACGTGGTCACGTGTCACCGCGGCACTAGCGTGGCGAGGAGCCTTAAGCTCCTCGCCCTTCCTTATCAGAAGAATCAAGATCAACCATCATCATGCTATCTACGAACCGTAGCTACGTGATATCACCTTGTGTTACCAACACTAATCAGTGGTTAACTTCACTGTTATACCACAGAACAGCTAGGTATTCCACCAAGAAGAGACAAGCCACTATACCAGTGCTACTCATGCTAGAGGAAGCTGTCTTTTAAGGTTAGAACTGGTCCTAAACCTTAAATAGAACTCTTCTACGAATCTAAGGATCTAAAGGCCAGAACTAGTCCTAAGCCTTTCCCAGATTACAGATTCTTGCGTCCATTACGCAGAACAACACGCTTTACGAGTCTTTATAATTTAAGGCTAGAACTGGTCCTAAGCCCTATAATCACAGATTCTCGTCTAAACGCGTACTAAACAACAATTAACAATCCCTACACTAATAACACCTCCTCTCCTATAACCCTATAACACTTCCCTTCCTCCAAAAACATGGCTAACGACTAGAGAGACTCCTTACCACTAGGGGTAGCCACGTACGCGAAACTTATCAATAAAGATTAGGACAAATTTCCCGTTTTTAATACAACAACCTATACGGCAAAATAAGTCAATAGCTTCCTCCTATACTATATTCTCTTCTACTAAAGTAGACACTACGCCGATGTACAACTATGGGAATATTTCAGGGAGGATTTTATAGAATGGACCGCTGACACCTAGGTACTTGGCAATGTTAATATTATTTAGAATTTTCAAGACTTTCTTTAGGAGAATAGAGTATTTATCCCTATAGATGGGGGCATTATTAGAGACAACATTTAGGAGCAGGTCCTTAACGTAAAGGAAAAGCACAAATAAACTTTACAAGAGATTAAGCACCAAATACGCACTATAAAGAAGTTTAACTCTCAATGGAATCCTAACAACAAACAGCCACAATCAACACCTTTCTATAGTCCCCTACCAGCTACACAAGCATCTCCAGCCCGACTACTAGCTGCTTTGCTAATTCCACTAGCTATTCCAACTGCTGCACTACCAGTTGTCCCAATTGCTGCACTACTAGAGACGCTTCAACCTCCGCAGCAACCTCCGCAAGAATCTCCACAGCAATCTTAGCAGCAAGCTCCATAAGAACCACCACAGACAACCTTAGGCTATTAAACACCTCAAGTTCCTCAGCCTTAAGTTCCTTAGGCTGCCGTATCTCAACCCGTGCCTTAAGCTCTATCCCACCAGAGATTCTTAACCTCATTTAACTTAAGCGCTGAGACGTTTCCTCTAACCCCTACCGCAACTAGACAACCGGCACAATAAGCCAGATCTGTAAATGATATCCCAACCCACCAGCAGTAAGCTCGACAAGAACCTCCGCAGCAACCTCCGCAGCAATCTCCGCAGCAATCTCCGCAGCAATCTCCGCAACAACCTCCGCAATAACCTTTGTCTTCAGTTCCCTAGTATCCACCAATTCAACCCGTGCCTTAAGCTCCGTCCCACCAGAGATTCTTAACCTCGTTTAACTTAAGCGCCGAGACGTTTCTTCTAACCCCCACTGCGCCTAAACAACCTCCGCAACGACCTCCATAGCAACCTCCGCAATAACCTCCGTAATAACCTCCGCAACAACCTCCGCAACCACCACGCAACGAGCAAGCTTATCCGCCATATCAGCAATACGGACAGTGGAATGCTTACAACAAGATTAGACTACCAAAGGTTTAATATTACAAGGTTAGATTACCAAAGGTTCAACATTAAAAGAAAGAATTGCCAGAGGTTCAACATCATAAGGAGCTTAACTACGGCGAATACAACAGTTATAACAGCGGCCAGTACTGCACTGATTGCTCCTATAGATGAAGCGGGTATAGATAAGGCCGTGGCAGTTATAACAGACGCAGAGGCTCTGGCTACCGCGGAGGAGGCTCTCATAGAGGATCTAGTGGAGGTGGATTCTAGAATAGAGCCGGATATCGACAAGCTCCGCAACTCTATTCCAATAACATAGTTCCCTAGTTTACCACTTGGTCAACCACCATTTCTTTAGTAAATTTAGGATAGCGAGACTTATATTACAATGGCAATAATAAGTAAGGAGGATTAATATTTGCTGCGCTAGTTAAGCGGTATTTGTATATAGATGGCAACCCACAAAAGAAGAGTTGCCAGTGTCGGGACAATATCACGTGTGGTTACGTGGTCACGTGTCGCCGCGGCACTAGCGTGGCGAGGAGCCTTAAGCTCCTCGACCTTCCTTATCAGAACAATCAAGAATCAACCATCGTATCAACCAGCAAAGACTGTTTGACTACGACTCCGACCTATTCAAATAGGTATCCCTGGTGATACCAACAGTAATCGTTACTATTAATATACCTACTAAGAAATTAAAGATAAGGCTATTCTATATAGCGCTAGTACCTACTATATTTATAAATATTATAGCACTTTTAAGAGCTACTAATAACAATATCTATTTTAACTTAGGGTGAAACTTGCTATACTATCTAGTAACTGGCAAAATAGTATACTATATAAGATAACTAGGGGACTACTCGGCACTAATGTATAAAGAGCTTATAATTACCCTAGATTTAATAACTTAATTAACCTTTTTAATAAGAAGATTCTAGCCTAGTAGTATAGCCCGTAAACTAATTAGAGCTATAGTTATAAAATAGCATAAAATTCTTGGCTATATAGGACCTACTACTATTAAGCAGCTTCCTAAGTACGTTATTAGTATAGAGCTAACCAAATTAACTACTAAATAAGCACCGCTTAAAATTAAATATAAACTTTGCTTATTAGCAAAGTATATATAGCAGATCTCTTAAAGACAAGAATATAAATTTTTAGCCACTTAATTATTTAAACAGCTAGCATTTAATATTATCTACCTTAGAGTACCTAGATATAACGGCAATAAATACATTATATATTTCTACTATACATATTCTAAATTTATATTTATATTTACCTCTAAGAATAAGAATAAAGTTACTATCCTACTTACTATTTATAAGACTTACCGCTTAATTAAAACATAATTCTGCTAAGACGTTATCTTCTTCTAAAGCAATTATAAATAAGTATTTAGATAAATAGAAGACACTTTATAAGTATAGTATATAGACAAGGGCATTACCTTTAAATACTAAGTACGTATACTAAGGAATAAAATAGCAAAGCTAAATGATCTGGAAGAACCTTTATAGAATAATTAAGATTTATATAGCTAGAAGTATTCTTACCCCTATCTCTAAGACTAGAGGCTTTTCTTACTACTAGCTATACCATTAATTAAACGCCAAATAAGTAACTAGGATAGAAAACTCTATATAAGGTTGCCTATAGTAAGCCACTAATACTTACCTATATATATAAATACGGTTGTAAGACCTATACGCTAAATAAGTAAGTTAGAAAGGGAGATAAGCTAGCTCCTTATACATTAATTAGGCATCTAGTTGGCTATAATTTAACTAATATTTACTAAATCTGGATTTTAAGCCTTTATAAAGTTATTTAAACTAGAGACGTTATATTTAATAGGAACTTGTTCTATAACCCTAAGGGCTAAAACATTAACTACCTACTAAAGGATGTATTAGAAGACACTATATAGATAATTAGTTTGCTAGAACCTCTCTATAAGGATAAATCTAAAGATAAATCTATCCTATATAGACCTACCTTAAATGCAGATTAAACAACTATACCTAAATTAAATGATTTAGTAGAGCATCCTATAAAGGATATTAAGCAGTTACTAACTCCTAGCAGAATAATATCTCCAAATCTACTAGAAATAAATATTATACTAGGAGGACCTTAAGATAATATTATAGATATAATTAAAACAGGTTCTATCTAGTTAAGCTTACTAAAACTATTTAATAGAGTAACTAATATAGCTCTATAAGCTAATAAAGTCTTAGCCAATCCTTCTGCAACCTTATCCTATTAGAAGGTTCTAAATAAATTTAATATTAAGTGTATATAGTAGCACTAGCCAATCTATCTACCCTATTTAGTTACTATACTGGCTTTGCCATAGGATTAGTAAAGGACATTAACTAAACTAGATCCTTATCTCTATATTAGGATAATCTTCCTCATAAACTAAGGAATCTTAAAGAGCTAAGAAAGCACCCTTTAACTACTAGCTTTTAAAAGGCTATAGAAAAGGAATACAATAACCTAAAATACTAAAAGATATTTAAGACTGTACTAAAGGAAGAAGTAACTAATAACTAAATTCTTCTCCTAAAATAGGTCTTTAAATATAAGTTTAACAGTAACGGCTACCTATAAAAGCTAAAGGCTTAACTATATGTCTGTAGAGACCTTTAGATTATTAAGAAAGAGACCTATATAGTAACCCTAGCTACTTAAATATTCCGTGCCCTCATAGCTATAGCAGCCGCATTTAATTTGGAGATTTAATAGTATAATGCTATAAACGTATTTATAAATGCAAGACCAAATAAGCTAGTCTACTGTTACTACCTAAAAGGCTTTAATTAAAACAAATATATCCTAAAACTACTTATAGCATTATATAGATTAAAAGTCTTACCCCTACTTTAGTATAAAGAGCTTATAAATACACTAGCCAAATTTGGATTAAAGCCTATCCTAGGTATAAACTGCCTTTATACTAATAGATAATTTATTATCATTTTTTATATAGACAATATTACCGTCCTATTTACTAAAAAGGACCTTTTAAGACTATAGGAATCTAAAGCTAAACTACTATATTAATATAAGATCTGGGCACTAGGAGACCTATAGTAGTTCCTAGAAATTTATATTAAACAAGATTAACTAACTTAAAAGATCTAGCTCTGCCAAAACTTCTATATTAAAAAGATAGCTAGTTAATTTAATATTTAGCTAGAAAGGTTCCCTAGAACACTACTACCTACTAATAAACTAACTCCATTGTCTAATTAGCAGTTAAATGCTTAAAGAATACTAGCCTACTAGCAATGGGTTAGCTCCCTTATATGCCTTACTGTATTTAGAAGACCTAATATTATAAAGACGCATTTTAAGCTGGCCGAATTCCTTACTAATCCAAGTTAAAAATACCTTAATGTATTAAACCAAGCTATTGCCTATTGCCTTAAAACAAAAACGACAGCTATTAAATACTCTGGTAAAGTATTTAGAGTATATATCTACTTTAGAAACCCTAAAGAAGAAGACGTTACCTTTTATAGAGTATCTAACGCAGTATTTATAAACTATAAAGATACCAAAGGGAGCTCTTAAGGATACTTATTTATACTATTTAAAGGACTAATTAATTAGAAAGCAACCCTATAACAATTAGTAACTTACTTAACTACTAAAGCGGAGCTTCTCTCCCTATCTATAGCTACTATTAAGATTATCTAATAGCAGCGATTCTTTAAAGCAATCGGCTTTAATTTAGAACGCGAATTTACCCTACTATATAATAATATGCAGACTATATAACTCCTAAGACAGGATATACTAAAGCTTAATACTAAGCTACAACATATTAACATTTATTAGTATTAGCTTAGTGTAAGGGGACTTTATAGATAGGGGGCTATAAGGACACGATTGTGGAATAGGATAGATTGGTAAAAGAGACGAATCCTTGAGGAGGTAAGGCCTCTAGGATCGTGGAGACTATATACTATAGGCACGTGCCTCCGGCACGTAACCGGCGACCATCTAAGGGGCGTCTGGAGGTTGTCCTAAAGGCAACCCAAGGTATCCGCAATAATATCCCTTACATTACCCCCCCCCTTCTTGCGGTTGGCCCCCAATTGCCATTACCTTATAGTAGGGAGATTATAAGGGCTTATCCTAGAAGGGGTTTAGAGAGATATTAGGGAGATATTAGTATGCCGCTGTATATTATCTATCTATCTAACCCCTGCTTTAAACTCCTGAAAACCTTAATAAGGAAAAAATATAACTGGAGAAAAGACGCGAGGATTGCTAGGAGACCCCTTAGAAGCCTACTAGAAACGTGCTGGTAACTACCTAGGCTGACCTAAGGATTTTTATGCAACTTTATTTCTAAGCCTTTATACCGGTTTGTAATTAATTGTGAGTGTTATAGGCAATTTGGTGTTCCTAATATGGTTTTGTAGGACCTTTTGGTATAGGATTTAACATACAGAGCCTTAGCTTGCCATTATCTTTAACTTTTAAGATATTAATCTATAATCCTTTCTCGTTGGTTCTATGCTATATATTTAGCGTAGCTCTACTGCCTAGTAAATAGAAGGGACACTTCGCAATAGCGCCTTTAGCTATTATACAATTTGTTAAGAACGTCTATAACGTTATTCTTTAATACCATAGTATTGTTTAGGTATAATTTCACCTATATACGTCTGTAATTGACGTCTTAATTACCTTCCCCGGCTGCGTAATCAGTTTTTGTAAGGAAGTAATAACTAAATAGCTTATACGCGTGTTTCCTTTCTTCTGAATTGCGCTATTGTAACGGAGTTATATTGGCAAGGTTGCGGCTATTCACTGAAAGGGTATTGGGAGGTGAAGTATAGAGACACCTTGCTTATTAAGCTGCTCCTTTTCTTTAATACCTTACTTCCCATTATCGCCCTTTATCCAAATTTGGATGTATCTTTAATATATTATTAAAATTTTCTTTTTTTCCATTATTAATTTAATATGCCTCTTCGTTCTCTTGCTAACTGCTCTTTTAATCCAATTTTATAGCGTATTCTAGCCCTGCCGCTGTATATGGAATCCCAACCTCCGCTAACCCGCAACTAGTGCTAGTTCTACCTAAATAACTTTATATGCACGTCCTTAAAAGACCAGAAATCTAATAAAAAGATTCTAGATGCTTGTAATAAGACCCACTATATAAGGTCTAACACCTTTAGTCCTTGTAATTAATGTATGCGTACTAAGAGCGGCAGTTGCGTTGAGGTGAGCTTTTCTATCCTTAATAGATTTCTATTACTAACTTTAAGCTTTAATAGCCTGGGCCTAAGTAGCGACGTTCTTTTAATATCCTTAACTACTATATCGCCCAGGCTCTGTCTTATTCTAGCACTAATGCTAAACGTCTAGGTCGAATTTAAGACTATGCCACAGCTATTTATACCGCCTATAATTCCTAGCAAGCTAGCTAGTAACGCCTAATAAGGGAGCAAGGTTGGTATACTAAGAATAGGGTAAAGGATAGGGGTAATGAGAAAAAGGTTGCTGTCTACTATAAGAAGGAGTTCGCGTATACGCGTTAAGTTTTAAAAGAGTACAATATAATGCGGTATTAGGTAGGTTACCCTTTAGGTACCTAGCGGATAGGTAACTAATAGTTGCCGTAGTAAGGTCTTGGTGGTTCCGGACTGTATTAGCCAGCCAATATCTCTGTTTATTCTGGGCTTAAGCGTGTCTTTATTAACTATAAGCTAACGCCTTAAGAGCTTTGTTGGTATTGGTTTGGACCTAATATTAGTATTAAGCGTTTAAGAATCTCTACTCTATTTACACTTTATTAGCCTACCCCTGTTTTTATGCCTGCCTATACTCCTACTAAGGGATCTAGATCTAGATCTTATTTCTATTAGCTATTACTTGGTGGGCCGATAGATACTAATCCTGCACCTGGGGATAAAGCATAGTGGCTTTTAATTTGGGTATTTGGGATTGATTTTTATATATAGTAGCAATCGGGAAGGCCTTATAAAGTATTTAGGAAGGCATAGGAACACTGTTCCTAATATAGACTAATAAATGGGAATGCAATTCTAGTAAAATATTCTATTAATTCTATGCTATGTATATAAAAAGGCTGAGGACCTGTCCTGCCTTAGGCCGTAGCCCTAATTAATCCTTATGGTTTCCGGAGCTTGTCCGTTCCATATCCGATTTGACTTATTTACTCTTTAGGGCCTCTATTAGCCTACCACGAGCTTTCTTTATAGGTTGCGATGACACCGTAGTATTAGAGCGCTTTCTGTAATTTGTAGATTATGGACCTTGGTCCTAATATTCTTTTAGAATATCTTTATAATAATTAAGGTGATCCTTTGGTTCCTATATAGAGTCCTTAGCAGGCCAGCCTAGCTATTTAACTTTATATTAAAGCTTGTTCTTAACAGACTTATAGCATAGTATAGCTTTAACCTCATACCACTCGCCCACCACTTTAGGGTGTTTAATTAGGCCTAGACGGAAGTTCTTTTCCGGCAGTAGTCTGTGCCATAGCTCTAGTAGATTTACGTGAAATACTGGATGTATACGGGCCATGGATGGGGGTAGCTGGAGACGGTAGGCTAGCTTGCCAATTTGTTTCTTAATTTAGAAGGGACCTAGGTATTTTATATTAAGCTTCTTTAATAGTCAACGGGTCTTAATATTCGTTAAATATAATAGAACCTTATCGCCTACGCCAAAATGCTTATTTTGGTGTTTGCGGTTGTACTAAAGTCTCTACTACTCTTGCGCATCTTATAGGCTCTGCTTTATATGCTTCCATTACTCCTTCTATTCCTTAAGGTATCCTTATACTCTCTAGTAAATGTCCTTGGACTTCCTAGTAGGATCCTATAATTAATTATACGGCCTTAGCCAGTGATTATTAGGTATACCATTAAATCCTAATAGTTGGATGCCATAGGCAATCTAGATTAGTGCAAACTGATATAATATATGTTGTTTTGAGTTATAAGCGTACTCTACGTATGGAAGTAGCTCGCACTAATTATCTTACTGGTAGTTTAAATACATTTATAGATATAACTCTAGTTCCTAGTTCTAGCGTTTTATTTGCCCATCTATCTGTGGATAAAAAGCTGTACTATAATAGTGGTCTATCTTTAAATAAAAGCATAGATCTGACTAGTACTGGCTTGTAAAGATGCTACCCCTATTAGTGATAATGGAATATAGTTAATTTACTTTAAGAAAGCATTTCTCCTTAATTAGGTTTATAAGCGCTTATATATTAATCGTCTTGTTAATAGGAAGGTATTAGACGTACTTTAAAAACCTATTAATAAGTACTAAGTCCAAATTATATATTTATCCTTGCCCATCTTTTAAGGGTAGGAGATCCGTAATAAAGTCTATAGCGTAATATCGCCATAGCTTACTGGTGGGGGGAACTAATTTAAGTAAACCCTATAGCTTGTGCCTTCGGATTTTGTATACTTAACACTTCTTATAGTAGCTAATATACTCCTTTGCTTCCTACTTAAGCTTTGGCTAGTAGTATTTACGTTAAAGTAATTTCACTGTCTTAACTTAACTATAGTGGCCGCCTAGAGGATTATTGTGATTCCTTATAAGGATCTTCTGTCATAGATTTGCTTCTTGTAGTACCTAAACCTTACTATTTCTACGTAGTAGGCCCATTGGGTCTAGTTCCCAATTTTGGTGCCTTTTAGCTTCTTTTCCGTTACGTTTCCAGTCTACTTCCGCATTAAAGATGGCATAGAAAGCGTCCCTCCATTGTACCTCATAGATGAGATCTATTAACCTTTTAGATAGTTTCTAGGTAAAAGCTGTTTTATCCCGTACTGCTTTAAGTATAAGACTAGATAGTACTATAAATCTTACAACTCTTTAATGCGCGTATATTAGGAAGGCCGCTATAAGGTTAAAGTCCTTTGGTTATTATAGGGCTTTAAGTTCTAATTACTCTATAGCTTCACTATTAGCTTAAGGGGATAGCTTAGTAATTAGAGGTGGTGTATTGCTAGGTTCTGAACTTATATCGGGGACGTCTTGTCTAGGTATATTCGGACCCTTATTAGCCACAAACCGGGTACTAGCCAGAACGTTAGTAGAAGCCGATAGGGTTTATACCGCCTAAGACTTAGTGCATAGAGCTGTAGGTGCTTAAGCATCCTATACCTGGAGCTTGTTCTGTAATATAGGGAGTAAGATATCTATTATCTGTTTTCCTTCTCCCGTTTTAAAGCCTTTAGTATAGTCTGGCCGTTATAACGGTCCATTAGTAGGGTTATTCTCCCCTAGCTTATATTTAATCTTGAAATTAAATTGTGTAAGCTCCTCTGCCTATTTGGCTTATTAAGGTATAAGCTCCTTTATAGTTATAAAGTAGCGTAGATTATAATGATTTAAGAGTATATAAGTGGTATAGCTTATGTGCTTAAGGTAATGTCGCCACTGTTTAAAGTAGTTAACTATAGCCAGCAGTTCCTTATTATAGGTATAATACCTAACTTTAGGCCCCTGGAATTTTCTGCTGTAGAATGCTACTGGTCTCTAGTGGAGCTAGGTAGCGTCTGGATCCCTATTAGGTTGCAGTAGGATACCAGCAAGGGCAAAATTCAATATATTAGTAATTATCATTAATAGCTAATCTGGGTCGAAATGCCGTAGCAATAGAGCTTTTATAAACCTTTTTTATAGTTCCCAGAAGGCCTCCTAAACCTTTCTGGGCTATAACCATAGTTTATACTATTTAGTTGGTCCCTTTTTAGTTTTCTTCCTTCTTACCTTTAAGCTTTTTGCTCCTTGGGCTAGGTCTTAGGAAGCTTCTGTAATATGGTTGGATAGGTATTAGGCGATGTCCAAGTAGTTATAGATAAAGCGCCTATAGAAATTGGTAAAGTTTAGGAACACTTAAACATCCTAGTAGCTCTCTGGCTCCGGCTACTCTTAGATTGTTTATACCCATACTAGGTCTATAACTACGCCTATAGGCATTATAATATAACCCAGGAACTTAACCTGCTTAATATTAAAGATATACTTTAACGCCTTGGCGTAGAGGTCCTAATTATTTAAGCGTTCCAGCACTTAGCGGATATATTACTTATACTAATCCTCATCTTCTAAGTAGATTAGGATGTTATCTAAATAGACAATATATATGCGGTTGACTAGTCCCCCTAAGGCTCTGTAAATATATAATTAAAATATTATAGGCGCATTAGCTAGCCTAAAAGGCATCACTATATACTTAAAGTGGCTATATTAGGTCTTAAAAGCGGTTTTCTACTTATTTCCTTTTTTAATACGGAGCCTATAATAGGCGTCTCGTAGATCCAGCTTTATAAAAATCTTCGCCCTAGATAGTTAATCCAGCATTTTACTAACTAGTAGTAGTAGGTAACGGTTCTTAATTGTAACTTTATTAAGACTGTAATAGTCTATATATAGCCTTATAGTTCCATCTGGTTTTAGGATAAAGAGGATTAGTACGCCTACTGGCAACTTACTAGGCTAGATCCATCCCTTTTCCTATACACTATTAAGGTATTCCCACAGGATCTTAAGCTCTTTGTGAAAGAGGTTATAAATAGGAAGGTTTAGCGGTTGTTTACCTTCTTCCAAATTAATTGCATAATTATATTCTAAGTTCCGCTAAAGGACTTTTGCTTACCTACCTAAAAATACCCTTAGTAAGTCCCTTAGGCCTGCTAGGATATTCGATAAATTGGGGTCGCGTTTGTTCTCTATGTTATTGTTAGGTAGGTCCCGGAGGTCCCTTAGGACGCTTATAGGCAGCGTCACGCGCTATAGTAGCTGTTCGTATATAGTTGCTACTATACGTTAGACAGTTTTATGTAGTAGCTAGTGGAGGGTAGGGAACTCTTTAATACAGCGTTTAAGGTGTTATAGTATACTCTCTGCGTATTACTTAAGCTAGAGTAACCTATGGCGGTGGAAGTATCTTGTGGGATCTTTAAGATCGCCGCCTCCCTGCAGTATCTCTATGACCTATCTAGTAGTTCCCCGTAGGGTATCTGTTACGAAAGGGTTATTGCTTATACTAGGCTTTATACCCATCTTGCTATAGAACAGGGGTTGGATTTAATACTCCTTTAGGTATAGGGCGTATACTATTTCTCCTAGAGCTATATCTTCTAGGATATCTTTTAAGCTTATTAGTAAAATACGCCCTTTTAATTCTTTATCGTTCCACTATTTAAAGGCTCCTATCTTAAAGCGTATCTTAGGATCTACTTCTATAAGCTAAGGATATTTAAGAATAAGGTTATAGCCTACAAAGTTAGCTGCCTAGAAGGGTTATAGGCCAACTACCTTAGTGCGGTTATGTATATTAGCCACTAACACTATAAGCTTATGGGCACTATATAGTTTAATCTAATGCTTATCTAGAAACCCTATAATAGGTTTCCGCCACTTTAGCAACGGGATAAGCTTATACTCTTTTACCAAATTATATTATATAAGATTAATTTTAGCGCCGCTGTTATATAGTACTTAGAACTAATATACCTCGCCCGTAAGGAGTACTATTTCTAGCTTAACAGTAATATAGAGAGTCTCTCCTTCCGTATCTTGCCCTAGTTATAGCTAGAAGAGGTCCGCAACTAGGGCTTTTCTTTTTTTAGATTATTAGTGCGGTTATTACCCTACTTATTTTTCCAATTAGGTTTACCTCTAAAGAAGTTTTCTCTTAACTTTTTAAAGTATTCCCGTAAGGGTGCTAGATAGGTGTTAGGTTAGCCCTAAGAGTCTTTCCCATTGCTTAAGGTCCCTAACTTTAACCCTTTTAAATTTCTCTTTAAGAACGGCTTCTTTAAAGTTTAGGTCTGCCCTACATTACTACTAGAGTACCCACGTTTCTGGTTACCCCCTAGCTTCTTACTAGAAGAGGTCTAATTCCTTACCATATCCTTAGCGTTTAGAACCGCTCGTTTAAAATCTATATATATAATGATCCGCGATAGGGCTCCTACGCGCTTTATTTCATTACAAATTGCTAGCTTAATTCTAGCCTAGATAAATCCGATTTCCTCCTTCTTATAAATACTACCGTCCTCATTTTTAAAGGGCTCTAGATTTATTAGTTAAGTACGAGTTTCTATAAAGTTTATAAACTAGCGGAAATCGTGGCGGTCAAGCTATGTCCCATTCTAGAATAGTTTTGCGTAATCATATTATACAATATACAGATCTTAAGTCCACTTCTTTAGGAAGGTTTACAGCTGCGGCTATATAGTAATTTACTCTTTATTAAGCTAATTTAGTACAATCTAGTTTAGGAATTAATCTTTAATCTTGCTAATAATCTAACGGGTACACTCTTTAGTATTATCTTATATTATCAGTATTTTAAAGAAGTTATCTATTTTACAAACCCAATTATCTAACTATTAGGTGTTGGGTCTTTAGCGGAGTTCTAGACTACCAGAGGCCTTAACTAGTTAGTCTATATCCTTTTTCCATTCACTACATAGATACCTCTCTAAGTCTTCCATACCTCCTTAGGTAGGTACTAGGTATCCCCTAAGAGGCCTTTAGCCTTAGCTAGGTTATAAAAGATTTTATCTAGCTTAGATTAAGCTCTACTAGATCTAGACCTGCCTCTAAAGGTTTCTAATATATTTATTAGTGGCTCCTTTTTGCATAGCTTCTAAGAGCCTTATAGCAGCTTCCTAATATCCTCCTTAAAGAAAATTGGTATAGGGCTCTTAACTTTCCAACCTTAGGCCTAGAGAAGCTCCGGCTACTAAGGTAGTATTAGTACTAATAGCTAATACGGGTTTCCCTATAAGGCTTAAGTCTTAAGTTAGTAGTTAGGTTAAATTGCCTAAAGGGGTAGGCCTACTTAGCTTATAAGCAGTCTATGCGCCGCCACTATGCCGATTATAGGCCGGTAGTCTTTTGGGAGGGTTCTAGTTAGGTCCCTAATTAGGCGCGTTAGTGTATTCCTTTTGTCACGGCTAGCTTTCCGTGGGAGCGATCCAATAGATCAAGCAACAATAAGAGGCTATATTATAAATAGACTAAGGTAAGGGCTCAAAGAAAGGGGCGCGGTAGACGACTATATACATATTCGGTCGTCGGGGCAACATTAGGGCAACATTAGGGCAACGTTAATCCGTAACCAACAACGCCTCGATGATAGCTATGTAGACGAACCGTCACATCACCCCCCTTTAAGCTAGGAGGATCGCCCTCAATCCTCATAGTCAGGCTCTCCTTGTCCATCTTGCCTTTCCGTCCTTCTCTACTTTATTGTCTTCCTCCAAGGGCTCTAGATCTACGTCCTTATAATACGCCTCTAGCCATTGCAGCAGCCATACGGGTGGTCCAGCATCATGGGGTCTCTTATCGTAGAACATCTTAATCTTATAGGGGGCGCCGATAAAGCCGTCTGCGTTATACCAGGTGTTATCTAGGTCATAGCCTACCCAGTTAACCTTATACTATAGCCTTCCGTGGTAGGTTCTACTAGCAAGAATCTTATTAATCTCATACTCTAGCTCGCCATTAATTAGAACTGGCTCCTTTAGCTCCCTATTTTAGCCCAGCAGGGGGTTATCTGGGTCCTTTCATAGTCAATCAGCATAGAAGACGTTTAACATCTTCATATTTAGGGGTAGGTTAATAATATACAAGTGTCCTTTTATACCTAGAATCTTGTAGGACCCTATAAGCTGTCTATCTAGCTTAATACTTGGTTAATTAGTAGCCCAGCCCTTCCTAGTAACGTATGCTCAATCACCTACTCTAAAGTCTAGTTCGTAACGGAGCCTATTAGCTTACCTTATCTACCGCTCTTAGGCCTTTACTAGGTTATCTCTTGCCCATTTAACTACGTCCCAGGTCCTATATGCAAAAGCCTAAGCTTCTTATTATATTAGCTTCTTACAAGGTGTTAAGGTTGCTCATATATATTCCTCCCAGTTAAAGTAAAGCCTTGGCTTAAATCCTAGCTCTAGCTCGTATAGTACAAAGCCAGTGGATTCATACGGTAAGATTGCCTATGTAAGGTCTATATAGGGGAGGAGCTCTAACCAATTGTCCTAGTAGTGGTTAATAAAGGGCCTTAAGCGTTAGTTAATATACTAGTTTAGTACCTCTGTATTACCATCAGTTTATAGGTAACTGGATATAGAGAGCTTTTGCTTAACACCAGTTAGTTTACATAGCTCGTCTATAAAGGCTAAGATAAATTAGGGTCCTTAATCTAATATAGCCGTCTCCAGGAGGCCGTACACGCGCTAGACATATTAGTAGTATAGGTTTGCTACATCAGCTACAGTGGCAGTTTTATAGCAGGGTAGTAAGAAGGCTCTCTTGCCTAGTTAATTAATAACTACAAAGACGTTATCAAAGCCCTTTTTATCTATTAGAAAGGACTTAAAATTAAAAGAGATATACTACCAGCAGCGTTCACTAATTGGTAGGGGGTACAGCAGGCCTAGGGTTTTATCCTAAGGTATATAGGTCCTCCTACAGGCCCTACAGTTTCTTACATAGATATTACAGTCTGAGGGTAGTTCTAGCCAATAGTATTAGTCTGCTACGAGTTTTCTAGTCTTTATCTTGCCTAGGTAAGCGGTTACCTAGTAAGAGTGTACCTCTATAATAAGGTAGGTACGGAGGCAGTCAGTATTAGAGACCATTAGCTTGCCGAAGCAGGTTAGTAGCCCTCCTTAAAGTTTCCAGCCCTTCCAGTTTTACTTAGCTAGCTAATATAGCCCTATTAGCGACTTACTAGTTCGATTGGCCTAAAAAACCTAATTAACCAGCTCATACGGTTCCCATTTGCGATTTGCTGCCACTAGGGGGTCCCTAGAGGTTTCCTCTAGTGTAGCAATTATAAGGGCGGGGTTAATTAAGTATATAGTGCATATAGCTACGTCCTTCTCTTTCTGCGTCTTTAGGTCCTCTTGCTTTTATAATAGGGTATCAGCCACTATATTCGCCGTACCTAGCCTATAGGTAATCCGCACATGGAAATTAGCTAGTAGGTCCGCCTAGCGGGCCTACCATAGATTTAGCAGCCTCTTGGTTATAAAGTACTCAAGGGCTTAATAGTCCGTAATTACTATAAAGGGTATACGCTAGAGGCCAACAAGGTGACCTTACTATTCCTATAGGCCTTTTATTACTGCTAGTATCTCTTTATCATAGATCTTATACCGCATCTCTTTAGGGGACATTGTCTTTAAGAAGAAGGCTACTAGCTTCCAGGTCCCATTGTCTTGCAGCTAGTTTAGTACCCCAGCTACTACTCCATCACTTACATTAGTCTCCACGCGGGTGTCTCAGAACGGTAAGTAGTGCTTTATTACACCGCCTAATAGCATAAGGGCCTTAACTCGCTTAAAGGCTTTAAGCTCCTCCTCCCCTAGTAGGTGCCACGCTCCCTTCTTTATAAGCTTACTAAGCGGTTATGCAACTCGGCCGTAATCCTTTAAGAAGGCCTAGTAGAAGTTACAGAATCCTAGAAAGGATTACACCCCTTTTACAAAAGTAGGGGGCTTCTAATCCTTAATTATAGCTAGCTTGTCAGTGTCCATAGTAATCCCGTTAATACCAATAATAAAACCTAGGAACTTCGTCTCTATAACGTTAAACTCGCTCTTCTTAATATCCGCCTATAGGCCTGCCTCTCAAAGCCTTTATAGGATCTTTTTAACGTGGACTTCATGCTCTAGCGGGTTATCCAAGTAGATAAGGATATCGTCCATATAGGCTATACGGAAATCGTCTAGGTAGTTAAAAAGAATATTATTAATAAATCTCTAAAAGGACGTAGGGCCGTTATACAGTCCAAAGGGTATAACGCGGTACTTATACAATCCGTACCTTATATAGAAGGTAGTTAACTCCTCTACCTTTTTCTTTAGCTATATATAGTAGAAAGCCTATCAAACATCTAGCTTAGTAAAGATTTTAGCTCTTAATAGCCTAGCCAACGTCTCCTTAATTAATAGTAGCGGGTAGCGGTCCTTCTTGGTAATTGCATTAAGCTTTTAAAAGTCAACGTAGAATTACTACCCCCCTCCTAGTTTCTTAGCAAATAAAACCAGAGCTGTAAAGGGTGCGTCGCTTAGTACAATAAACCCCTTCTATAGGTGCTCCTATAGGTAGACCTTAACAAGCTCTAGCTGCTCTAGTAATATATTATATAGCGGGCTAGGAGCTAGATCGCGGCTATTACCTTTAAGAATAATATCATGGTCTACCCCCTCGCGATACAGTAGTAGCGTATTAGATATAGCTTTTAAGAAACAGTCAGCGTATTCTTAATAAGGCTGCAGCAGCTTTTTATAAACAAGCCGGCGAAGTTCTTCCTTATTATCAGGTAGAGCGTCTTATACCTTCTTATCCTCTATTAGTTAGTCTATCTCGTAGAGGCTAGTATATCCAATTACTACATCCCTACGCTTCGCTCCTTATAGGAAGTTCCTCGCCTTAAGTAGCGCAATATCTGCTGCTCTAAACTCCCTAGCAGATAAAGGCCTCCTTACTCTCAGCTTTAACGGTGAAGCTGGCCTAGGGTAGAGCTGGTCTTCCATTTTCCTAATTATATCTTGGGTATCGATCTTCTAAGTATACCTATAGTTGTATAGGGTCCGCTTGGCTTACTTTAGCTTAGCCTATCCCTCCAGCTTGATTTTAGTAGAGGACTTCTTCTCTTAAAGTTCACTAATCGCGACTATACATTTAAGGATGCGTTAGGGGGTAGACTTGAACTCTTAATCTAGCAGTACATCTCTTTAATCTATATCTCTCTGGTGATCCTCGTTAATTAGTAGGGGTAGGAGCTCCTTTTTTAGTATAATTACATCCTGCCTACCATGGTAGTTCTTCTTAGTTTGCTATACCAAGACCTAGTATTTATAATTAATAAGGGCCCCAGTCTTCTTAAACCACCTATAGCTAATAAGAAGATTATGGCGGCCTATATTATAGAATAGGAACCATATAGGGACTTATTAACCGTCCATAACTAGGTTCGCCTTAAAGAGCTATCTAATTATATCTATCTGCTAATTATTATAGCCAGATACGGCGACTCCTTGTCCTTTAATCTTGTAGAGCTTTGGTCGCAGTTATTGCTTAATAATTAGTAGTAGCTTATAGTGTATAAAGGCCTCTCCGTCCGCACCAAAGTTGAGTAGGCTTACTATATTAAGAGCCACGCCGCCTAGCGCGATCCTATATAGCGTTATAAGGGCTGCGCCTCCTAAGATCTCCTTTAGCTATACGGGCGCTGTATTAATTGCTCCAATCTACTCTAGGCAAAAGACTTCTCCTAGAGCTACTTATTTTCCAACTCTGCTAAGTTAGTAACTATCTTATACTCTTCACTTTAGTTAATTGCTTTAGCTTCCGTCTTCTTCAGCGCTATATAGTTATTAGAGTAGTGTCCTTGCTTACCACAGTTAAAGTAGGTAACTAGCGCTTTTGCGGCTAGTGCTAGAGTTAGAGGCTACTAGGAAGAGAGGGGACCTTTAGTCTTTTTAGCGCCCCTAGTAGAAGCTCTCTTACTAGCCTAGGCTGCTTTGTAGTCACTTCATTCCTTGCCTATCTACTTTAGACCTTAGGCGTACTATTAGGCAGTCTTACAATAGGCCTAGAAGCCACAGTCTTTATCTGCCACCTTAACTTCTATTTAGACGCGTAGGCTATTATAAAGCTTATTATAAAGCTTCTCTTTCTACTAATCTTGTGGCATCCTTGAGATATTTACTAGCCGTATAAAGTTAGATTAGAAATCGTTAAAGTCTCCTAGGTATAGCATCTTAAGGCTTTTAAGCTCCTGCTAGGCCTTAATACAGCAATCTAGGTCTTTAAAAACGTTCTCTAAGAACTTAAGTACTTCTTTACTAGTAGGGTTGCGTTCCGCATCGCGCTCTGCCTTTAGGTAGGGTAAGAGGTGGTTATAAGCTTTGCCTCCTACACGCGTTTTAATATACGCTACTTTTGCATCCTCTTCCTAATCTAGGTTATCTTAATAGAACCAGTCTGCATTAAATCAAAGCTTGTTTCATATATGGCCGCTCCAGGCATAATAGGTAGGCTCTTTCCCGTCTATTAGCATAGGTGGGTCTAGAAACTTTACCGTATATCCTAAGCCCGTAACACTGCTTGTCTAAGAGAGTGGTGTCCCTTCTTATATTATCCATAATAGTGTGCTTCCTTGCTCGCTGTCTTCCCAATCTAGGGCTTATATAGTAACCTTGCGGCCCATCCTTAATATCTTCCAATTGGCCTCGCGGAGCTTGTCTATCCTATTGTCCAAGTGCTCCTTAAGCTCCGCTATCTTTACCTTAGCCTCCTCTTTCCCATTAAGGGCCTTATGCGCGTGGTTGTTTGCAAGACGCCATAGCATAGCAATCTGCTATTCCATCGCCTTTTTTCGTATTCCCTAGAGCTTCAGCTCTTCTATAAGTTTGGTTATAGGGATCGCGGCTAGGCTTTAGGTGGTCGCGGCTATATACTCTCTCTTTATCTCTATTTTAAAGTATATGGGGTTCTTGTTGTCTTCTAATTGCGCCATAAGACGGTCCTATTTGCTTTTTATATTGTCCGCGAGCTCTGTCTCGCCGTAGTACAGTTGGAGCTCCGGCGGCTCAAGTGATGCGTCTACGGGTTCCTCACGTACTGCCAGCGTTAGGTCGGTAGCTATCTCTAGCGCGCTAGGCCTTAACGCGCTCCTTTTTACCATAGTGTCTCTTTTGCTTTCTTAGGCAACTCTTACTACTAAGATTATAATTGGGGTAATCCTTTTAATCTAATTGCTGCAGTCTCTTCTTTCAGCTGCTTAATCCGCTGTCGCAATTACCTGCCTCAAGCAGGGCTTAGAGGGTTAATTGGTCTATAGTTATAGTGGTAGAACAGCTCTCTATCTAGCTACGCGTTTAACCGTTGGACCTAGTATTATGTCGCCTCTACAGGCCAGTTAAGGATAACCTTAGTCTAATATCACGGCTAGCTTTCCGTGGGAGCGATCCAATAGATTAAGCAACAATAAGGGGCTATATTATGAATAGACTAAGGTAAGGGCTCAAAGAAAGGGGCGCGGTAGACGACTATGTACATATTCGGTCGTCAGGGCAACGTTAGGGCAACGTTAGGGCAACGTTGATCCGTGACCAACGACGCCTCAATAATAGCTATGTAGACGAACCGTCACACCTTTAGCATTTTTGGTTTAGGGGAAGATTTTAGGGCTATGTTTAGCGCTTAATCTTCTAATTAGCCTAAATAGAGCTAGAGGGGTTCCGGCTGCTTTCTAGCAGTATTGCGACCGTTGTAGAGGGTGTTTACGTTTTCCTTAATGTTGCTAGTAACCGTAGGTATGCGAGAATCTTTAAGCTCTTAGTGCATTTAGGTGTTAGGGCTCGTTCGGCCGTCTTGCCTAAAGGTTTATATTGTCGCAATCTCTTACTATTAGAGGGACCTTCCTGCCTTAGCGCGACGGCTGTCTATAAGGTATTTATAGAGTTTCCATTTAGGTCGTCGCGAGATTTTAAGGGAGGATAGTAGATATAAACAAAAGATATAAACAAACAATTTAGTCCTTCAAGCCAGCTACCCTTCTAAATAGAGTAGGAAGGATTTAAATATAAGGGGACTTTGTAGACAGGGGGCTATAAGGACACGATTATGGAATAGGATAGATTAGTAAGAGAGACGAATCCTTAAGGAGGTAAGGCCTCTGGGATTGTGGAGACTATATACTACGGGCACGTGCCTCCGGCACGTGACCGGCGACCATCCGAGGGGCGTCTGGAGGTTGTCCTAAAGGCAACCCAAGGTGTCCGCAATAATATCCCTTACACTTAGATAGGAGGTCTAAGATAAAAAGATTAATATATAATGGGTCCCTATGGACAAAATGCCTGCTAATGTCCTTACTAAGATCCTACCCTATTAAAGGTATAAGGTATAAACAAAGTAATTAAATTTGGTAAACATTTGATATTAAATTGCTACTGTATTATTTAATAAAGACTCTTAAATATTACTATATCCCCTTACTACCCCTAAATTATATCTAAAATTTTCTATTTTAGTATAGTCTCTGCCTTTATTTTTATTGTCTATAGCTTTAACTACACCTTTAAATCTAGGGGGGTATATAATAGACTACTAGTACTGTGCCAAGCTATAAAACTATAGCCTAGAAGGCTCCAAGACAGCGTTAGTACTACTCTTATATATTTTGTATTTCTTACTACTTGTCTCTATTACCTATACCTAATCTTATGTATATATTACACCTAATTTCCATAGATTTACAATCAAGTCATTTACTTAATTCTCCTATACTATAAAGCTTATAATTAAGCTACTTAAATTAAAAATCTAGAAAGCTAATAGTAATCTAGCTAAGCTTCTTATAGAGAATATAAGCACTATAAAGTTATAAAGATAGTAAGAAATACTAGTCGCTATACTAAACCTATAGACCGGAAGACTAACTTATAGAAGATATAATGTAAGTTAAAGAATATTATAAACTCTATACTATAAAATACTACTTAATCCTAAAAAAACCTATAGGCCTTCTACTAGTTAATATCTACTATATTAGCGCTATATAGTCTAGTCTAATACTACTGTCTTTATAACTAGTTATATAAAATTAATTAAATAATTAAACGTAAAAAGGCCTTAATTAGTAACAAGCTTAGCGGAGAGAAAAGTAAATTTATAAATAAGGAATTAGTAAATAAAAACTATTCCATTAATACTAAGAATTTAAGGATATATTCTTTAAGGTATCGTTTAATATACTTTTACTTTACTAACTATACAACTATAAGATTAAGATTAAACTAGATAAGAAAAATACTCTTAAATATAGCCCCGTTTACTAGCAATCTACTACTAAACTATAGGCTATAAAGTAATGCCTTATTAATAACCTAAAAAAAGGCTTTATTAAGCCTAGCTAAACTTTTTTTACCTTATTTATTCTTTTTATTAAAAAGTTAAATAAAGATCTTTATTTCTATATTAACTACTATAAGTTAAATAATATAACTTATAAAGACTATCTACTACCTCTATTTAACGGGACTTTAATCTAAATAAGTAGAGCCAAGGTTTTTATAAAACTTAATATCCTCTAAACCTTCTATTAAATTAGAATATATCTTAGATCTAAGGATCTTACTATATTTTAGACCTATTACGGATTATATAAATATAAAGTACTTCTTTTTAGGCTAATTAACGGACCGGCTACGTATTAGCGATATATATATTATAATAATTATTCATTGCTTAACGTCTAATTTGGATCCCTATTAGGCCTATATATAATAAAGCCTTATAGGAAACACCACGGTGGACTTATTATTAGGCTAGGTTGTATAGGTAAACAGGAGGTTAATAATATAACAAGTATAAATAATAACTGGTAGAGTAGTTGCCTAACAGATTAACTCTAATTATATTTTCAGATTTACTATAAAGAAAGGAACTATCTAGGTAGGGACTATGGTCCTTTAAATACATATCCTAACTCCTAAGAAAGTCCTTACTCTATCTGCTCTATCTACTCTATTTGCTTTATTATAGATCTTATAAATTATACAGATTACACAGATTATATTATGTAACCTTAGTTACTATCCCTTATTACATAGTTCTACTAAATCTATCTTAGACCGTGCCCTTATTAACTAACTAGCTTCTTCTAACTTTTCTCTAAGTAGTTATAGCATTATACTTAAAGCGTCTATAATACTATCTCCCTCCTCTTTATCTTCGTCCTTAAAGATTCCTAATATCTCTAAGTTATCTACTAGAGGTATAATGTCCACTTAATTAACTTAGTTAATATCTTTACTTATTATACCTAAGGCTCCTTCTTCTTCTTCTATAGTTTGCCGCTTTTATACCATTACTGCAATACTATCTCTTAGTAAGATAATGCTATCTCTATATTCTTATTATATAAAAGAGGGGTTAGTTTATATTACGCTAGCGAGTCCCTTATCTTAGCAACCCTCTTTATATTTAGAGTGCACTAAAGCAAATATTTAGTCATTCTATAACGTTTGCTTAGTTTCTAACACTAAGTATATACATCCTATTACTCTTAACAGTTATTAAGTACCCTTATTAATTGCTGCTAGGGTCCTAGGTTTAATCTACTACTGCGAAGCTTAATAACAAACTCTTAGTAGCGCTGGCTAAACTTTATTATTTCTATAATACTAAGTAAGAGGCTGCCACTGCTTAATAACGGGCTCTTAACTCTTATTTAGCTGCGTCCACTTAGTTAATCTATTTTAAAAAGGTGCGTAAGAAGGTTTATTCTAAGGAGTAGAAACTTATAGAATAAGGCCTTTAGGAACTTGGCAATGAAAAAACAGATTCTCTTCTAATAGAGAGGGAAATAACTCTAAATACGTCAGCAGGTGCTCCTCTTAAGTCCCCCTTAGGTGGCTTATTCTTTAGCAATCCTTTCTTATTAATACTGCCTAACCTATTTTCTTCTAATACTCCTATACCTTTCTTATAGCATTTTTTAAATTATCTAGTAGTTCCTAGGTAGTTTTATTATAGCCTATCCACTTTACTTTATACCACGTTTCACTATTAATATCCTTATAACTAACGATCTTTAAAACTTTCTACTTGTCCTTTTCTTAACCTCTTGTTATGGGACACCTCTATAACACCTTATACACGTTTACCTGTTTCCACCGTCTCAACCTCTATGTTAATAACTTAGTTAATCAAGGCATATAACGGCAATCTAAGGCAATTTACCATTACGTAACGGCAATCTATGGCAAGTTACCATCCTCTACTATATTCCGCTAAGTTTCGCTAGGACTACAACCTAAAGCCTATTTTACTTTATGTACATATTAACCAAGCAACCAAACTAACAATATATACCCTTTCTTCCCGTTTCCTTACCTTCTCTCCTTACGCAATATCTTAACTTTATTACGCAGTTTATGTATATAGCTTAATAATATCTACCTTGCTATATATTATTACCGCTTATACTCACTCCATAACACTATATTATATTAACCTTATATACTACCTCCAAAATATAAAACAACCCTAAAGCCCCTATAATAGCCGCTAGCATTATATCCGCACTCTAAAAACAATTGGTAGAAATATAGAAGTCTTTTATAGACGCCCTTACACAGAACTAAGCCACTTTAACTCAATAATAAGCTAAATAAGAGGTATAATACCTGCAAATAATTAAGAACCTCTAAGAAGAAGTCTATACCCTTAAGATACCTATACTAGGGCCCTAAGACTAAACGCCTTCTCTAAAAACAAACACGTGGGATAAGAGTCCTAAACCAATAGTAACTGTTCACCCCAAACTAACTACCGCACTATAACAATCTAAACGACTACTAGACCCTCTAATATTTACCAGTAAACAATAAAAACTCTAATTATTCTTAAGCCAGCTTAAAAATAAGCTAACTGGTAATATTAACCGCTACTTAACTAAAGCTAACCAACTCTGCTACGCCCTAAGTTAACTAGAAGGAGACATAGCTAACCTTATTAAACCCCTTTAACCGAACTCAGTATAAAGTCTAGTTGTACTACTTAAAGCTATATATAGTAACCTAAACCGCCAAGCTACCGCTTAGAGGCATCGGGAAAATATTCGCAGGATAAGATTTAAGTAGACTTTAATTTTCGCGTTTCGCGTAATTAACATGCAATTTAACCAACTCGACACGCAATTGACTAACTTGACACGCAATTGACCAACTTAACACGCAATTCGACCAACTTGATATACAATTAACCAACTTAACACGCAATTCGACCAACTTAACATGCAATTAACTAACTTAACACGCAATTTAACTAACTTAACATGCAATTAACCAACTTGACATGCAATTTAACTAACTTAACATGCAATTGACCAACTTGACACGCAATTCAACCAACTTAACATGCAATTGACCAACTTAACACGCAATTCAACCAACTTGACACGCAATTGACCAACTTAACACGCAATTTAACCAACTTGACATGCAATTAACCAACTTAACACGCAATTCGACCAACTTAACACGCAATTGACCAACTTGACACATAATTCAACCAACTTAACATGCAATTGACTAACTTAACATGTAATTTAACTAACTTAATATGCAATTAACTAACTTGATACACAATTCGACTAACTTAATATGCAATTAACTAACTTAACAACTTTAAAAGCTAACTATATATTTCTTAACACGCAATTAACCTACTT
>Ga0307507_10001794_pt1 | contig 47097 bp, 9 predicted proteins | sample 7_EM_MG_FD_207223 | JGI IMG/M metagenome (GOLD analysis project Ga0307507, IMG submission 207223) | Populus trichocarpa ectomycorrhiza microbial communities from riparian zone in the Pacific Northwest, United States - 7_EM | ecosystem: Host-associated > Plants > Roots > Unclassified | place...
AAAGAGTTTTTACTATTTATAGGATTAATAAAGTGCTATAATATTAATTATAAGGCGCTTCTTCTTTATAGTATTAAGCTTAACTAAGTATTTATAAAGGGAGTATAAATTAGTGTATATAATTATAGGGATAATAGGAAGTTTAAGTTAATCTATAATTATCTTTAGGGTAGTTCTAATTGTAATTACTATATTAACTCTACTAACTATTTTATATATCTCTAATACTAAAATACTTTAAGTAATGCGCTTACTCTTAATTAAGCTCTAATAGATAAGATTATTATAAATTATAAAGTTATTCTCTCTAGTAAATTTATTTATAATAATAATTTTATATCCTAACTAGAAGCTAAAATCTTTATTATTTATAAATAATCTATTAATAAATATAAAGAGCTTAGTGGTAGGAAGATTAATAGGCATATAGAGTAGTCCCTAATTAAGATAGTTTATTTGCTAGGAAAGACGTTTATTTAAGGTAAGAATGTTATCCTTAGTTAGTTTCTGGTATTAGGTAGTAATAGAGAGATTAAATAAAGCCTTAGGTTAATAGATAGAAGTAATATAAGCTCTATAAGCGCGTTGCTTTATATATCCTTACTTTAGAGAATTAGCGTTAATAATATTAATCTTCTTACCTTAACCCTTCTGGCGTAGAGTAATAAAATCCTTATTTAGAGAGAGGATATATCTATTAAAGAGTAATAGTGTTATTAAACTAAGCTTTTCCTTTAGCTTTGCTATAAGATTTACCTTTACTAGTTTATCTTCTTTAAGAGCTAAGAATTAGTTGTCCCCTAAGATAATTATATTATTAGTTTATATACTAATAATTCTAAATAGAGTTCCTATAGTTGTAATAAGGAAATAGGGATTAAATATAGAAGTAGTTATTAAAAGCTTCTCTTTATAGTGCTTGCTATAGGTAGCCTACTAGTAAATTCCTACCTCTGCAATTCTATATAATAGCTTAAGCATAACTATAATTATATCTTTAGGATACTAGTGGCGAATTTACTCTAGAAGGTATGCTAATATTAAGCGCTAAAAGTGCGTCTCTAATTAGGTATAGGCTTAAGTAATATCTTATAAATAAACCGCTATTTTATTCTTTATTAAGGAGGGAGCTAGCGTAATAATAACTTACTAACTAACTTATTAAATTATAGAAGATTGCGTAAGAATTACCTCCTTACTATTATTATTATAACCTTAAATAATAAGCCTTAATTTCTTAAATGGGGTATTAGTAGCTTTACCTTTAATCTTATTAACTATTCTTAACTTAAAGATATAAACTTTATTAAACTTAATAGGGTTATACTTCTTGAATTTAAAAACTCCTTTTATAATAAGACTATTAATCTCCTACTTATTAGATACTTGGAAAGGAGCTCCTAGGGTTATAATATAATCTTCCTTTTAGAGCTATTTTGCGAGCTTAAAGTCAGCCTTCTCTTTAGCTGTTATAAAGGCCATTAATAACTTAACTTTATTTTTAATAGCGGTAATAAATTACTCTTTAAAATTAATAAGATATTGGTAATTTTATAATCCCTTTAGGCAACCTCTACCGCGTTATAGTTATAGCGCATCTACTAATATTATATTAGGATTATAGTTGCCTTTTAGAGTATGTTAATTATAGTTCTTCTTTAAGATATCTTCTAGGGCATCCTATAAAGGCTTAGAACTATTATCTTTATAGTAAAACTTAATAACAGTTAAATAAAATTAAGTGGGTTTATAAGGTATTTAAATAGTACAAGTCTGGCTATTAATTGTAATAAGTTAATATAGGCCTAACTATCCTCCCTTTTTATGCTATACGTATACCTTAGACTAAAGTGGTAGATTAAGCGTAGTTAAGATATTTAGGCTATTTCTTATTCCTAGTGCGTTATTAACCTAGTATATAGCATAGAGATGTTATACCTCCTTTATTGCCTTATAAATAGCCTTAGCTTATTACACAATAAAGGGAGATAATAGAGAATTGTTAGTTATTTAAGGGTAGGCGCTAAAAACTAGTAATATAGGTATAAGTCCATTTAGGCCAGCGGAATTATTAATAGCTTTAACAGCTATTTATAAGGTAAGTTCTTTACTAGCGTCCTTTAGTTCTAAAGAAATAATCTTATATACGCGGTATAATAGCGTGTAATATCGCTCTACTTTTTTAATACTATTATGCGCCTTAATAGGGACTTCCTTAACCTTAATTACTATTACCTTTATCTATTATTGGAACTCTATAGATAAGAAGTTCTTTCCTATATTATAGATGATTTAATTAAGGGGTCCTAGGTAGATATTAATCTAGTATAATTAAAGGGTATCCTATGCGTTCCTAGCTAATATATCCTTTAAGAATTATACGGCTTAGAAGAAGGTTAAGAAGTTAATAACTTAGAGTACTGGCTTACTGCTAAGATATATAATATTAACAATAATATAGAAGTTAAAGTTATAGTTATCTTTAAGGGTAAACTTAAACCGGCTAGGGGACTTCTGGTTTATTTAGTAGTAATAGTAGTACTTTATAAGATACTTAATTGCCTTAACCTTAACTTTATAGCCTGCTTATTAAAGAACCCTAAGTAATTAATAAACAGATAGGTAGCTAAAACAATAGTGCAGTTAGTGTAATTTTAACTTAGTTAAGTAGCTTTAAGTAACACTCTTTTCTAGTTAATAAAGGAGTAACTAGGGGTAACCCCACTTACGTATAATAGGTACCTAATTATCTCCCTAAATAAGTATATTCTTAAGGTTGTTAAGCCTAACGCCTAACTTATCTATATCTTTAATGCAAAATAGAAATAGAGTATTTATAGGAATAATATAGAAAGTAATATATCCTAAGGGGGTTTAGACCCTAATTGTGCCAAAAGAGATTATAGTACCTTTACTAAAGCAAATTATATATTAGCCTGCCATTAATTAGTTAATCTAAATAGAGTTATTAAGCTACTAAAGAGCTTAAACTTAAGGTTCTTCTACTATAGATACTCCTACGGCTCCTATATTTGGCATAATACTATAGAAGACATACACTAAGTATCTATTATTAAAGGAAAATATAAAACTCTCTTTTAGCTTATTAAAGATATCTAATTTTATAATAGAATAGAGCGTAGATTAATTATTAAAAATAGTAATAGTTTATATGCTATCTACCTTACTATACTTAGTAAAGTATTGGTTAGGGGAGTAGTCCTTAATTTCTATATTTATAAGGAGCTATTTAACCTTATTAACCTTACCCTTAAGATCTTCTATGCCTTTATATTAAACTAGGAAGCTTTAAAAGTAGGCCATAGTAACCTTATAATTTTTAACGTTTCTTATACTCTGACAGAACTTATTATATACCTCTTTTTGCTTATTAAGGGAGTGTCTAGTTAACTAGTAATTTAGTTTCTTATAAACATAGTACTTCTTCTAGCGATTACTTTAAAATAAACCTCTACTGGGACCTCTACAGTTGCCTTATAGTTAATATTAATTATACCTTCTTCTATATTCCCTACTACGGCCACTATATATTTAATTAGTCCAGTTGTAATTATATTAGTTAGGAATACTTAGTTAGGTAGGGTTTTTAGTATAGAACTATTAAGATTCTTATATTTGCATTATAGTACCTATAATAGAGCGTAGCTTAGTATATACTCCTTTAAACGTATCCGCAGGTTTATATAGCGCTAAGTTACACTTAGGAACGCTATAGCATGCTAAGATAACCTAGTCCCTTAGGCTGTTCTTATTTTAGTAAGTTTTAGTAAGGCCATATTAGATTTTCTAAAGTTTATTAAAGAGTAATTAAAGGCACTCTAAATAAGTCTTTGTTGGGTTAAAAGCAATAACTCTCTAGAATATAGTCTCCTACTATTTAGACATAAAGTTAGTAATTCTTATTAGTCTTAAAGTAAGCTCTAGTAAGCTAAAGCATTATATTAAAGCTATAGTTTTTACCCGTAATATAGTTATAATAGAATATTACTGCTTGTCCCTTTAATATAATAGAGAAAGTATAGTGGTACTAGTAGTGTTAAATTCTAACCTTATTGCAACAGTTATAGAAGACCTATAGTTTTGCTCTAAGTATATTATATAGTTCTCCTCTAAACTTCTTTTCTTTATCTAAATATACCTTTATTAGATTCATAACTTCTTATAGTAAAGGCTCACCGGTTAGCTGGAGTAAAGGAGGTAGAGGCAGAGTAACTTTAAGTAGGAGGGCACCTTTAGGTAAAAGAGCAGCTTTAGATAGGGGGTCAGCGTTCTAAGGGTTTTAATATAAATTAAAGTTGCCTTCTAAAGAATATGGGTTATTTTTAGGTTTCTATAGTTAATATATAATCTTAGCTTCTGTCCATATTAGTTCTTCTATACTAGTAATAACGGCCTAAATATTACTAGCAATTAGGTTACCGTTTTTAGTAATATATACCCTATTCCTATAGAGGAAGTCTTAAAAATCCTAAATAATATTAACGTTGCCAAGTACCTAGGTATTAGCAGTCCATCCTATAAAATCCTCCCTAAAATACTCCCATAGTTATAAATTGGCGTAGTATCTATTTTAGTAGAATATAATATAGTATAGGAGAAAGCTGTTAACTTGTTTTATAGTATAAGTTGTTATATTAAAGGCGAATTCGTCCTAATCTTTATTAATAAGTTTCGCGTATTTAGCTACCCCTAGTGGTAAGAAGTCTTTCCAGTTATTTAAAGTAGGCGTAGCCATGTTTTTAGAGGGAGGGAAGTGTTATTAGTGTAGGGATTGTTGTTTAGTACGCGTTTAGACGTGTATTTATAATTATAGGGCTTAGGACCAGTTCTGGCCTTAAATTATAAAGACTTATAAAGCATGTTATTCTGCGTAATAGACGCAAGAATCCGTAATCTTAAAAAGGCTTAGGACCAGTTCTGGCCTTTAAATCCTTAGATTTATGGAAGAGTTCTATTTAAGGTTTAGGACCAGTTCTAACCTTAAAAAATAGCTTCCTCTAGCATAAGTAGCACTGGTATAGTGGCTTATCTCTTTTTAGTGATACCTAGCTGTTCTATAATATAATAGTAAAGTTAACTACTAATCAGTGTTGGTTATATAAGGTGATATCACGTAGCTACGGTTTGTAGATAGTATAATAGTTATTCTTTTTCTTGTTAGGAATAAGGAAAGGGGTGAGGAACTTAAGGTTCCTCACTACGCTAGGGCCATATTAATACGTAACGGTAACTTACCTCATTCCCAATAAAAAGAGAAGCATAATAGATCTAAGGGTTACTATATTAAATAAGGAGGTAAAAAAAAAGCTATATATTATTCTATTTACACTCTAATAAAAACTTAACTATATAATGGCTTATATAGCTATTAAGAAAAACAATTAAGCTTTAAGTAAGAAAATATTAGTAAGTTACTTAAATATAATATAATAAGCTATTTAACCGTTTTTTAAGATTATATATATTTAATAAAGCGCTTTTATAAGGTGACAGGCTCTATACCACCTAGCTACAACACAAACTCTAAAAGGTACGTAAGTGACTGGCAAGATGCCAGGTATAACTATACGGAACAATATATATAAGCGAAATGACTTTGTCACCTAATAGCTTTACCTTAGTTAGACCATCTTAATTAGAGATGTTTTCTTTTAAATATTATATAAAGTTCAATTAATTAACGTAGATATTATCTCTATAATAGATACTTATTTGCGATTATTTAGTAACTATATAATAGATTTCGTTTTAGAAGTATCTTCTACGGTAATTAAATTTATATATATACTTAATGTAACTCTAAATCTATCTATCTATAAGCCTTCATTTATACCTTTATATAACGGTTATTGAATTTTTAAATTTACTTTAGTTATGTCCTATTAATTTATATACTTTCTATTGATTAGGTAAGTAAAAATTTAATATATAGATTTTATTTAAAATAGCTAACTACCTATACTTTACCAACGGGCTTAGTATCGCCGTTTTAATTAAAGACCCAGGCTACTATTTCTTGTAATTATATATATAAGAGAGTAAATACTTATAAGTCCTATTTAAGTACCTAATTAGTAAAAAAGGCTTCTTATATAGGAGTTAATTGCCATTCGCAGTAGTGTATAAATTGTTTTAGTAGCTTGCTATTCGATTAATTGATTAAAATTGACAAAGAGATGCCGTATATAAGTATATCTTTTCGCGCAGACTTATAAACACTAGATTTAAAATTTATAATAGCTATCTATAAGTTCTGCTCCTTTTAGTCTATATTAATCGATTCGTTATAAAGGAAATAGGTTGACAAGTTAGTGATTTAGTTTTAACAATATAGCCAAGTTCTAGGGGTCCGAGTTTATAGCAACTAGCTCTTTTATAGTATTTAGATAGAACGGGTATATAGTTTCTATAGTATCTTATTTTAAGTAGCCTATAGTATAACATAGTTAGCTATTAGAGGTAATATAGTAATTAACATTACCGTTTAGCTTATTTTAAAGTTATTTAAGAAAGGAGCGTAACCTATTCCTTTTACCAAAATAGGTATAAGAATTAGAAAGATATTCAGTTAACTTAGAAAGGAGTAGAGGCTAGTCTTAGACTCGCTTTTTCTACTTAGTACTTATAGATTAATATTAGTAGAGATAGGCGGAAGTAATAATATAGTAGATAGTAAATTATAATAGACCCCTTCAATTCCCTTTTTAGAGACTATAAGGCGACAGGCTCTATGCCACCCAAGCTAAATATACTAAAAAGGTAAGTAAATATCTGGCTTAATTGCCGGAACCGCTATTTAGAATAGTATATATAAGTAAGGTAACGGTTAGAGTCTTTGGCGTATAGGCCTGTCACCTAATAAAGACTTAATTATTTTATAATATTAGGCCACTTATTAATTAAAAGCGTCTATAGAAGCCTATTAAAAGGCTCTATATTTATTCAGCTAACGTGGTGCGTAGGTTAGTTATTGTTATGGGACACCTTTATGACACCTGTTTCCACTAACACAGTAAGAAGATACTGACCGCAAGACGGCAATCTAATGGCAATTTGCCGGTAATCTATGGCAATCTAACGGCAATCTGCCGCATTCTGCTATATTCTGCCAAGTTTACCAAACCCTGCCAAGTTCTGCTAGGACTGCTCCTTAAATCCTATTCTACTTTGTGTATATATTGACCAAGCAACTAAACTAATAATATATACCCTTTCTTCCCAATCCATGACGACGGTTGTCCTACGAAAAGAAGGCAAAGTAGATTACTTAATCCCAGGAAGCTACCGCCCTATTGCCTTAGAAAACACCCTTAGCAAAATCTTAGAAAGGGTAATAGCGGACTGCATAGTAGATATGGCTGAGGAACACGCCCTATTACCATAAAGTTAAATGGGGGCAAGAAAGAACCGCTTAATACTATTAGTACTTACGCTACTCGCTACCACCATTAAGTCTACATAGGCGATGCAAAGGGACTTTGTAGTATTAATGCTTAGCTTAGATATTAGTGGTGCCTATAATAATATACCCTATAAGCGCCTCCTATACATCCTTAGGGTAAAGGGCTTTCTAGAATGGATTATATAATTTGTTTAAGGGTTTATAGGCCAGAAAGAAATATTACTAGTCTTTAGTAGATACCAGAGCCCCCCTATTGTAGTTATAATAGGAATACTACAAGGATTACCCCTCTCACCTATACTCTTCCTTTTCTTTGTAAGCAACCTACTTGACTTCTTTAAGGAAGGGGCGACCTAGGGGATAGACTTTGTTGACGATATAAACCTAATTATATACGGCCCAACAGCCGCAGAGAATTGTAGAACACTAGAGAAAGCCTATAACACCTATATAGAATGGGCAAGATAATACGGAGTCCAATTCTCACTAGAGAAATACCAGCTAATCCACTTTATAAGAAAATGTAACCAATCTGCAGATCTCTAGCATGCAATTTATATTTAAGGCTTTAGGGGTTAACCAGTTTAAGGCCTAAGGGTATTAGGAGTATAGGTAGATAGTAAGCTCTAGTGGAGCGCATATACATTATAAGTGGCCTATAAGGGCTAAGTATAGTATATCACAATATCCAGGATTGTTAATTTTATATAGGGTCCATGCTTCTAGAGGTTACGCCTACTATATATAGTAGTTGTCCGGCTAACCATGATGTATAGATCTAGTATTTGGGCCATAGGAGAATCTAAGAAAGGCCCCCCTAAATTACTTCTTAAACCACTCTAAAAGGTCTAAACAGCTTGTCTCTAGAGTATAACAGGCGGGTATAAGCGAACGGCTATAGTACTGTTTAAGAAGGAAGCTAATATCCCCCCCCTACAATTATATATTAAAGCCGCTGCAATATAAAGGGTGCAAAGGGAGCGCAACTCTAATGTTATAAAGTATATTAAGACATGCCTAAACAAACTATAGAGTAACCCTAGGGTGCCCTATAGGAGAACAAACTAATAACCCCAAAGTAGGGAAGATATGTTAGAGAAACAGGTAAAGAAAGTAGAAGAAGAATGGTGCCGTATTAGGGCCCAGGCCTATATAAAGGAGGAAGGAAGACGTGTAAGAGATTAGCAAAGATAATAGTAAGAGAGAGAAAGGAGCTAAAGTAGAGCATAAAAGAGTACTAGAAAACTATCTACCGTAATATAATACTAGTTAGACCAACACTAGAGAGGTGTATAAAAGTTAAAGGTATAGAGGCTGTCTTAGGCAAGAGAAACCCAAGCCATAGTATAGTTAATGCTATGGGGGGTAAACACCTAAGGGCTCTAAGAAGGCCTAATAAAGGCGGAAAACATAATGGCAACACTCTTAAGAATAGGAATAATAGGACTAAAAGATTGGCTCTACTAGGTGGGTGTCCTAGTAGGTAACCCAAGATGTAAATATAGCTGGCTAAGACAGACACCAAAATATGTAATACTGCTATGCCCCCTACGCACTAACTAAGAAGCAATGCTCTTAGTAGCTGGTATAGAGAACTATAATATACTACTCTTAATATAAAAAGGTCTTAAGGCGGTTACCTAGTGGCTTATTAGCTAAAATGTACTAGACCAGTTCTGGGTTGCAAAGGAAATAGTAATAGAAGGCAAAGGGGCGAGTACTAGGCGCCCCTTGATAACTCTACAGTAGTAGAGTTAAGTTTGCGATACTAGCGCGTCCGTAGGCTTGTTACGGCAGCAGTGGTTTCTAAGGAGGTTATAAAGTAAGGTAGTAGAGCACTATAGGTAACTTGTAGGCGCCCTATATACAAGTCCTAAAAGGCGGGGAGATAGATTATAGGGTTTTCTTATTTTCTCAAATAGAGTTTTCTCCCTATATGTAAATAAGGAGTAGTCTGTATGGGCCTAATAGGGATCCGAATCGGACGTTAAGTAATGAATAATTAATTACCCTTTCTTCCTATTTCCTTACCTTCTCTCCTTACACAACGTCTTGACTTTATTACGCAGTTTATATATATAGCTTAATAATATCTACTTCGCTATATATTATCACTACTTATGCTCGCTCTGTGACAGTTATAGATATAAAGGCTTTTAGATCGTTCTATATACTAGGCAGTATAAAGTAGAGGGTTTTATTTTATTTTGATATATCTATTATATTATACTACAATACTATGCATATAGCCTATAGCCTATAGCGCTATGGTTATATATATATAAACCCTTTCTAGGTAGCTTAATATATATTAGTAGCTATATTTTAGTAGCCTATAAACCCGCTCACTAGTAAAATACTATATTACTAGCAACTACTAGGTAATAATAAATAGTAGAAAAGACTATAAGAAATTAAGAAACCCTAACGCCTACCCCTATCCTATTTGTAATTTATTTCTATTCTTTTACTCTTTATTATTTATCTACTAGAAACCTAGTAGGAATTATATCCTTCTAAAGATTATACTACTATTAACTACTTTTAAGTAGCTATTTCTATTTTGTTTAGAAGTAGAAAAGGCATCTTTTTTTTTCCTTTATTTATATAAAATAACTTCTTTAAAGAAAGAGAAGAGCCTAGTTGCCTTTGTTTTTTCTTTCTTTTGTTCTAATATAGACCATAGTCCAGTAGTAGGTGCTTAAGGGTTTAAAGTGGAGGTTTAACGTAATAATAATAATTATTATTATTAAGTATATTAATTTTTTATACTTATTAAGCTTAGACGTTATAATAGGCCGAAGGTATTAGGTCCTAATTAAGTCGGGTCTAATTAGGTCGGATTATTGGGCCGGATTGGGCCGGAGTGGGTCGGATCAGGGCGAGTCAGGTTGTAGTCACTAGGGAGGGTATCATCCCGTCAATTCGCGTCTAATAGTTATCGATAAGAACTGGCCAATCAATCGAGCTAAATTTAATACCCGTTTTAAGGTATATAAAGCTTTTGATTTTATAGTAATTTGATATACATACCTAATTTAGGAGTTAAGTCGTTTGATATAAAGTTGCTAGTACTTATCCTTTCTATAGCAGGTAATTAGTTAATGGAATCTATATTGGTACACGCATTATTTTAAAACTGGTGTTCGCGCATAGGCCACTTGCTTGTTGGACGCTGATAGGATAAAGAATAGCAGACGTTATAGCAGATATAGAGTTCCGTATAGAGCTTTGTAGTAGATATTATCCCTTATATAGATAGATACGTTCTATAAAATATGCTCCGTGCGTACCAATTAAGAAGCCGCATGCACGGGCGGTAAGTTGTTCTGCTTAAATCAATGAGATTTTGAACAAAGCCACGAGTATATTGTATTTTTGTCGTAGATTATATATAGGGCTTCATTTGAGGGCGTTGAGTCGACTGACGTGCCCCTGCCAACAGGGCCTTTTTTCCATAGTGGTATTTGACAGGGTCGACACCCGTACGTCATTTCTATGCGAGAGTGTTAATATTCAGACCTGTAGAGGAGAGGCCGGATAGCCCTCTTGGATAATAGACCTATTAGCTGATAGTATCCGGAGACTATCCGGATAGTCTCCAGATAGTCTTAGCAAAAACCCCTAATATGCTTACACTTGTAATGCACCCCCTAATATTAAATAAATAATTTTTCTATTAGTATAGATTTATAGAGCTTATAAAGCGCTTTAAAATGGTACCACTTTTATCTAAATATCCTAAGGATAAGTAATATTATATAGATATAAAGCTTACAAGAGCTCTGCGAAATAAGGCTTACCTACACGGAGCTCTACTAAAGCTCTGCACGAAGCTCTGCGTACGGAGGCTCTGCGCGAAGCTCTGCGGAGGCTCTATATAAAGCTCTACATAAAGCTCTAGCAAATACCTTTAGCTTTCCTACTAATTAGATATCTCTTTTCTACCTTTTTTATTTATACTTCTCTTTATATAAAATACTATAAAATAAAATAAAAATAGGAAAAAAGAGAGGAGACCTAGCGTAGTTGATTACTGAACCGTGAAGAACACCGAACCGTAAAGAACACCGAACCGTGAGCGCATGCCAAGCCATCACCAAACATTCAATACTCTCTCTCTGCATCAACGCTATGCCTCCAAAACGCCTTAATACTGCTCAAGAAAGGGAAGGCAGGCTCCTTTTAGCTATTGACGCGTTATAAAACGGCCAAATTCCCAATGCCTTCTAGGCGTCGCGTATTTATCGCGTGAACTATAATACCCTTAAATGTCGCATAAATAGACGCGTATATTAAGCAGATACTCTCGCAAACGGCCGCAATCTTAATTATAATAAAGAAGCCTTATTAATAGAATAGATCCTTAATCTTGCCTTTTGTGGTTTTCCACCTTATAAGTAGATAGTGGAGGACACCGCTAATATAATACTGCTATTAAAGAATAAGAAGCTAATAGGCAAGAAGTGGTTCCAGTGGTATATTAAGCGTACTCCAGAGGTGCAAATTGCATAATTAAAGAAGTATAACTACTAGTAAGCAAAATAGGAGGATCCTAAGGTAATTTAAGAGCATTTTAGGCTGCTAAAGAATGTAGCAAATAAGTACGGAATATAGGATAACGATATCTATAATATGGACAAAATATCTAGTTTAATGCAGATTTATGCGTTCTAAAGAACTGGATAGTTGCTATTAGTAAGATAGGCTGGACAAATAATTAGCTAGGTCTTATATGGCTTAAAGATATATTTAAACTAAATACTAGGAATATAATAGGAGCGAAACGGCTGCTTATTATAGATGGATATAACAGTTATTATATTAAACCTTTTAAACGCTATGCTAGGGAGTATAATATTATTCCGCTATGGCTACTTAGCCATTTCTCGCATATTCTCTAGCCTTTAGACGTTGCAGTATTTAGCTCTAAAAAAAAGACGCTTCCGTAATAGTTTTTAGGACTTAATTTGTAATGATTAGAATTATATTACAAATAATAACTTTCTTTATATCTACGTAAAGCCTCGACTAGTAGCTCTTAGCAATAATAATATTAAAAGTGCTTTTAGAGCTATAGGCATTTTTCTATTTAATCTAGAGGAGGTTCTTGCTAAACTAGATAAATTTAACCTTTTAACACCTCTACTAGTTCTCCTATATTTCTTAGATAATTTAATATTAAACACCCCTAAAATAGTATAATAAGTTAAAAAGTAGTAGATAGCAATTAAGCTATAATAGTATTAGCTTAAGCGGCGATCTACTTTACCTATAATTAAGAGGATGGTTAAATTAGTTAAAACAGCTAAGACAGCTTTATAGAGAGTTTCTATCTTAAGTGAGTAAATTAAAGGATTATAAGCTAATAACGCCAAGTAAGTTAAAAAGCGCAATATTAAGGTTAAATATATTACCTAAAGAGAGACTCTTATAGTTGGTAATGGTATTAAGCTATTAGAACGTTTTTAGGACCCTATATAAGCAGCTATAAGTAGAAGTAGTAATATAATACTAAAGGCTTTAACCTTAGCTGTTTGCTACTATAGTGCCTATAAATCACCAGAATATAACAGGAGGACTTATCCTGCACTTAACGAAACCTTAAACAATATAGTTATTATTTAAAATTAGCTAGTGGTGGTATAATTTATTATTATTCATTGCTTGACGTCCGATTTAGATCCCTATTGGGCCCACGCGGACTACTCCTTATATACATATAGGGAGAAAACTCTTTTGAGAAAACCCCGTGATCTATCTCCCCGCCTTTTAGGACTCGCCTATAAGGCGCCTACAAGTCGCCTATAGTGCTTTACTACCTTACTTTTTAACCTCCTTGGGAACTACTGCTGCTGTAATAAGCCTACGGACGCGCTAGTATTACAAACTTTACTCTACTACTGTAGAGTTATTAGGGGGCGCCTATTACTTGCCCCTTTGCCTTCTATTACTATTTCCTTTATAACCTAAAACTGGTCTAGTATATTTTAGCTAATAAGCCACTAGGTAACCGCCTTAAGACCTTTTTATATTAAGAGTAGTATGTTATAGTTCTCTGTGCCAGCTACTAAAAGTATAGCTTCTTAGTTAGTTTGTAGGGGGCATAACAGTATTATATATTTTAGTGTCTATCTTAGCCAGCTATATTCGTATCTTAGGCTGCCTACTAGGATACCTACCTAGTAGAGCTAATCTTTTAGTCCTATTATCCCTATTCTTAAGAGTGTTGCTATTATATTTTCTGCCTTTATTAGGCCTTTTTAGAGCTCTTAAGTATTTACCCCCTATAGTGTTAACTATACCACGGCTTAGGTTTCTTTTGCCTAAGTTAGCCTCTATACCTTTAACTCCTATATACCTCTCCAGCGTTAGTCCAACTAGTATTATATTATAGAAGATAGTTTCCTAGCGTTCTTTTATGCTCTATTTTAGCTTATTTCTCTTTCTTACTATTATCTTTACTAGCCTTTTACGCGTCTCCCTTTCTCCTCTATATAGGCCTAGGCCCTAATGCAGCACTATTCTTCTTTTACTTTCTTTACCTGTTTCTCTAATATCTCTTCCCTACTTTAGGGTTGTTGGTTTGTTCTCCTATAAGGCGCCCTAGGGTCCCTCTATAGTTTATTTAGGCGTGTCTTAATATACTTTATAACATTAAAGTTATATTTACTTTGCGCCCTTTGTATTACAGCGGCTTTAATATATAGTTATAGGGGGGGAATATTGGCTTCCTTTTTAAGCAGTACTGTGGCCGTTTGCTTATACCCACCTATTATACCCTAGAGGCAGGCTGTTTAGACCTTTTAGAGTAGTTTAAGGAGTAATTTAAGGGGGCCCTTTTTAGTTTCTTTAATGGCCTAAACACTAAATCTATATATTATAGTTAGCTAGACAACTGCTATATATAGTAGGCATAACCTCTAAAAGCATAGACCCTATATAGAATTAATGATCTTGGATAATATAATGTACTATACTTAGCCCTTATGGGCCGCTTATACCGTATATACGCTCTACTAGAGCTTGCTATCTACCTATACTCCTAATACCCTTAGGCCCTAAACTGGTTAACCCCTAAAGCCTTAGATATAGATTATATGCTAAAGATCTATAGATTGGTTACGTTTTCTTATAAAATAGATTAGCTAGTATTTCTCTAGTAAGAATTAAACTCTATATTGTCTTACCTATTCTATATAGGTATTATAGGCTTTCTCTAGTGTTCTACAGTTCTCTATAGCTGTCGGCCTGTATATAATTAGGTTTATATTATTAATAAAGCCTATTCTCTAGGTCGCCCCTTTCTTAAAGGTGTTAAGTAAGTTACTTATAAAGAAAAGGAAGAGTATAGGCAAAAGAGGTAATCCTTATAGTATACCTATTACAACTGTAATAGGGGGGCTCTAGTATCTGCTAAAGATTGGTAATATCTCTTTCTAGCCTATAAACCCTTAAATAAATTATATAATCCATTCTAGGAAGCCCTTTGCCCTAAGAATATATAGGAGGCGCTTATAGGGTATATTATTGTAGGCGCCACTAATATTTAGGCTAAGCATTAATACTATAAAGTCCTTACGCATAGCCCATGCAGTTTTAATGGTAGTAGCGAGTAGTGTAAGTGCTAATAGTATTAAGCAATTCTTTCTTGCCCCTATTTAGCTTTATGGTAGTAGGGCGTGTTCCTCTACCATATCTACTATATAGTCCGCTATAACCTTTTCTAAGATCTTGCTTAGGGTGTTTTTTAAGGCAATAGGGTAGTAGCTTTCTGGGATTAAGTAATCTGCTTTACCTTCTTTTTATAAAACAACCGTTATTATAGATCTTTTAAGTTATAGGTAGTAGCCTATTATAAAGCATACTCTGGCTATATCTGCAAGCCAAGGTGCTATAAGTGGACTATAGGTCTTTAAGGCTTTGTTTAGGATCCCATCTAGTCCTAGTACTATATTGTTTAAGAGGCGACTAATAGTTCTAGCCATTTCTTTAGTTATTATATCGCTGTTAACCCTCAGGCAAGTTATTATTATTTTGCTAGTAATATCACTAAGATCTACTAGAGCCAGTTAGGGGAAAAATCTTTCTATAAGGATCTTCGCCTTTTTATTATTATTACTTGTAGCCTATAGTTCGCCTACTCTTTATAAGGGTAGTAGGTGTGGGTCTTCTATTAGGCGTTTTACCTTTTTCTTTACCTATCTTGCCATGGTCTAAAGGCCCTTATTATAGGGGATACTTAGGTTAGTAGTATATTTATTTATAAACCGTCTCTAGTTATTTCTTGCTTCTTTTTTTAGGGTATTCTTTAGCTAGTTTCTTATGTCTTTATATTATCTCTTATCTTTAGGGTTATAGCTGCTTATATATTTCCTTCTTGCTTATTATTGGCTAGCTATAAGAACCGCGCATTATGCGGACTATATATATTGCATATAGGGGCCCGGTTTTAAGACTGGGTAATGCTCTTCTAGCCTATTTTTAATTGCTGCCTGGATCCTTTCTAGTCTTTGGTTAATTTCCTTAGGGGTAGCTAATAAGCCTTACTTATTTAGTATTAGGTGGATTTCTTCTAGGTCTTAAAGTTATTGTTTAACTATATTAAGGAAACTGTCTATTTTAAGCTTCCTTATTATATATCTTTTACTATTTAGTTACGCCTTAATATCTAAATCTAGCTGTATCTAGATAGGGATATAGTTTAAGGTAAGTGCCCATTCTTCTTTAGGGATGCACCTTTTAAGTCTTTAGTATAGGCTATCGTCCATAAATATAAGGTTAATTGTACTTCTGGCAGTACCTTATTGCCACGTAATTGCTCCTAGGGGAATAGCCAGCTTAAGGCCCCAGATATCTATAGCTCTTAGTAGGCACTCTACCTATTATTTAGCAGCGACATAGATACCCCCCTACTATAGGTAGTAGAGGTTTATATCTCCTAATAGGATAAACTCTATGCCTTTAGTTTCTAGTAAGCTTATTACTAATATAATATTCTCTGTTTGTGGGACCCCTTTGACCCTAAGGTTATATATATTAATAATTTATACCGGTCCCATATATATCTAGATTGTTATAACTGCAATATCTAGGTTAACTGCTTGCTATAACTATAAGGACAGGCTAACAGCCTTACTAATTATAAAGTATATACATATAGCTGCTTTTGGTTCGTATAGGAGCTAGAATCCTTAGGGGCAGTATATTAATTATATATAGGTATTATAATACAGCTCTTATATAGCAAGGATATAGTATTTCTCTAGGTCTAAACTGTCTAGTAGGGGCCTCATAAGGCGGTAGTTTGTATTGCCGCAGTTATACTATATAATAGATAGGTGGCGGACCCCTAGCAAGGGTTATTTAACTCTCCTTTATTCTTTGCTTCCTCTGTTTCTACTTTCTCTAGGATTTTTAGAACTTCTGTCTTTTGTATCTACACCCTAGTTGCTACTTATTTTATATAAGGCTTTTTATTCCCATATCTTATGTTTCTACTAGCGCTTCTATATCTAAATCTATTATTATCTCTAGTTCTTCCCCTAGTTTTACTGGTTGGCTTTATACCCTTTATAGGTTGGCTATAAATGTTAGATTTGCCGCGTTTAGTCTAATTCTTAATTATCCTGGTCTTAAGCTTGCTATAGCTGTCTATAGGGGTCTTTCTATAGGGCGTTCTCTCCCTTATGTCCCCTATAACCCTTATATCCCTATTTAGTCTGGTAATATCGCGTAGCGTTACTTCTAGCCCGTTAAGGCTTGGGATAGCTGGCCTAGCCCCCTAGTATTAAAGGTAGGAAACGCTAAAAAGGTACCTATATCCCCCTAGCTTATCGCCTATTATTTCTATTTATATAACCTAGTATATAGTTATTCCTGTAGCTATTAAGCCCTTACCTTCCGTCTCCTGTATTTAATATAGTCTACTCTCTCCCACGCCTTATGTGTGCTTTAGTAACAGTTTGCGCATTTTATTTAGTCTTAATTTAAGCAGTGTCTTATATTATAGTGGCCTATATAGTGGCCGCAGCACACCTATGCTGCGTATATGGATTGGGTGTGTCCCTATTATATATAGCAATAGCATCGTTCTAGGCGTAGTTTGTGGTTATAGAGCCTTATATTATATATAAGGCTATTTATAATTATTCCTTTTTAGATAAGGAGTTTTTGCATTTCTAGTATATATATACTAATAATAAGGGAGCTATACGTTTAACTAGCGTCTTCCTAGCAAGTCTCTAGCAACTCTTATATTCTCTCGTTGTTCTTATTATATACTTAGATTGCATTTTCCTGTTAAAGCTATTAAATTTGGGTAATCTTAAGTCCTAGTATAAGGCGTTCTGTATATTTTACTATTTTTTATATAGTTACTATATTGTTTGCCTAGCGTCCCTTTTCTACCCTAAGGCTTATGGGAATCGCTAGGACTTTAACTAGGTAGTCTTTACAGAGCACTTTTATGCTAATACATTCTCCTAGCCTATCCCTTACCCTTATAGCTCGTTCCTTTACCTATTAGTCCTTTAGGGTAACTCTAATATCTCCACTCCTTAGGTGTTGGACTGTAACGGCGTTATAGACTTCCTTATAAATCTTTATAAGAACTTCTATTTCTAATTATCCCTTAAGCCCCTCTGCTTTTTCTATATTTAGTTATATTATAATTATATACCTGGTTATTATCTTAAGGGGGTTAGGTTCCCTATACTATAGAAGTGCAGCTATAGCGGCCTAGGTATAGTTCGCCAGTAAAAAGGGGTTTTATTTATTTTTAATTTTACTTAGCCGTTAGAGGATTTAATTAAGGGATTGCTAAAGGGGCACCTAAGGGACACTAGACTAGCGGAGCCATTCTACTAGCTATATTAGTTTGTTATAGCTAATAGTTACTCCCCTATAATTGCGGATACTAGACGCGTCTAATAGGCTTTATATTTTGTTAGATGCCTTCTTAATAGAGGTATTTCCGCTTTATAGTATGGTATTCGCCTGTTCTTGTTGTGGAGGGCTATTGCTAGGCGTGGTTCTGGCGGTTGCACGCGAGTATAAACCACCGTTGTTCGACGTGTGCCTCCCCTGCGATGTAGGCATCTTAGGGGGATTCTCTAGGTGTTTTTCGGGGTTCTTTTTGGTTGGTTTTGGTCTTTTTAGGCCGGGTGTAGCAAGAGCTCCTTCCATATAACTAGTTTTGGTGGTATAATTTAAAGAGTTCTATGTAGTGTTCGCAACGCCAAGAAATGCGCCTATGGTTCGGTGATTAACTACGTTAGCAGTTTAAATTTAGTAACTTTTATCTACTTCTTATTATCCTCTAGTTCCATAATCCAATCCTTACCCTCTAGTGCTCCCGCTGCCGCTACTATAGGCTAAGAATTTATATTATACGACAAATATTATAAGGTAATATGCTCCGTACCACCTAGCTACAGCACAAACCCTAAAAGGTAAGCGAGTAACTGGCTTAATGCCAGACACGGCTGTGCGGAACAATATATATAGGCGAGGTGACTTCGTCATCTAATAAATATTAAGCCCTATAATCCCGCTACTTATAATTTCTATAGCACCTACTATAGAGCCCTAAGAGACTCTAATATTTAGTAAAGGGGTAAGGGCCCACTTAATAATATAGAGTTGCCGTATAAGCCTTATAAAGCTAGTATTAATTAGCTCTCTACCTTATATAAGTAATATAGGTTATTTATAGTTATATTTAGAGATCTACGGCTCTAAATTAGAATTATATTTATATATAATAACCTTCCTATCCACACCTGCCTCTCTAATATCCCCCCTATCTAAGCCTCTATATTAATTGCTGGTAAAGCTTTTACCCTCTTCTACTTATTCTAAAAGTAGTTAGTTATATAGGTATATTATATAAAGAGAAGAGTTTACTTATAGTATAGTAATATTACTAGAGAATCTCTTATATAATAGGACGGGAAGTATACTAGATAGTTATATTTCATAATTCCTAATAAAGGATAATATTAGTAGGATTTAAATTTATAATCTATTAAGTTTAAAGTTAGTATATATTTATCTACGCCAGTCTCCTATACATCCTTAGGGCAAAGGGCTTCCTAGAATGGATTATCCAATTTATTCAAGGATTTACAGGCCAGAAAGAAACATCACTAGTCTTTAGCGGATACCAGAGCCCCCCTATCGCAGTCGCAATAGGAATACCACAAGGATTACCTCTTTCGCCTATACTCTTCCTCTTCTTTATAAGCAACCTGCTTAACACCTTTAAGAAAGGGGCAACCCAGGGGATAGGCTTTGTTGATAACACAAACCTAATTATATACAGGCCAACAGCCGCAGAGAACTGTAGGACACTAGAGAAAGCCTATAATACCTATATAAAATGGGCAAGATAATATGGAGTCCAATTCTTACTAGAGAAATACCAGCTAATCCATTTTATAAGAAAACGCAACTAATCTACAGATCTTTAGCATACAATCCATATTTAAGGCTTTGGGGGTTAACCAGTTTAAGGCCTAAGGGTATTAGGAGTGTGGATAGACAGCAAGCTCCGGTAGAGCGCATATACGGCGCAAGCGGCCCATAAGGGCCAAGTATAGTATATCGCCATGTCTAGGATCGTTAATTCTATATAGGGTCTATGCTTTTAGAGGTCACGCCTACTATATACAGCAGTTGTCCGGCCGACCATAACGTATGGATCTAGTATTTAGGCCACGGGAGAAACCAAGAAAGGCCCCCCTAAATTACTCCTTAAACCACTCCAAAAGGTCTAAATAGCCTGCCTCTAGAGCATAACAGGCGGGTATAAGCGAACGGCTACAGCACTGCTTAAGAAGGAAGCCAATATTCCCCCCCTATAACTATATATTAAAGCCAATGCAATGTAAAGGATGCAAAAGGAACGCAACTTTAATATTATAAAGTATATTAAGACACGCCTAAACAAACTATGGAGGGACCCTAGGATGCCCTATAGGAGAAGGAACCAACAACCCTAAAGTAGGGAAGATATATTAGGAAAACAGGTGGAGAAAGTAGAAGAAAAATAGTGCGGCGTTAGGGCCCAGGCCTATATAGAGGAGGAAGGGAGACGTATAAGAGGCCAGTAAAGACAATAGTAAGGGAGAAAAAGGAGCTAAAGTAAAGCATAAAAGAATACTAGAAAACTATCTACCGTAACATAATACTAGTTGGACCGTCACTGGAGAGACGCATAGGAGTTAAATATACAGAGGCAGACTTAGGCAAGAGGAACCTAAGCCATAGTATAGTTAATGCTATGGGGGGTAAATACCTAAGGGCTCTAAAAGGGCCTAATAAAGGCAGAAAATACAATAGCAACACTCCTAAGGACAGGAGTAATAGGACTAAAAGATTGGCTTTACTAGGTAGGTGTCCTAGTAGGTAGCCTAAGGTGCGAATATAGCTGGCTAAGACAGACACTAAAATATATAATACTGTTATGCCCCTTACACACTAGCCGAGAAGCAATGCTCTTAGCAGCTAGCACAGAAAACTATAATACACTACTCTTAACATAGAAAGGCCTTAAGGCGGCTACCCAGTGGCTTATTAGCCAAAATATGCTAGACCAGTTCTGGGTTGCAAGGGAAATAGCAATAGAAGGTAAAGGGGCGACTAATAGGCGCCCCCTAATAACTCTATAGGAGTAGAGTAAAGTTTATGATACTAGCGCGTCTGTAGACTTGTTACGGCAGCAGTGGTTCCCAAGGAGGTCAAAAAGTAAGGTAGTAGAGCACTACTAGTGACTCGTAGGCGACTCGCAAGCGAGTCCCAAAAAGGCGGGGAGATGGATTATGGGGTTTTCTCAAATAGAGTTTTCTCCCTATATATATATAAGGAGTAGTCCGCGTAGGCCCAACAGGGATCCGAATCGGACGTTAAGCAATGAATAATAATAATATTTATCTACGCCACCTACGCGCCTTTAGTAGTTACCTTTTACCTAAAATTATTTTATTTATATACCCCCCCCCTTTTAGTATTATATAATATACCCCTGTATAATTATAGCACCTAGTGTACCAAATGCGTACTTACGCGTTTGGTACACCAACCACTTGTTTATAAAGTGCTGACTAATTAGGGGGAGGGCGCGTTAGTATATAGACTATGTAGTCTATTTTAAAAGAATCAACAGTCACTATCCAAATGAGTATATAATACTATACGTATTTCGTGCCCCTGGATACGACTTACTTATATTATTAAGTTGATACAAATACTAATTAGTAAGCGCGCACAGATTAGCAATTACTTAATACCTCCCCCCGAGCGATACATGACAGCGACCACCTGTTTATATCCTAGTACGACCTACTAGAAGGTCGGAAGTTAGGGATTATAGACTATATCATTATCTCTATATACTTATTTAAGTCTTAGTACGGTTTACTAGAAGTTTATAGATATGAATATAGACCTTTACGGAACCCCCTACCCTCCTATAAACCTTTATGGACCATTACAAGACCTCCTCCACCCGCTATAAGCCACTACCACCCGCTATAAGCTTCTCTTAACCCGTTACAGCTTATACAAACATACTACGCTATATAATATAGCAGATATAAGTAAGCAAATTAATAAAGGTTAAAAGAAGTGGAGTTAGGGAGTCAACCTTGCGTCTATAAACGGCGTTAACAACTATATTAATTTTAAAATCCTTAAATACGGACACTTTAAGCTTCTAAACAACGATCTATAGGAATAATATAAGGAAGACTTTATGGACTTTATAGAAGCTATTTTTAAGGCTTATAACCTTATAACTACCCGCAACCTATAAACCCTCTTACATAACTAAGGTGTATGGGTTAAAAAGGACAAGCGAGTTACTATTGTATGGTCTCTGTATAATACCCTATATAAGAAGAACCAAATAGAATAGACTAAAGAGTAGATTCTAAATTATATTAAAACCAATAGACTCTTTACCTCCTTTAAACTTAATAGGATCTCTAGCCTTATAGACAACCTATTTAACCAAATTCGCCCTATAGACTGAAGTGGTTTTAGAATTAATCTTATAGGTAAAAGTATACCTAACCCACAAGTTATAGACCGTAATTGTCACGACCTTGCGCTACCTATACGTCGCTATGGGCTGGAGAGCTTATAAGACGTTTCCAACCAGCAGTCCCCTCAGTCGCGGGACACTGCTACCTTTTTGGAGGTTTGTATAGCCAGGTGGGTTGGAGCTTGGGCATAATAATGTGTCCCGTGACTACCCGGAGGTCAGTGTTCGATCCGGTGCGGGGTTGAATATTCACGAGTACGGGACAGCCTAAGCGACTGCACTGCCTGCAGTTAAGTGCGGGGTAATCGCACGTGCTTGCTAGGAGGTCACCTTATAGAAAGCTTAATACTGCTAGTGCTTGGCGCTAGTAGGGGTGCTTCGCATTTAGCAGCTAGAGTGCTGCGGGCAGCTCGCGCGCTGCGTAGTTATAGGCCACCTAGTCAGAGACCAGCTACTGTTGCGATTCAGGCGCCTAAGGACATGCGCCTTGGGAGGGGGTACAGTTGTCACGACCTTGCGCTACCTATATGTCGCTATGGGCTAGAGAGCTTATAAGACGTTTCCAACCGGCAGTCCCCCCAGTCGTGGGACACTGCTACCTTTTTGGAGGTTTGTATGGCCAGGTAGGTTGGAGCTTAGGCATAATAGTAATACCCCTATAAACCAAAATATAGACTAAAACCTTTCCGTCGCTTAAGTTATAGATCCGCAAACTACCTAAGTAAAGACCTATAGTAAGGAGCTAGCTAACCTAGCTAAGCTCTATACCGATAAATCTAAGTATAGCGGTAAAAATAACAACTTTAACTTTAAACTAACTATCTTTACGGACCTCTATTAGAAGGCTAATATTCCTAAATAGGAATTTAGCTAAGCCTATTCTACTATACTGCGCGGCCTAGCCCTTAACTACTACTATACCAACCTTAAGAGCAACCCCCTTGGTGTTCCCTTTAATAAGCTATATAAAGCTATACGCAACTACTTTAAAGGGCTAGAATATAAGCGTAACATCCTTACCTAATAGAATGTAATTAAGTTACGGATAGTAATTAACAAGAATACCGAAAAATCAACTATAGAGTGCCTGCAAATTCTTATTAAAGACCTTTAGCACCTATAGCACGGCCTTAATATTAAGCTTCGAACAGACGACTTCCTATATAATAAACTTATTACGGCTTACTAGGAAGTAGAGCCCTATAAATATGCCTATTATAAGTCTACAGACACCTTAGCTGGCTTTATTAATAATTTACGGTCCTCTATTATAACGTACGAAGTCTTAAACCTACTAGGTAGTACTTAAGCCTTTATTACAGACTTATAAAACCCGCTAACTAACTTAGATGCCTATTTTACGGACCACTACTACTACTAGTAGTACCTGCACCGACTAAGTCCTACCCAAAACCCCTATAGCAACTCCCGTATAAAAGTATACCCCTATAAATAAACCAGCTAGAAGTGCTTTGTATATAGTAAGGAAGGATACTAGTCTATAAGGCATACCTAAAAAGAGCGTAATAAGTCTAAGAAGAGATTTAACAGATAGATTAACTAGTTTATCCTAGATTATAAAGGAAAGGAAGCAGAGGAGTCTTTTAATAAGTTAATAGAAGCCCTTATAATTAACTTTAACTTAGATATTTAAGAACAGGAGACCTTAGAGATATTTCTAACTACTTTTAGACCTTTTACAAACAGCTAAGCCTTTAATATTACAACCGTATTAGCCGACCGCTCCTTTATACACTTAATTGCACCTAAAAACCAACCCGTAAGTATACCCGTTAGACCCATTACGGACATTATAGACCGCCAACAGGACCTATTTGTATATATTACTATAGAACACTATACCCCTAAAAAATTCTATAGCGTTATAATTAATATAGGTACCTCTAAAAAGTCTACTATAGGTTACGGATAATACCTTATATATAAGACCACTACAAATAACAATATGGACATTAATACTATGTAAACTGGGGCCGTAAACGTCTAATTTGGTATTAGCTTAACCGCATTAGTTAAATTAGTTATAGTTAAGACTCTAATTAGCCTAATTAACTTCTATATAGTAAAAGCTAATACCCCTTTCCTACTCTGCCTTGCGGATATAGACAGGTTATAGGTTTACTATAATAATATTACAGACACCCTAATTGGCCCCGCTATTACCCTAGAAAGCAAGCATATTACCCTACTAATTATATAATAATTCAGACACCTGTTCCTTATATAGGGAGAGACTTTATGGACCTATATTTAGGAATCTTTTAACTATAACCCGTGTTACCTTACCAGTACTAAAATCCACCGCCTATACCACCGTTTCAGCCACCTATTAGCTAAAAAGCTGTATAGAGTCCTTAAACGCTCTAGACATAACAACGTTAATAAGAAGGCAATTAACCACCTAACTAAATACTATTCCTTTTACCAGAAATACGGACGTTCCCTAGGCCAATTTAAGTTCACCCTTTATAAGGACCTTAATTTTAACCACTTAGTATACGTAGACATTATATACATTAACGGCAGCCTAGTATTATACATAATTAACAAGGCAACCCACTATTAAGCCGCCCGTTAGTTGCGAAATATATCCATAAAGCACACTTAGGATATTTTACAGGCCTATTAAATTAACACATATGTTGGACCCCCTAAGTATATCACCTATAACACTAGTAGGAACTTTATTAGTAAGGAATTCCAATAGTACGCTATAGCTATAGCTATTTTAATAAAAGCCGTTCCAGTTAAGGCGCATTGGTCTGTTAAGCTTATTAAACAAGCTTACCTAGCTTTACGGAGAGCTTACTAGATTATTACGGATAAGTATAAAGACATTTAAAAGGAACTGGCTTTATAGATAGCTGTAAAAGCCGTTAATAATACTGCTAGCCCTAACAAACTAGTACCTACCCTCTTAGTCTATAGAGCCTACCTAAAGATAAGTAACCTAGACCCTCCTACCCTATCTATTATAGAATAAGCAGCTATAATACGGAAGGCAATGACCAAAATAGTCAAGTTACGGGCTAAATAAGTTGTTAATAGCGCTCTATACTACTGTAACGGACTAAATACAATCTTAGTCTATAACCTCCTACTTAATTCTAAAGTCCTTATATGGTGTAAAAGCGGTAATTAGACCGGACCTTATTATTTACTAGCTGTAGAAAACAAAACGTACTATATATAACTTTTTAGCGGACCAACTAACTTTAAAAGCACGTCTATAAAACCCTATTTTCGGTCTAAAAACACCTATAACATTAAACTAGGCAAACTAGAAGCACCCGCCAAACTAAATAAACCGGAAGTACCCTTACCCACTTTAAAAGTCCCCCAGAAACCTACTAAACCTGCCATAAAGTGTGGTTAAGGACGCCCCTAAAAGCACCCTATAACTAAGAACCCTATAACAAAGAATTACCTAACCCCTATAGGCACATCTATAAGATAACCCTCACTTACGGATATATCAGTTCTAGTATAGGAAACCCCTTTTATAGACTCACAACGTAAAGAGATTAATAGACTACTTAAAAAGGGCATCTTTCCGGTCGTAACAGAGAAAGGCGTCCTATAAGGCGTCTATATATTTAACTTACGCTTTATTAATAAGATTAAGTACCCTAGTACTAATAAAGCCTTTAAGAAATTAAGGCTTGTTATATAAGCTTATAATAACTAGGGAAAGGACTTAGTCCTTATATAATTGCCCACAATTTAACAAGTTAGTTAACGGATTATACTTGCACTTACGCCTAGACTATAGCAAACTAAACCTATAGCCCTCTACTTACGGGACATCTTGCAAGCCTATATACAGTCTAATACCTACCTAAGTAGGGACATTTTTATACAACTACCCCTTAAGCTTAACTTGGAATTAGGAATAATTTTATAGGTTATAAAACCCCTTTACGGAGTACCGGAAGCTAGAAACTATTAGTTTAAAATATATTACCAGTATTACGTCTATAAACTTAAGATAGAGTAGTTAGCATATAACCCCTACCTCCTATACACCCCATTAAACAGCCTTAGTATTATTAGACTCCAAATAGATAATACCCTCTTTTTAGCGGACTAGACTTTTATGGATACTAAAGAGACTAAACTATAAGAAGCTAAGTTCCTAGTAAAGCCATAAGAGCAGTTAACTAAGCAGACTCCAATTAAATTTAATAGAGGTTTAATTATATAAAAGGGTAACTTAATCTAGCTAACTTAGGAATGCCAAGCTTAAAACCTAAGGCTTATTATAGTAAAGCCTACGGACCTTATTAGTTCCCATAGAGAGACCCGTAAAACCGTTAATATAAAGGATTAATATATTATATAGCGTGCAAGAGGCGCCTATATTGCCATAGTCTATCAACCTAAATCTACCTACAATTTATCCTTTGTGGCCCATGTAACAGATCTATAAGAGGAAAATATTAAGTAGCTTAATAAGCGTATTTAGTAGCAAATTAATAATACAATAAGAGGACTTACTTTTGTACCACTAGACCTAAATTCCCTTAGCATACTAGTATTTATGGACGCCTCCTTTGCTAATAATAGAGACCTATTATCACAAATCAGCTTTGTAATTGTACTTACGGACTATAATCAGGACATAAATATACTATATTAGTCTTTAATTAAATGCAAACGGGTAACTCGCAGTATACTAGCTTCTAAACTATATGCACTAGCTCACGGCTTTAATATAGCAGCCGCAATTAAATCAATAATTTAAAAGATTTTATAATTGGAGCAATTACCCCTAGTTCTATACACCGATTTAAAGTCCCTTTATAACTGCCTAGTTAAACTAGATACAACACAAGAGAAGGGGCTTATGGTCGACCTAATGTGCTTACGTCAGGCCTACGAATAACGTAAGATTACAGAGGTTAAGTGGATTGGCGGCGGAGACAACCTAGTAAATGCCATAACTAAGGCAAAGTCGTGTTAAGCTCTTAAAACCCTAATTAACACGAATAAGGTTAATCTAAAGGTTATAGAGTGGGTGGAACGAGACTAACGGAGTACTTATGGTTTATTTACAGTCCGTCGGAAGGCCATACGGTTCATTTACGGCCCATTGGAAGGCCGTACGGTTCATTTTACGGACTATAAGTAGGACTTACAGCCAGATAAAAGCATTGTTTGGAAGGCAGCCTAGAAGGCACCTCGGGAGGGATTTCTTATGGATTTCTTTTCTGTTTTACAGTTCTATTAAAGCAATTACGGAGGCTATATACAAGTGGGTCTATTTTCAGGTGCCGCCAGTATATGATTACAGCACCTGGTGTACCAAACGCGTACTTACGCGTTTGGTGCACCAACTACTTGTTTATAAAGTGCTGACTAATTAGGGGGAGGGCGCGTCAGTATATAGACTACGTAGTCTATTTTAAGAGAATCAACAGTCACCATCCAAATGAGCATACAATGCTATACGTATTTCGTGCCCCTGGATACGACTCACTTGTATTATTAAGTTGATACAAACAACCCCTTATATACTTTCCCTTATATAACTATAAGAAAATACTTAAAATCTTATAAGCTGCCTAGTCCTTCGCGCATTCTAATACCTTAAGTATTTATAAAGTAGTACTTATATAATCCTATGGAACGCGATATTAAAACCCTAAAAATACTCTCTCTAGCTTATTGCTTATTCTAGGTATTAAGAGAACTTTAATTATAAGCTATAATAGTTGTAGAAATCTTATATACTAAAGAGGCTGGTTCTACTATTAAATAGCTATTATATAGCTATCAAGTAAAATTAGATTCTTATTAATATAGGTATTAAACTTATCTAGACTCTACGGACAAGTATATTTTAAATAATATTAAAAATGAGCCTTATAGAAGGCAAGGAGGTTTTCTTTAGACTCTAAAGGCGACTTTTAAGTTTTCTTAGTTGCATATAACATAGTTAAACCTAAAAGTATTGCTTTCTCACGGAATCTCTCCTAGAACTTTTATACGCTAAAAAGCTTCTTTTTTCCTTTAATAGTAATATAATTATTCTAATCTTTTAAGAAAGCCATATAATATTTTAGGTTAAGAACTTATGCCGCTAGATAGTAGGGAGAATTATCTAGCTTCTTAACGTACTTTATAAGCTTTTCCTTAGTACGTTAGAGTTAAGGAGTTATAAACTTATCCTTGGCCTTAGTAGCTATTACCTATAGAAAAGTTAGCTATAAAAAAATATTAAGAGTATTATATAATATATTAATGCGGTCTGTATTATATCCTTAAAAATATTAACTAATTTTAGAACCCTCTCTAGTGTTATATAATCTCCTTAAAGAAATAAAATTGCTTTATAGAAAGACTAAAGAAAATTATAAATTATATAAAGATATATCTATTTACTTATTAAGAGGATATTATCTTTTAAGTTATTCTTATAGTGCTCTATATAAAGTTAAAGCCTAGTCTTTACCTTATCCTCTAGAGCTATATATAGTATAAGAAACTAGCTATTCTATCTTATACAATTATTAAAAGGAACTATTTTGCTAGCATATTTAGTAAACTATATTATATAGTTAGCTAAGCTGTAGATATAAATAATATAGTTATAAAGCTTTTCCAGCCCTTGTTACGGAACCCGACTATAGGGGCCTCTATAGGAGAGCCCTGTGCTCTCGCATACACCTCGCGTATAGCTTACGTCAGCTACGTGTACCTCCTTACGCCCTTGACCCTTACGATCGATCGCGCAACGTCTTATAGACTCCCCAAATACATACATTCTATAGCCATTGCCCCCGTTCCATTACATTATATTACGCCTTTTTTTTTATTACTAATGCTCAGCCTACAACCAATTCTACGTCTCTATAATACTATAGGCGCTGCTAGAAGCAGTATATCTTTTACTTTATACTTTTAAAGAACCAATAATAGTAAGACGAAATTCCTTACTAGCCACTATGTTAAACTTAAAGAATAATCTAATGCCTATATTAAATCTACCACACCAATCAATTCTAGGAGGATTTAATTTACTAGCCCTAGCCTTAATCCCTAAAGGGAAGCCTAGCGGCTTAAAAGACTATAATAACCTTAATAAGGTGGACATTAATAATGTCTTATCTTTTATTAACTATATAACTATAGACAAATAAGCCAAAGGGCTACCACCTATTAAGATTAAGATACGAGACGCTAAGATATTTGTAAAAATAGTAGCATAAGAACCTAATAAATACTACCACCTTCTATAGAACTACCATCTAAAGCTTATACAAGCTAAGATATATACTACCTAAGATTACGATATCATCTAAGACCTATAAGCTTATAAGGCGCTTACTAATAATATACGCCAAGAGATTAAAGACAACCTCTATATATCTAAACGCGACGTCTAATAATTAAAGAAGACTAAGATTATACTTATTGCTATAGTTACTAAAAGAAAGGGTATAATTAAATACCTATAATCTTAGCTTAATAAGCACATTTATAATAATACTAGATACCCCTTTATTATATATAACACCACCAAAATCTTTACGCCCCTAGTAACCTTACCTACTTAACGCTTAACAGAGGGTTAGCGCTAAGTAGCTTTACCTAATAGGAACCCCTACTATAGCGGCAATAATAAAAGCCATAATAACTAAACCTAAACTGCCACTATAGGGTCTAATATACGCTACCCTAATCCCCTAATCTTCTAGGGTAACTATAAGGAATACAGCTACTAGAAGATGTAAATCTACAAGAAACTAACCTAAAGCACCTATATTTTCCCTATAGAAGATACTAAGATTGGCTATATTATTAGGCGAATAAAGGGCATCCTATTTAATAGGCTCTTTACTTAATAGGAGACTAGTAGTCCCTAGAAGTAGCAGTCCTACTAAAAAGTCCTTAATAACCTTAACTAAATATACCGCGACTATAACCTAGTGGCCACTAGCTAAGCCAAACTATATACCCTAAAGATAAGTCCTACTAAATTATTTAATAAGTTCTATATTAAATTCCAGGAATATACTAGAGTTCTTACCTATTACGGGACTCCTCCGTAACACCTTACACACGTCCACCTGTTTCCACCTATGCAGCAAGAAGAGACCGACCACGAGATGGCAATCTGACGGTAATCTACGGCAATCTAATAGCAATCTGCCGCATTCTGCCATATTTTGCCAAGTCCACCAAATCCTGCCAAGTTCTGCCAGGACCGCTACTTAAATCCTATTCTGCTCTGTGTATGTGTTGACCAAGCAACCAAACTAGTAATATATACCCTTTCTTCCCGTTTCCTTACCTTCTCTTTTTATGCAACGTCTTGACTTTATTATACAGTTCATGTATATAGCTTAATAATATCTACTTCGCTATATATTATCACCACTTGTACTCACTCTGTAATACTATATTGCGTTAAAACCTACACTCCGCCCCACCCTGTTTAAAATGCAGAACAACCTTAAAGCCCCTATAACGGCCGCTAATATTATATCCGCACTCTGGGAATAATTGGCAGATATATAAAAGTCCTTTATAGACGCCCTCACACAAAACCAAGCTGCTATAGCTTAATAGCAAGCCGAATAAGAAGCATAGTACTAGAAAATAATTAAGGCCCTCTAAAAAGAAATCCGCACCCTTAAGATGTCTACGCTAAGCCCTTAAAACTAGTTGCTATTACTAAAAGCCAATACGCGGAACGCGAGCCCTGAACCAGCAATAGTTATCCCACCGGTAGAACTGACTACTGCACTATAATAATCTAAACGATTACTAGACCCTCCGATATTTACTGGTAAATAATAAAAACTCTAATTATTCCTAAGCCGGCTTAAAAATAAGCTAACTGGTAATGCCGACCGCTACCTAACTAAAGCTAACCGACTCTGTTATGCCCTAAGTTGACTAGGAGGAGATGTAGCTGACCTTATTAAACCTCTTTAACCGAACTTAGTATTAAGCCTAATTATACTTCTTAAAGCTATATATGGTGACCTGAACTGCTAAGCTATTACTTAGAGAAAGATAAACCACATAACTTAAGGAATAAAAAGCTTTCTAGTATACTTCTCTAAATTTAACTATTACGCAAAAGAAACAGGCTGGAATGACTCTATACTAATTAACAGCCTTATTAAATCCCTAAGTCCTGAACTAAAAACCTCCCTAATAGGTATAGACCTACTAGGAGCCCTTAATACCTGCGCAAACGTTATTAATAAATGGTATAATAATATACTACGTCTGACACCGAAGTCCGCTCCTTAATATAATATAACAACCCTATAAACATCTACTAAGCTATTGTCTTAGCCTAAGCACCCCAACGCCATGGATATTAACACTAGAACCCTAGGATACGCCCCACTAGGGTCCTTTAAATGAGAACGACGCACTAAGCTAGGCCTCTATTTTAAGTATGGAAGTAGCTCCTACCTCTCTAACTACTGCTCCGTCCCCCTACCCTAACGCGAATTACAAACGGCTAATACTAGCAGCTGTTTACCGTATTAATCCTCTAGTTACTATCCCTGATCTCTACCTAGTTCTAGCCCCATATCCAGTAAGCACCACTTATAAGGACAAAGCTATAACTAATATGCTATAAGAACTCCACCCCAATCGCCTCTAAAAGGAAGGTTCTAGAGCTAAGTCACTCTCCAGGATGGCGCTGCCTTAGGATCTCGTTAAATGCTTTAGATGTTATAAACTCTGACTCTTAGGATCACAGCATAACTGTTAACTATCGTCTTCGGTAGAACAATTAATAGGTTAATACTTAAGTCCTAATTAATACAGGAGCCAGCGGTATAGGATTTATTAACAAGATCTTTGTATAAGATAATAGTTTTACTCTAACCCCCCTTAACCGGCATATTAATATATTTGGATTTAATAGCAAACGCACTGTTTTAGGCCGTATTACCTATATAGTATTCCTAAGACTCTAATACCTAAACCACGAAGAACTAATTAGGCTTTTTATTACCACCCTAGGTTACTTAGTGATCCTTAAACAACCCTAGATAAAGCTATATAAGGTAACCATTGATTGGGACAACCTTAAGCTTCTATTTACTGCCTCCCGTTATAAGCAGAAGTGTCTTATAACCCGCTGCTCAGACCCTAAACCAAAATCTAGAAAATCTACCAAGATCCACTAGTTTAAGATTTCCACCAACGTCCACTAAGAACCCGGAAATAACACATAACTATATAAACTAACTCTGACTGCTATACCCCAAACCAAGCAGAAGCTTAAGCTTAACATATAAAAGTACCAGAAAAACTGGTACTTTACTATAAAAAGGATACTTAAAGAACCTGAACCTAAATCTAACACCAACTCTATACCTAACACTAAACTTAAACCTAAATAAGAAACCATATAAGAAACTAAGGATAATCTAAGTTTACTTAACACCTTAGATATCTACATAATTGGAGCTACCCCGTTAGTATAACTTGCCAAGAAACCTAAATATACGATCTTTGCTGTTACAATGGCCGATATTAAAAAGGCCTTAGTACTAAAGAAATACACTAACCCTGCCATAAAAGTACTAGTATGCCACTATAACAACCTGGAAGTATTTTCACAAAAGAAAGCTAATAAACTAGCAGAACACTGACCATACGACCATAAGATCGTACTTAAAGAAGGAAAACAGCCAGGATTTGGACCCTTGTATAGAATGTCCCAAAACAAACTCTAAGTGCTGCGGAAGTACTTGGATGAATACTTAAGTAAAGAATTTATCAGAGCAAGCTCTTCGCCTATAGCTACACCTATAATCTTTATTAAGAAACCTGGCGGCGGTTTGCGCTTCTGTATAGACTACCGAGCTCTTAACGCTATTACTATTAAGAATTGGTACCCGCTCCCGTTAATTTAAAAGACACTAAACTAATTAAGTAAGGCTTACTACTATATGAAACTCGACCTTATCCACGTATTTAACCGCCTCTGTATTATAAAAGGAGATAAATGGCTTACCGCATTCTATACTAGATATGGACTGTTTAAATACTTAGTGACGCCGTTCGGCCTTATAAATGCCCCGAGTTTATTCTAATACTTTATAAATAATACCTTATGACCTTACCTAGACGTTTTCTGTACTGCTTATATTAACAACATCCTAGTATATAGTAATAACCTAGCTAAATATAAGAAACACGTTGACCTTGTCCTAAAAGCCCTACGTGGAGCTGGACTACAATTAGATATAGATAAATGCGAGTTCTATAAAACGGAAGTTCTATACCTCGGACTTATCATCTCTATAGACGGTATATAAATGGACCCAAAGAAGATTAAAGTAATTGTAAACTAGCAAGAACCCAAGAACGTTAAGGACATAAGAGCCTTTATAGGATTTGCTAATTTCTACTAACAGTTTATTGATAATTTCTCCGCCCTAGTTTTACCTCTTGTGGCTCTAACATAAAAGGATAAAGCCTTTATCTTTAATAAGAAATGCAAGAAGGCCTTTACCTATCTAAAAGTCATGTTCACCACCGTACCCGTACTCCAACACTTTAACCCAAACTGAAAGAGTGTTGTAGAAGCTGATTTATCTAACTATATCACTAAAGGCATTCTGTCTCAGTATAACGAGGAAGGAGTACTATATCCAGTAGCATACTTCTCAAAACGATTAAGTTCAGCCAAATGTAACTATAAGATCTACGATAAAGAATTATTGGCTATTATTAGATGTTTTAAACAATGGCGACCTGAACTAGAAGGTGCTGGATTTCTAATTAAGGTTTTTAGCGACTATAAGAATCTATAGTACTTTATAACTATGAAATAGCTAAGTTATTGTTAAGCCTACTAGTTAGAATATCTGTCTCATTTCCAATTCTTAATTATGTACTACCTAGGCGTTCAAGGTTAAAAACCTAATGCCCTAACTCAACGTTCATAAGATATAACAGCATAGGAAGAAGCGCGCGCCTACCACAATTAAACGCTGCTTCGCCTTAAATTATTTAATCCCCTAGCTAAAGACCTTATGGTATATGTCCTTGAAATAACTAATTAATCAATTAAGCAGATTATAGTTAACAAATACCCAAATAATAAGTTTATCTAAGAGACACTCAAGTTAATTTAAGATGGCGTTAAACGCTCTAAAAAGATCTCTCTAAGTGAATATAAAGCTCGCGGAGAACGCTTATACTACTGGAACCGCCTAGTTATACCTAACCATAACAAACTTAAGCTTAAGCTCCTCGAACACATATACGATCTACTGGTAGCCGGCCACCTAGGCTAAGGAAAAACCCTAGAGCTACTCTAACGGGAGTACTACTGGCCAAACATACATAATATGACACGAAGGTATGTCTCTAGCTATTACACCTGCCGACAAGCTAAAGCCTTGCATAAGAAGTACAACGGCTTTCTAAAGCCACTACCTGTTCCAGATTAAAGATAGAAGGACATCTTAATTAACTTCGTTGTTGATCTCCCCATAAGTAAAGGCTGTGCGAACATTATAGTAGTTATAGACTAACTATCTAAAATGAGACACTTGATCGCCTACCCTAACATATTAACACCTACCGTCGCCCGACTGTTCCTAGATTACGTATGGAAACTCTATAGACTTCCCAAAACGATTGTCTCTAATAGAGGCTGCTAGTTTGTCTTAGCGTTCTAGGAAAAACTAACTACCTAACTCCGCATTAAAGCGCTATTGTCTACAGTATATTATCTAGAAACGGACGGTTAAACGGAACGTGCAAATGCTATAATGGAACAGTATATTCAGATATACATGTTGTATTTGCAGGACGACTGGATAGACTAGCTTACATTTGCTGAGTTTACTGCAAATAACTCCGTCTTAGAAACTATAAAGGTCTCCCTATTCCTGGCTAATTATGGCTAGTACCCGCGAATGGGTTTTAAACCCTTTAGTAATGTTTCTCGCCTAGCTTATTAGGCCTTATAAGTTGCAGAAGCAAACGAATTTGTAAAGAAGATAGAAGAACTATAAGAGTTTCTTATTAATAAAATAATATGGGCCCAGTCTGTCTATAAAGCCGCAGCAAATAAGAACTGAACCCTAGCACTAGCTTACCAAATTAGTGACTTTGTCTGGCTAGACACAAGAAATCTAAATATAAAACAACCTACTAAGAAACTTGACTGGAAGAACGCCGGCCCTTATAAGGTTGAAAAAGTTGTCTTTCCTTATACCTACCAACTAAAGCTCCCTAATACGGTTAAAATCCACCCTGTATTCTATATGTCAGTCCTCCGCCCTGCCGCCCCTGTATTAAACGCCCTACCTGGACAGATCTAAGACCCTCCCCTACTAGTCAAAGTGGATAGTGAGGATGAATACCTTATTAAAAGAGTTAACAACATTAAGTACGACAAACGGAAACGCAAATATATGTATCTTATGAAATGGAGAGGCTTTACTGAGCCCTTATAGGAACCCGTTAACTCTGTAGGACTTATATAAGCCGCAGAAGACTTTTACGAACTCTACCTAAAACTACCTTAGCCCTATCTCGCAGAAGCTCGAGTTTAAAGGGGGAGTACTATCACGGGACTCCTCCGTAACACCTTATATACGTCCACCTGTTTCCACCTACGTAGCAAAAAGAGACCGACTATGAGACGGCAATCTAACGGTAATCTATGGCAATCTAACAGCAATCTGCCGCATTCTGCCATATTCTGCCAAGTCCACCAAATCCTGCCAAGTTCTGTTAGGACCGCTACTCGAATCCTATTCTGCTCTGTGTATATGTCGACCAAGCAACCAAACTAGCGATATATACCCTTTCTTCCCATTTCCTTACCTTCTCTCCTTACGCAACGTCTTGACTTCATCACACAGTTTATGTATATAGCTTAATAATATCTACTTCGCTATATATTATCACTACTTGTACTCACTCCGTGACATTACCTAAGATAATGCTAAAGACCAAAAAGATCTCCTTAAAAAAGTTACTTATTACCTTAGTTACGCAGCCACTAGCCACAATTATAACAACGTTTATAATATAGTAGCAGCCCTATAGAAGATTAAACAACGGCTAAACTAGATTATTACTGCAAACCCCTACCTAAAGACCTCCCTATAGAAGCCCCCTAGACCTACTAAACTACCAACACTACTGGTCCTACTATTAACCTCTTTATACCAACCTATAACGGCGCTGGGGCACGTCACCTAGTCAGGGGTTCGCTTAAGGCTTGGCTTGTGTATATAGACGTGGCCTTACCACCTTCTCTTGCTCCTCACCTTGATATCTTCGTAATATAGCATTCGTTCGCTTTATCTTGGAAGCATTTATTTAAGTCTCCGTTAAGATATTTGTTTAATGGTTTGAGCCGTTATACAACCTTCCTGTAGAAGCTACTAGATAGAGAATATAAGCTACTCTAGAAGCTAAGGCGTTGCTATAAATACTATTAAAAAGGCTATTATAGCTATAGCCTAAACTACCTAATAGCTAGGTTTAGTAGCTGCCGCCTAACACCTAACCTAGTACCTTAAACACTAAATACATTGCTATATGCTACTACCATATAAGACAAAGATATAGTAATAGCAGTAGAGTCAGATATGGAAATGGAAAACGCTAAGTCCTAGCCCTAAGTTGCATGTTAGGACGCCCTAACAATAAGGAGATCTATATATTGGCCTACTTAATAGATAACTTAGTAAAAATAAATAGACGGAAATAGATAGTTTTATCTATAATAGGAATTACTGCGAAAAAATAATATAAAGGCCGTTCTATAATTAATTGCGGAGCTATTAATAAATTTATAAACACCTAATTTATATACACTTATAACCTACCTACCTTACCCCTTACTAAAGCCCGCGCCCTATAACTTATTAATAGTAGTTATACCGCATAAAAGATTACCTATATAGTATAACTTTACCTAGATATAAATAGGCACCAGGAAGAGCTTTAGGCCTATATTATACCACTTACTAACTACCCTATTATCCTTAGAATAAACTAGCTTAAATAATACAACCCCACTATTAACTGGAAAAAGAGAGAAATAACCTTTAACTCTAAATACTGCAGAGAAACTTGCCTAGAGTATAGCCTAGCCGCCTCTATCTACTCCCTAAGATATTAACCTAAGGAACCCCTTATTACCCCACCTATAGCTAATTACCACTATATAAGTGCCGCGGCCTTTTACCGTATAGTATATAGAAAAGGCTAAGCCGTTACCGTAGCCTTTTAATTATAACTATATTGTAATAAAGCCTTATAGGAAATACTATGGTGGACTTATTAATAGGCTAGGTGTATAGGTAAATAGGAAGTTAATAATATAACAGTAACACGTAATAACTAGTAGAGTGGTTGCCTAATAGATTAACTCTAATTGTATTCTAAGATTTACTATAAGGAAGGGAACTATCTAGGTAGGGACTATAGTCCTTTAAATACACATCCACACTCCTAAGAAAGTTATTACTCTATTTGCTCTATCTACTCTGTCTGCTTTATAATAGACCTTATAGACTATATAGATTATATAGATTATATTACGTGACCTAACTACTATTTCTTGTTATATGGTTCCATAGGTTCTATTTTAGACCATACTTATACTAACTAACTAGCTTCTTCTAACTCCTCTCTAAGTAGTTATAATATTATACTTAAAGTGTTCGTAATACTATTTCCCTCCTCTTTATCTTCGTCCTTAAAGATTCCTAATATCTTTAAGTTATTTACTAGAGGTGTAATATCCGTCTAATTAATTTGGTTAATATTTTTATTTATTATACCTAAAGCTCCTTCTTCTTCTTCTATAGCTTATTAGTCTTATACCATTGCTACAATACTATCTCTTAGTAAGATAATACTATCTCCATATTCTTATTATGCGAAAGAGGGGTTAGTTTGCGTTATGCTAGTAAGCCCTACGTCTTAATAACCATTCTCTTGTTCAGAGTGTACTAAGGCGAACGTTTAATTGTTTTATAATATTCGTTCCGTTTTTAACGCTAAATATACGCATCCTATTGCTCTTAATAGTCTTTAAGTTCCCTTATTAATTGCTACTAGGGTTTTAGGTTTAATCTACCGCGGCGAAGCTTAATAATAAACTCTTAGTTGCTCTGGCTGAACTTTATCGTTTTTATAACGCCAAGAAAGAGGCTACTAATGCTTAGTAATATACTCTTAAGTCTTATTTAGCTGCATCCGCTTAACTAATCTGTCTTAAGAAGGTTTGTAAAAAGGTGCGTTTTAAGGAGTGGAAACTTATAGAATAAGGCCTTTAGGAACTTGGTAATAAAGAACGGATTCTCCTCTAATAGAGAGGGAAATAACTGTAAATACCTTAGTAGCTACTTTTTTTAGGTTCCCCTTAGGTGACTTATTCTTTGGTAATTCTTCTTTATTAATACTACCTAACCTAATCTCTTCTAATACTCCTGTACCTTTCTTATAGCGTTTCTTAAGTTGTCTAGTAGTTTCTAGATAGTCTCTTTATAGCCTATTAATTTAACTTTGTACCATATTTTGTTATTAATATCCTTATAACTAATAATCTTTAAAACTTCCTATTTATCTTTCTCTTAACCTCTATATATGTTTGCCTTATAAACTGGTGGCTTAATATTCCTATATGCTAGTTCTAGCATTGCAATATGCTATATAGGGTAGATCTTTATTTTCTCCGGTAAGTCTAACTTATATATAACTTCTAAGATCTTTGTTTTAATTATAAATAGTCCTAGTCTAACATGGTCTAACTTCTTACTTAGTTATTAACTCTTAAATTTTTTATATAGTAGCTATACTTTATCTCCCTCCTTAAGATCTGGTCCCTTAGATCTCTTAGTATTATAATACCTTTTATTCTCTCTTATACTAGCTTAGCTATTTCCATAAGGTTTTTATAAAGATTTATTAAGTTCTTTATTCTTTCTTTAGCTATGCTACTTGTTTTCTTTACTTAATATAGTAATAATAATGTCCTTGGTTTATAACCATAGTTTACTTTAAAAGATAACATTCCTATTTCTTTCTATAGTGTTGCATTATATGCAAACTGTATAACTGGTAATAGCGATACCCAATTATTCTATATGTAATTAATATAATATCTTAGATACTATTCTAGTGTTTAATTTAACCTTTCTATTTAACCATCTGTCTATAGGTAATATATAGTTAATATTACTGCTTAAACCCCTTATTCTGCTAAGAATACCTCCTAAAATGCTACTATAAATCTTAGATCCCTACCCAATATAACCTTTATTAGTGCTCCGTGTCTTATAAATACTTCTTTAATATAGATTTTAGCTATATCCTCCGCTAAAATTTCTTTTATATACGCTATAAAGTAACCCTACTTAGTTAACTTGTCTATTATTACTAAAATTACGTTATAATCTTATCCGGTAATAGGATCTCTTAACTTTAGTAGTTTAATAATAAAGTCCTATAATATAACCTTTTATGGTCTCTCTGGCGTTTTAACTAGTTATAGCCTTTTATATAGCTTATGTCTTGTTAACTTGTTTCTTTGGTAATCTAGATATTTTCTTATAACTTCTTATGCTAGTCCCTAGATTCTATTAATAATATACTCCTTTTAAAGTCTCTTGGCTAAGCCTATAGCTCTATTATATCCTTAAGTTATTTCCTTATAAAATTCCTCTATAAACTCTTTGGCTAGGCTTTTTGGAATATATATCACTTCTCTATTAATATAGTTCTTACCATTTGCGTCTTCTAGTTATACTTTTAGAATTATTTATAACTATACACTCTCTAGTATCTTGTAGGTTTAACTATCTTCTTTAGTTACTACAAGTTTTGGATAATTATACCTAATTAATCCGTCTTTATCCTTTTGCAGTAAAGCCCCTAATAGCTTATTATTATTCTGTAACTCTACTTTCTTACTAAGTGCATCTACTTTTACATTTTTAGTACCCCTAGTATACTAAATTTTAAAATAATACTCTATAAGCATTTCTGCCCATCTAACTTGTCTTTAGTTAAGTTCTATTATTATTAGGAACCCCGTTAGGTTCTTATAATCCATCTTAACCATAAATAGTTTTTCTATATCTTATAAGAATGCTCTCTACTTTTTAAGTACTGCAACTATACCTAACAACTCCTTATTGTAGATGTTATAGTTTAGTTCCACTAGTATTATTTTCCAACTATAATACGCTACTAGGTGCTATCTGTCTTAGTATTTCTATAGTAGATATGCCCCTAGTGCAAAGTCTAATGCATCCGTTTCTATAATCGTGTCTAGCTATAGTTAATAGATTTTAAGGATTAGTTCCTAGGTAAACAACTCTTTAAGTTCTTTAAATAATTTCTACTATTCCTTGTTCCATACCTATAGTTCCTCTTTCTTTATAAGTCTTATAAACGGCTTAATATTCTTTAACCACTATATAATAAACCTCCTATAGTAATTACAAAACCCTAGGAACAATTTTAACTATATAATATTCTCTAGTTCTTACTAATTTACTATAGTTTTAACTTTCTTTAAGTCCATACTAATTTTTTCTAGTTTAATAATAAATTCTATAAAATTGGTTTTCTTATAAAGAATTTATATTTCTTAACTGCTACTAGTATTTTTTTTTTATAGTCTTTCTAAGACCTACTTAATATGCTCCTTATGTTCTTTCTCGCTTATTAAGTAGATAATAATAATATTAAGGTATTCTCCTAATACGCTATTAATTCTTTTCTGGAATATTGCTAGTATATTTATAAATTCGAACTATATTACTAACGGCTTATATAGTTCTTCCTTTAATCTAAAGGCTGCCTTCTATTTATTACCTTCCTTAATTCTAATTTAATGGTGTTCCCATCTTAGATCTATCTTTGTGAAGATCTTTACATTACCTATCCTGTCTTAAATTTCGCTAATTAAGGGTAAAGAATACCTATCCTTTTTAGTAATACTGTTTAACTGTCTATAGTTAATGCACATTTCAAGTTTTCCGTTTTTCTTTAGGATAAACAGTACTGGATACCCTACTAATAACTATAACGGTCTAATATATCCCTTTTATAAATTTTCCTAGACAAACTCCTTAAGTGCCACTAATTCGGTTTTAGTAAGTTTATAAATTAGAAAGAACTTTAAACTAGTTTCTGGTTCTAACTCTATTTTATAGTCCCACGCTATATACTTTAACAGCTTTTTACTTTCTAGGCTCTATAACTTTTTGCTATACTTATAGTATCTTTTTAGTATATAACTTAAGCCTTGCTTAGTCTCTTTATATATTGCTCTAACTTAGTACAATACTATCTTAGTTTATTATTACATTCTACGTTATTATGTATTTTTAATATTAACCTAACCTATAACCCAGTTAATCTTTAGATTATATTCCTGTAACTAAGGTATTTCTAATATTGCCTTATCCTTCCCTAATAGTAGGATATTAAAAGACATTTTAACTTGCCTTTCTTTAATAGTTAACTAAATAGGTCCTGTTTTAAGATTAATAATGCCTTCTTTATAGGCTATTAGATTTCCTAAAATTGTTATTAATAGGTATAGGTGTTCTTTTTACCTATATAGCAACCCTATCCTTTTTACTACTATTAGTAATATATAGTTCCTTATTACTTTACTATCTACTAACGCTTTAAACTTCTAATCTTGCTAACTGACTTATAAATTTAGGTGTCTTTCTGCAATTCCTTTAAGGGTCTAAGGCTTTACCACTAGCTCCCTTTAGTTTTATAGGCCTCCGCTTTTCCTAACTATTAGTTATTAGATCTTAACTATACTTAGTCCTCCTTAGGCCAATACTTAGTTTATTTCTTATCTTTAACATACTATAGATAAGTATTTTTAGAGCACTTCCACTACTATTATCCCTCTAGGTATTCTTCTATAAGGAATCTTTCTAGTTAAAGTATTAAGTCTCCTAGTTCTTAAACTTCTATTAAGTGCCAACTATATATATACTTTGCGTTCCTATATCGTTTTTTGTCCGTTGTCTAATATATTCTTATTAAATACTTATAATACTTATCTTTAGGTGTCCTATGCATGTTACACGTATTATCTATATATGCGATCTATGCTAATGTGTAATATACTAGGTGCTTTAGGTTAACTCTAGGTTTATCTTTCTTTTTAAGTTTAAACCTTTCCCATATTAATCTAAACGTTGCTATATTATTTACTGGTACTAATATTTACATTATCTCTCTTTAGTCTTTAGCCTATTCCTTTAGATTCTTTAATATTATAATTAAAGCTCCTCTAATATAACCTATCTATCTTTCTAATATAGCTTAATCTAATATAGCTTTCTTATCTAACCACATACAGAAATCTTTCTACTTATTATTTCCGCGTTATTTATACCACTTGCGATATAGTTCTGTAAGTGTATACAACTTATCTATAAGGAAGTATCTCTTTATTGCTACATTGTTGCAACCCTTTATATATCTTTCTATAAAGTAAGTTAGAATCCCTAGATCCTCCTCTTCTTCTAGATTACTTAACTACTTAGCTCTTAGCATTCCTACCCTTAGCCTATTAGTAACTTTCCATACTAGCGCTCTATCCTTTATATATCCTAGTATAGCTAATCTCTAATCTAGCTTCTATTCTTACTATACGAGAATTTATTACCTAAACTTCTCTATACTTTCTATTCTATTGCGTCTTATAAATGGGCTTTTAATATTATTAAACTTCTTAATTATTATATTGACCTTTTAACCTTTAGGCAGAACACTATACTCTTCTAGGATTACTATAGACCTTATTTATTCTTTAAAATCTTAGCTCCCTAGAAATCTTTATCCTATACTTATTTATTTACCTATAAACTAAGCTACTGCCCTTTTCTATTGGTTTATATATATTATTGGTTTTTAGGTGCGTCTTATCTCTTTTTAAGAATCTTAAGCCTGTGGCCTTTTACCTTTATTAAGTAGTAAGCTAGTACTAGCAGTTGTCTACTTACTTAATTATCTTTAAATATTACTCCTTCTGTCTTATAAAGCGATAGATGCTATATCTAATAGTATTATAATACCCATTACCAATCCTTATTTAGTAGAGGTCTTAGTCTCTGCTTCTATTATATTATTAAGGCTTAGGTACTTCTATATAGTCCCTTTTTCTTCCTTATTACTATTAATTAATAAGTACTCTGACTTTATTGTTAATATTACTAATCTTTGTCTGTATATTACTGTAATATCTTAATCCAGCTTGTAAAGTCGATCCTATTCTTTATTTAACTCTTTAGTTCCTTTAAGTCCTTTTAACTTTAGCTTTTATAGCTAATAGCTTGCGCTATACTTAGTGTCCTTATAAATTTAGTATGCGTTATTATAATAAAATATAAAATATTTAATTAAACATTCCTTGGTCCCGCGTAATATACCTATATTTATACTATTATACTCTAATAACCTGGTGCCCTTTACCGCGTAGTTACTCTAACTACCTCTATAGTCTCTAGCGAAATGACCCTGTTTTCTATAATTTATATAAGCTCCTTTTTTAAACTATTGCCTTTACTATAAAGTCTACCTAAACATCTTCTACTACTAAGATCCTTGGTTTAGCCTCCGCTCCTTAGTTCTATAATTACTTAATCCTTAACCTCTAGGTTTCTATAGTTTTTTATTCTACTTCTTAGATTCTTTAGTGCCGCTTAAGTCCATTAGCTCTGGCCTACCATTCTATAGTTTATAACTCTATATCTATTATTACGTGCTCTGCGCCCTATATAACTATAGAACTCTATCTTACCCTTTCTTAGCTTGTTTTCTTTAATAGATTTTATTATCTATTTTAATTAACTAATTAATTAACTCTTATAGAGTTTCCGCATCTTCCATTAAAATAATTGCGTCCTAGACTTTAGCCTTAAGTCCTTGTTTATACTGTGCTATAAGTGCCTTATTATTCCACTTAACCTATATTATGAGTGTCTAAAACTGTATAGTGTACTTAATTGCTAAAGTGCATTATACTAGGTTCTAAAGCTTCCTTTTTGCTATAGTTATTGCCTTAGAATTGCTAAATATCTATATTAGCCTTTCCGCGAACCTATTCCAGCTAGTAAATATAAACTATACTTCTTAGTTAGTAGTTATTATTCTATTTACCTAGATTTTAGTAAGGTAAGGTTTAAACCACTTAAGTGCTTTTCTGGTTAAGAATAACCCTATATATACTACTTAATTCGCAGATATTGCTAACCTTGCCCCTTCTTATATAACCTTAAAGTATATTTGTGTAAGAAACCCCTTAAGCTTTAACTTCTCCCCTAAGAATTATTTAATTAATAGTAACTTAACTTTAGCTGCTCCAATTCTATTAAGTCTTTCTTTAAGTATCTAATTATTGTCTGTTAATTAATTAACTATCTCCTATAACTGACCTACTGTAATTAGCTATAAGTTGGTATCCACCATACTGGTGTCTCTACTGGTGCCTAAGGTAGTAGCTGCTATAGATAGTGTCGTGACCAGCGCTTTTAGTAGCATATTGTTTAACTTTGTTAATACTATAACTAGGTAGTAAATATATAACGAAGCCTTGTAGGAAATACCACGGTGGACTTATTAATGGGCTAGGTATATAGGTAAATAGGAAGTTAATAATATAATTGTCGGAATATAAGGACAGCAGTTACGTGGTTACGTGTCGTCGTCATATCTTTAATTAGTCATCCTTATGGTGACTAATCAGCCCCCTACTTAGGCACTGCGATCCTTATGATCCTTTGCTTTCAAGAACAAAAAGAATCAATTAACTATCATCATACTATCTACGAACCGTAGCTACGTGATATCACCTTATGTTACCAACACTGATTAGTGGTTAACTTCACTGTTATACTACAGAGCAGCTAGGTATTCCACCAAGAAGAGACGAGCCACTGTACCAGTGCTACTCGTGCTAGAGGAAGCTGTCTTTTAAGGTCAGAACTGGTCCTAAACCTTAAATAGAACTCTTCCACAAATCTAAGGATCTAAAAGGCCAGAACTAGTCCTAAGCCTTTCTGAGATTACGGATTCTTGCGTCCATCACGCAGAACAACACGCTTTACGAGTCTTCGTGATTTAAGGCCAGAACTAGTCCTAAGCCCCATAATCGCAAATACACGTCCGAACGCGTACCAAACGACAATCCCTATACTAATAACACTTCCCTTCTTCCGAAAGCATGGCTACGGCCATTCCAAACAACTGGAGAGACTCCTTACTACCAGGGGTAGCTATATACGCGAAACTCATCAATAAAGATTAGGACGAATTTACCCTTAATATAACAACTTGTACCGCAAAACAAGTTAATGGCTTTCTCCTATATTACATTATATTCTACCAAAATAGACACTAGGCCGATTTATAACTGTGGGAGTATTTTAGGGAAGATTTTATGGGATGGACTGCTGATACCTAGGCACTTGGCAACGTTAATATTGTTTAGGATTTTTGAGACTTCCTTTATAGGAACAGAGTATACATTGTTAAGAACAGTAACCCAATTACTAGCAATATTCAGGCCGTTATTGTTAGTATAGAAGAACCAGTATGGACGGAAGCTAAGATTACACGTTAACTACGGAAACCAAGAACCAACCGATATTCTTTAGAAGGCAACTTTAATTCGTATCAAAACCCCCAGAACGCTAATCTCCCACTTGGTCCTCCTCCTGCCTAGCAACGTCCGCAGCAATCTCAGCAGCAAGCTCCACAAGAACCACCATAGACAACCTCAGGCTATTAAACACCTTAAGTTCCTCAGCCTCAAGTTCCTCAGGCTGCCGTATCTCAACCCGTGCCTCAAGCTCCGTCCCACCAGAGATTCTCAACCTCGTTTAACTTAAGCGCCGAGACGTTTCCTCTAACCCCTACCGCGACTAGACAACCGGCACAACAAGCTAGATCTGTGAATGATATCCCAACCCACCAGCAGCAAGCTTGACAAGAACCTCCGCAGCAACCTCCGTAGCAATCTCCGCAGCAATTTCCGCAGCAATCTCCGCAGCAATCTCCGCATCAACCTCTACAAGAGCCTCCACAGCAGCCTCTACAAGAGCCTCCGCAGCAGCCTCCACAGCAGCCCAGATCTACAAACAGCATCTTTAATTAGCAGCAACAGTCACCCATTCCTCCACAAACATTCAACAAGCTTTGGAAGATTCAGCGTGGAGGATTCCAAGACTCCTACGGCCCCTAAAGCAGCTATAGAGGTGGCTACCAGCGTGATTCAGACAGGAAGTTCTTATGGAGGGTACCATAAAGGATAGGTAAAGAGAGAGATATAGGGGGAGCGGTTGGAACGGCATAGTCACGCAGGCAATCTATAAAGAAGAACTGCCAGTATCTGCAGCAGCTATAAACCCGATAACTATTACAACTGATATGCCCTGCCTGTAGCTAATTAACTACTTGCTGCTCTGCCTGCAGCCAACTAATATCTACTGCTTTTACCTCCAGCTAAACCGACACCTTGCTGCCTTGCTGCCTTCCTACAGCGCCACAAGCATAAAGAAAGAACTGCCAGTGTTAGAATATATGGATAGAAGGCACTACAATCTTT